>Ga0209039_10000737_pt1 | contig 31517 bp, 28 predicted proteins | sample BogFormECP12_OM1_FD_188238 | JGI IMG/M metagenome (GOLD analysis project Ga0209039, IMG submission 188238) | Bog forest soil microbial communities from Calvert Island, British Columbia, Canada - ECP12_OM1 (SPAdes) (version 2) | ecosystem: Environmental > Aquatic > Freshwater > Wetlands > Bog ... | reverse complement strand
CCATCTTAAGCCTCCGGTGTATCTTTGGTCTGTGGGAAGCCCAAAGCCTACCCCAGAGGCCCTTTTTTGAAAACGCCTAACAACCTTTTAGTGCACCCCTCCATGACTATTTCGTTGACGATTCCAGCGCCTTCGTGGTATCATTCGCCCGCTAAAACCCAGCCGAGGGCTGGGTTTGTATCATCAATAGGAGAAGATTATCAGCGCTATCGAATTTCGAGTTAATGAGAACATTCGGGTTGCCGAAGTCCGATTGATTGGACCGAACGGCGAAAACATCGGAGTAGTTCCGATTAAACAGGCTTTGCAAATCGCACGCGACGCAGAACTGGATTTGGTGGAAGTTTCGCCGACTGCCACGCCGCCTGTCTGCCGTGTAACGGACTTTGGAAAGTTTATTTACGAACGGACCAAGAAGGAGCGCGAGGCACGCAAGGCGCAGACCAAGATCGAGGTTAAAGAAATTCGCCTGCGTCCCAAGACCAATGAGGCTCACCGCGGTTTCAAAGTGGACGATGCCCGCCGCTGGTTGTTGCAGGGACATAAAGTCCGAGTCACGATCAAGTTCCGCGGACGGGAAATGGATTATCCTGAAATAGCGCTCGAAGATCTAAAAGAGATTGCCGCATCGCTGGCGGACATTAGCATGATCGAGCAAGCTCCGATGATGGAAGGCAGAACAATGCTCGTGGTGCTGGCGCCAGGAAAACCGTCCGCCAAGAAAAAAGACAAAGCTGAGACCCCAGCAGAAGCAGAAGTCGGGGCTGAAGCGAAAGAGTAAATCCGCAAGATGTTTTCGTCGGCGGGAGAAAGTCAAAATCCCGCTTTTTATTTTGTCTGAAAGGAGTAAGTTACAGTGCCTCGTAAAGCCAAATCTGGCAAATTCAAGCTCAAGACCCATAAGGCGACTTCCAAGCGATTCCGCCTGACGGGCGCGGGCAAACTGGTGCGCACTAAAGGCGGCAAGAGCCATATGCGCCGAAATACTTCGAAGCGCACCAAGAAGCAGCTCTCTGAGATGCAGACCGTCAACGGTCGAAGCTTCATCAGGAATGTGAAGCGCCTCGCGCCGAACATGGAAGATTAAGCAAATCGTATCCGAATTTTTATCGCGGCTCCTGGATGTAAACAACTGGCATGATCTGCCGACGTTCAGAGGTTCGCAGGAGATAACCAATGACAAGAATTAAAGGCGGTCCTTACGGACATCTTCGCCACAAGAAAATTTTAAAGATCACCAAGGGCCAGCGCGGCGCCAAGCACTTTTTGTTCAAGCGTGCCAACGAGGCCATGCTGAAGAGTCTGTGGTACGCCACCCGCGACCGCCGAGTCCGCAAGCGTGATCTGCGCAAGTTGTGGATTGCTCGCATCAATGCGGCGGCCCGCCTGAACGGCACCACATACAGCCGTTTGGTGTCGGCGATGAAGAAATCGAACATCACCCTCAACCGCAAAATGCTGGCAGACATCGCTGTCCGCGATCCGAAAGCGTTCGCGGCGGTGGTCGCAAGAGCAAAATAACAAACAAGAGACGACCCGAAACTACCGAGTCGTCTTTCTTTTTTGTAGATGGGATATGATAAGTTTGAAATCCACAAATTGAGATAGAATCTCCACATTAATCAAGCCCCGCGTGGACACACCGGGTTGATTTCTTATGCCGAGGAAAGGCTCAATTTTGGACCAGAAACTCAACACTCCGGGTAGATTTCAAGATTTTGTTTCCTCCCACCCTGCAGCGATTTCATTTTTATTGACAAGCGTTCTCTTCGCAGTAATTATCATGATTCTGCGGCCTGGCTATGGAACCAATGACGATATACAAATAATCGCTACTGTTTCGGGTTACATGGGCGGCAAGCCATTTCCATTTCTCATTTTTAGCAACGTGCTGTTGGGCTTTGTCCTGAATTTTCTATATGGTTTAAATTTCAAGATCAATTGGGAGATTTGGTTCTTTGTCGGGATGCATTTTTGTTCTGTGTGGGGACTGATATCTCTTGTTCTATGGCATCCATTGAAAATAAGCACAAAGGTTTTTGGTGCACTAATCATCATATTGAGCAGCATCTACTTCGTGCTCAACCTGACTTTTACGACCGCTGCTGCAATTGCATCCATATCAGGTTTTTGCCTGCTTCTGGCGGCAACGCAGTTGCCAAGAATGCTGAAGCAAAACCGTTTTCTATTTGGGGTTATTTTGATCCTGACCGGCAGTCTTGTGCGCTTGGAATCAACTGCGCTGGTACTGGTAATCCTGATTCCCGGTATTGTTATTTGTCACCGGTTCTTTCCGATAAAAAACCTGATCCTAGCCTTTGCCGTATCTGGAGCATTGGTATTGGGCTGTTATGCTTTCAACCTGGCATATTTGCGTCAGTTTCCTGACTGGTATTTCTATAATACTTATACACTGACTCGGGCAATGCTGCATGACACCCCTCGCTTAGTCAATGCAGGTGGAAGCATACGAGATATTCATTGGACCACCAATGATTTGAACATGTTTGCGCGTTGGTTTTTTCCCGACCCTAACGTTTATTCACTCCAAAACCTCCGTTACTTGGTCGAGCATGTTTCAGATAAACGACCTACTTTTTTGACGCGCCTGCTCTCATTGCCCTCAGATTTTTTAGATGAACCTATCCTGCCTTATACTTTGCTTCTGCTCTTGAGCTGGATTGGCATGCTGTTTTACGGTTTTGGTCCCAAAAAAGTATTAATTTCGTCCGGTTTATTTTTCCTGGTTGCCCTAGCGATCAACATCTATTTGCTGTGGACTCAGAAAATGGCCGGTTATGTGCTGCTGGCTTCTCTGGAATCAAGCCTGATCTTCATGTTGTTTATTGGATATGGGTCGGCTTTGAATGTTGCACAATTCATTACATTGCCAGGCACAGGTAGTCGTACCATCGAAAAACCTGAAGTCCCTCATCCACCGAGCAAAATTTCATCTAGGCTCGGTTTCTCTGCCAGCATTTTGCTCCTTCTGATTGTGATTGGCGTGGTGGTACAGCAGTCTATAGAAACAACCAGTACCAATATAAAGAGGGAAGCTATCTATCATCGCATAGTGTCTGACATTGGCCTTCTTCACCTGGAAGATACGGGACAGAAGGCACTCATAATTTCCCCGGCATTTGGAATTCCTTGGGAATGGTCCAATCCCATGTTTATTGATTTCCCCGATGCACCCCATTACATGGTCATGGACTGGGATACTTTCTCTCCTGCTTATTACAGCGTGTTACGCGAGTATCAAGTCGAATCGCTGCCCGCCGGTCTCTATGAAGGAAAAAATATCTATCTCATGACGGACGAGGTCACCATGAACGGTATCATCAAATTTATAAAGAACCATGAAGGTGTGGATGTTGAAGCGCGGTTGATCTATACACCAAACTATGATACAGGCACCATCTATGATGAAGCCCAGCTATATAAGCTCGAAAAGCTTCCATGAAGCATATTTGGAATACAAGCTTTATGCTTGGTTTCGTAGCCGCCCATTCATGCTTTTCGCGCTGAAACACATCCGAGTAATACGGTTGAAAGCTACATATCAAGACTGGCCGAGTTATCCCATATGTTACAATTAAGATGGTTTACGACCGGAATATTTTGTTCGTGTAAAAGTATTTTAAGATATAAATCCAAATGAATACTATCCTCACTGAACGCGTTCTCTCAACCGGTCAAACCGTCCAAATCGCGCAAGGCGACCTCACAACCGAAACCACGGATGCCATTGTCAATGCAGCGAATGAACATTTATCGCATGGAGGCGGCGTCGCTTGGGCAATTGTCCGAGGCGGAGGGGAAATCATCCAGCAGGAATCAGATGAATGGATTCGCGTTCACGGAACAATTTCTCACGCGCGTCCCGCGTGGACTTCGGGCGGGCACCTGTCTGCGAGATATGTGATCCACGCTGTCGGCCCAGTGTGGGGCGACGGGGATGAAGATAACAAATTAGCGGCGGCAGTCAACGGGTCGCTGGAAGTTGCGGATGAATTGAAATGTTCATCCATATCATTTCCAGCGATCTCAACCGGCATCTACGGCTTTCCCAAGGAACGCGCCGCGGACTTGATATTCTCTGCCATCGAAAATTATTTTTCTCATCGCCAATCTGGGATCAAATTAATTCGATTGGTCTTGTTCGACGAGTTGACGATCCATGCTTTTCTCAAAGCATGGAAAATAGATGATGGATCATAAAGCTCATATCCTGTTTTACATTTACTATTAACCATGATCTCTTCCAACCAAAACCTAAAAATCAAACTCGCTCGTGCATTGACAGGTCGTCCAAAAGAACGGCGTAAGGCGGAGGCGTTTCTCGCAGAAGGCGTGCGGCTGGTCGAGGAAGCATTTGCGGCGAGTTGGCCGTTTCGATTTGTATTGTATTCGGACGAACTGAGCGAGCGGGGAAAAAAGTTGGTTGAGAAGTTAGAAGCGAAGAAGATAGATGTTGAAAAAGTGGAAAGTAGCCTATTGCAATCGTTGAGCGAAACTGAAACCTCGCAAGGCATCCTTGCCATCCTCAACGATTTTCGATTCCCGATTCCAGAATCTCCGAAGTTTATTTTGATTCCTGATTCAATCCGCGACCCCGGCAATCTCGGCACACTGTTACGCACCGCCGACGCGGCCGGTGTGCAAGCTGGATTGATTCCGCCCGAAACAACGGATGTCCTAGCGCCGAAAGTCGTGCGTGCGGGAATGGGCGCGCATTTTCGATTGCCGATCCATTCGGTAACATGGGATGAAATCAAGTCTCGTGTGCAAGGCATGAAAATCTTTCTTGCTGACATGGAAGGTCCATCCTGCTGGGAAACAGATTTTCGTCAGCCGTTGGCATTGATTGTCGGCGGAGAGGCTGAAGGTGCGAGTGAGCAAGCGCGCAAATTAGCAAATGCTTCTGTGAATATCCCAATGGCTGGTAAAACAGAATCATTGAATGCGGCAGTGGCTGGATCGGTATTGATGTTTGAAGTGATGAGACAGAGGCTTAATGGGTGAAATTAGAGATTGGAAATTTCCATTTGGACAACCTGTCCAAGATGTTGTCCAAATGGATCGCAAGCCTAAGAAAGTGTTTGTATTAGGTGTTTATTCAAGTGCTGTGCATGCGCGCTGGATGAGCGCAGAAAATAAGACTATTGTAAATGCTCTAGCTGTCGCAAGCGAACCATATATTTTCTGGCGAGGGGATAATACTAATACTATTATTTGGCAACTTGCAATTCCCCCAGAACTTGGTAAGTTATCACCAGCCGATTCACAATTTAACGGGCCATCGGGTATCGCACTTGACGAATTAATCTTGAAACCGCTAGGCTTAGAACGAATTGATACTTGGTTGTGCGATTTAGTGCCCCATAGCTGTGTCAATTCCTCACAGAAAGCAGCAATTGAGCGTGCCTATATACCAGTTGCAAAAACGTTTGGTTTGCCGCAGCATACAGTTCCATTTTTGCCATCTCATCTTACTAATGAAAAACGCCGCAACGAAATTCTAGATGAATTAAGTGAATCCAAATCAAGTATTTTGGTTTTGCTGGGCGATAAACCTATTGAATGGTTTCTCCGACACTTTGATGATCGTTGGCATAAGCTTTCTGATTTTGGCTATGAAGAAAAAGCTTATGGAAGACTTTGGTCTGCACACATTGATGGTAAAGAAATTACGGTTCTTCCCCTTGCTCATCCGAGACAAATAGCAAAGCTTGGGCAATCTTCAGTTATTTGGTATGACCTTCATAAAGCTTGGATAAATAAGTATGCGAGCAAACTATTGCTCAACTAGTTTTTAGGAAATCCCATGAAAATCCGTTCCATCACCTACTTCTGTAATCCCAAATATCCTTTGGATGAAAAAGTCTTCCAAGTGGCTGGAGAATTTCTTGCCAAAGCCAAGTCCGCCTATGAAGCCGCGGGCTATGAAGTTCAGACTGTGCGCTTAGCGACGATTCCATTTCTAAAATTGTTGGGCGAAAAGCAAATCAACGAATTGCCAAAGCTGGCTGAGCAACTTGAAAAGCTGATTCAGCAAATGAGTGTTGGCCATCTTTCAGTTGGACCCGCGCTGCCAGAGTCGCCGCGCAGCTACGAAGTCATTCCCGAAGCGATTGCCGCCTCACAAAATATTTTCTTCGACGGCGTAATGGCAGATAAAAGTATCGGCATTTCACTGGCGGCAATCAAAGCCTGTGCGAATGTGATTGTCAAGTCCGCGCCGATTGACCCGAACGGTTTTGCCAATCTGCGTTTTGCGGCGCTGGCAAATGTCAAAGCAGGCGCGCCATTTTTCCCGGCCGCATATCATGACAACGATCAACCTGCATTTGCCATCGCAACCGAATCGGCAGATTTGGCGGTTGATGCTTTTAGTCAAGCAAAAACTTTGGATGCTGGACGTCAGACTTTGATTACTGAGATTGAAAAGCATGGCAAGCAATTGCGCAAGGTTGCTCAATCTCTTGATTGTAAATTTGGTGGCATTGACTTTTCGCTCGGACCTTTTCCCGCCGAGGCTCGATCACTTGGCACGGCCTTTGAACAAATGGGTGTGCCGCGTATTGGTCTCCACGGTTCGTTAGCCGCGGCGGCGATCTTGACCGAAGCCATTGACCGCGCGGATTTTCCGCGCACCGGCTTTAGCGGCTTGATGATGCCCGTTCTTGAGGATGCAACTTTAGCCAAGCGCGCCGCAGATGGAACATTAAGCGTCAAGGATGTTCTGCTTTATTCGGCGGTATGCGGGACGGGATTGGATACGATTCCTTTACCCGGCGACACGACTGTTGAACAAATCATTCCGCTCCTGATCGATCTTTCCGTCCTCGCGCTTCGTCTCGATAAACCGCTCACCGCGCGGCTGATGCCAGTCCCCGGCAAAAAAGCCGGCGATCCAACCAACTTTGATTTTGGATTCTTTGCCAACAGCAAAGTGATGGCGCTGGACGCGATGCCTTTGAATTCTTCGCTGGCAGGGAATGAGATATTTTCAATTCAATCACGCACAAAATAAAAATGGGGCGGATGATCATTCGCTCCTAGTTTATTTTCCAATAATCTCCGCCTCCTCCTTCGCGTTTCATCAATTTATAGCCGACCAATTCGCGGCGCAACGAAGCCGTGTCTTCGTGATAACCCGCGAGGATTTTGTTGACTTGCTTTTCGCTGTAGCGTTTTCCCGGCTCAAAGGCTTTGGCAACATATCTCAGGATTGCTTCCAGTTTCTTTTTCTGGGCAGGGATGGTTTTTAAACTTCCATCCTTGCGCGTGTAATCAGTCACAACTTTGCGATCATAAGTATCGAGGTCCACATCCTCAATAGCTGTTTTAAAATCTTCGCGCGAAAGCAAACGGCGTGTCTTTTCTTCGAGCGATTTTTCCTCAAGATGATAAACGTTGTAATAACTCTCCGTCCGCGCGCTGACAAAACCAATCTGTGCCAACTTGGCGAGATGATGCGAAACTGTCGAAGGCTTTAGATGCAATAACATGGCAAGTTCTTCAACACTGTAGGCGCGGTTGGCTAGCAGACCGACAATCTTCAAGCGATTGGTGTCCGCAAGAGCTTTATAGAAATCAACCAGTTCATTTTCCATCTTTAATCCTTGTAAATCTAATTTGATAATTATCGAATTAGATTTTAACGGTGAAAACTTGATAAGTCAAGGATTGCCAAGATAACGGCAGCCACTTGTGGCTTGTCCTGAGCGAGTCGAAGGATCAAGAAAGAAGCGGACTGAATCGGTTATAATTTATGGGTAAGAGTCGGTCCATTCCCCTTTTGGAGGTGTTTTGTGGATCTCTCGAAGCATGCATTCTTTGAGGGAAAAATCGTCCCGCTGGGGGACGCGAACATCAGCATAGCCACGCACGGCTTTTTGTACGGCACAGCCGTATTCAGCGGTATGCGGGCTTACTGGAACGAAGAGAAGAAATGTCTCTTCGTTTTTCGTCCCTGGGATCATTATCATCGCCTGTTGCACTCGGCGCGCATGATGGCGATGCAAACCAGTTATGACGAAGAGAATTTGATCGAACTCACGCTGGAGTTATTGCGCATGGACAACTACCAGCAGGATGTTTACATGCGTCCCACGTTCTACAAATCTGATCTCGGCATCGGTGTGAAATTGCATGATCTCAAAGATGAGTTTTGCATGTTTACGATGCCATATGAAAAATACGTCAAGAATGATACCAGCGCGCATGTGACGATTTCTTCTTGGCGGCGGATTGATGACAACATGATTCCCGCGCGCGGGAAGGTGGCCGGCGCGTATGCCAATTCGGCTTTGATCAAAACCGATGCCAACCGCGCCGGTTTCGATGAGGCGCTGGTGCTGGATCAAAATGGTCACGTCTCCGAAGGCTCGGCGATGAATATCTTTATGGTGCGCGATGATGTGGTGATTACGCCGCCGGTCACGGACAACATTCTCGAAGGCATCACACGCAAGTCGGTGATTGAACTGCTTCGCAACGAAATGGGGCTTCAAGTTGTTGAACGATCCATTGACCGTACCGAGGTCGCCATTGCGGAAGAGTTCTTTATGACTGGCACCGCCGCCCAGATCATGGCTGTCACTAAGGTGGATCATCGTCCGATTGGCCGCGGCGTGATGGGCCCCATCACCACGAAATTGCGCGTGATGTTCGACGATTTACTGCGCGGAAAAAATCCAAAATACAAGAATTGGAATGTTGAGGTTTAAAATTAAATGGCGGCCATTTGGCCGCCATTTGCTTTCTTATTGTCGTTTCTTGAAATGTACTAAGATCAAGTTCTTGTTGCAGTCGGTGTAGGTGCTAATGTAAAGGTTATCGGCAAGCGGCACGCCTGCTTGGTCGAGCAGCTGAACATACAGTTGTTTACTAGAGTTGATTGGACTGGTGCCAAGTGTAAACTCAAATCCAGACTTTCCATAGTCCGGGCTGACCCCGCTGACAGTTGTTAGATTGATCGGGTTGTCATTATATGTTCCGACGAGCCGGACTACCATACCAACGATCGGACTGCCACTCGCATCATCTACTGAGCCGCCAACGCCTTGCCAAGCACAGGCAAGGTCAGTGAGATGGGGAATCACGGTGCTTGCATACGCCGATGCAGACCCAGAGAACGGTGCCGTCGGAGTAGATGTTGGTAGGGGCGTTTGCGTTGGCGGGATGAGCGAAAAGGAGGTCATGGTGGGAATCAAAGTAAAGGTCGGAGGAGGCGTATCGGTTGCGGTCATGAACGGAGGCTTGGTTGCGGTCCAGGTTGCCTGCAGTTGAATGGGCGTAATCGTCGCGGTGGGGAGTCGGAACGGCGTAGGTGGCGGAGGAAATGGATTGAAGGGCATGCTCGGGTTGATGAATATCAACGCATAGTAACCAGCTATGCAAACCGTGATCAGCACCACGATAATGGACAAAATATCCCATTGATTGAGGCGCGGGCCACTGTTTTGCTTGGCAGGTTTTTCGTCGAAATCATAATTACTCATTGAGGTCTCTCCATCTAGAATATTTCAAGCAATCAAGACGAAGGTGCCAGCACAATCTTCGCTTGCGCTCTTTGTTGAGCCACCCAGTTTTTCAACGCCTGTTCCTGCATGGCAAGGAACGCATCAGGTGATAATGGATGTTGTGGATCGTGTGCCAAAACTTTGATGATGTCATAACCAACGCTGGTTTGAATCACATCGCTGATCTGCCCGACTGGCAGGCTGAATGCAGCTTGTTCCACGTTCGGGTCGAGCAAGTAACCTTTGGGAAACCATCCCAAATCGCCGCGTGCGTTTGGATCATATTGCGTTGCCAGTGTGTTAAAGTCCGCGCCGCCTTGTAACTGTTGCAAAACGCTTTGCGCGTCATTTGCATTATAGAGCAAAATTTGCTGAACATGCACCTGGTCTGCAGTGGTCGGAACGGCGTTGATGATTTTATCCCGCATCCAAGCCGCGTCAATCGAATATTTCAGATCCGTGCGAAACGACGCGTCGGTATACCCATGATCGGATTCCCATTGCGATAATTTATTTGCACCGCCAAGTTGAGATACCAACGCCTGAACTCTTGACTGTAAAGCGGAATCCGATATCTCATATCCCGCGGCCTTTGCACCTTGTTCCAGCAAAACCTGATCGATCAAATCTTCTAAAACCGTTTTGCTTGCATCGGCATCTGCGACAGTCTTGTTCAATGCCTGCTGTGAGGATTTATAACGCCCTAGTTCAGCGGTATATTCCGCAACAGTAATACCTTCGCCATTGACAGTCGCGGCCATGGCTTGCGGGGTAGCGGTTGGAAGTATGGGCGTAGCCGTCGACTCGAGGGGAGTGGGCGTAGGCTTGGCTTTAGATAACGAACCGCAGGCAGAAAGACCAAAAGCCAAGAGCAGAGTCAATTCAAGAAAAATCCAACGTGGACGGGAAAACATTCTTCAAATTATACCAATTAAAAAATAATGGGACACAGTGCAACTGTGTCCCATAACGGAGTTGAAAGGTTTAGTAATCCATGCCGCCGCCCGGAGGCATAGGCATAGGCTTTTCCTTTTCGGGAATGTCGGTGACCAATACATCGGTGGTCAGGATCATGGCCGCAATCGAAGAGGCGTTCTCAAGGGCGCCGCGCACAACCTTGACCGGGTCAATAATGCCGGCCTCGATCATGTTGACGTATTCGCTGGTCAAGACATTGAAGCCAATGTTCTTGTCCTTCTTCTCAACAGCAGTTCGGCGGACAGTATCAATGATGACTGAGCCGTCTTGTCCCGCATTGGAAGCGAGTTTGCGGATTGGCGCTTCGAGTGCTTTTTTCACAATGTTAATGCCGACGCGAATCTCTTCGTCGTCTTCATTGGTTTTCAGCATCTTATCCAGCTTGGCAACCGCATTGATGAGAGAGATTTCACCGCCTGGGACGATGCCTTCCTCCACCGCGGCGCGCGCCGCAGAAAGGGCATCTTCCACACGATGCTTCTTTTCTTTCATTTCGGTCTCGGTCGCCGCGCCCACGCGGATGATTGCAACGCCGCCGCTTAGCTTGGCGAGGCGCTCCTGCAATTTCTCCTTGTCGTAATCACTGGTGCTCTTGTCGATTTCAGCGCGGATTTCCTTGATGCGGCCTTCGATGCCGCTCTTGGCGCCCTTGCCGCCGATAATGGTCGTGTTCTCCTTATCGGAGACAACTTTCTCGGCGCGGCCCAGATCTTGAATGGTCGCGGTCTCGAGCTTGCGGCCGGTTTCTTCGGAAATCACGGTGCCGCCGGTCAGAGTGGCAATATCCTGCAGCATGGCTTTGCGGCGATCACCAAAACCAGGAGCCTTGACAGCAATCACATTCAACATGCCGCGCAATTTGTTCAACACGAGGGTGGCGAGGGCCTCACCATCTATATCTTCTGCAATGATCAGGAGTTCGCGCTTTCCGAGTTGAACGAGTTTCTCCAACAGCGGAACAACATCCTGCGCGGCGGAAATTTTCTTTTCGTTGATCAGGATGTATGCATCCGCAATAACGGCTTCCATCTGATCCGCGTTGGTGATGAAATAAGATGAAATGTAACCGCGATCGAACTGCATACCTTCGACGAATTCGGTCTCATCGGCCATGGACTTCGACTCTTCCACCGTGATCACGCCGTCCTTGCCAACCTTATCCATCACGTCTGCGATCAGGCCCCCGATTTTTTCATCCGCTGCCGAGTTGGTCGCGACCGAAGCGATTTCTTCTCTCGTGTCAATCTTGACCGACATCTTGCGCAGTTCTTCGACAACTGAGTCGGTGGCAAGCTCGATGCCATGCTTGATGAGCATTGGGTTGTAGCCGGCTTCTAGGGCCTTGAGGCCTTCATTCACGATTGCGTGCGCAAGCACCGTGGATGTCGTTGTGCCGTCACCGGCAATATCGTTGGTTTTGGTCGCGGCTTCCTTAAGGAGCTGCGCGCCCATATTCTCAAATGGATCTTCGAGTTCGATTTCCTTAGCAACGGAAACGCCATCATGCGTGATGGTCGGAGAGCCGAACTTGCGATCTATCGCCACATTGCGGCCCTTTGGACCGAGCGTCGCGCCGACCGCGTTGGCGACCACGTTCATGCCGTTCTTTAGTTTGCGGCGCGCCTCTTCAGAAAAAACAAGTTGCTTTGCAGCCATGGTTCATTACCTCCAGAGTTAACTTACGACTACGGCGAGAATATCGCTTTCGCGCAGGATGAGCAGTTTCTTGCCATCCATCTTGATCTCGGTGCCGGAATATTTGGCGAACAATATCTTATCACCGACCTTCACGTCCATCGGAATGCGTTCGCCTTTTTCGTCGCGATCACCCGGACCTGCCGCCAGAACTTTGCCTTCCTGCGGCTTCTCTTTGGCGGTCTCTGGCAGGATGATCCCGCCGGCAGTGATCTCTTCCTGTTCGATCGGTTCGATAATCACGCGTCCGCCCAGAGGTTTGAGCTTAAGTTTACTTGCCATCTTTGACCTCCTGAAAATTTGTGTTTCGCATAATGGTTAAATGTTACAAAACCATTATCATAAGATTAGCACTCTCTCTTGTTGAGTGCTAATCTTATGATACCGAATTCATAAGCCTTCGTCAAGAGGAACGGCGTTTTTCTAACAAAACTCTGATATGGATGATTTAGGGAAGCTCAGGCGTTGCTGGATTGGATGTGGGATATGGTGTAGAGGTGGCAAACGCTTGAGGTGCAATGGATGTCGGCGCGCTGTTTTGAGTTGTTCCCAGCGACTGGCAGATCTCCTCGCCCGACTGGACGATTCCAGCGATGGTCGGGTCGCCTCCATATTTAGCATTGACCTCTTGTAACACCTTCATAGCATCGGGACAATTGTTTGCATCCGGCCTGCTCAATGCTGCCACGATGGAACCATAAGTATAGTAGTAAACCTCAGTGCTATCAGATAATGGCAAGCCGGTCACTTGAGTTGGCACATCACTCGTACCACAGCCGCCGCGTCCATCACAAGATTCCTGAGCTGTACAACCCTTGATGGCGCATTTCAAAGCTGGGATGGCGCCTTCATAGTTGCGCGACTTTTGATAAATGATTCCAAGTTGTCCATAGAGATCAGCGTTATCGGGTTGGAATTCTATGGCTACTTGAACGTTGCGCGCCGCAATAAAATACTCGCCTTCCTGCGAATAGGTCTTTGCAATCGAAAGATATGGCACAGGGTCCTTAATGCCCAGTTGTTTATTGATCGCGACTGCTTTGGCAAAATACTCCAACGAACTATCAAATAATTGTTTTTGGACGGCATCATTGGGACTAGCAAATCCCAATCTACGATAGTTTGCGCCGGCGCGCAAATATAGGAAGGTCAGGTTGGGCGCAATGGCGATGGCCTTGTCGTATTCCTGAATGGCCTCGTTATATTCTCCTTGTGACTCAAGCACATACGCATAGACCCGGTGCACGTCCATCAGGGATGGATCGCGATCCACCGCTTGCTTGATTTCCTGTTCGGCTTGAGTCCACTTCTGTTCATCCACTAAAATCTCAGCATAAAAGGCTAGTGCAAGCGTATTGGTTTTGTCCAATTGTAAAGCGTGGACAGCATCTTCATCCGCTTGAAAAAGATCATCCTGCGCCTGTTTATCTCCAACAAGTGAAGGGTTCGCGTTCCAATCCAAAACAAACGCGCGAACGGCGAAAACTGTGCTGTCGTCCGGCGCCAGCGATACGGCTTTATTCGCGGAGGCAAGCGCCTCTTGCAGGCGCGCGTTCTGCGTCGCATCGGTGAGAAGGAGTTGCGATGAATAAGTCTGGATGCGAGCCAACTTGGCCAATAGCTCGGCGTTGGAAGGATCAACTTGTGTGCCTTCTTTATACGCAAGGATTGCCGCCTCAAGCTGACCGGCTGTAAATTGTGCATCGCCTTCCAATGCGTAAGATTGTGAAGTACGTGTGGGCGTTGGAGTTGGCTGGAAGGGAGATTCAATTTTACCGGTCCTCATCTGGATCAGCAACCAGACTCCGCCAAGAAGAAGCAGTGCCCAGAAGAACATACGGTAAACATTGGATTCTGAGCGCCGATTATAAAGCGGGCGGCGTGGGGAAAGGTTCATGGCGTGGAGGTAGCAATCGGAATAGGCGTGGAGGTGATTTGAGGAACAGGCGTTGATGTGGTTTCAGGAACAGCCGTTGATGTTACCGCAGACGAAACAGATGTTGGTTTTCCTTTCGCGGAGGTTTCAGGAGTCGGCGTAGGAGGCGATGCGAGATTCTTCTGGCAAATCTGAATGGCGGCCGCGGCCTGCGTCATGGCATTGGCATCCGATGGCACGCGGGATTGGACCAATTGGGCGACTTGCAATGCTTCGCCACAGCGATTCAGATGAGCTAGCACCAGCGCGTATGTATAATAGTATTCAACGATATGCGTATCCGTCGAGATTTGAATCGGCGTGATCTTATGGCCGTCATCCGTTGTGCCACCATTGATTGCCAGCGATAATTCCTTCACTGCATCCGGCCAATCCACATTGGAATAGTACATGACTCCCAAATTGCCGATCAAATTGGGGTCCGCTGGACCTGCTTTCAGCGCACTTTCTGCATATTGCACAGCCTTGGCATACTCACCCACCGTTGCATATGTTCGCGAGATGAGCAGGTCGGCTGTAGGGTCTGACGGGTTATCGCCATTGGCCTTGGTAAATTCTTCCACAGCTTGATCGTAGGAACCCAGGGCGCGATAATTGCTTCCCAATTGAAGATGCACATCTTCGATATTGTCATTGATTGCATCTGCCGCCTGATATTCGCGGATGGACTCTTCGTAATTTCCAGTGGCCTCATAAACATAACCGCGGGCACGGTGCGCCTCGAGGGAATTGGGCGCCAGCGATAGAGCGGTCTTCGACTCGGTGATGGCGGTATTAAGAACATCTGTTGATGTTCCACTGCCCGTTAGATACTCATCGATAAGAATTTCCGCGTAATAAGCGTGCGCATCGGCATTGTTTGGATCGAGTTCCAAGGCGCGTTTGACTGCCGCCTCGGCTTCCAGATAATTTCCCTGCCAGTCGAGTGCGGAGGCGCGCACCGCATTCGCCTCCGAAAGATTCGGATTTAACAGAAGGGCATCCTCAGCGTTGGTCTGTGCGTCTTTATAATCGCCGGCTAACACCTGGACTTGTGCCAATTCTATATAGATAGATGGATCATTCGGCTTGAGCGCCAGTGCCTGGTTATAGGCGTCAATTGCCTGCGAGAGCTTGCCTTGACCAAGAAATCCTTGCGCTTGAGTAATGAATTGCTCCGGCGGAGGTGTGGCGGTGGCTGTGGGCACAAACGGCGATTGATAGGTTGGAATGATGAAACGATCCATATACGTGAATCCGGCGATCAACAAGACGAGAAGACTGATCAGGAACCAGTTCGGTCGCTTCTGTCGCCGATGGTTCATACTCCATTTACTGCCTCTTAAATACATGCAATCATCTTACCATTCGCAGGGAATCAGCGTCAAGCCATGACGGTTAGGGTTAATGTTTTCATTAGAATCGGCGTGCTTTATGGATTGTTTTATCTCAATTCTTTCAAAATCGCGATTGTCTCCTGCTTGCCGCCATATCCATTTTCGCCGCCGGGACCAACACAGGATGGGCAGCCGTCTTTGCATTCGCATTCGCTGACCAGTTCCAATGTGCGCGCAATTAACTCATCGTGTATCTCAAAAAGTTTTTGGCTGAAGCCGATGCCCGCAGGCACTTGGTCATACAAGAATATGGAAGGAATGCCGCGAATCGCTCCTACCGCGTCGGTATGAACACCGAGATCGCTTGGATCACACATCAAGAATAGCGGTGCCAATTGACTCAAGGCATAGGATAATCCAGCCAAACCCGAACGGATGCGGACATTCTGTTCTGCTTTACGATGGCAGGATGAACAAAGCGTGATGAGATTATCGAGTCGATTTGCTTCTGCAGTAGATGTAAATGCCTTGAAGGGAATCTTGTGATGCACATCATGTTCACGTCCACTTTCAGGCGTGCCGCAGACCTGGCAACGGAATCCGTCGCGTGTCCGAACCGTGAGGCGGATGCGCGGCCAATCGGGGCTATAATCATTCGGATCGATTGTCCAAACTCCGCTGGCGCGCAGAGCTTCAATCGTTGAATCCGAAAGTGAAAGCCAATAGCCGCTCGTTTGTAATTCAGTCGGCGGAAGATCGAGCGGCTCTTCGCCGAGATTTTCACGAGTCAGCCAGCGTAATTTCTTGAAACCAACTACTTGCGTAGTCACTTGAATTTCGCCCCAGCCTTTTTCACCGCCTTTGACTGTGGCTCGTTCTGATTCGCTGAGAATTTGAATCCCGGTTTCACTTTGTGGCTCGGTATAGTAATCGAGCGCGACCGCGGTGAGCGTAGCGATGTTCCTTTCGAGATTTAGTTCGTGCACAAAATATTGCTGACCCTCGTGAATATAAATTGCATGAGGATGCACCATCCAATAGGCGCTGGCAATATCCACCTCGCCAATGACTTGTGGTGCGCTGTCCGACGTTTCCGTCGTTTGCAAAATGACATTCTCCGGCGAAGCGGTGCGAAGCGAAACGTTCGCGGCTGGATACGAGTCGGACATCCAGAAATATTTTTCCTGCGAGAGATGCGCTTCATTGTTCGATGTAAGAACGTCGAGAAACTCTTTAACTTTATCTGCGTCCAGCAAGCCGAAACTCTCATCTTTTTGAAAAGGCAGTTCAAACATGGCGCAGCGCAGATGGTTTAGAAGGATCAATAAATGGTCGGGATTGATCAGCCCTTGCTCCGGGGATTGACCGAAGAAATAATCGGGATGATGGGCTAGGAATTGATCAAGCGGATTCGCAGATGCAACGAGCACGGATAATGCGGGCGTTTCGCCGCGTCCTGCCCGACCCGATTGCTGGTAGACGCTTGCAATGGAGCCTGGATATCCGACAAGCACCGCCGCGCCCAAGCCACCGATATCGATTCCCAATTCGAGGGCATTCGTGGCAACGACGGCTTTGACGGTTCCACCGCGTAAGCCTTTTTCGATTTCGCGGCGCTGGCTCGGCAGATAACCTGAACGATAGCCGCGTATTGCCCTCTCACTCCCAGCCCCTCTCCCATGGGGAGAGGGGCGCAGTGGTGAGGGCGATTGTTGCAAATACGTCAATATCATTTCCACGCTTCGCCGCGAGCGTGCAAACACAACCGATTGAATATTATTCGAAAGCAAATCGCGTACAAGGCGAATACTTTCCATCATTGAACTTTTTCGCAAACCGAGGGATTCGTCAATAACAGGCGGGTTATAAAGAAGAAAATGTCTTTCGCCGCGCGAGGAGCCATCCTGATCAATCAATTCGATGGGTGCTTCGATCAATCGCTCGGCGAGTTCTTGGGGATTGCCAATGGTCGCAGAGGTGAGGATAAATTGCGGGGCAGCGCCATAAAATTTTGCAACGCGTTTGAGTCGGCGAATGACATTGGCAACGTGCGAGCCAAATATCCCGCGATACGTATGCATTTCATCAATCACCACAAAGCGCAGATTGTGGAAGAAGTCCGACCAATTAGTATGATGTGGCAGAATTCCAGTATGTAGCATATCGGGGTTGCTAAGGATGATGCGCGCATTCTTGCGGATGGAGGCGCGTCGCGCTTGAGGCGTGTCACCATCATAGATTTCGGATTGTAGATTTTTGATTGAATCTTGCAACTGATGAAGACCTGAGAGTTGATCCTGTGCCAGTGCTTTTGTTGGAAAAAGATATAAAGCGCGGGCGTCGGTGTTGGTTAGCAAGGATGCGATGATTGGCAAGTTATAAGCCAGTGTTTTGCCGCTGGCAGTGCCAGTGGCAAGAACGATATTCTCTCCATTGCGGATGTAGGTCCAAGCCTCCAGTTGATGGCCATAAAGGGAAGCGATACCACGCTGGGATAACGCATCTCGAAGCGCAACCGGAAGATCGTCCGGGAAAGGATGCGTGTTTGCCGGGCGCGGAGGAGTCGTACGCCAAATGGAAAAATTCGGCGTTGTATCAGGATCGCTGCGCCAAAGTCGAATAAGTGAATCAAGAGACATTAATGCCTGAGTTAAATCCGCATGATACAATTTTCAATATGAAGTGGACGCAAAAAAGAAAACTTGTAGTGTTAATGACTTTCCACATGCTTTGGGGATTGGCCCTGTGGTTTAGTATATCAAAATATGGATTGGGGATTTCCACCGATTCGATGCAACTTTTATTTTCCGCTCTAAATCTATCCCAGGGCAAAGGACTATTTTCATTTGATGGCAGTTTTGTTTCGTTGTGGCCGCCGCTCTATCCCATGCTTTTAGCGCTTGTTCATCTTGTCACGCGATTTGATCCATTTGTTTCAGCCACCATTCTGCAAGCGCTGGCTTTTATTGGAACTTCATTTTGCCTTTCGATCCTGTTCCTGAAAATCTTTCCCGAAAACTTTTTACTTGCCTTGGCGGCCAATATTCTTTCGGATATTGGCGTGGTTGTTCTGGCCTCCTTCGATGGCGTCGGCTCGGATTACATCCATCTTTTCTTTGTCATCGCCTCTGTACTGCTTACCGGCTTTTATCTTGAGTCCAAATCCGCACGCAGTTTGCTGGTGATGGTTTTTGTCGGAATGCTAGCGATGCTTCAGCGCTACGTGGGCCTGGCAGCGATCGCGACGAGCATAACGGCCATCTTCTTTTTGGATAAGCAAAACTGGCACCAACGGATGGTACGCAGCGCGTTGATGGCGTTGGCAATTTTGCCGGCGGGTCTATGGCTCTTCGTTACTTCCAAGTTAATCGGCTGGCGCGCACCAGAAAGTCTCACTGATAATTTCAGGTGGTTTTCTCTGTCAGTTTTACAATGGTTCTTTCCCATCGATTCGAAACAGCCCCATCTTTGGCTTTATATTTCTATTCTATGGTTATTCATCGGAGCGATGATCTTTTTCTTGATTTACTGCTCGCGGCAATATAAAAAATTTTCACCCTATGCGATTTCCGTTCAGGTTTATGGATTGCTTTATTTGTTGGTCCTGTTCGGATCGGCTTCAATCGCTTACTTCAATAAATTGAACGGACGCTTTTTGCTCCCTTTCTATATTCCCTTCATCACGCTTCTGGTCATGACGATGGACCTCTTGCTGCGCTTCATCCATCAACGTGGCTCGCAGACATTGCGCCGCGCCACGGTGGTTGGACTAGCCGGTGCGTTGATTGTGATTGGGATTGCCCTTCTGCGAATCACGATTCCCATTGGGTTGCAATCTCATATCGATGGCAATAACGATTTTAACAGTCGCGCCTGGCACGAGAATAGTGTGATGAGTTATTGGCTGGCACATGAGCCGCAGGGAAACTATCTTTTATTCAGCAATTACCCCGATGGAATTGCATTCTATACATGGCATACCTGCTACAATGGCCCTGCCGAGTATTCAGGGCCCTATGGAAAAATCAAGTTTCCGGTGACTGATTACTCATCGGAGTTATTTTCATCTGGCCTTGACGTTTATTTGATCTGGATTGAGCCCAACATATATTCGTATTATTACAAGGCTCAAGACCTAAGTTCTATTGCACAGGTCGAGCCACTCTTTGTAAGCCAGGACGGTGGCATCTATCGTTTGATACCAAAGGAAGACCCCTGATAACCGCTTCAAGGTGATTCTCTGGTTTGTTCCTTAACTTTAGCCTTGCTGGAATTGATCATGCGAAACGCCCATACTCCCACCAGTAATGGCAGCCAGAATGTTACGGCGCGATATGCAAGCGTGATCAGAATCGCTGAACTCCATGTAACTCTCGACGAATGAAGCGCCAATGCCATCACCCCTTCTACTACGCCGATGCCGGAAGGAGTCGGCGAAACGATGAGGAATAAAAAGCCGATGGAAAATCCACCGATGATCGTCCCGAGGCGGAACGGAATATTGAAAGATAGAAAGGCACAGGTCAGTACACACATCAGCAATATCTTTCCAAATAGCGAAAGCAGCAGAGGTGGGATCAGACTGGTTGGCTTTTTAGGGAGCGCTGACAGACCTTCAGCGATTTCAGATGCAAAGGTGTGGGCGCGCACCTCGCTCAGATACTCGCGGCGTAGGAAAGGTCTTACGATGAAATTGATCATCCGCGCCAATCTTGCCAGCACATTGCCTAAAGTTTCGGCGGAGCGATACCCGAGATAAAGGAATAACGCAATCCCGCAGGCAATCGCGAGAAGAGTTAGCGACGCGGCAACATCTCCATAACTTAAACGATTGCGGCGTGCCAGAATGACTGTGCCAACAGCTAGAACGCATAAGAACGCCGCTTCATCAATGAGCAAATAGAGCGCACCTGCTACCGTTACTTTTCCGGAGGATTGCCCACGGCGCTGGCCATCGTTGATGAATAATGCCATTCCCCCGACTCCCGCGCTGGTTGTGACCACATTGACGAAGTTCGCCGCAACCGCCAACAACATCATGTGACGGCGGCTTTCTTTGAGGCCGAGCAAATTATAAATGGATTGGTAGGTCAGACCGACCACGACGAACCACAGTGCTTGAATTATTAAGGCGATGGCGAGATACGAGGGATTGGCGCGTTGGATGGTGGTAAAAATCTCTTGCAGCTCCGAGAAGTAGAGGATAACGAATGTGACTCCAAGACATAGAATCACCACCAGGATAAGTTTTCGCATGTGAGGTAGGATTATAACAAAACATCCGCAGAATATTCTGCGGATGTTTTGACTCCGATTTGGTCGGGACGAAGCGGATCTAACTTCGCCGTCGCCCGCCCAACCCGCTGACCAGACTCACAAAATAGAGCAATTGCAATAGAGCCGATGCAAGCCCCGCAACATATGTCAGCGCCGCGGCGTTGAGAACATTGTTGACACCGCTTATTTCATCCTGACCAGCGATGATGCCGGCCTCGGCCAAAAGACGTTTGGCGCGCGCCGATGCGTTCAATTCCACGGGCAGAGTCGCCAGCGCGAATATTGCGCCGCCCGAAAAAACCAATACGCCCAGCCATGCGATTTGAGTTCCCATTGATGATGCGTTCATCATGGTTGCCAAAACGATGCCGGCCATGATCATGATCCATCCGAGCCACGAGCCGATATTGACGGCGGGTACGAGCGCGGCGCGGAATCGCAAGGGGAAATAATCTTCCGCATCTTGCATGGCATGACCCAATTCATGCGCGGCCACAGCCACTGCCGCTACCGAAGGGACATTGGCAACGGTTTGCGAAAGATTCAAAACCTTGGTGCGCGGATCATAGTTATCCGTCAATTCACCGCGAATGCCTTGAATTTGCACGCCGTATAATCCGCCGCTCGAGATCAAACGTTGAGCGGCTTGCGCGCCAGTCAGGCCACTGCGCACGCGGACGTGGCCCCACTTGTTATAAGAAGCCTTTACATACCATGAGGTCAGCATCATCAGGATGAAAGCTGGCGCCATGAAGCATAAATAGGTTGGATCCAAGAAAAACATTTTTACCTCACTACCCTGCAAGGATTTCAAAGCCTCCGCAGGGATTTTCAAATTATGGAATTGGAGTTGGCGTCGCCGTTGGCATAGAAGTCGGAATCGGAGTCCCGTTGATCGTGTCAAGCAGGGTTTGCGAAGCCGCGTCCAACTGCGGGTCGAGTCCGGCATTGATGTCTGCCGCCGTCATCGGAACGTACACATCCGGCGTCAGGCCTTTCTTATCAATGAGTGTGCCTTTCGGAGTCAGCCAGTGCGCGATGGTAATTGCCACTGCGCCTTCATTATTTGATAAAGGAACGCGAATCTGCACGGAGCCTTTGCCGTATGAAACCACGCCGACTAGTTTGGCGCGCCCATCGTCCTGCAACGCGCCCGCTGTAATTTCCGAAGCCGAGGCGCTGTTACTATTGATCAGCACCACCATTGGAATCTTGGTTGCCAACCCGCCAGACATGGCATCATATTCCTTCTTACTTCCATCGCTGGATTGCTCATAAACCACTGGACCGTGATCCACGAATTGCGAAACTACTTCCACGGCGGTGTTTAAATAACCGCCGGGGTTATCGCGCAAGTCAAGGATGAGTCCTTTTGGGTTCTGCGCTAGTAACGTAGTAAGCGTGGTCTTCAACTCGTCCGTAGTGGTCTCACCGAAATCGGTGATTTGAATGTACGCGATGCCATTGTTCAGTATCTTTCCGCTCACGCTTGGGACATTAATCTTAGCGCGTACGATATCGAACTGGAGCGGTGTGGATTGACCAGGGCGATGGACAGTCAAATGAACTGTCGTTCCCGCCGGACCGATCACCTTTGACCGCACTTGTTCCGGATTAACGCCGGTCATATCAACGCCATCCACTGCGATGATTTGATCGCCTGCCAGCAATCCAGCTTTCTCAGCGGGAGAGCCAGGAATGGGCTTGGTAATGGTGAGAACAGTTCCACTGGTATCCACGTATGCGCCGATGCCTTCAAATGAACCGGAAAGCTCGTTGGTTGCATCCTTATACACTTGCGGATCCATATATTCACTGTGCGGATCGCCGAGCGATTGCACCATTCCAGTAATGGCACCTTCCAAAAGCTTGGTGTTATCCACCGGCTGATCCACATAATCGGTATGAATGATCTGCCATGCGTCCCAAAACGGTTTGAATAACGTCTGCAGATCCTGCGGCGTTGACGACTGCGCTTCCGGCGAGACGGTTGAAATACCGGGCAGAGTTGCAGGTAAAGAGCCGTTAAGCGGGAACACATGTCCCACAACGAATCCACCCGAAAAGCCTCCCAGTAACAGCGCGACACCAATCAGACAGAACAAAACAACCTTTAAGATTTTTGCCACAAAATCCTCCATTTCCTTTTTATCTTGGATAAACCATATCATGCCGGGATTAAAAGATGATGAAACCTGTATTGAGAGTTTATATAAAGACTATAAACGCTTTGTAAAAATCAATTCTTTTATTGGAATCTCCTGCACGCGTCGGTGGAATTCATGAATGACTCCCATTTAAGAGCGCAGGTAATTGACTCCAATCGTTGAAGGCCGCGTCCATATCCGGACTGAGGGCGGCCGCGCCGAAATGGCTCGGCACTGCAGAACCATAAAGGATTGCGTACAAGCCGAAATCTTTCGCGGCGCGTGTCGTATGCGGCAGATCGTCAGTCATCGCACATTTTGACGGATCGCTTTCGCCTGCAATGTTCAACGCAATCTGGAAGGCTTCGCGGCTAGGCTTGCAATGTGGATCCACGCGGTTCACGTCCACAATGTCTACAAAATATTCTTCGATCTGCAGTTGGCGAAGGACGCGTCGGGCGTGTGGCGCATCCGCGTTGGTGAAGATCAGGTTGCGGGTTGGGAGAGAGGCGAGCACCTTTTGTTGAATTGGATCGGGATGCAGATAATCCTGCAAGGGCAAATCATGAACATAGGCTAGGAAATCCTGAACATCCACATTGTGTTTCGCCTGCAGGCCGCGCAAGGTGGTTCCGTATTCGCGAAAATATTTTTCACGCAGGCGCGGGATTTCATCGCGCGGGATGCCCATACGCTCGCCCATGTAGGAATTCATGCGCTCCTTGATGGCTGGCCACAGCCCGCTGGATGACGGATAAAGCGTGTCGTCGAGATCGAAGAAGATGGTTGAAAAACGCATTCGGCAATTATAATTGCGATATGCCCATTCGTCTGTTGTCTTCCGAAGTTGCTTCGCAAATCGCCGCCGGTGAAGTCATTGAACGACCGGCCTCGGTGGTCAAAGAGTTGATGGAGAACGCGCTCGATGCGAAGGCGAAAAGTATTTCGATCTTGATTGCGGAAGCGGGACGCAAGTTGATTGAAGTGTCTGATGATGGAACTGGCATTGCCTCGGATGAATTAGCCCTTGCCGTTTCGCGTCATGCGACCTCGAAGCTGGCGCGCGCCGATGATCTTTTCCACATCTCGACCCTTGGATTCCGCGGCGAAGCGCTGGCTTCAATTGGATCGGTCTCGCGCATGACGATCACGTCGAAGGTGGCGCACTCGGATGCGGGTGCGCGCATGAAAGTCGAGGGCGGACGCGAAGGCAAAGTCGAATCAATAGGCGTGCCGACTGGAACGGTCGTGCGCGTCGAGGATTTATTCCATAGCGTCCCAGCGCGCTTGAAGTTCTTGAAGACTGATGTCACCGAACACCGCGCCATTGACGCCTTGATCACGCGGTATGCGCTAGCATATCCGAATGTGAGATTCAAATTATCCGAAGGAAGCAATGTGACATTGCAAACATCCGGTGATGGCGACCGCCGCGCGATATTGGCCGCGTTGTATGGCGTGGAGGTTGCAAAGCAATTGCTGGAGATCAACGCCGAGGAAGACGGGATTCGATTAAACGGTTACACCAGTCCCACCGCGCTAACGCGTTCGAATCGCAAAGACATCACGTTCTTTGTTAATGGACGCTGGGTGCAAGATACTCCTTTGACCGCTGCTTTGATTCAAGCCTACCACACATTGCTGATGGTAGGACGTTATCCGATGGGCGCGGTGTTCATCGAGATCGCGACTGAAGAAGTGGATGTGAATGTTCATCCCGCCAAAGCCGAAGTGCGATTTAGAAATCAGGATAAAGTGTTTAGCTTTGTTCAACGTGCAGCGCGGCGCGGCTTGCTGGCTTATTCACCCGTTCCGCAAGTTGCGCCAAGCTTGTGGGGAACGCGTAATGATGAAACAAAACAAGTTGGATTGGATTGGACGATTGCGCATGATAACACTTTGGCAGTTGAAAATGGACAGTCAACGGTTGAAAGCGAAAAGCAATCAACCATCAATCCCCAACTGTCAACCACCAGCCAAATCCCTTTGCTCAGACTCATCGGTCAGATCGGCGCGACCTATCTTGTGGCCGAAGGCCCTGACGGACTTTATTTGATTGATCAACATGCCGCACATGAACGCGTGTTATTTGAGAAGCTCATAGCTCAACATGACCAGAAAAAGATTCCTTCTCAATCCTTGTTGACGCCTGCAGTAGTTACGCTTCCGCCGCAATCGGCGAAAGCATTGGAATCCCAGTTATCCGTTCTCGGTCGATTTGGTTTTGAGGTCGAAGAATTCGGAGCGAATACTTTTCAAGTCCGCGCCATGCCAAGCTTGTTCGCGGGCAGTGATCCGTCTGTGGCGCTCCGCGCCATCGTCGAAGATTTCGAAGAAGATGAGTCGCCGCTGCAAAATGAAATTGAAAAGAAACTCGCGGCGCGCGTCTGCAAACGGATGGCGGTCAAAGGCGGGCAAACACTTTCAGCCGAAGAACAACGCGCCTTGCTTTCGGATTTGGAGCGTTGCGATTCGCCACGCACTTGTCCGCATGGCCGACCGACGATGATTCATCTGTCGGCTGAAATGTTGGAGCGACAATTCGGTCGCAAAGGCGCGCGGTAATTATGCCGGTTGATTATCAGCAAATCCATGCTCGTATCAAAGAAATTGGCGCGGGCGCTCATGAGCGGCGCAAGACGCTGGATGAACGTCGAAGGAAAGCGCGCGATCTGCTCTTAGCGAATTCGGATAAATTGGATTCTCTGCGCGCTAAAGTGGATTCCGCCAAAGAAGTGGACGCGAACACCCGATGTGCATACCCGCTGAATGAGTCGCTCGCATCGCACTACCCACCTGCGGCATCTGTTAAAGGTGCGACATTAGTCGCCGCGGACGGTTCACAGATTAACCCTGATCGTCACGCGGCAATCTTATATTCATTGATCAACGTCGGCGTGATTATTCTGAAATCCGGTTCAGGGGACGCGCCGGAAATCAAAACCTATACCGATTTGAAATATGGCGATGACCTTTATACCAATCACGGCATGATCACCGAAGATATGGTCGCGCTGGGACGTGATCTTTCTGAACGAAAGAAATTGCTCGAGTTGGGATTGCAATATTCAAAGCCAGTGATAACATTTACGGATGGACCGATCGAACTGTGGGGTGCGGAGGGAAGCGCAACGGAAGATTATCGCCGTAATCGCGAAGAGCATATTCGGATTCTTTCACAGCTACAATCGGAAAACATCATCACTGCCGGTTACATTGATAAGCCCGCCGCCGATTTAGTGACGCGCTTGTTGGAAATAAGCCAAATTCAAGAGAACGAAATGAGAACAGTACGAGATGTTCATACTCTGCGCAGTGTCACGGATCGCTGGTTGTTTGGCGAAGAAGGCAGGCCGCTTTTGAAGAAAGGCGAGCGCTCAGCGATTTTTATCATCCAATCCAGTTCGCGGAATCATTACAAAGGCAGTTTGGAAATCCATTTTTTCTATTTGAATGTTGGCACGGATTCGCATCCCTGGATTGTGCGCGTGGAAATCCCGGCATGGGTCGCGGAGGATAACGAGAAAGTCAATCTTTTGCACGCGTCGCTGCTTGAACAATGTGAAATCATGGGCGCAAGGCCATATCCGTATCTTTTGCATCGTGCGCATGAGACGGCTTTGGTCAAGCAGGAAGAGAAGGAACAGATCGAGCAGATGTTGGCTCAGGAACTTCGCAATCAAAATGAAGAATTGGATGAAGGTTCTTACAAGCAATCAGCGAAAGACTTGAAAGGAAGAACAGGAAGGTAATGGAACGCGGATGTCACAGATTGAACCGATTTGCGCGAATTCAATTTAAGAAATCCGCGCAAATCCGCTGTATCCGTTATATCCGCGTTCTATTTTCTACCAAAAGGATTAACACATGCCAAATCAAATCGAAATCGGACGATTACTGCGCGCAGGCACAACCGGCTTTATTGCAGGATGTCGTGTAAATCAATTAGATGCCCCCGCTTTTGGTGCATTGGTGCGCGCACCATTGAGCGATAGCTATCAAGTTTATGGCTTGATCTATGATATTCACATTGATGATGATGGCTTGGTGCGCCAACTGGTGACCGCGGATAACGTCAGCGAGGAAGTGATGCGCGATAACCGTGAGCGCCGCATCGTGCCGGTTGAGATGTCGGTATTATCGGTGGGGTATGAAGTGGAAGGAAAAATTGTTCATCTATTGCCGCCGCGTCCGCCGCTGAGTTTGGATGTAATCTATTTATGCGATGAGAAAGACACAGCCCGATTTACAAGCGTCGGCAGGTTTGGATATTTCCGTCACGTTTTGCAGAATCAGGACATTCCTGTCGGCGAAGTGTTGGCCGCGCATATCCAACAAGCAGGTAAGGCGCATGGACAAGGCAGCGAGAAGTGGAAAGAGCAGGCAACGCAGGAATTGATTACGCTACTAAGAGATGATTATCCAACGCTGATGTCAGTCCTCGGTTCGTTAAGCGAGATTGTCGTTTGAACTCTTACGAGAAAATGCATGTCTGAGAAGAATCGGTTTTGGAGTTCGCTTCCGATCATCGCGTTTGCAGCGATTGCTTTGGCTGGTCTCGCATATTTAGGCGGTTATACACGCTTCATAGCGGATGATTATTGCTCCGCCTATTATGCAACCCGATTCGGTCTGCTCCGCTCGATTTGGTATTGGTATATCACTTGGAGCGGACGGTATACAGCCTTCGCCTTCGACTGGCTGATCTTGACCAAAACACTCGGCCCTTATGGCGCCCATTTGGTTCCGCCCATCGCCATAGCGACTTGGTTGATTGCAACAATCGCCGCCGTTTACACAAGCCTGAAAGCGATTGCCCCGCGTTCAGCAATCGCGAGCGTTGCGATTGCGATCAGTGCCAGTTTTGTGCTGGCCGTGATCGTGTTGAGTCCGGATATCGCACAGTCCTATTTCTGGTTGAACGGGATGCGGTCGTATTCATTGCCTTTGGTGGTAATGAGTATCTATGCCCTCCTGTTCGTATGGCTTGTGCTGCGTTTGAAATCTGATAAAGCAGTTTGGTGGATCTGCATCTTGGCCTTTGGCTTGACTTTTGCGAACGGCGGATTTAGCGAAACAATGGCGGTGCTTCAGCCTATGATGCTGATTTTTCTAACCGGTCTACAATGGTTTACAAACAATAGAAAAATAGATGCCACTTTCAAAATCCTGGCCGCCGCAACACTTGGAGCGTTGCTCTCGATGATTATGGTCGCGCTGGCGCCGGGCAATGCTCTGCGAAAAGCACAGTTGCCTCCTTCTCCCGGCCTCATAAGGTGGATGGAAATTTCCATCGGGGCTTATCTTTCTTTTCTTCAAGACATTCTCTTCTCTCCGCAAAAAATGGCTGCTCTGCTCGGTGCGATCTTGGTTAGCGCATGGGCCGGGACAGGATATAAAAATCAGATCACGTTGCGGTGGTGGACGATTCCAGCACAAATCATGGGCGGATTGATTCTGTCTTTTATCTGCATTCCGCCAGCGGTCTATGGTTATGCCGCGCCGCCGCCGCCGCGCACGCTGAGCATTGCGGCTTTTGCGCTTGTGACTTTTTGGATGTACGCTAGTTTTCTCATCGGCAGTCGGCTGGCACGCATCACACGCTCCTCCCTCCGACTGGAAGTTGGATTGATTATTCTGGCAACCTTATTGATCGGTGTCTCATCTGTCTTGACGATGATTTATGTAAATCAAAATCGAGGCGACTATATTGCCTTCGCCCAGAAATGGGACGCGGTGGATGCACAAATTTTGCAAGCACGTGCAAACCATCAGCCGTTTGTAAATATTCCGGCGATGAGCAATTGGGCGGCGTTGGATCGTCCGAACGACCATCCGAAGTTTTGGGCGACGGCTTGTTATTCAGAATACTACCGCATTCAAGTCTATGGCCCACCGTATTAAATCTTAACACGAAGGGCACAAAGAAGAATTTTGGATTGGTGATTGAAGATTTTAGATTGCAGATTGTAGATTGAATTCTAGGCCAAGGAGACTGCATGGATGCGGAGGAACTTAAAAAGAGAACAAAACAATTCGGTTTGCGAATCATCAAACTGATTGAGAACTTGCCGCCTTCAAAGGCCGCAAATGTGATTGGTAATCAACTTCTACGTTCTGGCACTTCTGCTGGAGCAAACTATCGCGCTGCATGCCGCGCGCGTTCAAAACCCGATTTTATATCCAAAGCCAGCATTTCCATTGAAGAGGCTGATGAGTCGCTTTATTGGTTGGAAATCCTTGTCGAAGCAGAGATCATACCCAAAGAAAAATTGACTGCACTTATGAAGGAAGCAGATGAAATCGTCGCTATCCTTACGGCATCAGCAAAAACGGCGCGAGCCAGTATCAACCAGCGAGGTTCATAATGACCAATCCACAATCATCAACCACCAATTATCAATCATCCATCTCAAATCTAAAATCCGTCATCGGTTATATCATCGGCGGGGGATTGAAGGAATCGTTCAAGGCACGTTTGACGGTTCCCGCACAGGAGGTGCAGGAAGGCGCGTTCGTCGTCATTGAAAATTCCAACTGGCGATATTACGGCCTAGTCACGGATATTCAACTTGGCGCAACCGATCCGCGCTTTGCGGATGAACAGACCGAAGCACGCTTGCCGGCTTCGATTGCGAAAGCACTTCATGGTCAAACGCTTTATACGAATCTTGAAATCCTACCGGCTTTGATGCAGAATATCGGACCCGATCCGCTGTCGGCAGAGTATAAAAAATGGCGGCAGGAAAACCCTGAAGACCCGAAGGCGCTTCCGGTCAAGACTGTCCCGCCGCATCATTCATCGGTTGAGATGGCACGACCAGAACATATCGCGGGCATCTTCGGCGAACCGAGCGATAAGAACTTCATCATCGGAACTACGCGTGAGCAGGGACATCCCGTTTGCATCGACCTGGAGAAATTTGTCCAGCGCTCATCGGGAGTGTTCGGCGCTACCGGCACAGGTAAATCGTTTTTGACGAGGCTGATACTGGCGGGGCTGATGCACTACAACAAGGCCTCGGTACTGGTGTTCGACATGCATAACGAATATGGCTTCGATGATACGGCATCCGATAGCGGACTGCGCGTGGTCGGGTTGAAAAACAAATTTGCGTCGAAGGTGCGTGTGGTGGGACTTGGAGGCGGAGCAAAGATCCGGGGAAATGCGCCCGATTTCAATCTGGATATTTCCGAGAGCAACATTTCCACCTCTGACATTGAATTGTTGAGCCGCGAATTGGATTTGAAAGAGACAACGGCAACGACACTCGATGCGTTATGGAATTCCTTCAAACGGGATTGGTTCAGTGAATTCAAAGCGATGACCCAGGAAGTCATCAGCACCGAAGATGGCAAAAAGGTTCCGGCAAACGGAAGCGTGGCGGCGTGGGCAAACGCCAATGGAGTCAATGTGATGGCGGCGGAAGCGCTGCAAAACAAACTGCGCCGACTGTTCAACAAGGAATACATCGTCGCCAAGCCCGCCGCAGACTCGATCAAGGAGATGATCAGCGCACTGGAGAGCGGACAGCATGTGGTGTTGTCGTTCGGTGAGTTCGAGACAGATTTGGATTATCTGTTTGTGTCCAACTTGTTGACGCGCCGCATCCGTGAGGCATGGGAAAAGAAAACCAATGCCTATCGTTCGACGGGCAAGGATGAGCCGAAGCAGTTGGTGATCGTGATCGAAGAAGCGCACAAGTTGTTGAATCGCGAGATGGCAGCCCAGACCACGTTTGCCACGATTGCACGTGAAATGCGGAAGTATTACGTGACCTTGCTGGTGATCGACCAGCGTCCGTCGCAGATTTACGATGAGGTCATGTCGCAGTTGGGGACGCGCATCAGCGGCTGGCTGGGCGACGAGGATGACATCCATGCCGTGCTCTCGGGACTTTCAGGACGAGAGGCTTTGCGCGGCATGTTGGCGCGGTTGCAACCGAAGGAGGAAGTGCTGCTGTTGGGCTGGGGCGTGCCGATGCCGCTGCCGGTGAAATCAAGAAGATATGATGATGAATTCTGGAAGGAATTGCTCGGCGCAAGCGGAAAGAGAAGCAAGGATCAAAGCCTGAAGGAGCTGGGATTTTGACTTGTCTGAGGATGGGGAGGCTGGCCAATTTGGGACGGGCTTGCGAGTCCGTCCCACCCATAAAAAAGCCCCACACTGCCCCTGAGAGCAATTCTTCTCAGGGGCAATCGTTTAACCTTGCCATATGAAAGGCGGATGGGTAATCCTATTATGGGACGAATATAGGATGATTGAAGGATCATCGAAGGATGATCGAAGCATGAGTATAAGATGATCAAGGGTAGGGCGGAGGGACAAGGGTGAAAGTCAAACTGACGAGTATGCTGCAACGGGTGAGCAGCAAGGTGGGAGGGGGTCCTGTTCACTGCTTTGGCAGCCTAAAATCATGGTTGCAGCCAACGCTGCTCCACGGACGCTTCGCCACATAATCCCAGGATAGAAGAACCGTAATTCACAAGCGGCGGTCTTTTTGAATAGTTTGCCCATTTTTGATTGTGTATAAGCTATACTAGTACGCGTGGGCGTAAATGATGAATAAGGTGGCGTAAAAGGTTGACGAGCGAGTTGGCAGTCAGTAAACTATGCTAAAACTGAAAGCAGGAATCA
>Ga0209039_10000736_pt1 | contig 31537 bp, 28 predicted proteins | sample BogFormECP12_OM1_FD_188238 | JGI IMG/M metagenome (GOLD analysis project Ga0209039, IMG submission 188238) | Bog forest soil microbial communities from Calvert Island, British Columbia, Canada - ECP12_OM1 (SPAdes) (version 2) | ecosystem: Environmental > Aquatic > Freshwater > Wetlands > Bog ... | reverse complement strand
CTTTCTGATCTTGGCTTATATTGTACAGGTTTTGTCTATTTTGTCAAGGTTTTATCAATATATTGCTTGACAAATACTAGACAATATGTATAATGGTTACTGATAAAAGGAGAATCATGAAATCTACTGCTTTAGTTATCGGTGCGGGAATTGGTGGAATTGCAACCGCCGCCCGCCTTGCCAAAAATGGATATTCAGTAACGGTCCTAGAAAAGAACGAACAAGCTGGCGGACGATGCAATCAAATCATTCGCGACGGTCACCGCTTCGATATCGGACCGACGCTTTTCCTCATGCCTGAAGTTTGGGAGGAGACTTTCGCCGCGCTCGGCGAAAAATTGAGCTGTCATTTGGATTTGCGAAGAATTGACCCAACCTATAAAGTCCGCTTTGCAGACGGACTGCAATTGGAACTCACTTCTAATATCGGCGAGATGCAGATTCAACTTGATAAAGTGGAGAAGACTGCATTTACGGGATTTTTGAATTACATCGCCGAAGGCTCAAAGCATTACAAGGTTTCGTTGGAGAAATTTGTTGGCCGCAATTTCTATAACATCTTCGACTATTTCAGTTTGACCAACCTACCGTTGATCTTTCAATTAAAAGCGTTGAACAAGCACTATGCAAACGTTAGCCGCTTCTTCAAGGATGAACGGCTCAAGGCGGCGTTCACGTTTCAAAACATGTATCTGGGTCTGAGTCCATATGACGCGCCCGCCACCTATTCCCTGCTCCAATACACGGAACTAGCCGAAGGAGTTTGGTATCCCATAGGTGGCATGTACGCCGGAATTCAAGCACTCGTCAAGGTTGCGGAGAAGTTGGGTGTGAAATTTATTTATAACGCACCTGTTAACAAATTGCTGGTGGATGGCTCAAGGATCGATGGCGCAGTACTTGAAGATGGTCGCACCTTCACCGCGGACATTTACGTCGGCAATGCAGACCTGCCGTATATTTATGATCAGTTTCTGCCTGACCGCGCCGAAGCTAAGAAGTTAGATGAAAAACTTTATACCTGTTCCTCAATCATGTTTTATTGGGGCGTGGATAAGCAATATCCGCAGATTGCTCATCACAATGTATTCCTCGGCGGCGATTACAAAGCCTCATTTGATCGCATTTTCAAAAATCACACCTTGCCCGAAGAACCAAGCTTTTATATCCACGCACCTGCACGCATGGATGAATCCGCCGCGCCGAAGGAACAGGATACGTTGTATGTTCTCGTCCCCGTCGGTCATCTTGATGAAAACAGCCATCAGGATTGGGATGCAATGGTTGCGCGCGCCCGCCAAACAGTTCTGGACAGACTCGCAAAAGAAATGAACATCAACGATTTAAAAGATCACATCAAATTCGAAATCGTGCATACGCCAAAAATCTGGAAGGAAAAATTCAATTTAGTCAAAGGCGCGGCATTCGGACTCAGTCATAATTTCTGGCAGGTTGGTTACCTGCGTCCGCATAATCGCCACGCAAAATATAAAAACCTTTACTTCGCGGGCGCATCCACACATCCAGGAACTGGTTTACCGATTGTTTTGTTGTCCGCGCGGTTAACCGCCGAACGCATTCTAAAAGAAATGGGTACAATCACGGAACAGAATTTAGTCACGGCACGCGCCGAAGCCAAAGCCTGATTTTCCGTTCCGGAGAAACAATGCCCATCAGCCAAACGCCAGCTTACAACTTGAAAGTCGTTCTCAAGGAAACCGGCATCACCGCCGATGCTTTGCGCGCTTGGGAACGTCGTTACGGATTGCCAATGCCTGAACGCACATCGGGTGGACATCGGCTGTATTCGCATTACGATATCGAAACCGTCAAATGGCTGATTGCGCGTCAAGCGGAGGGACTTTCGATTTCGCACGCCGTGGACATGTGGAAGGAACAAATCGCGTCGGGCGCGGACCCGCTCGCGGCTTCCGCTCTGACGGCTTCATACCAGCCGATTTATCTCGCGCTCGAAACCAGCTTGGATGTGATCCGCTCGCATTGGCTGGCGGCTTGTCTCAACTTTAATGAAACGGACGCTGAACAGGCACTGAATCAAGCCTTTGCTATTTTCCCTTTGGAAGCGGTTTGTACCGAAGTGCTCCAGCGCGGACTTGCCGAGATCGGTATGCAATGGTACGAAAACAAATCGAGCGTTCAGCAGGAACATTTTGCATCTGCGCTTGCCATGCGCCAACTCGATGCGCTGGTCAGCGCCGCGCCCGCACCGATGCGCGAACAAACCATTTTGGTCGGATGTCCGGCCAACGAATGGCACACATTCACACCGTTGTTATTAACTCTGCTATTGCGCCGACGAGGCTTCAATGTAATCTATCTCGGCGCGAATGTGCCTGAGTCCCAATTTGAAGAAACCATTTCGGCAGTCGCCGCGGATCTGACCGTGCTCGTCGCACAACAACTTATCACCGCTGCGTCTCTTCAGCAAATCGCCCATCGCTTGACCACGCACCATGCGCAAGTTGGATTCGGCGGACGCATTTATAACATTCAACCTGAATTGGTTCGCCGAACGGATGGACATTTTCTTGGAAAAACATTGAACATGTCCATTGATGAAATCCAAGCACAGGTAACAAGACCCACCAAAAGCCCGGCAGTCGAAGAGCCGTCACAAGAATTCGTCACCGCACTGGAACATTTCAAGTCGCATCGTCAGCAGATTGAGGTTGCTTTGTTTCAAGCCATCAGCCGCAGTAAATTCAGTTCTGAAGCAATAGACACTTCGACACAATTTTTAGGAGACAACATCATTGCGGCTTTACAACTTGGCGATCTTTCGCTGATTGACGGTGAAATTGATTGGGTCAAATCTCTGCTGAAATCGAACAACATTCCCGAACAGGTGCTAGAAATGTACATGCAGTTATATGCCGAAGCCGTCCATCAAAACATCAACGGTGCAGGCAAACCTGTCACGGATTGGCTGAACAAATATAAAAAAGGAAGTGCATAAATTAATTATGGCAAATCAATTGAAAGACAAAATCGTTGTCATCACCGGTTCCACACGCGGATTTGGCTACGTGGCCGCCGAGGAATTGCTCAAGGCGGGCGCGACCGTTATCGTTTCAGGCCGTTCGCAGGTTGCACTCGATCAAGCAATAAAGTCACTGGCTGAGTTTGGGAATGTAGCAGGTTGGATGTGTGATGTCAGCAAAGAAGAACAAGTTTATAGCCTGGCGCGCCAAACGATAGAGAAGTTCGGTCGCATTGACGTCTGGATTAACAATGCAGGCTATTCTGCGGGCGGCGGAATTACGCTCGACATTCATCCTGAAAGAATCATGGATATGTTCCTATCCAATGATATGGGAACGTTTTACGGTACGCAAGCCGCCCTGCATTTCATGTTGGAACGCAAGGATGGCATACTGGTCAATTTATATGGCGCAGGCTCAAACGGAAAAGCATCCTCGCCGATGGGCATGTACGCAACCACCAAAGCATGGATCACCTCCTTCACCCGTACGCTGGCAAAAGAGACGAAAGGCACCGGTGTAAAAATCATCGGGTTTAGTCCCGGCATGATGCTGACCGATATGCTTGCCAATCCAGTCGTCTTTGGTGAACGCGGCAAAGAAGCGATGAAGAATTACGATTTCGTCCTGCGTTTTCTGGGCAAACCGCCGCAGTTAGCCGCAAAAGAGTTGGTGAAAACTTTAGCACAGAATCGCAAAGAGTTCGCTGAAGTCCATGTGATGAAACCCTGGACACCCATGCTCGGTCTCTTGCGCGTCGCATGGGAAAACATCACCAAAACCGGCAATACGCCCGACTACAAATTGCATTTCGAAGAATCCTATAAACCGAAAATATAAAGGTGTAAATGAATAAAAAACTTCTCTTCTCCATTATTTTAGTGGTCTTTATTGATCTGCTGGGCTTCAGCTTGATCCTGCCTCTTCTGCCCTATTATGCCGAAACATTTCACGCCAATGCATTCGTAACCGGATTATTGGTCGCGTCGTATGCCATTGCTCAATTGATCGGCGCACCGCTTTTGGGACGCATGTCGGATCGCTACGGTCGACGCCCGATTCTGCTCGCGTCCATCTTCGGGACTTTTCTCGGTTTCCTGCTCTTAGGCATCGCCAACGCTCTATGGATCCTCTTCGCCGCCCGCATCATTGACGGGCTAACTGGTGGCAATCTCTCCATTGCACAAGCATACATCGCCGATGTGACCGATGCCAAAAATCGCGCCAAAGGTCTCGGATTGATCGGTGCGGCATTCGGACTTGGCTTCATCATTGGCCCGGTAACAGGTGGCTTTCTCAGTCAATGGGGATACGCTGTCCCGGCATTTGCCGCGGCCGCCATGTCGTTGATCAACCTGATCTTTCTTTTCGCATGGCTCCCCGAATCGCTAAACGCTGAAAAGCGCTCGGCGTTGACCGAAAAGAAACCCGCCATCACAATTGGCGCTTTGGTCACAGCGCTAAAACGTCCATTCTCTGGATCACTGCTCATCACGCGTTTTTTCTTCGGGGTGGCCTTTGCCATCTTCCAGACCATCTTCTCACTTTATGCGCTAACCAAATTCAATCTCACCGCCGCGCGGACCGGTTATGTACTCACGTATGTCGGCGTGCTATCTGTAATCACACAAGGTTTTCTGGTTGGACGAATCACAAGCAAATTCCGTGACGATGCGCTTATCGTGGCTTGTGTGGCCCTCATGGCAATCTCCATGATTGGATGGGCACTAGCTCCGACTGTTTTAGTGTTGTTGATTGTCCTCGCACCGACATCCCTTGCCGGAGGCATCCTCAACACATTGCTCTCCTCCACATTGACAAAAGCAGTTACTCCGCAGGAAATAGGCGGCATTTTGGGGCTCGCCGCGTCCGTTGATTCTTCCACACGAATCATCGCACCGATTCTCGGCGGCGCACTACTCCAACAACTGGGCACATGGGCTCCCGGAGCATTCGGTGCCATTGTGATGGCAGGATTGTTCATTTACGTTTGGATTAGCATTTACAACCATCCCATTATGTTCACACTTCAAAAAGAAGTCCGGCCCGCTTACGTTGAAGCAACGGATTAGTCAATGGAAGCGACCCGTTACGAATTACCATCCGAAGGCAGCACACTGCTCGGTTATGTTGTCCGCCGCATGCACAAGACTCACTATTTGGCTGAAATCCCAGCCTTGCTTGCTGAGTCAAATACGGCTCAGGCGCTGGTCAGAATTGGTTTATACGCCGCGGCTTCATCCACATCCTTTGGACGCGCTTATTATCAGCCCGAGTTCAATCAAACGGGAGAAATCATTAGCGAAGCGGACCCTGAAACTTGCGCACTGATCACGGCAAAATTGGAAAGCCGCTCCCCGCACTACGTGATCTCGTACTCTGCCGTCATGCCCAATGGTGATACATTTTCCGGCGGAGAAGAGATTACAGGCACAACCATCGGCTTGCGCGGACTTGGCATGCCTGCACCGTCAAAGTTTTCATTTACTTCGGGTAAATATTTTGCCGAAATGACCGGCGTCATCACCAGCGAACTTGTGCTTTCGTTAATCGGCAATACACGCATCCGCGCTTATGGATTTCTTCATTTAAAAGATAACGCCGGCAACGCAGGAAAACTTCAACTTGAACGCAATGGAAATATATTAATTCAGGTTGGGGACTTGTCTGAAAAGCAATCGCTGGGCGAGATAAAGAGTGGACATTGAAAGTGTATCCAACCTTAAAAGAAATTACACTACCGGCGGAAACAAATGACTGAGCGTATCACACCTCAACTTGGCTTTTCCGCGTTGCGCGCCTATTTCAAAGAAGGCTCGCCGCTCGGTCCGCTCAAAGTCATGGCAAAGCACATCGGAAGATTTTTTCAAATTCCCATGCCAATGTTTCATCCGTTTGTTGTCTTTGGTCCCGAAGCCAATCGCAAAGTGTTGGTGACCGAGCGTCAAAAAGTTTTATGGCGCAATCCTGACCCGGTTACGGACTTGCTCCGACGCGGCGTGCTCGTTGTGGACGGCGAAGAACATGAGCATTATCGAAAACTGATGGAACCGTCACTTCAGCCAGGAAAACTTCCCGATTACGCAGAAATGATGATCGCTCAAACCGATCGCGTCACATCAGCATGGCACAACGGTGAAACCATTGACATGCTGGTGGAAGGTCGCAAGATCGCATTGCTCATCATCATGCAGGCACTCTTTAGTGTGGACGCGTGGGAGGATTTACCAGCCATTTGGACTCCAATTCTGAAAGCCATTGAATATATTTCGCCGGGACCATGGATATTTTGGAGAAAAATTCCGCGGCCTGGATTTCGTAAGCATCTGAAGCAATTGGAAGAATATCTTTATCGCATCATCCGGGACCGGCGAGCGGCTCCTGCTAAACACGATTTGCTTCAACATCTGATGGATGCTGGTCTCGACGATGACCGCATCCGCGACCAGATGCTGACCATCCTCATCGCTGGGCATGATACCTCCACAGCCCTGCTGGCATGGACGTTCGTTTTATTGGGTCAGCATCCGGATGTCCAAACGCAGCTGATCTATGAAATTGACGCGATGAACAAATCGCCTGTGCTCGATCAAGTGATCAAAGAAAGTTTGCGGTTGTATCCGCCGATTCACATTGGCAATCGCATCGTTGCTGATGAGTTGGATTTCGATGGAAAAATAATCCCATCAGGCGAGCGCATGTTTTATAGCATCTACCTCACGCATCGCGACCCTGCTGTATGGGATAACGCTGACCAATTCTGCCCGGAAAGATTCTCCCACGGACGCAACACTCCGCCATTTGCATACATTCCTTTCGGCGGAGGTCCGCGTTCGTGTATCGGATCTGCATTCGGTCAAGCCGAAGCGAGGCTGGTGATTACACGTTTGTTAAATACTTTTTCTTTCGAGTTCATGAATGCAAATCAAATCCGTGCGCACATGGGCGCGACGCTCGAACCGCGTCCCGGTGTTTTGATGAAAGTTTACAAGAGACAATGACCTATTTTGGATTCCTTGCAGTCTTTATACTTTCTCCAATTTTGGTTTTGTCAATCGTCGGTGTCTGGGAACGACCAAAAGGAAAACCCATAAATCAGTCTAGAATCGTGATAGCGATTGGGATTCATATTATCCTCGCCTTGCTCTATACAACGCCCTGGGATAATTACCTCGTCGCTACAGGCGTTTGGTTTTACAACCCAAGGCTTGTAAGTGGAATCGTTCTAGGTTACGTGCCAATTGAAGAGTATATTTTCTTTCTGCTTGAAACATTGTTCGTGGGATTATGGTGGCAGATCGTTGCGCGTCGGATAACTTTGCTCCAAGATTTCAAGCCATCGGAACGATTGCGTTGGGGCCTCTTCATTATCTCCACCTTGATCTGGCTTTGCTCGGCGTTCGTTTTCCTCAGTCATGGGAAGCCCATCACCTACCTTTCGATCATCCTGTTCTGGGCCATACCGCCGATGATTCCCCAACTGGCGTTCGGCGCGGACATTCTCTGGCACCAACGCAGACTCCTAGCGTGGACGATTCTGCCAATGGGACTTTATCTTTCCTTTGCGGATTCGTTGGCAATTGCATCGGGAACCTGGACGATTAGCCCGGCAAAGTCAACCGGCTTTTTCATCGACAAACTGCCGCTGGAGGAGGGCGTTTTCTTTTTCGTCACCGTTACCCTAATTTCTTTCGGCATTACCCTTTTATTGGCAATAGAAAGCCAGTCAAGGTGGATGGAAATAAAAAAGACATTCAAGCGATCCTCCGCTCGAATGTCTAATTAGTGAACACTGCGTTTTGGTCATTCACCTTTCGGCGATTCCCTCACAATATAAAGCGGTCTGCCTTTAGCTTCATCATATAAGCGACCAATATATTCACCGAGAATTCCCAGCGAAATCAACTGCACACCACCAAGAAAGAGAACAGCAATCAATGTGGTGGCTTGGCCCGTGAACTGTGGACTACCTTCCATACGCAGATAAATCACCACAGGAATGGCAAGGATGGCAAGTCCAGCCGAGATGAATCCAAAAAAAGTCGCGACTTGTAAAGGAAAATACGAGAAGCTGGTAATCGCATTCAACGCCAACCGCAACATTTTATTAAACGGATACTTGGTTGTCCCCGCAAATCGCATGGCACGCTTATATTCCACCCCGATTTGTTTAAAGCCCACCCACGCTGACATGCCGCGTGGAAAACGATGGCGTTCGTGCATTTGCTTGAGCACATCGATAACCTTGCGATCCATCAAACGAAAATCGCCCGTATCCACCGGTATTTTAACATCCGTAATGCGATAGATGATTCGATAGAACAACGAAGCTGTAAATTTTTTGAACCATGACTCGCCTTCGCGTTCGGCGCGCACCGCGTAGACGACTTCATAACCTTCTTTCCATTTCTTCGCCAATTCCAAAATGACCTCGGGCGGATCCTGTAAATCGGCGTCAATGATGACGATCGCATCGCCGCGCGCATAATCCCAACCAGCAGTGATGGCAATCTGATGACCAAAGTTGCGCGCAAAGATCACAGGTCTCACGCGCTCATCCGTATTTGCCAATTCGCGGATTTTATTCGTCGAGCCATCCGTCGAACCGTCATCCACCAAAACGAGTTCCCAGGATTCCCCATTCGAATCCATCACTTCTTTGACGCGGCGATATAACTCCGGCAAATTCTCAAGTTCGTTATAGATCGGCGCAACAATGGAATAGATGATTTTCATTTCGGAGATTTCTTTTTAATGGATGGATGCGCGGGCGCAGAATCAGGCTTGGATTCATCGTTCTGCTCTGGGCCTGGAACGGGAGCGGCTGGCACCTCATCATGAAAGGGCGGCAGGCCCAGCATCCGCGCGTGAAGATAATTCCAAATCACAATGAGGGAGGCCAATACTGGCACAATTATAAACGCACCCAAAACCCCGGAGAAAATCAAGGCCGCGATAATCGCTACAAAAATTATTGCTTCGCTCATATGGACGTTGCGTCCCAATATATAAGGACGCAGCAAGAGGTTTTCGATATTGATCAATACGGTATAAAGACCAACAACAATTAAGCCAAATACAAAATTATTAACCGGCATCCAGATGGGGCCTTCCAGCAGCGCAACTACCAGTGCAAGCGCAGTTGCTGCCAGCGGCCCCACATCCGGTACGATGCTAAATAGGCCAGCCAACAGACCCAAATAGAGCGAACCAGGTAAGCCAATCGCCGTCCACACAATGATAAATGTAATCGCCACAATGACCATCAGCGTGAGTTGACCTCGCAGATACGCCATCCAAACTTGCCGAATTTGAGAATAAAGTTTGCGGATATCAGGACGATATGCTTCGGGGGCAACGTGAATCAAGCCTTCTCGGGCATTCTCCCATTCAGTCATAAAAAAATATGTGCCGCCGAAAACGATCAATACCCAGAGCGTATTTCTGGATGTATTGCGGATCAACGCTACAGCGTTTTGTGGAATTGTTGAGAGTGAATTGGAAAGCGATCCTTTATACTGAGCGATCATCCCGCCAAGGTCAATCGGAATTCCCCCAATATTAATAGGGATGGTTAGATATTGTTGAGCATCAGCAAGGGTTTGTTGTATATCCTGAGTGATCTCGGATGTTTGTCGCAACAGGATCGGCACAAGAATGATAGGTAAAATGATCATCACGGCCAGGCTGACAAAATAAACAATTCGCGAGGCAGTTTTGCGATTCAAATTAAACCTGTGCTGTATTAATGCAACCAATGGATAAAATAAATACGCAATCACCCCGGCAAAGATCAACGGGCGAAAAAGTTCGCGAATCTGATAACTAACAAAAACCAGAAAAGCAATGATGAGCGCCAGCATGAAATATCGCGCCGGCAGACTCCATTCAGACTTCATAGAATCTTTTTCACAGCTGCTAAAGTCGGCTCGATGATCGGCGCTTCGACCACGGCCTGCATTGCAGCACGGACATCTTTGAGGCCGCTGCCGGTATTCATCACCAGAATTGGCTCATCGCCCCGCACCAGACCTTGAGCCGCGGCGCGCACCAAACCGGCATACGCCGTCGCTCCAGCTGGTTCCGCAAAGATTCCCATCTTGCCAAGCTCGGCAATCGCCTTCAAGATTTCATCATCGGAAACTGTAATGTAGGTTCCATTCGTTTCGCGGGCGGCGCGCACCGCACGGACTCCATCACGGGGCAAATCCACGGAAATGCTATCAGCAATCGTCTGTGCAGAGACCGGCGTGATCTTTTCAGTATTGGCATGAAAAGCATTTGCAATCGCGGCAGAACCGACGGCCTGCACACCGATGATACGCGGCATACGCGTCAGCCAGCCCAATTCCAATAAATCTTTAAAACCCTTGTGAATGCCGGAAATAATATTGCCATCACCCACAGAAACAAGAACTGTCAACGGAGCGTGATCAATGCCTTCACCATGCTGATGATGCCATGTCTGGTGCGCCGATCGCCACCATTCCCAAATCTCAAAAGCGGCAGTTTTCTTTCCTTCCGCGGTAAAGGGATTATAGCCCGTGTTGCGGCAATACCATCCAAACTCATCCGCGGCTTTGACGGTCAGATCAAACGCATCATCATACGTGCCATCAACAAGGATAACCTTTGCGCCGAAGACAAGTAATTGCGCAACCTTCGCCGGAGGCGCAGATTTGGGTGCAAAGATGATAGCTTTCTGTCCAATCGCGGCGGACATGCATGCGAGCGCGGCGCCTGCATTCCCGGTGGATGCGGTCACAACGATTTCGGCTTTGATTTCCTGCGCACGTGCCACGACAATTGCGGAAGCGCGATCCTTGAATGAAGCTGAGGGATTGCGGGACTCATCTTTCAGCCAGAGATCCTGCAATCCGAGTTTTTTCGCCAGACGGGGCAATGCGAAGACTGGCGTTCCGCCCGCGGCGTGGAGCGGAGTCGAATCGCCGGGCGGTTCAGGCACAGGCAAAAGCGGGAGAAAACTCCATAGCGAAGAATCTGTTCGCGAGAGAATATCTTCAGACTGGTATTTATTGCGAATGGCTTTGTAATCAATGATGACATCAAGATTGCCGCCATCCTTCGGGCAAACATAAGTTATTTCACTTGGAGAATATTCCTTCCCACAAAGTGAACAACGATAGCCCAGAAATTTCAAATCTGATTTTTTTGAAGCCACGTGACTCACCTGCTATTCCGATTCAAAAGGCACGCCTAGCGATGCCGGAGGCGAGGCCCGCAGAGCCCGCAGAATTCTTGCCATCACCCGCCTCGTTCCTTCCGGTAAGGATGCCAGCCAGCGTTGAACCCATTCTGCATCACCAATGTTGACCAATAATAACGTCAAGATCATCAATGGGAATGGCGCAACCTGCAGCACCTGGGTCGGGATATTGGGCAGGACAGGCTGCAACACCAGACCAAGCCACTGTAGGAAGGAAAACAAGTACACACCAAACGCAGCCCGGAATGGATTCCAGCCACCAAAGATGGCGATCGAAAGAACGATCCAGCCGTAGCCATCCAAACCGGAAAGTTGCCCTGCCCAACCGGCCTTAACGTCCAGGGAAAAGGTCGGGCCCGCCAAGCCCGCGATCGCTCCACCCAAGAAGGTATAGATATAACGTAGGCGGTTGACATTCGCGCCGCGCACATAGGCGGCAGCCGGGCGTTCTCCGATCCCGCGCAGCATTAACCCCGGGCGGGTCCGGTAAATCCAAAACCAGGCTAGGAAGATGATCACAAAACTGAAATAGGTCATCAAATCCTGTCGGAAGAATAAAATTCCCAAGATGGGAATCTTGTCAAGTACAGGGATGGGGAGGACGTTCAGGCTTGGACCGTTCTGGCTGATATAAGCATGGCCCAGGAAATACGAAAGATTAAGACAGAGCACAGCCAGCACGAAGCCCACCGCCACCTGGGACTGCTTCAGGGCGATGCTGCTGAATGCGACAACCAGCGCCACCAAGCCGCCGAGCAACGCGCCCGCCAGAAAGCCCAAAAAGAGACTGCCAGTCACGAAGGCGGCTGCAAAGCCGACCATGGCCGAGAGCAAGATGGTCCCATTCATCGAAAGGTTGATGATACCGGCCCGTTCGGTGATCGTCTCGCCGATCACGCCGAACATGATCGGTGCCGCGCCTGACAGGATTCCTGCAATACTAATCAGAAGACCCATGGAAGTCATAGTGCCTACCTACTCTTTCTTCTCAAACAGTTGCTGACGAGCGCCCTCGACCATCAAAACGAACAGGACAAGGATCCCTTGCAGCACGCCCGAAAGCGATGAGTCCATTTTCATCATGATCGGCAACTGAATGCCACCAATATTCAAAGCTGCGTAAAACAGGGCAATGGGTGCAGCCCACACAGCCTGATAGTTGATCAGCATGGCTACTAGCAAACCCAGAAAACCGTATCCACTTGAAATAGTCGGAATAAGGCGATGATAGACAGCAGTAACCTGAACCGCGCCCGCCAAGCCAGCTAAAGCGCCGCACAGCAGAAAGGCGTACATGCTATACTGCCAGGTCGGAACTCCAAGCAGAAAGGCTGCCCGCATGTTCTTGCCCACCGCCTTCAGGCGCAGGCCAAAATAGGTACCGCGCAGCAAAAAATAAACCAGAATGGCAGCCAAAATGCCTAACCCCAGCGCCCAAGGGCTAAGAGCCACATTGAGAGGAGTTGGCAGCCAAAGCCTAGTCGGAAAGATCAGGGTTCCGCTTGTCGAGGCAATTCCTGGCCGCCCCCAGGGACCAATGATCAGGTAAAGCGCAAAAGCAGTGGCCACGAAATTCAACCCCAACCCGCCAAAGATCTCATTAACACCACCAAAAGTCTTCAGCACGCCCGCTAAGGCCCCCCATATTGCTCCACCGATCAAACCCGCTATGAATCCGATGACGATGATCCACCCCCCGGGCAACGAACTGTTCTGCAGCAGGCGCAACGCTCCGGTCGTGAAGACCGCCCCGAGCACGATCTGCCCCTCGATACCAATATTCCATAAACCAGCCGCGAAGGTAATGAGCACACCAGCAGTAGCCAGCAACAAAGGAACCCAGGCAGCCAAGACATTGGTGATGTCTGCGGTAGAACTGAAAATGCCCTGGAGTACATTCGAATAGGCCTGCAGCGGCGACGCACCTGCCATCAACAGGACTAGGGTGGTAAAGAGCAGCGCCAAGACGATCGCTGCCAGTTGAAAACCGATTTTAAGCCACTGGTTTTTTTTCATGGACCCTTGCCTCATTCTTTGATTCCGGCCAGCCCATACCGCCGATCAATTCGCCGAGTTTCTCCGTAGTTAATGTCGAGACATCCAATGGAGGTGTCACCCGGCCGCTGAAGAAGACCAGCACACGATCACTATACTGCAAAATCTCCTCCAGGTCGGAAGAAATGAACAGGATGGACGTCCCCTGTTTACATCGTTCCTTAAGCTTGCTCCAAATGTAAATGGCAGACTCGATATCCAGACCGCGTGTTGGATGCTCCAATAGGAGCAACGAAAGTGGATTCCGAAGCAGGGCCAGCAGAGCACGCTGTTGATTGCCGCCCGAAAGCGACTCGACCGTGCTCATCGGCGTACCGCGAATATTGAAAGATTTAATTCGCTCTTCCGCAAGCTTCCTCCCTTTGTCTCCGTCAATAAACAAACCTTGTATCTCTTCAGCCAGCACAAAGTGTTCGGTTAATGTCAAGCCAATTACCAATCCTTCTTCCATGCGCGAAGCAGGCATAAACGAAACGCCGTTCCGCTTGAATACGTGATACGAATACCCTGTCAGATCATGGTTATTCACCAGCACTTGACCGTTAACGGGACGAATCAAACCGGCACAGGCTCGGATAAAAAGTCCCTGCCCGCTTCCTTCCATGCCTGCCACACCGATCACTTCGCCAGCATTGACTTCGAGATTTATATCCGCTAAATGAAGACGAACGTCTTCCACTGCCAGATCGCGTAGCTCGAACACCTTCGCCCCGGGTTTTAGAGGACGCCGCGCTCCCAAGGAAATTTCCTTGCCAAACATCATCTCTACTAATTTTTTTGCGTTGAAAGGAGCCGGTGCTTCGCCCACTAGCTTTCCAGATGTCAACACCGCAACTTTATGGCACAACACTTCAACATCTTCCAATTTGTGGGAAACAAAGATAATCGTCATACCTTGTTTGGCAAGCTTCCGAAGCGTCTCAAATAGTTTATCTTTTTGGCTGGCGCTAATACCGGTGGTGGGTTCATCCAAAATCAGGACGCGCGCTCCCAACCAAAGTAAACGCAGTATTTCTAGTTGTTGCCGCTCACCAACGGTCAGCGAATCGACGTACGATTCAGGATCAAGGGAAAAACCAAATTGACCAGCCAGATCACGAATATTTTGCGTGGCCGCTTTACGGTCCAGAAAAAGACCGCCGGCGCGTCCGAGTAGAAAATTATCGAGCAGAGTCATGGGCGGAAAGTCCAGCGGATCCTGGTGCAACATCCCAATGCCATATCGAATGGCATCTGCAGGTGATTTGATAATCACTGCTTTGCCATCCAGCAAAATTTCTCCGCCATCGGCCTGGATAAAACCTGAAAGAACTTTCATGAGCGTGCTTTTGCCTGCTCCGTTTTCCCCCAAAATGCCTTGGATTGTGCCTGCAGGAATATTGAGCACAATATCATCATTGGCATGGACTTTGCCGAAATATTTATGGATGTGGCGCAGTTCGATGTTCATGGGAATCCCTTTTCCTCACGCCTTGCCCCTCTCCCAACAGGAGAGAGACCAGGCGCGGAGTAGAAAAGCAGGGGAAGGCTTCTGCCTTCCCCCAATCATTGTTAAGAGTTACTTGCTGCTACCTGCCATGCCTAAGAGCAGTTGTGGCAAGTACCAGATTTGCTGTGGTGTAGCAGTTGTACCTGAAGCTAGGTACTGGCTACCATCCTGCAGGCTCAACGGGCCGGTCCACAAAGTCTGACCACCCGCCAAGTATGTGGCCAGTTGATCGACTGCCGCGGAGGCAGCCGGGCTGAGCGCAGCGCCTTTCACGAAGCCAACATTGCTAGTATCCGGATCAGTGATGTTCGTCCAATTCGGACCCAACCATTCAAAGTCCTGCGTGAAAGTTCCAGCCATTGCCTTCTTGACCTGGGCCGCGATTCCTGGGCCCCAGTTGAAGTAAGGAACACCCAGGCAGACCGATGGGCCCGCGCTGCAATTTCCTTTGTAATCATAGCCAACAGCCCATACCTTCTCGCCAGCATCGGTCATCTTCTTCGCCTCGGTCACTGCCTCGGAAGTGTCAATGCCCGACATAACCACATCAAAGCCGGTGTTGTAGAAGGCGTCGGCGACCTTGGACGGATCCAGCGTCGTACCAGGCTCGTTGAACCAGTATCCGATCCAAGTGACCTGGAATTGCAATGCGGAAGGATCTTTCTTCAGGACATTGGTCCAGCAATACTTGGCGCCTAGGTAAGCCGATGAAGACAGGCGGCGGGTTTCATCATTGATCAGCGGTCCCAAGTAGCCGATCTTCCCAGTCTGGGTGGTCATAGCAGCCGCACATCCTGCCAGCATCTTCATGTATTCCATCTGCCCCATGACATTGGCCATATTGGGGATATTCAGGTAGGCCTGACCTTGCGCCCAGGATTGATCGCCTGAGAGCATGATGGTCGGGATAGTCGGATGGTTCTTCGCAAAGGTATTGGAGTCATCCTTGAAATCATCCGAATTGAAGATGATCATATTGGCACCTTTGGAGAGCAACTGCTCAGCTAGTTGTGCCGGCGTAGAGCCCTGATGACTAAAGCCATTGTCGATATAGATTAGGTTGGTATTGGGAATCTTAGAAACCGCATACTGGCCACCTTCGTAGGTGGCCTGGCTCCAGCCCGAGTCATTGTAGGGGCCGACCAGAATCATGCCAATGGTGAAAGTCTGACCAGATGGAAATGCAGTTCCGATCGGGGCAGCAGCAGGAGCCGTGGTTGGCGCGGTTGTGGCAGCAGGAGCCGTGGTCGGCGCGGTTGTGGCAGCAGGAGCCGTGGTCGGCGCGGTTGTAGCAGCAGGAGCTTGTGTAGCAGCTGGAGCTGTGGTAGGCGTCGCCGCCGGCGCACAAGCCGACACGGCCATAGCTAGAACCACCAATAGTATAGCAACTTGCAAAATTGACTTACGCATTGTTTCTTCTCCTTTTTCAAATATAGTTTAGACTTGAACAACAACTTCTTATAGCTAGTACCCAGCCGCCTCCTTTCGACATTGTTTGGATAATTTTATCAGTAATCTCTTCCATCTTGTGAAGAAATATGCATATTGATTTTACGGCAAACATGAAAATTTGGCATCCAATTCGTTCAGACTACTTTGTTTCTCGCTGTTGGGCGGAACATCATGATTAATCCTTGCCAGCAACTTACACAATAGCGGTCCAACATAACTCGGCGAAACCTTATAAGATTCCAGCGATAACTCCTTTGCCTTAGACCAATTTCCCTCATGGGCATAACCTTCAATGAACACAAATCGTTCGACAGGATCGTGCGGATAATCATTCAAGTTAAATGCAATATCACCCAGCTTAACAATAAGCGGCCAGTCTCCGCGTTGACGTGCGAGATCGGCTTGCTCGAAATAATAGCAAAAGCCGCGAGGAATCTCAGGAGCAAAGAACGAGGGTGGCGGCAGGACCGAATGATCAGCATTGATCATTGAATAATTATTCAAAGCGGCAACTTGCCTCATCAGTTGCGGCAGCAACTTGTTCTGCGAATCGATTTCTGGATCGAGCACACGCAGGCAGGAAGGTGGATCAAATTGAACAGCCACGACTCGAGAAGTATTCCCATCAAATATTTTGGGAAGGTAATTGATATGGATGGGAAGATTCGGCTCGAGAGCGGGATAAGCAACTCCGGTCCGGATGGATGCGAAGAACAAGATGTGATCCATCTGACCGGCAGGGCTGTACATCCAATTCAATGGTCCGGAAAGAGAATTGTCGCTGGAATACGTCAGGGGCAAATCATTGACGAGGATCGCCGAATCGGGTGCAAGAGATGGAATACGCCACGACATCTGCCAGAAGAAATCGCGTTGGGTCGTCCAATCGCGACGATAATCCGTGTTGGTTTGAAATTGCTTGCCAACTGAAAACCCGATCAAAAGCGCCAGGAGGGTAAATTGAATATTCGGCTTTGTTTTTATCAATCCAATTAAGGCAACGACGAGCAGACTGGAGCCAAGCATGAAGGGCATAGTAAAACGATCATCGGAGAAATGCAGTTGAGGTTGAATCCCAACCAGCCAGAATGACCCGCCCGCGAACAACCAGGCGAACGCGCCCAAGATAAATGCCTGCCCAGCCCAATGATTCTCAAATTGATCGAAACGGGAAAAACAAAAAAGATAAAGGCCAATCAATAACATGGAGAGAGCTGCAAGTCCAAAGGCAAGAGCTGTAGTGCGAGGTCCGAGCGAAAAAACATCAACAGCTTGAAAAGGAAAGAACCAGGCATGAGGCACAGTTTCCAAAAAGGAATAGAAAATATTTTGAAGAAGTGACCACACACCGGCCAGCGGGGTTTGGCGGATGAGCGATAGAGTTGCATAACCATAACTGGCGTTTTGATTTTTGAAAAAGAATGCGCGCCAAATTGAGACCCCTAGAAATGCAAGTAGATAAGGGATGAATAGCAGCGCCACGTGCCGTAATTTTTCCTTCCAATGTACATCCAGAACAAACCAGAACAGAACAATACGGAAGAATTCAAGAAAATAAAAATATTCCATCGTCATTAAATTGACGAGAGCCAAAGCGACAGCGGCAATGGCAAACGGTACACGCCGAGAAGGGATGCGAATGGCAAGAATGGAAAGATATAGCGAAAGAAGAAAACAATTCAGAACGATGTAGAAATGAGTGTACATCAAAGCAACAAAGTTCTGCCCTAATGCTGGATATACCAGAAATAACAGACTTGTCCATAGTGCCGGATGAGGATTCTTGGGCCAGACCTGCCGCAACACTACCCAGACCAATAAAGCGGTCAGCCAGCGCATGATCACAACCAGCACCTGCCAGCGCCAAGGAACCGGACCAATGATCGGTAACGTGAGCTGATAAATCATTCCCCAAAACGGACGGCTGGTGGAAAAGGTCTTCGATAGGATTGCGGGACCTAGACGATAATAAATCCAAGTCCACGGCTCTTCGTCCCAATAAAAGCCGCGCTGCCAGAAAAACAACCCATAAGTCAATATCGCCACAACCAACAACAGATAAGGAATACTGCGTTCTGAGAAAGATAAAGCCTCAAGTTTCTTTAGAAATCTTTTCATGATGACAGCAGCTTTCGTTCCATGCGACAACGCTCAAATCGGCCTTCCCTAAGAGTTCTTTTTACATTAAACCCAGACCTTTCATACAAAGCCAGCGCATGAAGATTATCCGTCTCCGTTGTAAGTTCGATGGAACGGTATCCCGACAAACGGCTTGCCTCAGTAAAAGCATTCAACAGGCTACGCCCTATTCCGCCGCCTTGCGCTTCAGGAGCAACGCCGATATAAGTCAATTCAATAGTATGGGCAGGAAGATTCTTTTGGGATGGATAAAATACAGAATACAAAACTTGCATAAATACCAGCGGGTGCTCAATCGCAAGATAAATCATCTGCTTAAAAAACCAGGAGAAAGGCTCTTGCAAACGAGTATTAAGCAGGTAAGGGTTAGGAGATCCAACAACCCATCCAAGGATTTCCTGAGCAGGAGAAACCGCGCAAAAGCCAATGACTGAAGGATCGAACTTGGCAATCTGATAGTATCGCAAGATCATTGGAAATCCCATATCAGTCAACAAAAGATGCATCACAGATTGGTGCAGCAGAGCCACACATTCTAATTGACGATTATCAAGATTGCCTAAAGGTTGAATAGTATATTCCATAGAGACGATGTTCAAGCAAGGCCCTTGATCAAGAACGGTCCCAGCGGACGAACGATGAAATCGGGCAGCCGTTGCCAAAGCCAGATGGCAAACTGGAACCTCGGATTCTTTTGATTCAACTCGGGCAGGGTCGCGCCGGGCCGCAAAACATACCAGTAGGCCAGCAATTTTTTATGCGATTTCCATTTCAGTTTGAATATTTCATTGCCTGAACCCATCAAACTGCGACCCATATCAAATGTGGAAAAACCCTTTTCGCTGTAGTGCTTAATAACTGACCAATATAAGAAATCCCCGGCATAATCAGGGCGGAACTGACGAAGAATATTCGCGTGAAGATTGGTAACAACATTTCCATGAGAGATGAAAACACCCGCACCCACTAATTCTCCTTGCGATCCGCGGACAACTGCAAATTCAAGTGCACTGCCCAGCAATTTAGCCATACGCCGCAAATACTGCGGGCTATGATATGGTGAACCCAATTCATGCATACTGCGCGCCAAACCCTCATACGCGTCATCAAGCAATTCAAGATGGCCAAACTTTATGCTAAAACCCTTTTTGAGCGACTTGCGAATATGATTGCGATACTGCGAACCAAGACTATCCAACAACTCTTCCACGCGACCAGGCAAATCCAGCAGGTAGGTGGAATAAATTGGATGTTGTTGCCACGGAGCCGGTGGCGTCCTGCCATCATCCAGAAAACGGAAAACCGCGTATTCAACGCCCAACTCATGCGCCAGGAGCTGTGCTTCTTCCAGCAACGCGTCGCGTGCCTCCACAGATAAATAGGCAAAACCGCCATAACTCCCAAAGGGAGAGGTCGTAAGGTAATTTCCAAAGATGGGATGGCGCACATGAGTGAGGGCAAGTATTCCCTTTACTTCATCATTCTGTATGACTTCGAAGCGATGAATTTCATATCCATAAGTTTGCTGAACAAGGCTGGACCACGGATCGAGCGCAGTGAAAGTGGCGGACGACTCAAGCGCCTCTGGCCAGGCCGCCGCCTCATCCCGCGCCAACTTACGAATGCGTATCTCAGGCATCTTGCGTTCCCTACACCTTCAGCAATTCGTCAAGATACGTTCCAATTGGCGACACCGGAAAGTTTCGGAGAACGGAGGTGAGAAATCCGGCTTTATTCCAAGTGAAAGGCCATAATAACGGATTCCGCCACACGTCCCGCCCGATGCGGGAAGCCCAGTGGGAGGGGCGCACGATCTCATAAGGATGCATAAACAGCACTGGGCTGAATCCCATTTTCAATTCATTTTCAAGAATATATAAAATAATCTTGCCCATCAATCCAATGCTAAGGCTCGATCCGTAGGGATATTCGCCAGCCAAAAGCAAGCCCAGCGTAAATTGGCGAGGAGCAACATAAGTTCTCTCGCCGCGCCCTAAGCGCAATGTGCTAACGGGTATCTCCCAGACCCGTCCTTTTTGCAAAAGCGTTCCCGCCGGAGCATAGATGGAAGAACTGTAAACAAATCCTGATTCTTCAAGCAGTGGATAAGCCGCCTCGCTTATTCCGACCATGGGAGCACGGTACCCTCGAACCCCATAATTCTTTACCCACGATGCGCTGGCACGAATATCCGTGGCCAGATCATCCATGCCAACCAGCGGCCGATGAATTTGACAATGAAAGCCAAGCTCATTTCCCGCGCTGACAATTTTTTGCGGAATCTCCGGATACCATTCCGCGATTTCGCCAACGAGATAAAAACTGATTTTCGACCCACCAAGCTTTTCAATGATGGGATCAATGGCCTGTAATGTGAATCCACCGTCCAGGTTGCGGCGCTCAATGGAATTCTGCAATTTATCGTAACGGCGGGAAAGTGCGAACCACGGTTCGTAGTCTATAGTCAAAAGGACGCGCGGAGATGGAAGCATAAGAACGATGTATGTTACCGATTCGCAAGGGGCTTGTCAAGCGCATTTAATGGACGAACATTAAGATTGGTCTGACATGCGACAAGCAACATGTCAGACCCTCAGCAGTCTTATACGGAGCGAATTATTCCGGAACAATCCAGGTACCGGTCTCACCCTTCAAGGCGCGGCCGATATTCTCAGGATTGGTGATGAGAGCCTGTTTGCCTCCGGCTTCAAGGAAGCGAATGATCGCCTGGACTTTGGGAGCCATCGAACCTTTCGCGAAGTGCGTGCCCTCCGCAAGATATTTCTTCGCTTCAGCCAGCGTAATCTTATCGAGCCACTGCTGATCGGGCTTGCCAAAATTCAACGCGACTTTCTCGACCGCTGTTGAAATCAGAAACAATTCCGCGCCAACATTATTGGCTAATAAGCTCGAGCCAAAATCTTTATCAATCACGGCGGCCACGCCTTCAAGATCACCCTTGGCATTGCGAATAACGGGAATTCCTCCCCCGCCTGTCGAAATGACGATCACACCCGCGCTGATGAGTGCTTTGATCGCATCGATCTCGATGATCTCTTTCGGGAGCGGCGAGGCCACTACGCGGCGCCAACCGCGTCCGGCGTCCTCGACAACGGTCCAATTCATTTCTTTCTGACGGCGCTTGCCTTCAGATTCATCCATGAAGCCGCCAATGGGCTTGGATGGATTCTTGAAGGCCGGATCTTCGCGATCCACCAACGTTTGAGTCACAACAGTGGCAACAGACTTCTTGATACCGCGGCGCTTCAATTCGTTCTGAAGGTTTTGCTGCAAAGCATAGCCGATCGCGCCCTGACTGTCCGCGCCGCACACATCGAGCGGGACTTCGTGCATGCCTTCGGCTTTGGCGGCAATCTCAGAGCGGCGCAAAATGAATCCGACCTGCGGGCCGTTGCCGTGTCCGATCACGACTTCGTAACCGGCTTCGATCATGTCCGCGATGTGGAAAGCGGATTCCTTTGCAGCTTCATATTGATCCTCCACACTTTGATGCTTGGGATCTTTGATGAGAGAATTCCCACCGATTGCAATGACCGCAACTTTTTTCTTGGCCATGACTATCTCCTTTACGCCATCGTCAAAGCCATAACGGCTTTTTGTGCGTGCAAACGATTCTCGGCTTCATCGAAGACGACTGAATGCGGACCATCCATCACGGCGCTGGTGACTTCAACATCACGGTCAGCGGGAAGTGGATGCATGTAAATCGAATCATCCTTGGCAAGCTTCATTTTCTTTTCATCGGTGATCCAATGTTTGTACTTGTCAATGATCTTCGCTCCTTCATTTACATCTTCCGTGGTCATCATGGCTCCCCACGATTTGGCATAAACTACATCGGCATCCTTAAAGGCTTTTTCCATGCCGTTCGGGTCGGAAATGATTTCAAAGCCGGTGTGAAACTTCTTCGCCTGTTCCTGTGCCGCGTTCACAATATCAGGCATGAGTTTGAACTCCGGCGGGTGAGCCAGCACAACGTCCATGCCGAAGCGAGGCATTTGTAGAATTAAAGATTGCGGAACCGAAATCGGTTTCTGATAGGAAGCCGCGTAAGCCCATGAGACAACCATTTTCCTCTTGCGCAGGTCGCGGCCCTTCTTTTCGATGATGGTCATCAAATCCGCAAGGCACTGGAATGGATGATAGATTTCGCACTGCATGTTAAATACCGGCGAGCGCGAATACTTGGCAACATCATTGATGTATTTATTGCCAATCTTCCAGTCCACGTGACGAATGGCGAGACCATCAAAGTAGCGGCCAAAGATTTCACCGATCTCGACCGGCGTATCGCCATGTGCGATTTGCGTCGTCTTGCTTTCGATGAACGCTGCGTGACCACCGAGCTGGTCAATGCCCGCTTCAAACGAACCGCGCGTGCGTGTGCTGGAGAAAAAGAACAACATCGCCAGCACTTTGTCACGCAGATAAGCGTGAGGTTCGCCGAGGGCGCGTTTGCGCTTTAGGTCGAACGCCACATCCAAAACAGTCTCGACTTCCTCTTTGCTGAAGTCAAGGTCGCCGATCAAATCTCGGCCATGTAAATTTGTTTGCATATATTAATCTCCTTGTCTATTAAAACCTAACCCCATGCCCCTTCCCTAAAGGGCAGGGGCAAAGAGGATAGGTCAACAATTTATTCCATCGCGCCGAGCACAAGTGCCAACAGCGCCATGCGCATGACCACGCCGTTGAACGCTTCCTGCCAATAACGCGACCAATGCGTGATATCGACATCGGTTGGGATTTCATCCATGCGCGGCAGGGAATGCAGCAGGATCGCATCGGATTTGGCTTTCTTCTCCAATAGCTCGCGCGTGATCTTATAGTTGGCCGGAGTCAGCCCAACATCCTTGCCGGAACGCTCATCGCGCGACTTGGTGTAATCGGGTTGCACAACCGGCTCGACCAAAATCACATCGGCTTCGCCTATTGCTTTTTCAACGTGATCGACTTCCTTATAGTTCAAGCTATAATCCTTGAGCTCCTTCTTGAACTCATCGGTCAGACTCATTTCAGGCGGCGAGACAAAAGTGATGGGGCAATCGAATTGAGTCAATGCATACGCCAGCGAGTGCATCGTTCTCATGCGCATATCACCGACGGCCAGCCATTTCAATCCATCGATGCGGCCCTTCTCGCGCCAGACCGTGTAAAGATCAGTCAAGATTTGAGTCGGGTGCTCGCCCCAGCCGTCGCCACCATTGATGATCGGAATGCTTGCCCATTTGGCGGCTTCATGCGGCGCGCCCTGCTGGAAGTGGCGCATTACGATCACATCGCCATAGAACTCCAGCATCTTGACCGTGTCCTTGATCGATTCCTGATAGAAGTCACCGGCACGGGTGTTTTTGGCATCTGAGAAACCTGTCACGTGTCCGCCCAAACGATGCATCGCGCCTTCATGAGCAAGGCGCGTACGTGTGGACGGCTGGTAGAAGGCTGTTACCAGAGTCTTCTCCTTGAGCAAATCCACGTTCTTTCGAGACCTCGCGATGGGTTCCATTTTCAATGCGACATCGAGCACCTGGAAAAACTCATTGCGCTCGAAATCCTTGAGCGACAGAATATCACGACCTGCAAAACTACGCATACGAACCTCCTAACCTATTGGTTGATTTTTTGACGTTAAAGACTTCCGTTACTTCAGTGTTCCCTTCTTTAGCGTCTTACTCAGTCATCAAGTTCGACAGGTTTCAGAATCCTGTCGAACTTGTTGGACCCTCATTGAAACAAACCCCTCTGACAATTCATCCTCCCATACCCACACGCCGATTGACGTGAAAGCGGAAATAGCCCGGAATAAAATAACTGGAGGAATAATCAATCACTTTTCCGGCAGAGTTGTATAACTGCGAGACAAATTGCAGCAGCACATCGCCGCGCTGAATTTCGAGCGGCTTTGCTACATCGGCTGTGGCATCAATGGCAGAGATCGCCGCACGCGAGACGGTAAGGTGGTCACCACGATCAATCAAAAAATCCAACACCGACCCCTTGAATGAAACGGGTAACTGCGAAGGCTTGAGCACCTCTTCGGGAAGACAATCCACTAATAACGCCACGGGACGACCATCGGCGCGCATCACGCGGCGGACCCGCGTCAGTTTCGTTGAAACCGGTACATTCAATGCCGCGGCATGTTCTTTATCCGCAGGAATGCTTTCGACGTGCAAATCGCTCACCGTTACTTCCAACCCAAGCCGATCCGCCATCGTGTCCAAGCTTTCAAGCATTTCCAGACCGGCTTCCATGACAGACATTTGCCCAACGACAAATGTTCCCGCGCCCTGCCTCCGGTGAATCAATCCCTGCGTTTCAAATGTCCGCATGGCCTCACGCAGTGTTGCACGCGAAACACCGAGTTGTTTTGCGAGATCGGGTTCGGACGGAAGACGGTCACCTGCTCTAGTCTTAGCGATTAATGAAGCGAGATCGGCTTGCAACCTTTGAAAAGGAAAATGTGGCATTTTATTTCTCCAAAACGGGAATGAAATCAAACTTGGTCACATCCACCAAACCTTTATCGGAGATGCGCAATTCAGGGATCACCACCAAAGCCAAAAGCGATAACTGCATATTGGGATTGTTGAGTTTGCAGCCGCATGACCTGAAGCCGGCCAACACCGTTTCGGCTTTCTTTGCTACCACCTCGGCTCTTTCCGTGGACATCAAGCCGGCAATCTCCAACTCAACCAGTCCGATCACTTCGCCACCTCTCACGACCACTTGTCCGCCGCCGATTTCCGCGAGTTTATTCCCGGCAATCGCCATATCCTCGTCATCCGTGCCAACGACGATCATGTGATGGCTGTCGTGCGCGACCGTCGAAGCAATGGCACATTTCTCAGTGAAGCCAAAACCGCTGACCAATCCCACCGTAATCCCGCTCATGCCTTTGTGTCGTTGTACCAGCGCAATCTTTGCCACGTCCGCTGACGAATAACGAGTGAGCTGTGAGGCGCGCACCTCGTCATCATTTACTGGAAGAGTCATCATCAGATGACGAGTCGGTGCCTGGTTCTCAATAACGCCGATCACATGGGCTTTAACATTGTTCGTATGTCCCTTCGGCGCGCGCAGGATAAAATCTTTCGCTTCCAGTTTTTTATTAAGATGCACCGAATTCTTCACCCAGGTTGGATAGGAAAAGCCGGGCAGTTCCATTTTCCACTTGCCATTCTCAGCAATCACGGCGCCTTTGGCGATCACCAAATCCGCTTTAAAGTCAAATAAATCCTTTACGAGAACCACATCTGCCCACCGGCCGGGGGCGATCATCCCCATCTCGTGCGTCAGCCCAAAATGTTCGGCGGCATTGATGGTGCACATCTGGACGGCGGTCATCGGTTCCAATCCATGACTGATGGCGTGACGCAAGACGCGATCCATGTGTCCATCCTCTGACAAAGTTTGGGCGTGAGAATCATCAGTACAAAGGATGAACCGCCTCGAGTCCAGACTTAGATGCGTGATCGCACCCATTTGCGATTCGATATCATGCCAGGCCGAGCCGTAACGCAGCATCGCTTTCATCCCTTGACGAACACGCGCAACTGCATCTTCCAAACGCGTGCCTTCGTGGTCATCTTCTGGGCCGCCCGCCACATATCCATGAAATGGAAGTCCGAGATTAGGCGAAGGATAATGACCGCCGATGGTTTTATCTGCGGCACGTGTGGCGGCCATTTCAGAGATCATTTTGTCATCGCCATTGAACACGCCGACGAAGTTCATCATTTCACCTAGGCCAATGATTCCGGGCCATGTCATCGCTTCAGCAACTTCGTCCGGACCGATGGATGCACCCGGTGTTTCAAACCCCGGTGAAGACGGAACACAGGAAGGCATCTGCACCCAAACATGGATGGGCTGTTTTGCGGCTTCATCCACCATCAGCTTGACACCTTTGAGTCCGAAGATGTTTGCCATCTCATGCGGATCAATGAACATGCCGGTGGTTCCATGCGGCACAACTGCGCGCACAAATTCCGTGACCGTGACCATGCCGGATTCGACATGCATGTGCGCGTCGAGCAGACCAGGAACGAGATAACGTCCGCGCGCTTCGACGACTTGCGTACCTTCGCCTATCGTATGTTTGGCATCCGGCCCGACAAAAGCAATATGTCCGTCGACGATGGCGACTTCCGTATGAGGAATGATCTCGCCGGATTGCACACAGAGCCATTGACCATTGTGAACCACAAGATCCGCAGGTTTGCGGCCCATGGCAACATCAACAAGGGAATGAGTCAATTTAGCAGAATTAGGCATGATACATATCTCCGAGACTCTTTCGAACACGGATTACACAGATTGAACGGGTTGACGCGGATAGGATTTTGAAAAAGAATCCGTGTTCATCCATCCCATCCGCACAATCCGCGTGCGATTTTTCTTATCCATTCAAAAGCCTTTTTGCGGCTTGATTATGTTTCTCGACCAGCTTACGCTCGTCCACAGTTACCAACTTACCTTGTTTGACGACAAACTTCCCGCCGACCACCGTGTAATCCACTTTGACCGGCTGGCAAAAGACCAACGCAGATACCGGATCATGCAATGCGCCCGCGAAGTCCAGCTTGTTCATATTGACCGCGAAGAAGTCGGCGCATTTGCCTTTTTCAAGTGAACCAATATCGGTGCGACCGACCACCGCTGCCCCACCACGCGTGCCAAGCCATAAGGCATCACGCGCCCTCATCAGTTTGCGGTTTGGATCATTCGATAAAGAAAAACCGGTAATCCCTTCTTTGACGCGTGACAACAGCATTGCTTGTCTTACTTCGGCTAAAAGATGCGAACCGTCGTTCGATGCAGAGCCATCCACACCGAGGCCAACGTTGACGCCTGCCTTGCGATATTCCTTGAGCGGTGCAATGCCAGATGCCAGCCGCATATTCGAAGTCGGGCAATGCGCCACGCCGCATTTATGCTTGGCAAACGTTTTGATCTCTTCCCCATTGACCCACACGGCGTGTGCGAACCAAACGTCATCGCCAACCCAATCCACTTCCTGCATGTATCCCACCGGACGATGACCAAACTTCTGCAAGCAGAATTGTTCTTCGTCTTCGGTTTCGGCCAAGTGTGTGTGCAGATGAACTTTATATTCACGCGCCAGCTTGGCAGATTGTTTCATCAGTTCACCGGTAACGCTGAACGGTGAGCATGGCGCTAAAACAATTTGCACAAACGCGCCGGGTTTTGAATCATGATACTTCTGAATGAGGCGTTGGGAATCTTTTAGGATCGAGTCTTCGCTATCCACCACGGAATCCGGCGGAAGTCCGCCTTTGGATTCGCCGAGCGACATCGAGCCGCGTGAAGCCTGGATGCGGAGTCCAATCACTTTAGCCGCAGCAATTTCATCATCGAGTTTGGAGCCATTGGGGAAAAGATAAAGGTGATCGGAGGCAGTCGTGCATCCGGATAATGCCAGTTCCGCGAGCGCGGTCTCGGTCGAGATGAAAATATCATCGGCGTTCATGCGCGCCCAAATGGGATACAAAGTTTTAAGCCAGTTGAAGAGATTGGCATCCTGCGCGGCAGGGACGACGCGCGTGAGGGTCTGATAAAAGTGATGATGGGTGTTAATCAGGCCGGGCAGAACGACATAACCTTCGAGGTCGAGCACTTCATCGGCGGCTTGAGGCAGCTCGTTCGTCGCGCCAACCTGTTCGATGAAGCCGTCGCGCATGAAAAGACCACCCTCGGAAATTTCCCGCTGACGGTCGTCCATCGTAACGATATAAGCGTTCTTGATAAGAAGGGTGGTCATACGATTTGCTAAGTTGTCTGACAACTTTATTATAGTGCGGCAAGCAGAGAATGTCAAATGGAATTTTGTCACTGTTTGCCGATGGCTTTCAGCAGAAAAGCCATCCAGCACCGTGCGGTTCCACGTGGACGAGATGTGGAGCTACATGCAAGCAAGACAGTTGGTTACAGGAAAAAAGATGCAAATGAGCATTGTCATTTGTTGTCAACGGCGGCAACGAAATGTCTTGGAGGGCATCCGAGACCTGTTTGCTGACCACCGTTTTATGCATTGAACCGAAGCAGAATCTCTCGACGTAATCTCTCTAAGGTTATATACGAAAGACACTTTAAATTTTATCCCGCCTCACGGCAGGATTTTCTATCTATGATACTATCGTTATCTATACTCATTGCGGAGGGAACATGAAAATCCTTGCCATGGAAAAAGAGATCGAAGGGACAAAGCCTGAACAATTCGCGCCGCATCTCAAGGCAGAAGCCGCACAGCTCTGGAAGCTGGTCCAAGACGGATCGATCCGCGAAACTTATTTCCGCACCGACCGGATGGAGGCTGTTTTGATGCTCGAATGCGCTGATCCAGTTGAGGCGCAACGGGTATTGCAATCTCTGCCATTGGTCAAAGAGGGGTTGATCTGCTTCGACGTCATTCCGTTGAAACCCTATACTGGCTTTGCCCGATTGTTCGAGAACGAAGCACAAAAATAATTTTTGACTTGACAACATTCGTAAGAATCGTAAAATAGCCGACATCTTTAGACTTAGATGAATAACTTCAACTTTTGCTCCTGTCTGATGCGGGGCTCGTAACCGCCGCCTGAGATCATTCGAAAGCAGTCAACGGCTCACTACGGTGGACGATCCTCGCGCGCACAATTGCGCTGACGTTTTGTCCGCCGCTTTTTATCCCGGTTCGTTTCGGGATGGTCTGGCCGTTGGCTGCTTATTATTTAATTCCAGTGTCACACCTGCACTTGCAACGCAGGTGCAAGTGTTGCGAGGATCGCGAAGCACGACGAAGCAATCTTCTCTAAAATTCAATTTGTTGTTACATGAGATTGCCACGCTTCGCTCGCAATGACATAGAAAACCAAAGGATACAAACATGTCATACGCTCACCCTGAATATCTGGTCGAAACCGATTGGGTCGCAGCCCATTCAGGTGATCCCAAGGTCCGCATCATCGAATCGGACGAGGACGCATTACTCTATGCCACCGGTCATGTCCCCGGCGCGGTGCAAGTCGACTGGTTCTCCACGCTTCAGCATCCGCTTCGGCGCGATTTCCTCACCAAAGAAAAATTCGAAGAAGTCAATTCCAATCTCGGCATCGGCAACGATACGACGGTCGTCTTTTATGGCGACAAGTCCAATTGGTTCGCCTGCTACGCCTTATGGCTCTTTCAATATTACGGGCATAAAAACGTGAAGATCATGAACGGCGGACGCGCCAAGTGGGAACAGGAAAAACGTCCGCTTGTGAAAGATGTCCCCTCCTATGCGCGCACTTCTTACCAGGCAAAGGAAGCCGACTCATCCATCCGCGCCTTCCGTGATGAGGTGCTAAAGCAAAGCAGTTCAAAGAAACCGCTGGTGGATGTCCGCTCACCGAAGGAATATTCCGGTGAATTGATCTCCATGCCGAACTATCCGCAGGAAGGCGCTTCGCGCGGCGGACACATTCCGGGCGCGGTAAGCATTCCGTGGGCACAGGCGGTCAATGAAGCCGACAGCACCTTCAAGAGCGACGAGCAACTGCGCGCCCTTTACGAAGGCAAAGGCGTCAAGCCTGATGGCGAGGTCATTGCCTATTGCCGCATCGGTGAACGTTCCTCGCTGACATGGTTCGTGCTGAAGTACCTGCTGGGATACCCAAAGGTCAAGAACTATGATGGTTCCTGGACCGAATGGGGCAACCTGGTCAACGCACCAATTGAAAAATAATATAGTAGGGACACGATATATCGTGTCCCTACTAATTGATTGATATGTCTTTACCTCCCAAACTACAAGAGATCGTGGACGACTTTGCCAGCATGACGCGCCAAGAAAAGGTCGAATCCCTGATCGCCTATTCCGAGTCCCTACCGCCCTTGCCCGAACGTCTCCAAGCCGAACGCGACAAAATGGATGCCGTTCCCGAATGCATGACGCCCGTGCAATTGATCGCGGAGAGGCAAGCGGACAATGGCATCGTCTTTCACTTCGACATTCCGCCTCAATCGCCGACCGTGCGCGGCTTGGCCGCCATCCTGGCCAACGGGCTCAACGGTTCACAGGCCGAAGAGATTTTGTCCGTCCCGGCGGATTTCTTCGCACCGATGAATCTGGAAGAGGCCATCACGCAACAACGCATCAATGGTTTCATCGGTGTGCTGGCACACATGAAGCAGGCCTCGCTTAAATTGGTGACTTCAAAATGATGCAGAAGCCTTTGGCATTATAAACCAAAGGCTTCTTTCATTCATTACCTTCATTACCTTTGGTGGATATCACCTTCCGCACAGAATAGGTACACTGCAAGAAATTCCAATCCATGAGGAGCAAATAACATGCCAACTGACATAGAGCTGATCCACAACCTGAGCAGGCGTGTCATACAACTTGAGGGACAGGTCGCGTTTTTATACAAACATTTGGGCATCGAGTTTGTGCCGGAATCCGCGCCGGCAGATGATCCGCGCATCATCGAATTGATCAAAAAGGGAAAAAAGCTGGACGCGATCAAGCTCCACCGAGAGATTTATAGCTCGGGTCCACAGGATGCCATTGCGGCTATCAACGAAATGCAAGGTCGCCTCGGGCTATAAGGAACTTGGGGGCGCTTTTTTGTGCAGGTCATCCTTCGCTCATCCTTCGCTCGACCTTTTATCTCGTTCACCATGCCTCACAGCGCCGACCAGCGGAGGATGCCGGAAACTATCTCGATTGATGCATTGCCAAACTAGGTCCCGACGTTAGAGGTCATGTTTGTCCACGCTTATCCGCATGAACATGTGGCCGGGAAGAAAGTTAATTTTTGCTTACCAGAGTGCGCACAAATGTTAGCATTCAACTTGCAAGGCCTGAGAGTCGGTATCTGCACCGCTATGCATTGATTTGTTCCTGGGCCGTAATACGTTCCGGCAGGACAACTGGCAGCAGACGGTGCCAGCGTGGAGGTAGTCATTGGGGCGAAAGTAGCTATTGAGGCAACAGTAGCCGTTGGGGCAGTCGTGGATGTAGAAGTCGCTGGGACGGTGAACGTGTTCGTAGAAGCGGGTGATGCGGTGGCAGGGACTGAGGTGGCAACTGGAGTCGCCGTGGGTCCTCCGCAGGACGTCAACAACACCGTGGCGAAGAGCAGCCCCACGATCAACAAATTTTTG
>Ga0209039_10000735_pt1 | contig 31546 bp, 24 predicted proteins | sample BogFormECP12_OM1_FD_188238 | JGI IMG/M metagenome (GOLD analysis project Ga0209039, IMG submission 188238) | Bog forest soil microbial communities from Calvert Island, British Columbia, Canada - ECP12_OM1 (SPAdes) (version 2) | ecosystem: Environmental > Aquatic > Freshwater > Wetlands > Bog ... | reverse complement strand
ATATTGAGCAGGCCATATTCCAGGAGGCGGCTCAATAGTTCGGTGAGATGGGTGCGCAAAAGTTCGGGATCCACCTCGAATTCTTCCAGGAGCCTGGCGTAAGCCGCGTCCACGCTGGGAGAGGACGTAAGCAGCTCCCACATGCGCGTTCCCGTAGTGTCCAAGCCGAAATACTTTTCCGTTTCCAGGTTCAGCAAAACGGATTCTCCGTCGAGATGCCGCACGAGCACGTGCTTGGGAACGACCACGCGGTTGGCGAATGGCATCATCCGGCGTTTCTCCTGCCCCAGCGTTCCTGGAGGCCAGCGGGGCGATTCGGGCTCGACGTAAGTGCTCCGCGAGTATCTTACCGGGGAATGGCTTTGCAAGCCACGCGCGCTGCGGCGAAGACGGCCTGCAGCAGATTGTCTAATTGCAGCAGACAGGTTATAAAATCAAGCGTGTCCACCCCTGCCATCGTAATTGATTCACTTGAGAAGTGGTTTCCGCCGGCGTACAGCGGGTGGCGCGCGTTTCTGCAGCCGTTTGCAGCGCCCACTTCCTCTGCGCTGCGCGGCATTTCGTTGGAGGTGGCAGAAGGCGAGGCGGTTGCCCTGCTCGGTGCGAACGGTGCAGGGAAAACCACCCTGCTGCGGGTCCTGGCGACTCTGCTGCTCCCGACGCGTGGACGTGCGCAGATCGCCGGCCATGACACGGTGAGCGACCCGGCCGCAGTGCGCCGCCAACTCGGCCACCATGCAGGCAGAGACTTGGGGTTTTACTCGCGTCTGACGGGACGACAGAACCTGCGTTTCTTCGGGCGGCTCAACCATCTTTCCGACGCCATCATCGAGGAGCGCACGCGGGCCCTTGGCGAACGGTTTCAGTTGGGCGAAGCGCTGGACCGCCAGACGCGCTCGCTCTCATCCGGCACGATCCAAAGGCTCAGCCTGCTGCGCGCGCTTCTTCATCAACCCAGGGTTCTGCTGCTCGACGAACCCACGCGCAGCCTGGATGCGATTGCCGCGTCGGAGTTCCGGCGTTTTCTGAAGACGGAAGTCCTCGCCGGACACGGCACTTCTGTTCTTTTTGCCTCGCACTCCCTGCCGGAAATCGAACTCCTCGCGGATCGCGTGGCGATCCTGCAGGAGGGCGCACTCATTGCGTTCGACACGGTCGCTGGGCTCAAGGCGAAAGCGGGGGCGTCATCCCTGGAACAGGTTTTCTTCCGGCTTACCGGGCGCCCCGTACCTCCCGATGTGGAGGCCCGCCCCGCATGATGCGCACCCTTCGTGATCTGTGGCTCTTTTTTCAACGCGATCTGCGGATCGCCGGCACTTACCGGAGTCCGTTTGTTTTGGAGGCCATCGAAGCGCTGTTTGGCGTTGCGATGTTTTACTATGTGGCGCGCTTCGTGGATTCGCCGGAGTTGCGCCAAGCGCTGCCGCAGGGCAGCACCTATTTCGCTTACTCGCTGGTGGGATTCGTATTTTTCGATTATCTCAATGCGGCGCTGGACAGCTTCGATCGCAGCCTGCTGGAGGCGCGGGATACGGGGACGCTGGAGCCACTGCTGGTTACGCAGGTCTCTCTGCCGTTAATTCTGGCAGGGTCTGCGGTTTATCCCTTCGCGGCCACGACGTTACGCATCGTCGTTTATCTCGGCTGGGGCGCGGCCCTTTTCCATTTTCCGTTGGGAAGCGCGAACTGGATTGGGGTGATTGCGGTGTTGTTTGCAACGCTGCTGGCTTTTTCTGGTTTGGGGATTCTCTCCGCAGCCTATCTGCTGCTCTTCAAACGAGGAAATCCCGCGAAGTGGTTTCTTCTGGGAATCTCCAGCGTGGTGGGTGGCATGCTTTTCCCCATCAGTATCCTTCCTGACTGGCTGCAATTCATTGCCAGGATAAATCCCGTCACGTATGCGCTGGAAGCCATGCGCGCCGTTCTGTTGGGTGGCGCAAGCCTGTTGGTGATCGGTAGGCCGCTGCTCGTGCTGCTCGTTTTCGCGGCCATCCTGCTGCCCGTTTCCATGGCTGCCTTTGCCTGGGCACTCCGCCGGACGAAGACCACGGGCACGCTGACTCACAGCTGAGCTCCGAGCCAAACGAGATGCCGCGGGGTAATCCATGGGAGGGCTCTCTTCCTCCCTGCGGTGCGATACTGATGCAACATTTCGGGGTGAAATCCGCTGTGCTCCGCGTTGCGCTTCCGGTCGAAAGAGACCACCAAAGCAAGACCGGCTCTGCAAGAGCAGAGCCGGTCTTGCTGTCTAAATCGAGAGCACCGAATTACGGCTTCTTTTTCTTTCCGCCGACCTTGGTATCGATGCCACCGGTGAGCTGGTTCACCTGCTCCAGCCCATCCTTTGCCTGCTTGCCCCAGGTCCCATTGGGGTCGAGCTCAAGAGCCTTCTGGTAGGCCTCCACGGTCCCAGGCTTCAGCGTGACTTCCACTCTGTCCCCCACTTGCTTGTAATCGGCAGAGGCAACCAGGCACGCGCCCAGAAGATACCAGGCCTGCGCATTCTTGGGATCGATTTCGGTGGCCTTTTTGAGGGGTTCGACGGCTTCTGGCATGCGTCCCGCCTGGTACAAGCTGATCCCGAAATTGCGCCACGCGAAGCCGGCATTCGGAGGATCGAGCTCAGCACTCTTGGTATAAGCAGTGCGCGCATCGTCGATCTTGCCAGCCTTGGCAAGCACGTTACCAAGATTGTTGTAGTAACTCGCGTTATCGGGCTTCAAGGTGACGGCCTGCTGGTAAGCATTAATGGCCTCATCATTTCGCCCCGCCAGGTCGTAGGCTTCGCCCATGCGCGCCCAGAAGAGATGATGATTGGGATCCTTCTCCGGGGCTATCTTGTTGGCTTCCTGGAACTCGGCGATCGCTTTGTCGGAGAGATCCACAATATTCTGCTTGGCCTGGTCGCGCTGATCGGCGGGAACTTTGGCAAGCTCTCCCTTTGCGGCGCGTTCCTGATCGAGGAAGGCGAGGCCGTTGTTGAAGTGCTCCTTCATACCGACGGTCTTTTGTTGATCTTCCTGGCGCTTTTTCATAGCGGCGGCACCCTCGGGATTCTGCTTTTCCAGGATGTCCTTGAAATTCAAGTTAACGTCGGTCGGGCCGGAGCTCTGAGCGGAAGCCTGCACCTCAAAAGGCTGCTGCAGGTCGGCAGGGTGGAAGGTGAGCGTGTATTTGCCTGATTTGAGGTTGTTGAAGACAAATCTGCCGGTCGCGTCAGTCTTTGTTTGCTTAACGTTGCCCTGTTCGCCCTTGAGATCGACGGGCAGGTCGGCGAAGGGCTTGCCCTCAAAATTCAAAATTGTTCCCTGAATCGTTCCGTTGAATTGTGCGGTCGCCCGCGGTGCAAGAAAACTGATGAGCGCAAACGTCAACAGAGCGGCGAGCGCGTACGCCTTTACTGATTTCAACATGCTCCACTCTCCTTTTGTCTTTGAGGAGCGCCAGCCTCGGTTCTCCGGCCGGTTTCCCCTATTATCACTCATCCGCAGCCGATTCCAATGACCACCGTCACATTCCTAAGGTTTTGTCTTAGCCAGACCAGGATACGGGATGGGGTCGGGGACGCCCGCTTCCGCGAAGGCGCGAAGCCGCAGCAGGCAGCTGTCACAGGCGCCACAAGCCAGCTCTTCCCCCTGGTAGCAGGACCACGTCAGATGGAGCGGGGCTCCTAAAGCCAGACCGCGGCGGATGATCTCGCTTTTCTTCATGCCAATCACCGGCGTGACCAGCTCAATGTGCGTTTCCGGGCGCGTGCCCACGCGAATCAACTCCTGAAACACGCGGTAGTATTCCGGCCGGCAATCGGGATAGCCGGAGCTGTCTTCGGCGACCGCACCGATGTAAATGGCCTGGGCGCCGATAGCCTCTGCCCAGCTCACCGCAACGCTCAGAAAATGGGCATTGCGAAAAGGCACGTAAGTCACGGGAATCTCGCTGCCGCCCGGTCCGGATGCGCCCAATTCATTCTCCGGAACGGCAATCTGCCGATCCGTTAGAGCGGAGCCGCCGATAACGCGGAAATGATCCAATTGGACGTTGAGCCTTTCGTTAATGCCATAGAAGCCGGCAATCTCCTCGAAGGCGCGCCGCTCGCGTTTTTGCGTCCTTTGTCCGTAGCCGACATGCAGCAAGGCGACATTACCGGGGCCATGCCGCTCCCGGGCGATGGCCGTGCAGACACACGAATCCATGCCACCGCTCAGCAGCACGACGGACTTGGCGCGATTCGTCATTCCCTCACCCGCATATCATTTCTGTCAAACGCCCCGCATGGCCGGGTCCCAAACGATTTTGTGCAACTGCAAACCCAAGCGCACGCCCAAGCCGTCCGCCAGAATCCACTCGGCGAGTTGCCGTGGCGGCAAGCCCTGCCACTTTCTCAAGGGGTCTTCGTGCACCGGAGAAAATACCACTTGATTGACACGCTCGGTGAGCTGGTGGGCACGGGTGAACTCGCGTGCAAACTCATAATCCGGGCGGCTGGAAATCACAAACTTTACCTCGTCCCTGGCAGCCAATTCAGCGAGGTTGCGCGAATCGAAGGTATCGGGCTCGCCGGAATCCGGGCATTTTACGTCGACGATCTTGATGACATCCTTGGGCAGGCGGCCGACGAAGCGCTCACCGCTGGTTTCGATCATGACCTCGTATCCCGCGGTGAGAAGACCTTCCGCCAAAGGATAGATTTCTTCCTGGAGCAGGGGCTCGCCGCCTGTAAGCTCCACGAGCGGCACGGAGGCTTTCCCGGCGCCGGCGCGCCCGCTGAGGGCGTCAATGCGCGCCAGGACTTCGTCCACGGACATTTTTTGGCCGCCGTAAAAGGCATAGGCCGTGTCACACCAAATGCACCGCAGATTGCATCCCGTGAGGCGGACGAAGATGCACGGAAGGCCGGCGCGGGTTCCTTCGCCTTGAATCGATTTGAAGATTTCGGTGATCTGCATAAAACGCTAAAAACTGGATGCGGGAACGTTACTGGCCGGTAGTTTTGGCCCTCTTTCCCGAACGCTTTGAAAGCCAATAGATGCCGCCAAAGAAAAACACCATGGCGACGATCAAGCGCAGGTAACCGGGGGCAATTCCCATCAGGCGCAGGACAAAAACGTAGCCTGCCGCCACGAGCAGCGCGGGAATCAGAATAATGAAAAGCGAACGATTCATGGTTTTCCCTGACTTCTGCCCGCTTCAGGCCCCCGGACGATAACGCGCGCGGGCCGTGTCTGTCTCCCAGATGACAATGTCGGTCACGCGCGCGCCGCCCGGCAATCCCGCCAGTTGGCCGGCAACTTCTTCATAGAAGTACTTCGCCATATTCTCCGCCGTGGGATTCACGGTTGTGAAAGGCTCCAGATCATTGATGAACTGATGATCCAAGCGGTGGATGACATTGCGGATGACGCGCTTGAGTTCTGTGAAATCGATGAGCAGGCCGATGGAATCGAGCTGCGGCCCTTCCAGGGTAACTTGCACGCGGTAGTTGTGCCCGTGGACATTTTCGCACTTCCCTTTGTAGCCCCGCAGGGCGTGCCCAGCGGAAAAGGTCTCTTCCACGCTGACTTCAAACATTTGTTTGCTTTCTTCCCCTTGTGTCGAAACGCCCGACTTGTTTTTCAGCCTGCTTCCTTGAAGGCTCTGCGTCTGTGGGCTGGACTTGCCGCAGCTAGGAATCGCCCGGCCTCCGTCAAATCGTGGGTCCTACGGTAGTGCGGCAGCGACTCCAAGAAAATTTTACCATAGGGCATACGCTGGATGCGGGTATCCAGGAGGGCCAGGACGCCGCGGTCGGTTTTGGAGCGGATGAGCCTGCCAAAGCCCTGTTTCAGGGCAAGAACGGCCTGGGGCACCTGGAATTCTGCAAAGGGGTTGCGCCCGTCCTCCTGTAAGGCCCTGACGCGGGCGGCCACGATGGGGTCGCTGGGTACCGCGAAGGGCAAACGGTCAACGATGACGCAGGAAAGCTGCTCGCCGGGCACGTCCACGCCTTGCCAGAAACTGGAGGTGGCGAAAAGGACGGCATTCGCGGTGTTCTTGAAGCGTTCGAGAAGCACGGAGCGCGGGGCCGTTCCTTGCAGGAGCAGAGGGAAGTCCAGCCGGTCGCGGACCCGCTCGAACAGATCGTTCATCTGGGCATAGCTGGTGAACAGGCAGAAGGCGCGGCCCTGGCTGAGCTCCAGCAGCGCCACAATTTCGTCCGCCGCCTTGGGCGCAAAGCCCGGGTCGCGCACGTCAGGCATTTTCTGCGGGAGATAAAGGAGCGCCTGCTCTTCGTAGTGAAATTCAGGAGGGAGGCCGCTTTCCTTGACATGGTCCAGGCCGAGGCGCTGGCGGATAAACTCGAAGCGCCCGGCGACGGTGAGTGTCGCGGAAGTGAGAATGACCGTGTCGAAGGCTTCAAAGAGGCGCTCGCGCAAGATCTGGCTGACGTCAATCGGGGTGGCAGCGAGAAACACGCCCTTGTTCCTGCGCTCAAACCAGTACACGTAATTCTTTTCATTGGACTCGAAGAGAAATGCCAGCTCCTGGCGTATTTCAAAGCTGCGGCGGGCGATGCGCAGCAGTTCTTCGGGTTTCTGCATGAGGGCGGCGAATTCCGTCTCCAGCCCCTTCAAGGAGTTGACCAGCGCGTCGTAGGCTTCGCGGTTCTGCTCGAGGAAAGCTTCGCGCTCGTGTCGGGAAAACGAGAAGCGGCCATCGCGTGGTGGAAACGCGTCAAAGAAACTCCGGCTCCTTTCCCGGATGCGCTGGGTGCGGCGAAGGAGCGTGGGAGTTCCCTGGCGCGTCAAGCGCATGGCGTGATCGGCATCGCGCGCAAGCTCTTCAAAGCGGAAATTGGAAATCTGCTGGCCAAAATAGTCGCTGGCGACGTCTTCCATTTCGTGGGCTTCGTCAAACACGACCGCGGAATATTCCGGGAGGATGCTGCCGAAATCGTCCTTTTTCAGGGCCAAGTCGGCAAAAAAGAGGTGGTGGTTAACGATGATCAGGTCAGCATCTTTGGCGCGCTGGTGCATGGCGGTCAGGAAACACTGCTGAAATTCGGGGCACTTCTGGCCGGTGCAGGTATCGCGCCGCGCGTCAATTCTCGTCCACAGCTCGGAGTCGTCCGGCAAAAAGGTGAGTTCCGCGCGGTCGCCGGATTCCGTCAGGCGGGCCCAGTCCCTGATCTGCCGGAAAGCGTCCACTTCCTCCATGCCGCGCAAAACCGGCTGGCCGGCCATGGCATGCATTTTTGCGAGGCAAAGAAAATTGGAGCGGCCTTTCATCACTGCAACTTTGAGTTGCGGAGCGAAGTGCTTTTGCAGGAAAGGCACATCTTTCTGATAAAGCTGCTCCTGAAGCGATTTCGTGGCCGTGGAGATGACCACGCGGCGGCCGCTGCAAATTGCCGGAAGGAGATAGGCCAGGGTCTTTCCGGTGCCCGTGCCTGCTTCCAGTATGGCGTGGTGGTGGTTCTCGAAGGCGTCATGCACCGCTTCCGCCATTTGCAGTTGGGCGGGGCGGTGTTCGTACCCGCCGATCATGCTCTTTTCAAGGAATCCGCCAGGGCCGAAGATCGCGGCCATGGTGGGTTGGGCGACGTGCTCCTGCTGCTGCGTGGAGGGAGTTGCCGAATCACGGTCCGCTATTGGAGGAGTAAATTCACCGCGATTCGAGGCCGCATGGCCTTCGAGGTCGTGCGCGCGCGCCTCCTCTTCGAGCGGTACATAGACGCTCTCGGCAACCGCTCCACTGCGCTTTTTGCTGGACTGCTGGAGATCCGATTTGGATGTGCGTTTTGCCAGAGAGCCTGCCCAATCCCGGGGAATCACGGCCTGAATTTGTAACGATAGCACATCCCGCGCGGCCGTTCTCGTGGCGCGGCGACGCGCTATACTAACGCGCTGTAACCGATTGCATTCCTTCAACGTCAAGATAATAGGTGAATATGGGCCGGATTCGTTCTCCCCTCGGGATGCCCCTGCTCAAATTTGGCGCGGCCGCTCTGGGATTGCTGCTGGCATCGCCGGCCGGTGCGTATGATTTTCCGCTTTCCTCCAGCGCCATCCGCGATGCGTATTTCCTGGCCAACCGGGCCGGCGGCTTGGGCGATCAGTTTCTGGCAAACTACAGGCACACGATTCCGGAATTGCACGTGGCAGAATTCATTTCGTTTGTCAGGATCGAGACGCCCTTTGCGCAAGTCGCCTTGCATTCGAGCAGGACGCTGAACTATAGCGCGCAAGATGCCGTGCGCGAGTTTTCGGACAAGCCAATTCCATTTCGCATTCACATGGAAATCAACTACAAACCGGATGCACCGCCGGATGCAATCAAGATCAAGCTAATCCAGAACAAGAAAGAGATCGTTGTTGATTCTGTGGAACGCTCGCCTTTTTATCCGCCCACAGACGCATACACCCGGCTGCCGAGTATCGGGGAAATCTTGGACCTCGAGGTCAAACCAGAAAATGTCGATTCCTCAACTCTTACCATACAGGTTGATACGCCTGACGGGCAGCACGCCGAGTGTGTGTTCGATATGCAAGCGATCCGCTAGCCGCACCAGAGAAGGTCGAGCACAAATCGCTGAAGCAATTTCAACACACCCCGTTAGAAGTTGAGCACTTTAGGCGATTCCTTAGCGGCCCAGATCAGCCGCAGGCGTTAGAGTGTTCTTGGGGAATTCCCGGCGACACAGCCCGCCCGGCTTGGTGTTTAATTTTGACGTGGGGTGTTTGCATGAACTCAAAGCGTGCCCTTCTTATTCTTGGAATTTCAGCGATTTTCGCCCTTACCTCCTGCAGCGGGCTTAAGACGGCCGTTTGCACGACGAATTGCACCGTGAGTGGTAACGCAAGTTTGACTATTTCTCTCTACGATACTCCGCCTACGGGTACCAATGTATTGAGCTTTACACTTCCGATCGTCGGCATCAGCCTGACGCCTTCTTCTCCCGGAAGTCCCCAACCTGTGACGATAGTGATTTCATCTGTGGAAGTGACCCGGCTGCAGAGCGACTCCGCAGTCATCGTCGAGCAGGCTTCCGTCCCCGCAGCAGACTACTCCGCTATCGACGTGACGCTTGGCCCTACCAGCTCCACAAACAATCTTTTCATTAACACTTCCGGTTCCACGATCACTTATGGCACACGCTCCTGCGTGAACGGGGCAATCTGCGCTCTCCCCGTCGGCGCGGTTTATACCATCTCCGTTCCCCTAACGCTTAATCTAAGCGCAAACCAGAACCAGTGGATCGGACTCGATTTCAACTTGAACAAGGCGATCACAACCTCCGGCGGCATTAGCATAGACTTCTCCCAAACCGGTGTTCTCACCGCGACTACGACTACCCGAACAGGCATTCCTTCGGGGAGTGTCGATACCCTGGAAGACTTCACCGGCGTCGTCACCGCCTACACGGCCGGTAGCAGCATCACCGTGAGATCTGACATCCGCGGCGTGTCGCTGACCGCGTCCCTTTCCACCAATACAGAGTACGATTTGGCGCCACTCAACTACAGCCAGTGTCCAGGCACAGCATCGGCTTGTGTGACGGTAGGCAGCACGGTCAGCATGGACACGACTGTCAGTTCGAGCGGTACTTTTGCGGCGACGGAAGTCGATGTGTTGGATGCAGTCGCTGTTGACGAAGTGGAAGGCATCATCTATCCGACCTTGACGGCCGGGGAATTGGGGATGGTCCTCGCCGACAAAGTTTCAGCCAGCGGGAATAGCACGCTTTCCGCTGCGACAGCGACTTATGGGAGAGGCGTTTTGCTGACGCTCAACGCTACCAACTACTCCGTCGACACGAAAACGCTTTCTTCGCAGCTTTTACAGCCCGTCGTCGGTTTCTCTAGCGGTAGTGTTCTTTTGGGCGGCCAAGTGGTGCGCGCTCAGATAACCGGCATATCCACGAACAACAATGGAAATATCACGGCTTCAGCGAACAATCTGCTTCTTCGATACTCCCGCCTTTCGGGCACGTTGAACTCAGTTGCAGGAAGCGCTTTCACGGTCGCGAGCCTGCCCGGCTATATTTATGCGTTGAATACCTCTTTGACCAGCACGCCGCAGGTGTTTACGTATTTGGGACTGACGGAGTTCGACGGAATCACCGGACTTAGCGACCCCACCCTCATAGTAGGAACAACAACGGTTTCTATTCGCGCACTGTATCTGAATACGCCTGCACAATATTCGTTCCAAGCGGCCAAAGTCAGAGTGCCCTAGTTTTTTCCCGCCTCCGCAAAAGGCGACGGGCCCCGGGAGTTCCGGGGCCCGTTTTCTTTGCCATTTGTTCAAAGTTCGGGATGATTTACATGCCGCCGACGGTAGTATTCGGCGGAAGCGGGTGGCTTACCGGCCCCGTTGGCACAGACGGAATGTTGGGCGCCACCACAGGCTGCAACCGGCGGTAAACCGCCAGGGAAATAGCGCCCATGCCCCACAGAACAACCGCCAGAGCGACCCAGAATCCGATGAAGGGGATACTGGTGACGAGGCGCACCAGGAGTACGCCCAGCGCCATGCGCGCCACCAGCGGCCAGTAGTCGCTCGTGCGGCCCAGCAGCCATTCGCCGACGATGGTGCCAACCACGATCTCCGTGCACAGGAACACGATCACATAAAGGAACAACGTGGAAAGGCCCAGCAGCAGCCCGACAATCGTGACGCAGGCGATGATCGCGGCGATGGGCAATCCAAAGGTGACCAGGACACCCAGCCCGAACGCGGCTCCATAGTGTTCGCCGGCTTCCACGGTATCCACCGCGAACCGCGGAAACAATCCATAAATGACCAGGCCGAGCAACACAAACGCGGCAGTCCAGATCAGCCGCCAGACGTAATAGCCCACGCCACGCTCGTGATCGCCGTGCGTCGCGTGCTGAGTGAATTGCAGGGGTGAAGCCAGCTTGGCTTCGGCCGAAACGGTGGCGGGCTTTGCTCCTTCAAATTCGGCTTTGCCGTCAATTTCGGCGGTGGGGCTGATCGTAAGCGATTTCCCCTTGCCTTGCAGGGAACCTCCGATGATTCCGGAAAGAGTGGCTTGATCGAAAAAAGCAAGGAAGTCTGTTCCAATGCTTCCGTCCAGGGTCAGCGTTTGCCCGAAAACCGTCAAGCTGCGGCCGATCTTTCCGTTGGCGTCAAGATTCAGCACCTCGTTAAAGGACAAAACGTTTCGCCCGATGTTTCCACTGATGGTGATGTTATTTGTGAACGCGCGAATGTTCCCATCGACCTGGCCACTAATCCGCGTGCCTTGCGCAAAGCAAATGACATCGCCCGTGACGTGCCCTGCAACGTCCAGTTGCTGGCCGAAGGCGAAAACATCGCCATCCACGGTGCCATCCATGCGAAGGTGATTGCCAGTGAGGAAAATGTCGCCTTTGATGTTTTCGCCCTTCGCGACGCTCACGGAATCGCCCTTGCGAAATTCCGTGGCGTAGGCTGCCGGCGTTGTCGCGAGCAGCAAACCCAAGCTTGCAAATACCATCGCCAGCGCGGATCCCCTTCGGATGTATTTCCGGAAGGCATACGCGGCAGAACCTGCCAGAACGGCGAGTGCGAGAACTTCAAACAGCGTGAACATGGATTGCCATCCTTTCCAGAAGGCCCCTTGAAAAACCAGTAAGCTGAGAAGATTGGTGCTGCCAAAGCCCGCCTGCTCGAGCTGGTTTTCCCACGGCTCGACATAGCCAGCGTAGAGGGTGTACACGCCGAGTACTGCGAGACCAAACACCAGGCCCCAGATCCACTGCATGGAGCGCTTCACGGCCAGGCGAAACTCGGCCAGCCGCGCCGGAAGCGGTTCGTCCTGCTCCAGCATGGCGCGGGTCAACAGCCGCGATTCGCGGTCCAGCGCGCGGAGGAGCGTCAAACAGCGCGTACAGGTCTGCGTGTGCAGGGACACTTCCTGTGCGCGCTCGCGATCGAGCTGCCGCTCGACGTAGAGAAGCAGCGTCATTTCATCCAAATGCTTGTTCGGGGTCATCTCCGTCTCGCTCAACGTGTTCCTCCTGCGGCAAGGGCGCTGTTTTCACCCAGCACCTGCCGGAGTTCGTGCCTGGCGCGCAGCAAAACTACTCCCACAAACGCCCGCCGCACGCCCAGGGCGTCTGCAATTTCGTCGTAGGACATATCCGAGTAATAACGCATCACGAGGGCCATGCGGGCGCGCACGCCGAGCTTGCCCAAGGCTTTGCGCACCTCTTCGTTGCTGCGCTCTTCAATCAAGCGCTCCAACTGGTTGGGATCGGGATGCTCCAGGGGAACGTCGTCGACATTCTCGGTTTCCTTGTTCTGGCGGCCTTTGCGGCGGCGCAGCATGTCCCAGCAATGATTGGCGGCGACTTTATAGAGCCAGGCGGAGAACGACCGGGTGTGGTCGAACTGGCTCAGCTTGTCGCGCAACTTCATGAAAATCTCCATGGTCGCGTCTTCCGCGTCCTCGTGCGTGGGCATGGCGCGCCGGCAAAAACGGAAGATCGCCGGGGCAAATTCCCGGTATAAGTCGCCCCAAGCCTCGGCATCCCCAGTCCGAGCCCGAACGACCAGGTCCGTGGATTCCGTTTTTCCCGGCGCGCTCATTCGCCCTGGTCTCAGAGGTTCCATAACCTAATACGCAGCAGAAGTTACAAAACTATCACAAGTTGCAATTTAGGTCCGTTGTGGAATGCAATTCCAGGAAGTAGGACATGGAGGAAGGATATCGTCCCCTTCCGGCTTAAATACGTAACTAATACAAAATAAGAGTGTTATCTGTGCGGGAAGCCACGCGCGGGCGATGGCTTCGTCCGAAAAGAAGAAAGTGGCACTTCTCGAAAAAGCCACGGCCCCGGGATTGGTCCCTCCGGGGCCGTGGGAAAGCGCGTAACGGTTGAACTTAGAAGGAGAATTTGGCGGCAAGCTGGATGCTACGTGGTCCTCCACCGCCGAGGAACGGATAGCCGGGGCCAACGTCCGCCGTTGTGGTTATCGGGAGATACCCGTTCAGGTGGCCGTTGGCAAGGTACCAGGAGCAGTTGATGCCGGGGGTGCAGTTGTTGGGAGAGGTCACTCCGTAGTACGACGGATCGGAACCGAAGTTCGGCCAAAGTGGATTGGAAAAATTGGGATGGTTGAAGAGGTTGTAAAACTCAAAGCGAAGTTCCAGCTTCAGGCGCTCTGTAATATTCGTGTTTTTGTAGATGGAGAAATCCAACTGACGGAAGGGAGGACCGACGAGCGAGTTCCTGCCCTCGTTGCCGAAGTGACGCGTCCCAGGCACACAAGAGTAGGCAGTGCCATCAAAACCCGAGGCGAGGGGAGTGCAAGGGACCGCGAAAGAACTCAAATTGAGGAAATGGCTAGGATCGCTGAAATTGTATTGGAGCGGGCCAATCACGTCTGGTTTCGGGAAGTCCGTTCCCGAGCCGTCGTAGTCATCGTACTCGAGAATCATATGGAAAGGCATTCCAGATTGCACAGTTAAAATGCCATTGAGACCCCAGCCATTGGTGAGGCGCTGAAAACGGCCCTTTTGATTGGGGAATTGATAGATGAAGTTCCAAGTAAAGCGATTGCGAACATCGAAGTTAGAATTGCCACGGTTGAGCTGAGGTTGCGTGCTGTCGCTGGGCTGAGCGGCGTTGGGAACATAGTCTTCGCCGTCGCTGGCGGTATCGATCGAGTGCGACCACGCATAATTGAAGGCACTGGTAAACCCATGCCAATTATCGATGCGGTAGCTAACCTGCAGTGAGTTGTAGTCGGACTTGGCGGCGCTTTGCTGCCAGTAGATGTAGTTGTAACTGCTGATACCGGTCAGGCGTCTTGGCACGTTGAAATCCTGGATGAAGCCGCCCGGGCCCGGGCAAGGCTGGCCGACGGCAGGAAGGGGAACAACCCCAGCGCAATCGGCGGCCCAGATTTGCGCAAAGGAGGGCTGGTTGATGTCTATGAAGTCAAGGAGTTTGTGCCCCTCGGAGCCAACGTAGCCCACTTGAAGGGCCATGTGGCGGCTCAACTGTTGCTGCAGATTCAGGTTGTAGTTCTCCATGTAGGGCGTGCGGATATGTGGGTCAATGCCGAAGGCGTCGGGCATGGGCGAATAGTTCGTAAAGACTGGCTGATTGAGTGCAAAAGGCAGAGCAATGCCAGAAGCGTTCGTCGCTGGAGTGCCTATCAAGATTTGACCTACACCGGGAAGACCAGAGTAGGCGGGACCTGGGTCGAACAAGGTGCTGAAAGGAAGGTGGCCAAGGAACATGTCCTGGGAGGTGGCGTCATAGAAAATGCCATAGCCGGCGCGCACCACCGTTTTCTGATGGCCGGTTACGTCCCAGGCCACGCTGACGCGGGGAGCCCAGTTTTTGTAATCCGGCTGGTACAGGCGGCCCGAGCCCACGGGGAAGACAACACCGGTCGTGGGATCGACATTGGTGAACATGTCGTGCTTTTCCTGAGTGATCCCGAAATAGTCATAGCGCAGGCCAACGTTAACGGTGAACTGCCGCCTCACACGGTAGCTGTCCTGAAGGTAGAAAGCGTGAGAATTCTCGAAGGTGTTGCGATTCGTGTCGCCAGCCCCCTGTCGACTACTAAAAATGCTGGGTTCGGGAGTACCTGCTAGAAAAGTGGCCAAACTGCTGAAGGCCAACTTGCCGCGGAAAGCCCGATTGAATATCTGAGAGACGGAAGTGCGGCGGAATTCGTAGCCGAACTTGATGTCGTGTTTGCCGGCTTTCCAGGAGATATTGTCAATGAAATGCCAGTTGGTGTCCACGCGCTGGCGGGGGTCGCCCTTGTCGGACCCCAGTTGAGGCAGGCCGCTGACGCTGATCACGGGCATGCCAAAGTTATAAGGGTTGCCGTTAGGAAATTCCACACTGGAGTTCGGTGTGCCCGGGCCGACGGTGTCGAGGCCGATGGAACTGGGGTCGAAGCTGCGGTCCTGAGGGTAGAACCCCTCCGCAAAGCGATTCCAGCCGACGCGCGCTTCATCGACGATGGAAGGACTAAGCACTGAGACAAACGAGATGGAAATGAGTTGCACCCGAGTGGGAGTGGAAGTGTTGTAATTGGGCAGGTCTCCGCCGCCCGTGAGGGCGAGAGGAAAAAGCTGGCTGCTGTCCCCGATGTAGTAGCGGCCGGTGAGTAGATTGTCCTTGTTGAAGTTGTGATCAATCTTGACGATGCCGTTGTCCACGCGATTGGAAAAAGGAGTCGCGATGGTGACATTGCTCCCACCATTGGCGTAGCAATCTACATTGGGATTCGTCGCAGCGGGCCAGGGATTGAGGGCGAGCAGTTTCTGAATCACGGGATCGATTCCTCCGGTGGGCGTGTTATTCGTGATATCCGCCGCGGTAGGAACACATCCAGGGCTGCTTTCGGCGCCAGTTTCACGCACACCCTCGTAGTCGACGAAGAAGAAGGTGCGGTTATGGACGATGGGTCCGCCGATGTTGCCGCCGAACTGGTTCAGGTGAAAGGGCTGTTGTGGGCCGACGGAGGCTAGGTCAAAAAAGTTACGGGCGTTGAGGTCGGTGTTGCGAAGGAAGTCAAAACCGACGCCGTGCCAATCATTGGTGCCGCTTTTGGTGACGATGTTGATAGCGGCGCCGGCGCTGCGGCCGTACTCGGCCTCGAAATTGGAGGCAACGTGAACCTCAGCAATGGCTTCAATTGGAAGGATAGTGGCCGGAGTGCTGAAAACGCCGCCTTCGTTGATCGCAGGATCGTTGCGGTAGCCGTCATTCATGTCCGTGCCGTCGAGAAGGTAGTTGTTGGAGCGGCCGCGCGCGCCGTTGACGGAAACGGTGCCATAGGAACCCGCGGAATCCGTGATGGCATCCGGGCCAGAAGCGGCGCCAGGAACCAGCAGAATCAGTTTTTGGTAATCGCGGCCGTTGACGGGAAGATTCTCGACGACATTGGATTCCACCAGTCCGCCAAGAGTGTTCGATGTCGCTTCCACCATGGGCAGTTGTTCCCCCAGAACCTCGACCTTCTGGGAGAGCTGGCCGGTCTGCAGCGTGACGTCTGCGCGGCGTTCCGTGGAGACTTCGACTTTGATGCCGGAGATGAGGCCGGTCTTGAAGCCCTGCTTTTCGACGGTAACACTGTAGTTCCCGATAGGCAGTTCAGGGGCGGAATAGTTGCCGTCATCGGAAGTGGTGACAGTGCGGGTAAGGCCGGTGTCAACGTTCTTGATGGTAACCGTGGCTCCGGGCACGGTGCCGCCAGACATATCCGTGACCGTACCCAAAATGATGCCGCGGAAGGTCTGGGCCGAGGCGCTTGCGGCAGTGACCACCAGCAGAGCGAGCAGACAACATCCGAATGTGCACAGCTTACGAATAGACCTGTTCATCGTGAGCTCCTTCAAGCTTTCAAATATCATCTCGAACCCCCGAGATTGTCGGACGCCTCCTCCGAGAAGCGCCTTGGGACACCAGGATATGGATTTAGAGCAAGATACTCATCTGGGTGCGGATAATCAAGGAATTGATTATCGAATATTTGTATCCGTCGGATACGTCAGGCCACTACATCGATGGGTCGAGCCTCGCTCGCCAGGGGGGTCCGAAGCCAAGCCGCGGCTCGCTAGTTCCGAGGTGATGCGCTACATTGGAAGATTGCACCGCGGGGCGGTAACGGCTCCGTGGTACATCGCTTTCCCAATGGCACAACAACTTCCATCGCTGGTGATTGTCGGGCGGCCCAATGTGGGTAAGTCCACGCTCTTTAACCGGTTAACGGGCACACGGCGGGCGATTGTCACCGACGAGCCCGGGATCACGCGCGATCGCATGTACGGAAAATCGGAATGGCGCGGACGCACAATAGAAGTGGTGGATACGGGCGGACTCGTCCCCGACGACAAAGCCCTGATCCCGACGGAGATTCTGCGGCAGGCGCGCGTGGCCATTGAAAAGGCAGCGCTGCTGGTGCTGGTGGTGGACAGCCAGGCCGGGCTGACGCCACTCGATCAAGAGTTGGGGCGGCTCTTGCGCACCACCGGCAAGCCGTTTGTGGTGGCTGTGAACAAGGTTGATTCGCAGAAGCAGGAGGTCCTTGCCGGGACGTTTTATTCGCTGGGCGTGCCGGTATTCCCGATAGCCGCCGAGCACGGCACCGGCGTGGACGACCTGCTGGATGCCGCGCTGGATCAGTTTTATGGCGCCGCAGCGGGAGGCACGCAGCTGGCCGCGGCCGATTCAAGCGACACGCCTGCTGAAGAGGTCAAGCCCGTCGAGATCGCCATCATAGGGCGGCCCAACGTAGGTAAATCGACGCTGCTGAATCAGATGGCGGGCGAGGAACGCTCCATCGTTTCGCCGATTCCCGGCACGACGATGGACAACGTGGATACCGAGGTGGTGCGAAACGGCCGGACCTACCGGTTCGTGGATACCGCGGGCATTCGCCGCAAGGGCAAGACCAAGCTCGTGGCGGAAAAACTGAGCGTGGTGATGGCGCGGCGCGGACTGGAACGCGCGGACGTGGCCATTCTCGTGATAGACGGCGAGCAGGGAGTCACGCAAGGCGATGCCACGATTGCCAGCTATGCGGAGCAGTCGGGACGCTCCATCATCATCGCTGTGAACAAATGGGATCTGGCCGTGGAAGCCGCGCAGCGCGCCGCGGATGAGTCCGCGAAATCCGCGCGGGGCAAAGCGAAACGCGCCGAGGGCACCGCCCCTCCCCGCATCGTGGACAAGGGCAAACTGCTTGTTGAATATGAAGCGATGGTGCAGGAGAAATTCAAATTCCTGAGTTATGCCCCAATCGTGTTTCTTTCCGCGAAGACGGGCGAGCGCATACCGAAGCTTTTCCCGCTGATCGATCAGGTAGCCGCGGCGCGAATCCGGAAAATCTCCACGGGAGAGTTGAATCGCTGGCTGAAAGAAGACGTGGACCTTAGCCGCGCATCTACCCCGAAGGCGCGACCGGTGCGAATTTACTATATGACTCAGGCCAAGGTAGCGCCACCGGTGTTTCTGCTGTTCACCAACCAGATAAAGCCGTTGCACTTCAGCTTCGAGCGATTCCTGGAGAATCAGTTGCGCGCCAAGTGGGATTTTCTGGGAACACCCGTGCGCTTCGTGCAGCGGCTGCGCAATCGCGGGGAACGCTCGTCGCCTTCCGGCGAAGAATGAACGGGCCGCCGCGGCCAGCACCTGTGGATGAGCCATACTCCTTCTGGTAGACTCACACCGAAAGCGCGGGAGTTCATGCCCGCACTCCGAAGATGAACAGCGCGGCCACAGCAGTTAGCGAAGAAACGCGTCTCTACCGCATCGGGGAGGTCAGCCGGATTGCGGATCTGAAGCCGTTTGTGTTGCGTTACTGGGAGACGGAGTTTCCCATGCTGCAGCCGGTGAAGAGTCCGCGCGGACACCGGTTGTACCGCCAGGAAGACGTGGACCTGGTGCTCAGGATCAAGCGCCTGCTGTATGACGAAGGATTCACGATCGCCGGGGCGAGACGCCACTTGCGGGAGTTTCCGGGGAATGGAGCGGGCAACGAGCTCGCGGCGATGGAACATTTGGAGCACGCCACGGCAGAATTACCCGCCGCGCGGCTGAATCGCAAGTTGCTGCTGGACTTGCGCGACGCGCTGCGCAGTTTCTTGACGTTGCTGGAAGGCAAGTGATACCGTTTAGATGGATGTGCACGGCCGAAATCCTTGGCCGCGGCGGTCGGGGCGTAGCGCAGCCTGGTAGCGCGCACGCTTGGGGTGCGTGAGGTCCCCGGTTCAAATCCGGGCGCCCCGACCATCTTTTTGATCCTCCAAAAAAATTCCCTTCGAGGTTTCTTCTCATTATTGGCGCTTGCTTTGCCCATTTCGAAGTTTTTACTCTGGTGACGTCCGCCCGTCCAGCTTAGCCAACCCCTTCCCGTGCTCGGCGATGCGTGACTTTAAGTAGCGGTGGCCCGCTGCAAGTCGCGGTCAACCCCTGCATCGGATTACAATATTAGTTATAGAAAGTGTGTGCGACCGTGAAGAAGCCGAGAGTGTTGTTGACGAACGATGATGGATACCAGGCAGAAGGGCTGAAGGCGCTGGCCGAAGAGTTACGGGAATTTGCGCACATAGCGATCGTGGCGCCGAGCTGGGAACGCAGTGGGTCGGCGCAATCACTGACGCTGCGGCAGCCCATCGTCTGCCACAAGATTGCCGAGAACGAATGGGCCGTTGACGGCACGCCCGCGGATTGTGTGATTGTGGCACTGCACAAATTGCTGCCGGAGCAGCCCGACCTGGTCATCTCTGGGATCAATCATGGCGCAAACCTGGGCGAAAACGTGTATTACTCCGGCACGGTGGGCGCGGCACGCGAAGCCGTGATCCATCAAGTGCAAGGGCTGGCGGTGTCACTCTGTTCCAAGAAAGTGAATGCGGATTTTGCGCCCACGGCACGACTGACAAAACAAGCGGCAAAGCTGATCCTCAGCGAAGGATTGCCCGAGCAGGTGTTGCTGAATATCAATGTGCCGGAAGGCTGGAAGGGCGCGGTGCGCTTCACCCGGCAATCGAAGAAAATCACACGAACGGTGTTGCGTGAAGGAGCGGATCCCAGAGGGTGCCCGTACTTCTGGTTGAGCGAACAGCGCGTCGAGCGGGACATGGAACTGGACGCGGATTCGGATTACGCGGCGATTTATGCGGGCGAGGCGTCGGTGACGCCGCTGCACCTGGACCCGACGCACGGGGAATCGTTGAACCATTTATCGCATTGGGCGTCAAAGTTGGGGCAATCGTAGCAAGCCTCAGGGTTGTCCTTGACCACGGTTCAAACCTGGCCGGGCCTTTGGTGAATGCCTGGCCGGGCGTGGGGGGAACAAAGCGAAGATTTCAGATCAACTCGCGCCCTTCAATCCGACGAAATAAGCGAGGCCTTAGCCCACGTTTCTCCGGGCGCCAAACTATCTTTTGCTCAAATTCAGCCGAACGCTGGAATCTTGCAGAGTGTTTTGGTAGAGATCCTTCGGACCGCAAACGGCGCGGCTCTCAGGATGACCGTGTGTCCCCGCGTTTGAGAAATCGACAGAATTGTGTTTCGAAAGAAGTGCGGGCTAGCCCTTCTTCAAGCGGCGGCGAGGAGTGTCGGCAGATTTGCTGACGGCTTTCCGCCGCGCTTTTTCTTCGTAGAGATCCTGGTCGGCTTCCGCCAGCAATCTTTCCACGCGCTCGCCTTCCCCGTGATAGATGGAAATGCCGATGCTCGCGGAGATGGGCGGCTGTTCCTGATCGGCAGCGAGGGTTTCGCGAATGCGCTGGGCGACGCGCTGGGCTTCTTCATCGCGCGCTTCCGGCAGCACCACGGCGAATTCGTCGCCGCCATAGCGCGCGGCTGTATCAATGGCGCGGCAATAGAAACGCAAAATATCCGCGATGCGGCAGAGGGCGCGGCTCCCCACCAGATGCCCATAAGTATCGTTGATTTTCTTCAGGCCATCGAGGTCCAGCAGGAGCACCGCAAAAGGACGCCCTGTGCGCAGGGTGCGCTCCGTCTCCGTGTCCAGCACGTCGAGAAGCCTGCGGTAATTTGCCAGGCCCGTCAGCGGATCGCTGGCGGCCAGGTGCCGGACTTTTTCAAAAACGTGGGCGCTATCCAGAAGCGCCCCGCCCAACAAAATCGTGTAGCTGGCCACATTCATGGCTTGCGCGAAAACAAAGGGCCCGTCCAACAGCTTCTCCGATTGGCAAGCGGCGAGCTGGGCGGCCAGATTGAGCCAGACGGCGCGAAAGATCGAGCGGTCAAAAGCGGAATCCACCAGGTATTTCCGCCGGCTGTAACCAGCCAGCGCCACAAGGAAAATCAATGCGGGAAGAAGATGCAGCGGATTCGGAATGATGGCATTCGGATTACGTGAAGCTTCCGGCGGGAGCTTGCGCAAAGCCGCCGTGATCAGGTAGGTCAATGACAGGACGCCCAACAGGGCGCCAGCGATTTCCAGGCGCGGATGCCGCGAACGGGGCAGGAAATGTTCCACGACCAGCGCCGCCACGAACAAGATCGCCAGGAGTAACCGGCTGATCCACCATGCCACGGGCGCCCAGAAAAACCACATAGGAGACTCATGCATCAACTGGAAGAAGAGAACGCTGGAGACGGTCAGAGTCGCGCCAGAGAGAAGGAAACCCGATCCCAGAATGAGGGAAATGCGGTCTTGGGTGCCTTGAAACCGGACCAGCGTTACCGCAGCAAAAACGAATGCGAACAGCCCCGTGGTGATTTGCAGATAGCCTTGAAGGATGGCATTGGGCGTAGGAGTAAGCCCGCGCAGCCAGAAAGCCGCCAAGAAAATAAGCAGGAAACCACCCACATGGAGCAACAGCCGATGGACCTGGCGGCGATCGAAGTTGAGGGCAAGGTCGCCCATTCTGCATTCCTTCGGACTTCAACGAATAAGCAAAGCTTTCCTAACTATTATTAGAAGCGATTCTGGCACGGGGCGTTGTGCTCGAAAACTTCTCCTGTGAGCCAAGAGATACCGGCTATGGAGAGGAAGCACCTGTACGAAAGGACAGGATGGCAGGGGGCGAATGGTGCGTTGCGGAACTCCACAGTCGCGGGGTTTCGTCATGTCGCCTGCCGCGCGGAAAAACGGACTGTCCGTCACCGCGTGTTCTCCCGGGATGGGCCGGCAAAAAAGCGCTTGCGCCGGGAACCGTTTATCCCCAAAATAGCTTGTATTGAATCGTTTGAATACATGAGGAACTCCTTGCCAAGGCTTGCCACCAAAGGAACGGAGACCGCCAGGAAACGCGAACTGCTCCCGGCCGCACATACGCTCGCGGAGATTCTCTCCCAACCTGCTATCTGGGGAGAAACGGATACGCAGCTCCGCGAATCGGGCGCACTTGACCGGCTGGCGGCGACGTTCTCTCCCCGCAGCCCCTGGCTGTTTATCGGTTGCGGCTCGAGTTACTACCTCTCCCGGCTGATCGCCGCGCTATGGACGAGGCATTTCTACGTTCCCGCCACGGGGATTCCGGCCTCCGAACTGCTCTTCGCACCAGAGGAGACTCTGCGGCGTATCGGCGCGGAACAAATCGTGCTGATGTCGCGCTCCGGGGAAACCACGGAAGTCCTGCGCGCGGCTGAATTGTTGCAATCCCACAAGACCGTGCAAACACTCGGCGTCACCTGCAATCCGCAAAGCCCGCTGGAAGGCCTCTGCACGCATACTCTCAAGATGGCCTGGGCGGACGAAAAGAGCACGGTGATGACGCGGTCATTCACCGCCATTCTGCTGGCGTTCCAACGCCTCGGGTTGCAATTCGTCGGAGACCACTTGCTCAGTTCCGCCCTGGACCAGTTACCGCAACGCGGCCAGGCGTGGCTCGACGGGCATGCCCGGAAAGTCCAGGAATTCGCGGCCAAGCGCAAGTTCGAGGACTACGTTTTCCTGGGGCAAGGAATTCATTACTGGCTGGCAGAAGAAGCGGCGCTGAAAATCACGGAGATGTCATCGTCTTATGCCCAGGTGTATCACTCGATGGAGTTCCGGCATGGGCCGCGTTCCATTGCCGGGCCAAACACGCTGATTACTCTGTTTGTTTCCGAGGCCGCGGCGGAAGCGGAGACTGTGCTTGCCCGCGAATTGAAGGAGTTGGGCGCGGCGATCTGCGTGATTGTCAACCGGGCCACCCCGGACCTTCGGAACTGCAGCGACTTGCTGATCGAACTCGCACTGGACGTGCCGGAGTTTGCGCGATACGCTGTCACCGCCATTCCTGCGCATCTCCTGGGAACAGCAGTAGGTGTGCGCAAGGGGCTCAACCCTGACGCGCCGAAAAATCTGACCCGCGCCGTGGTTCTTTCTTCCGGCGGGCGCCGTCCGGCGAAAAGGAGAGGTGCTTGAGCATAGGGGCCATCTCCACGACCGCGGGACCTCGCCTGCGGCGCACTCTCACACTTCGAGACCTGATTCTCTACGGCATCATTGTGATTCAGCCCGTCGCACCGATGTCTGCATTCGGAGTGCTCAGCAGGCGCGGCCACGGTCTGGTCGTCACAGCCATATTAATTGCTATGGTGGCCATGCTCTTCACGGGCATCAGCTACGGCAGAATGGCGCGCGCCTATCCCAGCGCCGGCTCGGCCTTCACCTACGTAGCGCAGGAAATCAATCCAGCGTGGGGCTACGTCACCGGGTGGAGCATGGTAATGGATTACATGCTCAATCCTCTCATCTGCACGATCTGGTGCGCTGAGCAAGCACACGAGTTCGCCCCTGGACTTCCCGTATGGGGTTGGAAGGTTTTCTTTGCCGCAGTTTTTACGCTGCTGAACATTCGAGGGATCAAAACTTCGGCACGCGTGAACACCATCATGGCTGCCGGAATGAGCGCGGTGATCGTCATTGTTTTTGTCGCCGCCATCCGCTACATTCATGGAACTCCGCATGGAGCCGACCCCATCTACTTCACTCGGCCTTTCTATGATCCGGCAACGTTTACCTGGGGGAATTTGTTTGGATGCACCTCGATTGCGGTCCTGACTTACATTGGGTTCGATGGCATCTCCACCTTGTCCGAAGAAGCAGAAAACCCGCGCCGCAACATTATGCTGGCGACGGTTCTCACCTGCGTTGTCATCGGCGTGCTTTCCGCGGCTGAGGTTTACATCGCCCAACTGGTGTGGCCTGCCTCGCAGGCTTTTCCGAATGAAAACACGGCTTACGTGTTTGCCGCCGCCCGTACCTGGGCGCCACTATTTGGAATTGTGGGCGTCACCTTAATTGTGGCTAATTTTGGCTCGGGTCTCGGCGCGCAGATCGGCGCCGCCCGATTGCTTTTCGGAATGGGAAGAAGCGAGGCTCTTCCAAAGTCGTTCTTTGGCGCCATTGACGCCAAGCATCACGTTCCCCGAAACAACGTCTTGTTTGTCGGCGCCATCGCACTCATCGGGTCGTTCCTCCTCACTTACGATCTTGGACTCAATATGCTGAATTTCGGGGCGTTGATCGCCTTTATGGGCGTGAATCTCGCGGCGTTCCTCCGGTACTACGTGCGCGCACAGGAAAAGAAATTGACCAATCTGGTGCCACCGGTACTGGGCTTTTTCATTTGCCTGGCGCTCTGGCTGAATCTCAGCCGCCCCGCTAAACTCTATGGTTCGATCTGGATGGCCGCGGGTATCCTCTTCGGCATCTGGAAGACGAGGGGCTTCCGGAAACAGCTTTCTTTTGAACTGCCTCCCGAGGAATAATCTCAGGTAACGCGGTAAATTCAGTCCAGGGAGGAAACGCCAAGGTGAAACGCAGCTACGGGAAACCCCGGCTCATCACCATGCGGGACGTGGCCAAAGCCTCGGGCTTTTCTCCCGCCACCGTTTCCATTGTCTTGAATAACGCGCCTCTGGCACGCTACATCGCTTCCACAACTCGCCAGCGCATTGAAGAAACCGCCAAGCGGCTCGGTTATCGCCCCAACGTGATGGCCCGCTTCCTGCGCAGCAGGCGCAGCCAAAGCGTTGGCGTGGTGCTGTTTGACGTCACCGACCCGTTTTGCACGCCCATTTTGCGCGGCATCGAGAATGGGCTTTATTCCGTGGGCTACGTGCCGATTTTTGCGGACGCCCACAACCAGCGCGATCGTTTTGAGCGTTACCTGGAAATGCTGCTCGAACGGCACGTGGATGGCCTGATTGTGGTGGCCAACTGGCTCCTTGTCGACATTCATGTATTGGCGGACCTGAACAAGCGCGAAATTCCCGCCGCCACCATTGGCTGGGAACTTCCCGGAACTCACCTGAGTTCGGTGATGGTGGATAACGAGGCGGGCGGGCGTCTGGCGCTGGAGCATCTCTATCAGTTAGGTCACCGCCGCATTGCCGTGATTCGCGGCCCCAAACGGCTGATTGACTCTGCGCCCCGCTGGCGAGGCATCCAGAAATTTGCGCAGTCGGTGAAGCTCAAACTCGATTCCAGCCTCGAACTTCAGCTCCCCGACGTCTTCGATCCCAATTCCAGTTTCGAGCACGGCTTCCGCCTGACGGAAGAATTGCTGCGCGACAAGAAAAAGTTTACGGCGCTTCTTGCTTTCGACGACATCACCGCGCTCGGCGCCATCCGCGCCCTGGCCAAGGCCGGGATTCGCGTGCCGGAAGATTGCTCGGTAATCGGTTTTGATGACGTCGCCATTGCCGCGCTTTCCGCGCCCTCTCTCACCACGGTGCGCCAGCCGCTCGAAACGATGGGCAACGTTGCCGTGAATATCGTCATGGAAGCGATCAAGGCCGGGCACGAAAACCGCGACTGGTCCGTCGTCTCTCAGAAGCTTCATCCCGAGTTGGTGATGCGGGAGTCAACGCGGCCGATCTGAGCAGCGCGGTGAATCAATGGATCGCCTTTGGTTCCACATTGTGGCAAGGACCTCTGTTTGACTCGGATATCTCCCAAGAGATTTGAAGAGATCGATCGAATGGGTTGATGGGGCCGGTGTCCGAGCTTGAACTGCGTGCGCTTCATGGCCACAGTGCCCGTCGGGGATCGAAAAAGGCGCCCGCCTCAGAAGGCGGCCGCTACAGGAGCTCAAGCAGATGAGCGGCCAAGAAGAAAGGTGCCTCGGGTTAGCCGAGGCGCCCGAAGTTTTCCAGTTGCTTTTGATTATGCGCCGGGCGGCAGGAAAACAGCCGCAGGGGTCAAGAATTCCACTTCTGGAAGTTCTGTCTTCACCTTAACGATTTGATACTTCCCTTTTGGGCCGCCCGAGGACGCGAAAGTCAGCAGGTACTGGTTACTGAGATGCTCCGCGATCTCGTCGAAGTACGGCTTGAGGCTAACTGGCGCGCCAAACCCGAGATAGAACATCTCCGCGCCGGTGTCATCAGATAGCTTACCCAGGTTGTTCTGGCCGTTCGATACATAGTAGAAACTGCGGCCATGGTGTCCGGCACTCGGATAGTAGATACTCCAAATATTGGTGTTCTGCCGCTCCGCTCTTTGAATCAGGCTATCGAGATCCGGGCTGAAGGGACCGAACCCCGGTCCACGGAAGAAATCCTCACCCGAAGAGATCAGAAGGATGGAGCGTCGCGGGCCGGTTTGCGGCCAACGCTTGAGCATGTCCATGGTTCCCAAGTAGGGGCTGGAGCCAATCGCCGGTATGCCAATGGGAATGCGAAGTGCTTTGGAAGCCAGTTCATGATCGGTAGTGAAATCCTGCGCCACTTGCGTTGCGTTGTCGCGGATGTATCCCACCGCAATGTGCGTGGTTGCCGGCTGAGCCAAGATGAACTCTTTGAGATCACTCCACTGGCCTGCTGCAGCGTTGGCAATGGAGTCGTCGATTAGGATGGCCAGGAACAGGTTGTCGTCCTTCTTCCAGTCAGAGATCTGTTTGCGTTCCTTGCCGGTGAAAAATTGGACATCATCCTTGGAGATCGGTGGCGTTGCCTCTTTCTTCCCGACCGCTGTCACTGTAAATGTGGCCGTCCCGGACGCGGCCGCCTTGGTTTGCGCTTGGGCTACCCCAACGGCAACAAACAGGAGTGCTCCGAGGAACACCCCCCACTTTTCAACCGTGCCATGGTGTTTCATGCTCGTTCTCCTTTCTCCTTATTCTTCATTCCTCATTATTTGATGCAGGAACGCCTCTTTTGGCGTCTGTTTTCGTCTGGAAAGTCAGCCATTGCAGTTTGGGGTTTCGCTCGCCCGGCGCGAGCCCCGTAACCATTTCTGCATCTGTTTATCTTCACTTCTCTTGGGTTTCTCTCGCTTACGCTACCCTTTTACAAGATGTCTTCCACAATCTCATTCCCAGATTCTGCAGGCCGCGGGGACTCCGGCGATGCGGCCTCGTCCCATGGTTTGTGGATCTACAAACCCTGGCTCGATCTGCTGGTGGGTTGCGGAGCCTGGTCGGCCCCGCTTCTGTTGTTGACAGCGTTTGTCGCCCGTTCGCAGACCGCCGCATGGTCTTTCGTCTTTTATTTTCTCGCACTGCTCTTCAACTATCCCCATTTCATGGCCACGGTCTACCGGGCGTATCACTCCTACGATGAATTCACAGAATACCGATTCTTTACGGTGCACGTTGCGGTGTTGCTCGCGCTTGCCGGTCTCATCGCTCACCTCTGGTATCCCCTTCTACCCTGGATCTTCACGCTGTACATCTGCTGGAGCCCCTGGCATTACACGGGACAGAACTTCGGCTTGTTGATGATGTTCGCCCGCCGCGCGGGACTCTCCCCCACCGAAAACGAACGCGGCGCCTTGCATCTTTCCTTCATCGCTTCGTATCTTCTTCTCCTCTTCAGCTTCCACACCGGCCCTTCCGGGGATGCGCTGATACTCTCGCTAAACCTGCCGGCGCGGTTCACGCTGCCCGTCAGGGCGATGCTGGCTTTATTTTTCGTTGCCGCCAGCGCCTGGGCGCTGAGTTCACTTTCTCGGCGTAGCTCTTGGAAAGCTCTGCTCCCATCGGCCACCCTTGTCCTCACGCAGTTCCTGTGGTTTCTTCTACCTGCGCTCATCGAGTTGCTGAGCGGCAAGGAAATACCGCAAACGCGGTACTCCAGCGGCATCCTTGCCGTTCTGCACTCGGCGCAATATCTTTGGATCACCAGCTATTTCCAGAGAAAGGAAGCGCGCGCCGCCGGGCAGTTTTCCTGGAGTTTTCCCCGCTATTTGCTAACACTGGTTGCAGGCGGAATCGCGCTCTTCATACCTGGACCATGGATCGTCAGCCGCCTGTTCCACGCCGATTTTGCCTCCAGTTTTCTGACCTTCACGGCACTGGTGAACCTGCACCATTTCATCCTCGACGGCGCCATTTGGAAGTTGCGTGATTCCCGCATCGCGTCGCTCCTACTGAATGAACGCGGCCCGGACAAAGAGGTTGCGGCCGCTTCCGGCGGCTCCGTCACCGGGGTGTTTCATTGGCTGGCTAGTTCTAGTCCCGCAGCGCGGGGGCTGCGGATCGCTGTCGTTCTCCTTCTGCTCCTGTGGGGCGGGGTCGACCAGCTTCATTATTACTGGGCCAATGTTTCAAAGAGTTTCCGCTCTCTCCAGCAAGCCGAAGCGCTCAACCCCAACGACAGTGTCCTGCAGTCGCGGCTTGCGAGGGCCGCCGAAGCCGCAGGCAATCGCGATGCCTCTTTGGCCGCATTGCGGCATGCGGCTGAAGTGAATCCTCGCAATTTTTCCCTGCAGCAGGAGTATGCGCGCGGACTCATCACGGCCGGCCATGATGCCGAGGCGTACTCCTTCTATCGGCAACTGCTGGTGCGGTTCCCCGATAACGCGGACGCCCTGGTGAACTATGGGCTTCTGGCACATCGCCTGGGCCATGACGTGGAAGCCGTTGATAGCTGGCAGCGTGCCGTTGATGTCGATCCGACGCAAACCAACGCCCAGTTGTATTTGGCGCAATTTCTCGCCCAGCAAGGCGAACTCCAGGCTGCCGCGCGTCACTATCGCACCTATCTCGAAGTTGTCTCCAGGCACCCCGAGGAGCATCGCAACGAGCGGCCCATGGTAATATCCGCGCTCATCAACGTTTCGGATGCGGATGCCGCTGTAAAGAAATTTACGGAGGCGGTTCACGGCTATCAAGCCGCCACTCTGTTTGCCGCAAAGCTGGGTGACACTTCCCTGCAAAGCCTTGCGCTCGCGCATGCCGCCGAAGCCCAGGAGGGCGCCGGCGCTATCGCCGCTGCCGCGAATTCGTTCGAGCAAGCTTTGCGCCTCGATGAATCTGGCGGCGAGCCGCTGAATGCCGCGGCCGATTGGTTCAATTACGGCCAATTTCTGCATCGCCAGAAGCAACCGGAGCGCCTGGTTTTCGCCTGCTTCCTCAAAGCTGAAGAGTTGGTGCGCGCCACTCCCGGCGAGGACCTTTCCGCCATCGTGAAAGCGCGTCAGGCTAGTGAAGCGCGCCTTGGCAAGGAAGCGCAGTCTGCCCGCGCCCGATTTCCGCAACTCGTATCGGAAGCTCTGACCCTGTCTGCATCCAAGACCCCTGCTCCGTAACACTCGTTTTTTCTCACGGTCGGCGTGACGCATTTCACGAATCTGGTCTAGAATGGGGGCCGCGGATCGTTTTCTCGCGCTCCTGTTTCCCCACGGAGGTATAAAGGGCCCATGGCGCTGATGCGCACGATGCTGCTCGCCGCTTCGCAAAATGCGTGGCTGCGCGAACACGCGGTGAATTACCCGTTCGTGCGCCGCAGCGTTTCACGTTTCATGCCCGGCGAAACTTTGCAGGCGGCGCTTGCCGCGGCACAGGCCCTGCGCCTGAAGAATCTTGGCAGCGTCTTTACGCATCTCGGAGAAAACGTCAGCGACCGCGACGAAGCACGAAAGGTGACCAAACACTACCTGGAAGTTCTCGATCGCATTCACGAATCGAATCTTCCCACCGAAGTTTCCGTGAAGCTTACGCAACTCGGCTTGGATCTTTCTCCCGAATTTTGTTTCGACAATCTCATTCAAGTCATTCGGCGTGAATCGCCCTCCGCCACCGTCTGGGTGGACATGGAAGCCAGCAATTATGTTGATGCAACCCTGCATATTTACAAGAACGCCCTCAAGGATCATCCGAATGTTGGCCTTTGCCTGCAGTCCTATCTCCGCCGCACGCCAAAGGACTTGGCCGATCTGCTGCCGCTGCGCCCCGCCATTCGCCTAGTCAAGGGTGCTTACAAGGAGCCGCCGGAAATCGCCTTTCCGAAGAAGGCGGACGTTGACCAAAAGTACTTCGTTCTCGCCCAGGAATTGCTGCGCGCGCAATCGGCTGGAGAATGCGCCCGGGCCGCTTTCGGCACTCACGATGTCGCCCTCATTCGGCGACTGGCGGATTTCGCCAGCCAACAGGGCTATGCAAGAGCCATTTTCGAGGTGCAGATGCTCTATGGCATCCAGCGCGCGGAACAGGAACGTCTGGCGCGAGAAGGCTACCGCTCGATCGTCCTCGTGGCTTACGGCTCGTACTGGTATCCCTGGTTCGTGCGCCGCCTTGCGGAACGCCCGGCCAATTTGTGGTTCATGCTCCGAAATGTTTTTGCTTCGTAGCTTCCCCGGAAAGGAGATCAGCATGCGTAAATGCAGTGCTTTTGTTGTCGTGCTCGCCGCGATGTTTCTGATTGCCGCTCGCGCACCGGAACCTCAATGGAAACCTCTGTTCAATGGAAAGGACCTCACAGGGTGGAAACACGTCGGCCCAGGCTACATGACCGTCGAGAATGGATTGATCCAGACCCACGGAGGGATGGGCCTTCTCTATTGGACCGGGGGCAAGGTCGGCCACTCCAGGATTCGGGCCGTCTATAAGATGCGGGACTTTAATGACAATTCCGGCGTGTTTATCCGCATCCCCATCGAGCCTCGCGAGGAATGGATGCCGGTTCACTACGGCTACGAAGTGCAGATTGACAACCATCCGGAAACTTCAAACGAGGACGAGTACCACATCACCGGCACCCTCTACTCCCTGACTAAACCCCTTGCCAAACCCGGCAAGCCCGGCCCCGAGTGGAACACCATGCTCATCACCATTGATGGCCCGCACACCATCGTCGAACTAAATGGAGTGAAGGTAACCGATTACACGGAAGGCCAGCCCGTGCCCGAGCGCAAATTCGATTTCGAGCCGCAGCGCGGACAGCGCCCGGATGAAGGCTACATCGGCCTGCAGAATAACAGCGACAACGACTTCGTCTTTTTCAAGGAAGTTAGCTTGCAACCTCTGCCGTAGAGTAACGATACGGAGAATCAGTTCGCAACATTTTTGGAGAAAATTATGAGCAAAAATCCGATTTCTCGCCGTCAGTTCCTGCAAACCAGTGCTGTGACCACCGGCGCCTTGATGACCACCCGCCGCATTGCCCTCGACCCGGCTCGCATTCCCTCCTCATGGGAGGTCCCGCCGAGCGATCGCGTCCGTTTTGGCATCATTGGCGTGGGTATGCAAGGCAGCGGCCTGCTTGCAACCGCTGTAAGCCTTCCGGGAGTGGAATGTGTGGCCGCGAGCGACCTCTACGATGGCCGCCATGCCCTTGCGAAGGAGATTGCCGGGGCCAAAATCACGACGACGCGGCGGTACAAAGAGCTGTTGGACAACAAGGAGATTGATTGCATCATCGCCGCCGTTCCCGATCACTGGCACAAGCAGGTTTTCGTGGACGCGGTCAGCGCCGGCAAGGACATATACTGCGAAAAACCGATGTCGCACAGCGCCACTGACGGGATCGAGATGGTGAATGCCGTGAAGAACACCGGCCGCATCACGCAGATCGGTTCGCAGCGCGTCAGCTCCGTAATCTGCGCCAAGGCCAGGGAACTTCTATCGCAAGGCATCATCGGCGACTTGAATCTCGTGGAAGGCTCGCTGGGGCGTAACGATCCCACCGGCGCGTGGGTGTATCCCGTCCCGCCGGATCTTTCGACGCAAACTCTCGATTGGGATACCTGGCAGGGCACCGTGCCGAAACGTCCTTTCGATGGCAAGCTCTTCGCCCGGTGGCGCTGCTGGAAGGAATATGGCACCGGTGTTGCCGGCGATCTTCTGGTGCATCTCGTCAGCGGTATGAACTACATGCTTGGCTGGAACGAACCGCCA
>Ga0209039_10000734_pt1 | contig 31562 bp, 31 predicted proteins | sample BogFormECP12_OM1_FD_188238 | JGI IMG/M metagenome (GOLD analysis project Ga0209039, IMG submission 188238) | Bog forest soil microbial communities from Calvert Island, British Columbia, Canada - ECP12_OM1 (SPAdes) (version 2) | ecosystem: Environmental > Aquatic > Freshwater > Wetlands > Bog ... | reverse complement strand
CTCGTCCAGGAAAAGCAGCGGGGGACGGTGCAGCATCGACTGGGCGATCTCCAGCCTCCGGATCATGCCCCCCGAAAAATCCCGAACCAGCTTGTTGGCTGAATCGGCCAGACCCATAAACTCGAGCGCGGAGCTGACCCGTTCGTCGCAATCCCTGCGGGGAATGTCGTACAGCCTGGCAAACACCATCAGGTTTTCCCAGGCGGTGAGCGATCCATCCGCGGAGATCATTTGGGGGACATAACCGATCACCCGCCGGACCGCGGTGGCCTGATGGGCGATATCGAAGCCGGCCACCCGGGCGCGCCCGGACGTGGGCGGCAGCAGCGTGGTCAGCATCTTGATGGCGGTGGTCTTGCCGGCGCCGTTAGGACCCAGGAGGCCAAATACCTCGCCGGGTTCAACACTTAGATTTAAATTATCCACGGCAGTGAGCGTCTTGAAACGACGGGTCAGGGCCTGGGTTTCCAAAATTGCCATACTCACCTCTTCGAAACGGGTTGTGCCGACGTCGCCGGTGAAAAGAGCGTGGACAGCAGCTGCATGACCTGATGCACCGAGTCCCGTTCTTCTGGTGTAAGGCCGGCTAAAACTTCCATCAGGCGCAGCTGGGTGCCGTTTCTGGCCTTTTCGAGGATGGTCTGGCCCTCCGCGGTCAGGGTCAGGATCACCTTTCGGCGGTCCGAGGAAGAGGGCAGGCGCGTGACCAGCCGGTGGGAAACCATCCCATCGATCATTTTACAAACCGTGGGAGAGGTCAGTCCGAGATGCTCGGCCACCGTGGACAAGGAGGCGCCCGGGTTGCGGTGTAGGTAGAACATGGCTCGAAACTGAGGGACGCTCAGATCAGCGCCTCGCCGGCTGCGCATCTCGGCACGGATCGTGCGCATGATCGCCGGCACCACCTCCACGACCTCACGAGCAACGACATCCGCTGGTACATTCATTGGTTTGCCTTTCTAACAATTAGATAATCTAATTATATTTGATTCCGAGACGATTGTCAATCACCTCCCTGCTCATCGTTTGGTTCCCAGAGGGATTTATAATAGAGACGGCTGATTCACTCCCAAGGGAGCCTACACGGAAAAAAGGATGCCATGAAAAAACACAATCTATTAATGATCCCCGGGCCGATCGAGTTTGACCCCGCAGTGCTTGCCGCGCTTGGAGCCCCGACCACCAGTCATGTGGCGCCCGATTTCATCGAAGCATTCGGTCATTCCCTGGAGCTGCTGAGGGAAATTTTCGCCAGCCCGGACGGCCAGCCCATCGTCCTGGCAGGTTCCGGGACTTTGGCCATGGATTCGGCCGGTGCGAATCTGACCGAACCCGGAGACCGGGTCCTCGTGGTGAACACCGGATACTTCTCGGACCGCTTCGCGGAGATCGTCACCCGCTACGGCGGAGTGGTTACCCAGGTGAAGGCGCCGGTCGGCGGCCGGCCGACCCTCGAGGCGGCAGAAGCCGCTCTACGGGAGAAAAGTTATAAAGTAATGACGGTGACCCATGTGGACACCTCGACCGGAGTGCTCAACGATGTCCAGCAGCTCGCCGAACTTTCCCGCCGCCACGGCGCCTTATGCCTGGTGGACGGGGTCTGTTCGGTCGCCGCCGAAGAGCTGCAGATGAAAGCCTGGGGAGTCGATCTGGTGCTGACCGCCTCCCAGAAAGCGCTGGGCACGCCGCCCGGGCTGGCCCTCGTCATGGCCGGCCCCCGCGCCCTGGCGGCCTTCCGCGCCAGGAAGACGCCGGTCGCCAATTATTACGCGGACTGGACGAACTGGCTGCCGGTCATGGAGGCCTACGAGGCCCGTAAGAGCGCCTACTTTGGCACCCCGGCTGTCAATCTTGTTTGGGCCCTGGAGGCCAGCCTTCGACAGATCATGGCGGAGGGATTGGTCCGCCGCTTCGAGCGCCATGGCGCCATCAGCCGGGCATGCAAGGCGGGTTTATCGGCCCTTAATCTGGGTCAGGTTCCCCAGCGGCCCGAGTGGGCGGCGCACGCCATGAGCGCGCCGCGCTATCCAAAAGGGATCAACGGCGCGGAATTCATCGCCGCGGTGGCAAGGAATGGAGTGGTCATTGCCGGCGGCTTGCACCCGGCGATCAAGACTGAATATTTCCGGATCGGCCATATGGGTTCCGTGGACATCGAGGACGTGCTGACCACGCTCGCCGCCATCGAGAGCTCCTTTATCGAATGCGGGTACCCGGTTGAACGAGGCAGCGGGGTGCAGGCGGCCCTGAACGAATATCAACACACCCGATCCGCTTGAAAACGCCGATCGGGATGGAAATGGTTCCTGTCCATTCCCCCGCTCCCCGGCTATAATCGAGCTGGAGAGATGCGTTGGATCGAGCGGAGCAGGTTTTATTCAAAGCCACAGGTTCCATCCTGGCAGCGGAACTGAAAGCGGTGGAATGACAGCGGTTCAACCGGAAGTATTAATTATTGAAGACGATAAGGATGCTGCCGGATTCTTCAAGACGGTTCTGAATCTGGTGGGCTTCGAATGCGAGATCATCCTTTCAGCGAAAGAGGCGCTTGCCAGGCTGGCCCTCAGCACGCCGGACCTGATCCTGCTGGACATCCGCCTCGGCCTGGAGATCAGCGGCGAGGACATCCTTTACCAGATCCGCTCCAACACCCGTTTTGACAAAACGCGTGTGGTGGTCGTCACCGCCTATCCGCGGCTGGCAGAGCCGATCACCGACCTGGCGGACCTGGTCCTGCTCAAGCCTGTGGACGTGGACCAGTTGAAAAGCCTGGTTCAACGCATGGGGGATCTGGATTTCAAACCCAAACACCATCTCTTCCGGGACCCGGTCACGGAACTATTCAACGAAGAATTCTTCCTGACCCGGCTGGAACTTGCCTTTGAGCGCGCCAAGCGGCGGCCGCAATTCCATTTCGCCGTGGCCGTCCTGGAATTGCAACTGGACCCCCTGCAGAACGAACAGGTCACACCGGACCGGCTGCTGGATATCCTGCGCGAGATCGCCACTCGCTTGAAGGGTTACGTGCGCCCCACCGATGCGGTCGCCCGGATCTCCGGTTGGAGATTCGCCACCCTTCATGAGGATCTGAATGCTCCGGAGGACATTCAGATCATCAGCTCTCGGCTCCATGAAAAATTATCGCAACCCTATTTGCTCGGGGGAACCTCTTATTCCCTTAAGATCAGCCTGGGGGCCGTGGTGTACGATGCCTATTACCAGCAGCCCAGCGACCTGCTGGTGGCTGCGGGCAAGGCCTTAAAAGAAATGCCATCCGGCGAGCAATTGACCGGATGACCATCGAAATTATCCTTCACGAATTTTCCGCCGCTGGGGGTAAAGCTTTATATTCCCGAACCATCTCCAGGCTCCGACCAGTCGGCCTTTAGAGCCGGCCGCTTTCCAGATTGGATGGAATCGGACAGCCGCTCTTAAAAGAAGCTCCCGAAAATGAAAAGACACGTTCCGGCAAAGAGCAGGCCCAGTCCCACCCCGGCGAGTACATCGCTGGGGTAATGAACGCCCATCACCAGGCGCCCTGCAGCCACCAGGCCGGCGATCAGGAGCGCGGCCGCCGCCATTGGCCAGGGAGCTCGCAAAAGCCCGGGCAGCACGATCGCCAGAAACCAGGCCCGCATGCAGTCCCCACTCGGGAACGACGCATCGATCGGTAGCCGAGGCTGGCGCACAACGGTCTCTTGCAAGGCCTGGAAAGGCCGCGGGCGTTTTAAGAGCACCTTGAGGATGCGCTCGATCAATGCGGCCCAGAGATATACCACGCTGGCGAGCAGGGCGGCCGGCTGGCTGCGGAAGAACAAACCGGCAAGCACAAGAATTAAAAAGGGGGTTGTACCGGCCAGCCAGATCACCCGAAAAATGGCGATCACAGCCGGATGCTGCGTCCGTGCCTGTACAGACTGGAATATGGCGATATCCCAGCTGGAGATCACGGGCTGGCGATAACCGAACCCGGCCAGGAAAAAAACAAGGCCCAGGATTGCGAGACTTGTAAAAGGGGCATTCATTCTGGGGCAGCGATCAGCTCTTCCCGGTCACGTCATCGATCAGATCGGGCCAAACCGGGTAGAACATCAACCACTGCTCCGGATTCTGGCGGATGCAACCCTCAACGACCTTCAAGATCGCCTCGGCATTCACCCGTATCTCCTCCTTGGGGTTGGACAAGCGCTTCATCGGAATTGGCTCCGATACAAAGAGCTGGTATTCTCCGTCCGGGCGCATGGATGACACGGCGACAATGACGGGGACCTTTGCAGCGAGCGCCATGCGCACATGCCCGGTGGGCAGCGGCGCGGGCCGGCCAAAGAAAGAGAGCTTGAATTCCTGCTGGTCGACGGGCCGGTCGATGCCGGTGATCACCGTGCCCCCGTCCTTCATCCGGCGAATCGCCTGAAGCAGCGTTTGCGAGTTGATGGGGGTGACCCTTAAATTGGCCTGGGCGCGCAGCTGATTCTGAATCTGATAACCACCGGTCGGCTCGCCGTAGCTCAACACCTGAGCCTCCAGGCCGCGCTGTCCCAGGGAGTGGAGCGCCAAATCAAAATTGCCGAGGTGGGCCGTCACCAGGAATGTCCCTTCTTCCCTCTTGCGACTGCGCTCCACCAGTCCACGAATTTCAGCTGTTTCGCGGAAGGACTCCCGAATCCGGATCGGATTGGACAGGTTGTGGTAGAGATCGATCAAGCAGCGCCCGGCATGCTGAAGGACCGCACGGACTGCCTGGTCCAACTCATCCGAAGACGAGCTTCTACCCCGGATCACCCACTGGTTCAGTCGCACGGCCTGAACCATCGGGGAACTTTTTCGACTCGCCAGCTGGTCTGCAGCCCAACCGGCCAGAAAATAGCCCCCGCTGGATGGGAGCACCTTTCCCAGGGTTAGACCGAGGCCGACTCCGAACCGGCTCTTCGAAAATCGATCGATGTCCATTGCCAAACGGGATTAGTGTTTCCTGACCTTCATCGAGGTGTAGCCCTCGGCGAGGACCGGGAGTCCCCGGGCGATCATGGTCGCCATCACCACCCAGGTCAACACCAGGGAAATTTCAAGGATCAATCCAGCATGTGGGGAAGCCACACTCCTGGCCCATAAACTGGTGGACAGCAGGATGAAAGTCAAGCCCTTGGTGACCCCATAAAAGTCCCGCATGAACCGGGAGGACACGAGGAAGCGGCTGATCGGATGATGCACCTGGTCAAAGGCCGGCAGGCCATTGCCGAACCCAACGGCACGGATCGCGTCCACCGTCGTGCCTCGCACGATGGCGAGGATCGGGATCACGATGGGGATCAATTTGAGGTCCGAAAACACGACCCACAACACGATCTCCATCGTGCGATCGGTGGCGATATCGAAAGCACTCCCCAGGAGACTGACCTCCCCTCTCAGCCGCGCGATAAAACCATCCACGGAATCCATAAAAAATATGACGGCCATCAGGGGAATGGACCAGAGTTGGGCGGTCGGACCCCCGAAATAGATCAGGATCAGGTAGAAGAACAGGAGTGGAAATCGTAAGAAGGTGATCAGATTCGCCATAGACAATCGTTTTCGCCGTCCTCACCGACGAGATCATATAGTTTCTGAAAATCCTCCCAGGCCAGGTAGATCCCGGGCAACCTTCTCTATTTTATATCACTTTCAGGAGAGAGGACATGCGATTGGGGTATCCCGATTCCCGAATTTCCTGCCCACCACCGGTCAATCTTACTCGATATATAACGCCAAAACCTCGTCGAAGATGTGATGAAGAATCGGTTGGCAAAGACAGCGGAATCTGGTCATCGCCTTTTCAGATCTGTAGGTCTTTCCGGAGGGAATAAATCGTATAATAGATGTACTTGGAATCATTGAATTCAATTCCCCGGATTTGCGAGGTTCGCAAGAGGGTTTTTCCGGACGAGTCCGGGTCCAGGGTCTCCGGAGGTTCCTCCCTAACTGGCGATCGGCTCTTGAATCCCATCTGTTAAAGGTGCTTATGGAAGCTGCGGCTACTAAATCCTGCCCCGTTTGCGGCCAAAAAAACGAGCTCACGGCGGTGACCTGCCGATCCTGCGGGTCCCCTCTCGAAGCCGTCCCGGCGGGCCCCGACACGACCAAACGGGTCAAGGGCAGGCGCGGAAAATCCGAGCAGATTATCCAGGCTCCGGTTGAATCCAGCCAGAAGCGGGCCAAACCCCCCAAGGAGGGGATTTCAATATACGCGGAGGGTTATGAGGCCCCCATCGATATCCGCAAGGAGGGCGAATTCATCCTCGGCAGAAAGGTAACCGGGGCTCTGGACGAAACCCTGGTGGACCTCAAGCCGTTTGGAGGGTATGAAAAGGGGGTTTCCAGGCGCCACGCCCTGATTCGCAGGAACAGGAACGGCTACGAGATTATCGACCTGGCCAGCACGAACGGGACCTGGCTGAACCAGTATTTGCTTCTTCCGGACAAACCCTATCCACTGGAGAGCGGCACCCAGATCCGCCTGGGGCGTTTAAACCTGCTGGTCCTCTTTGAGAGAACCAGCCCTGAGCCTTGATGGCGCCGATCGGCCTCCTGGAGGAAACCCGGCGCTGCTCGGAAGCGGCTGAACCAGGCACCTGCCGGTGTCCCGCGAATTCATAGAAGTTTCCCCCTGGCGATTAATTCACCCGGCAGCAGGCTGGAATAGATGAAATCATGGGCAGGGGTCGGTATTCCATATTTCCGGCCCAGGCGGATCACCGCGCCGGTCTGCGATTCGAGCTCGGACGGCCGTCCTTCGGCGATATCCCTCTGCATGGATGCGGTCGTTGCGGGGGGTGTTCTGTCGATTAACACCAGGGTGCTCTGGACCGCATCTGGCGGCAAGGTCACCCCATGAGCTCTGGCAACCGCCGCCGTTTCCTCCAGGCTGGCCTGCAAGAGAACCCGGGTTTCGGGCACGGTCCTGAAAACGCCCACCGGCTGGCGCGTCACCGCACCCACCCCGCTGAGGGAGACGATGAACAGGAATTTTTCCCAAATGGTGATGCGGATGTCAGCCGGGACTTCGACCCCGATGGAAGGGATGCGGGCCAGGATCTTTCGCAGGGCTTCGGCACGATTGCTCGAACCCCCATTCAGCTCACCAAAAGCGATATGAGGGGCGATCCCAAAATGCCGGATCACTCCCGGTGCGACCAGGGCTGCACTGATGCGGCAGGTGCCTCCCAGGACATATTCTCTCCCCAAGGCCTCGGCCAGCTGGTCGGGCGCCTCGACCCCATTCTCCAGCGGCACGACAAAGGTCTCCCTCCCGACCATCGGGCGCATGGCTTCGGCGGCCGAAGGGATATCCCAGCTCTTGACCGCCACCAGGATCACATCCATGATCCCGGCCTGAGTGGGGTCGTCGAGGACCTTGGCCGGCTGGATGACGAAATCGCCCTGGACGCTCTCAACCTTCAGGCCGTGCTTCTGAATCGCTTCGAGGTGCGCACCGCGCGCCAGGAAGGTCACATCCTCTCCGGCCTGGGCCAGCCGGCCACCGAAATACCCACCTACACCGCCCGTTCCAAAGATAGCGATACGCATCTTTTTTAGCTCCCTTTCACCGGAAACCGGCCCCGGCCGATCGTCTCCCATGGGACCCATTTTATGCCTTGAAGCCGTGTTCGCCCAGAGTTGAGGCCTCCTTCTGATGATGCAAAGCTTACACCCCTGTAAGTCTGTGAAAATCGGGCTTTTCTTGAGTACAATTATCCATGAGGCTGGATTCATTGCACGATGGACCTATGGATAATCTTCCGTTCATCCAGTTCCTGTCTGAGCGCATCCGCGGCGGCTTGCCCGGAGAATTTATTGAGGACACACGAGAGGAGTTTCGATGCTATCGCTGAAAGCGAAAGTCACATTGGAGCGTCTGGCGAAGACCATTAAAACGAACATCGAGTGGACACAACAGGAACGGCAGAAATCTCTGGAGCTCTCGCGGTCCGATTCGAGCATTCAAAAAACGGTTTACGAAGGGCACGTCGAAGCGCTCACCGAGATCGAGAAAAAATTATCGGCCGCAGGAGCAAAGGCGGACCAATTGGTTTCCAGGCGGGACGCCACGATCAATGAGGCGATCGCCGTATTGGTCCAATTGAACACCGATTTCGAACAAAATAAAAATGAAATGGATAAGATCTACCAATTGGACATGAACAACTGGCGGATCCAGGGTAAAACCGAAATGTATCAAAAAATCATTACTACGGTCAGTCATTTATTGAATGACTTAAAATCGGCAAACGCAGCTTGATCTCTATTGCAAGAGTTGCCATAACCTGCCATTCCCCATCCGCAGCGCTGCAGGGGCCTTGCAAGAGTGTCCTCCGATGGAGACCATCGGTCTGACGAACGGCAGGGGAGCCTCAAAAACTAGTCGAAGTTCGCCTTTGCTTTGCACACGGGGAATCACGTCACCGAAATAATCGTTGAAAAGCCTGCGTCGATCTCTGAAGAGCATTGCCATCGCATCGGGCTCATCCCGCCTGGATCTAAAAAATACCTCCCAAAAATGTTTGCTAACCAGAATCGAATGACCCGCAAACCGAACGACGAGGACCCTCTATATGAATCCGACCCCAGAATCAGAGGATAGGCAATGCTTCAACCGTTGGGCAGCCACCTATGAAAAGAATATCGCCCAGATTTTTATTGACCGCCTCCATCGCCACACGCTGGATTTGCTAGTCAAACAAACCGGCGAAAAAAACCCGGCCGTGATCGCGGACATCGGCTGCGGAACCGGGCGATTACTGCGCCATGCCGGGAAACGCTGGCCTGCTGCTCATCTGATCGGTGTGGATCCCTCGCCGGGCATGCTGGATGTGGCTCGCCGCCTGACGCCTACCGGGGTGTTTTATGAAGGCCAAGCCGAAGCACTTCCTCTTCCAGACGATTCCGTGGACGCAGCTTTCTGCACTTTGTCGATCCACCACTGGACTGAACCTTTGAAAGGAGTGCTGGAGATCGTCCGGATCCTGCGTCCGAACGGTTACTTCTGCCTCGCCGATATCAGCCTGCCGGGCGTCCTGTCCCTGATGGACCACCATTTCAAATACAATCACCCTGAAACGTGGAAATCCTTATTCATCCAGGCGGGACTGACCGTCCAGGTTCTGGAGCGCTCCCTGGCAGGTTTTGCCCTGGTGATGCTTGGGAAAAATGGACCTTCGTCGCAAGATCATTAAATCTGGTATCCAGAGAGAATTCAACAGGAGCGATTCATGGGATATTGGTTGGTCATTCTAATCGGCTTGATCGGCGGTTTAGCCGTAGGCATACAATCCCCCATCGCGGGCCAAATGGGGCAACGTCTGGGCGGTACGGCGAGCAGTTTTATTGTCCACCTGAGCGGGATGGTCCTGTCAGGAATTCTACTGGTCATCCAGGGTGGAGAAAAAATAAGGGATTGGCAAACCTTGCCCTGGTACATGTTCGGAGCAGGTTTTTTTGGATTAATCCTTTATCAGACGATTAGTATTACCCTGCCGCGCCTGGGCAGCACCATGATGATTGCTCTCATCATCATCGGTCAATTATTGGCAGGCATAGTGATCGATCATTTTGGCCTGTTGGGGGTTGCCACGCGACACATCGATGTATATCGTGTTTTCGGTGTGATCGCCTTGCTGATCGGAGGTTATTTAATCACCAAATAATCCAAGGATCATCCAACAAATTGATTTGGGTGTTTCCGTGATGTCAAGATAGGAGGAAGATCCGATGCACGTGATCGTTGATTTTACAGTTGTCCCGGTTGGGGTGGGCGTCTCTCTCTCCAAGTATATTGCTGTATGCGAGCGCGTCCTGGACGAATCGGGCCTGGCCCACGAACTGCACGCCAATGGCACGAACGTCGAAGGGGAATGGGATCAGGTCTTTGCTGCCATTCGCCGCTGCCACGAAAGGTTGCACGAGATGGGTGTGCCGCGCATTCATACCGACATCAAACTTGGCACCCGCACCGATCGGCCCCAGAGAATGGGTGAAAAAATCACCAGCGTAAAAGACAAATTGAAATGAATCATCAGTCCTTAAAAGAATTAGGCATTTTCATTGTCCAGGCCAAGGCGGCCAGCTATGTCGGTGATGGAGAGCACGCTCCGTCATGCCGGCCTGGTTCCCACGACCTGCACTTTGTCAGAGGGCAGTGGTCGTATCTGGACAGCTACTTCGGCGGACGGGATTTCATCGGACAGGAAGTGGTTTACCATACCGGTCAGCCGGTCTGGGCGATGAATTATTACGGTCGCATCCTGCGCGCTGACCTGATCACGCCGGAGGAGGCGGGTCAAGTGATCAAAACCAGCCTTTCCCACATGTACCAGGAAGGTCGCTTCCTGGGCGGATTCGAATATCGGCACGGGGAATTCGGCTACCATGACGAAAACGATGGGGATTTAACTTGCTTCCATGGCTGGGAAACCATCTCACGCGGCGGCGATCAAGCCTACCAACTGGTCTATCACGGCGGATTCATACAAAATGATTAGATTGGACTCAACGATTCTATAGGCCTCTCGGCTGGTCAGCCTCGTCCGGAGCGGTCGAATCCACAAAAGTGTGTAATAATACAATCATCGGTCGTTTGCCCGACAATGGAAAAAGAAAGGACTCCTTCAAATGTCTCTACCCATTCCAGAAAAATTCCATGATCTCCTGAGCCGACCCATTCTGTGTGCCCTGACCACAATCAATCCGGACGGACAACCCCACAGCGTCCCGGTCTGGTGCGATTTTGACGGTGAGCACGTCCGGGTCAATATGCCTGCGGCGACAAAGAAAGCCCGGAATCTGAAGGTCAATCCCAAACTGTCGTTGCTGGTGATCGATCCTCAGAGTTCGAACCATTGGATTGAGATTCAGGGGCATGTAGGCAAGTTGAATGATGAGGCCCATGGGGCACGCGACCACATCAACAAGCTGTCTGAAAAATACACCGGCAATCCCGTCTATCAGCCCTATGGGGCCAGCGGCATCGACCGCCAGATGTATGTGATCGAAGCAGTGAAGATCAACGGCCGTTAGGATCAGTTCTGCAATTCCTCACAGGGTCTTCAACCGCGGGCAGAACCGTTCGATCGGTGTGATCCGAGTGGATTTCCAGGGCGGGGTTAAGTCCTCGCCCTATTTTTATTTCGCAAATATTAACATTCCCTGGTGACAAATTCCTTCTGGTTGCCAGTTCACCAGAGGTACGGCACCAGGCGATATCGCACCTTCTGCCCATATTCCTGGGTGCCCGCCAGTTGGTTTTCCAGTACCTTCTCCTCGCTGAATATCGGGGACGCAAAGCGTCGTCTGAAGGTACAATTGGATTCCAATCTGATCCTGGAAGAAAGGAAATGGTCATGTCTCAATCCGGAAATAAGGCATTTCGAACGATTACATTGGAAGAGCATTTTGCGACCCCGGCATTTATGGAGGGACCGGGCCGTGAATTCGGTGAGCGTGTCCGAGCAGCCCACCCCCAATCTCAGACGACACCCATTTCTGCCCACCTCGTCGATCAATTATTGGATCTCGATGACCTTAGAACCACAGACATGGATGCCGCCGGAATCGACATGCAGGTCTTGTCGCTGAACTCCCCAGGTCTGGAGCAGCTGGATGCAACTGCTGCGCAAACACTTGCCCGTGATGCAAATGACATTCTGGGACAGGCGGTTCGGCGCCATCCAAATCGATTTGCCGGTTTTGCTGCATTGCCGACCATGACCCCGGATATCGCTGCAGATGAACTTGAACGCACCGTCCGGGACTACGGTTTCAAAGGCGCGGTGATCAACGGCCATATCCGCGGTCGCTACCTGGATGATCCATTTTTCTGGCCGATCCTGGAGCGCGCTGAAGTTCTCCAGGTCCCCATTTATCTGCACCCCACTCCCCCTCCACAGCCGGTCATCCAGACCTCCTACGTTGGGAACTTCTCCGCGGAAGTGACCGCCCAGCTGGCAGCCTCAGGCTGGGGCTGGCATATCGAGACCGCCATCCATGTCCTCCGCATCGTCCTCAGTGGAGCGTTCGACCGCTACCCGCATCTGCAGCTCGTGATCGGCCACCTGGGCGAGGCGCTGCCCTTCATGCTGCCCAGGCTGGACCACAATATGCCCACGCAGCTCACCAAATTGAAGCGCCCGATCGGTGCTTACCTGCGCGAGAACGTGTACTACACTTTCAGCGGTTTCAACTACACCCCGAATTTCCTCGACCTGTTGTTTCAAGTGGGGGTCGACCGGATCATGTTCTCAGCGGACTATCCCTATAGCTCGATGCTCGCCGCCCGGAATTTCCTGGAACAGCTCCCGCTTAGCCCGGCCGATATCAATCGCCTCGCCCACAGCAACGCAGAGGCTCTCCTGCATCTGTGACACCTGCGATCGCCATGCCAGGATTGTCCCCAAACCCGTCTCAGTCCCGAATCGCCTTGCGTGACCGAGAAGCAAATATCCTTTTCGCCTCTCCGGGTCGCGAGGATTTGTCGCCTAGTCCGGGCTGAAATGTAGGAATGAATCTCATTAAAATCTAAGATTCTTGCTGTAAAATTGAACGCATGGGAAAACTCATTTGGAATCGAGAGGTATCATCATGAAAAGAATATCCTGGATAGTTCTCGTTGCCTTGCTGGTAACTGCTTGCAACCTATCTACGACGATCGCTCCAACAACCGCTCCTACATCTGCCCCCACTATTTTTCTGTCCCCATCCCCAACCCCATCCCCGCTCCCGCTTATGACCTCCACTCCGGTTTTCACTCCGACCGCGACCCTGACTCCCACCGAAATCGCTTCCTTCACACCTTCCACTCCCATGGTGGAAGCGGTATCCCACACGGTGAATTGTCGGTTCGGCCCCGGAGGGGACTATCTCCCGGTAGGCACTTTACCTCCCGGTCAATGGGTCCCGATCGACGCCTCCCTCGGAGACCAGAGCTGGTGGCGGATTGAGCTTCCATCCAGCTCTGGAACTTATTGCTGGATCAGCAGTACGCTCACCCAAACCAGTGGGGATCTAACTCAGGTTGATGTTGTGGGACCGCCCGGCGGGATCGCCATCGGTGCCACCGTGACAGGAGAAGGCGAAGTAATCGGACCGTGCAGCGGTTCGAATACAAACACCTTCAACGGAACGATCACCAGCAATGGCCCTGGTGAAATCCTATACGTCTGGGAAATATCCAATCAAGCTGGAGAAAGACTGCAGAAGGGCAGCACCGAGAACGTGGTCTTTCATACGAGTGGAACGCTGCCGGTCGACTCCTGGTCCTTTACAGGCGGATGTGGGAATTACGTGGTCTCGCTGGTCGTCTTTAATCCGAACTCGCTGGTGGCGACCTTCACCTATAAGGCCGTGCCTTGACCAGGTCGTGCCAGCCTTTGATCAGGGAACGGTTCCGACCGTACCAGATCTATTAAGAGCAGGCACCATTGTTGAAAGCCCTGAGAATATCGCCTCCAGATCCTCAGTTCGGAATTTGAGCCGCTTCCATGTCTCGAGTCTCGGTACGTTGGTTCGATCTGGTTGGAAAAGGATCGGCCGCACATTTAGGTTTCCCTAAATGTTTTCGACTTCATTGGATCGTGTCTCCTTATTCAATAGATAGGAAATGAAGACATGAAAACAAGGTTTTCGGTGGCTATACTTTTAGTAATATTGGCATCTGCTTGTAGTCCGGTCGCACCAGGGGCCACCCCTTCCGCGTCTCCTTTAGCTCCCGTTCCCTCCCCTTCGCCTGCTTCTACGGTTTCACCCGTTGCTCCGAATATCCTTCCAACCGTTACAGCCTCTCCCCTGCCCGTAGTTACTGCCACCACCACTGCAACCGCGACGCCCCTTATCTCCTATCCGGCAACAGGGTATGGTCCGACAAATTTTCCAGCGAATGTTGACCCATTAACGGGTTTGCCGGTCACCGATCCTTCCTTACTGAACCGTAGACCGCTGGCGATCAAGGTTTCCAATCTACCTCGCGACATCCGCCCGCAGTTTGGACTTTCTCTGGCGGACATCGTGTTTGATTATTACACCGAGGCCGGAGGGACACGCTTCATCGCTCTCTATTACGGGACCGACGCCAGCATGGTCGGCCCGATCCGCTCGGCGCGCTTCTTCGATGGCGACATTGTGGATGGCTACAAGGCGGTGCTAGCCTTCGGCGGCGCCTGGATCGATGTGCTCAACCGCCTGGAGACATCTGATTTTGCCAACCGCCTGGTCGTCGAGGAACCGAGCACACCGCTCTTCCGCTACGATCCGAACGGATATAACGATTTGATGGTCAGCACCTCCGCCTTAAGCGCATATATCACCCAAAAAGGCGTGGAGAACGGCCGCCAGGATCTGAATGGCATGTTCTTCCAGCTCCAGCCCCCGTCCGGCGGACAACCGGTCGACCGCATCTACGTCCGTTACGCGGAGGAAACTTATAATCGATTTAACTACGATCCGGCCTCAGGGAAATATATGCGCTTCGAGGACACCGTGGACGATCCCAACAATGGTGCGTCCGAGCATTACGCTCAGTTGACCGATAAGCTCACCGGCCAGCCGGTGGGTTTCGATAACCTGGTGGTCCTGTATGTTTCAAACAACTATTATAAACACTCAAAACCGGGGGCCAACGAAGTGATGGACATCCAGTTCGAGGGACTGGGCACCGGGTATGCCTTTCGCGACGGACAGGAGTATCCGGTGAACTGGGCTCGTAACACCGATGATGTGGTTTCCATCGCTGTGCCTGGCGGCGGGCACTTCGCCCTCAAACCCGGGAACACGATCTTTGAAATCATCGGCCTCAATTCCAATCTTCAGCAGGCTTCCTCGGGCTGGAGGTTTACCAACCACATGCCATGACTGGGCCAATAGCTACGAACCCAAAGCTCAGATAAACGCTTCACCTAACTTGACGATGGGCGGGTAATATCCGTCATGAATTAGAAACATCAATCCAATCGAAATGAGATGAACCCCTAAAACCTGACCTACCTTTAAGGAGACGGGGTAGGTTTGCAGGAGGATGACTCTCCCCGCCGAGGATCGAATCCTCTCAGGGACGACACGGGATCTTTGCCCCTCCAGAGCAGGGCTCGTGGTCTACTCGCGGATGAAACCGATTCCGCCCATATAGACGAACGCCACAAAAGGTGAAAAAATGTCTCAACCGAAAATTACATTCGGCCGTTCCCGGGGTCCAGGTTTCGCATCCGGCATCTTCGGTGTGGTGATCGGCGCCATCCTGGTGGCGATCGCCTTCGGCTTCATCCAGATCGACCCGTCCCAGATCCAGGTCCCACGCAGCGTGCTGGCGATATTCGGACTGATCTTTGTGGTCGCCGGGGTATGGGCCATTTTCCAGCGCGCCCTCAGCAACCGGGGACAGGATACGCCGTCGGTCAGATGGATGAACTTCAGCTTTGCACTTCTCATCCTGCTGGCCATTTCGGGGATCTGCCTGTGGATCGGTTTTGGCCCGGGCCAGCGCCTTTTCGTGCAAAATCTCTCCAGCGATATAAATCCGGCCACCAGACCCGTAGATGCGACCACCGGCCGCACTGTCCTCGGCGGCTTCGGTGTGTTAATGTCGCTGACCACAATTGGGTTGGCAATTGCCCTGGTGCGGAAACTCCTGGGCAGAAGCACTGAGGGATAGCCCGGGGGCTGACCGTACTGGCAACCCGGGAGCGCTTTCCGAGGATCTGGAAAACGCCGGGAATGGTCCGACGCGGGTCGTGAAGAAAAGGGTCTTCTATCCTTTAGAATTAAACGGCTATTGGATCTTATTCAATCCTGGCAACCTTTTCCACCCTCATTAACGGTTCGCCGCGGGTCGTGTCCATTTCCATCCTGCCGGTGACCAGCATGGGCATGCTTGAACTGAACACCGCCTGGGCCTGGCGGTAGACGTCGGGGAATAAGACCGTATCCAGCATCCCCGCCAGGTCCTCCAGGGTGAGGAACATCATGATCTCTCCCTTGGATGTCCGGCTGCGATGCGAGCTCTGGCGCAGACCGGCCACGGTCACCCGCTGCCCGATCCGGCCGGCGGCTTCGAGGGTGGTGATCGCCCCGGCCGCCGAGATTTTTTCAGCCACCAGCTCGAGGGGGTGGGCCTCCAGGCTGACACCCAGCAGATCCTGCTGCGCAGCCACTTTTTCTTTCAGCGTCCAGTCAACTCCAGAAGGGTCGGAATCGTCCCAGTCAAACAGGCTCCGCTGGCCCGCCTGCCAGCCCTGGCCTTCCAATCGACGCAGAATCACGGGAATCTTTCCCAACCCTTCCAGGGCCCCGACGCGCGCCAGGTTCTCTGCCTCCTGAGGGCGTGGATCCACCCGTTCCAGGAATTCCTCCAATTGATCGAACGGCCGGTACTGGATAATTCGACTGATCGTCCGCTGGGTCAGCTCCCTGACCTGGTCCAGGCCCATAAAGAGGGCCGCCGAAGAGGGAGAATCCTTTCCCTCCAGGCGTGTGGCGATAAATTCGCGGCCGGAGTAGTTGACATGCGGGGGGCGGACGGGCAACCCCAAGCGGCGGGCCTCACTGATATACACCCGCTGGCTGTAATACCCTCCCCCATTGGCCAAAACCGCGGCCATGAACTCGGCCGGGAAGTGTGTCTTACACCAGGCCGATCGCCAGGCCACCTTTGCGTAGGAGGCAGCATGCGCCTTTGGAAAACCATACCCGGCGAAGGCGGCCATCATCTCCCACACCCTCTCACCGGTCTCCGCAGGCACGCCGCTCCTGGCCTGCGCTTGCTGGACGAATTTTTGCTGGAGCTCTTGCATCTTCTTGCCCGGATCGAAGTGGCTCATGGCCCTGCGAAGGAGGTCGGCTTCGGCCAGGGTGAACCCGGCAAGCTCGTGGGCGATCCTCAGCACCTGCTCCTGATACAGGATGACCCCGAACGTCTCCTGCAGCAGGGGCTCCAGGGCCGGGTGCAGATGGCTGACGGGTTCCTCACCTTTGAAGCGCCGTACAAATGCATCCTTCAATCCGCCGGCGAGCGGGCCTGGGCGGTAAAGGGCCAATGCTGCCATGAGGTCGTCTTCGCTGCGAGCGCGGATCTCGCGCAGCGTGGAACGCATTCCCGGGCTTTCAATCTGAAAGCACCCGATCGTCTGGCCGGATTCCACCCGCTGGGCGGTCCCGGGGTCATCGGCGGGGATGGAATCCAAGACCGCCAGCGGGCCAGGTTGATCCCCGCCCCCATGGGTCTGGATGAAATCAGCCACATCCCCCAGGACGGTCAAACCGCGGATCCCCAGCAGGTCGATCTTGACCAGGCCGAGGGCTTCGACCGACCCCAGGTCCAGCTGGGTGATGATGACCCCTTTGCTTCCGGAGGGCATCACCGGGACGAGATCGGTCAAAGCCCCGGGTGCCACGATCAGTCCGCCGGCGTGAACAGAAAGATGGCGCGGCAGCTTGAGCAGTTCCTCCGCTTCGTTGAAAATGCGCTGGTAGGACGGAGCAGGATTGACGGTCCGCAGTTCTGCGAATGAGGAAGGCGGCTCGGTCCCTTCCTCCCCCTCCTGCATGCGGGCGAAGTAGGAATAGGGCAGCTGGTTGACCAGCTCGCGGATCCGGGCAGGCTCCAGGCCGTGCGCCTTGGCAACATCCCCCAGGGCCGAACGGGGGCGGAAGCGGTTGATCGTCCCCACCATGGCGACCCGGTCGGCTCCATAGGTATCGAACACATGCTGAATGACTCGATCCCGACGCCGGGAACATAGATCGGTATCGATGTCCGGCGGAGTGGTACGGGCCGGATTGAGGAAGCGTTCAAAATAAAGGTCGAGGCGCAGCGGGTCGGGACCCGTGATGCCCAGGCAGTGGGCCACCAGGGACGAGGCGGCCGAGCCGCGCGAGGAAAACGGCACGCCCGTCCGGCGTGCATAGTTCAGGAGTTCCTCCACGATGAGGAAGATCGGCTCGAAGCCCATCCGGGCGATCACCTCCAGCTCGTGATCCAGGCGGGCCTGGATCTCCGGGCTGAGGGCGCCGTAGAGCTGAAGCACGCCCGCCTCGGCTTTCCGGCGCAATGCCTGGGCAGCGGTCAAGCCGGGCGGGAGCGGCACGGTCGGCATGCGGGCGATGCCCAGCGGCAGATCGAATTTACAGCGGGCCGCGATTTCCGCCGCCGCTTCCAGGGCCGCCGGGAAGGGTTTGTAGCGGATCCTGATCTCGTTCTCGCTGGCGAAGTAGCTGCCTGCCGGTGCCAGTTCATGGGCTGGTGTCGCATCGATCGAGCAGTTCAGGTGGATGGCCGTCAGGGTGCGCTGCAGAGCGGCCTGGCCGGGGGTGAGAAAATAAACCGGATGGGCGACCACCGTCGGCAAATGCAGCTTGGCAGCCCTTTCAGATACCCGGCTGGCGGTGGCGGGCTGGCAGAGGGCGATATACAGTCGTTCGGGGAACATGTCCATCAATGGACCGATGGGCTGGCGGTCAGCCTGGTCCGGGATTTCGCTCAAGGCAATCAGGTCTTTAGTAAATGGTACCAATTGTTCCAATGGACAAACTGCCCTGGGGTCCGGCCGGAGCGCCAGAAAGCTGCTCAAACGGCACAGGTTGGCCCAGCCCTCCAGGCTGGATGCAAAGAGACTCAACCGGCCCCCCTCCAGGTCGATTTCCAACCCCAATACCGGCTGCACCCCGGCCTGCTTGCAGGCGATGGCGAACTCGATCGAGCCGCTGAGCAACCGGTGATCGGTCAGGCCCAGGGCAGTCATCCCATGGGTCTTGGCGGCCTGGACCAGTTCGGCCGGCAGCAGCAGCCCTTCTTGTAATGAGAAAGCCGAGTGCGTGGTCAGGTGGATGTACATTTTTCAGCTTGGAATCCCGCCATGTTGGATTTCAATCCGATACGATCGGAGAGCAACCGCCGGGCACCCATCATGGGTCTATTATATGTCGGCTGGCTCAATCCTTGGACGGGATTGATTTCTGGAGTTGTATATTTCTACCCCCATCCGAAACCAAAAAACGCAATTTCCAGGACCCAAACCTTGATCGAGTTATAGCTATGCGCATCCAGCAGATCCGGTACGGGGATTTCCTCGTTATCAAATTGAATCCTTAAGAAATTGCGGTCAGCCTGCCTTCAGAAAAATGAAGTGGGTCATCAAGACAGAAACCAGCCCATTAAGTTTCTCCGGGCTGGTCCCATCATGAATACGTTTTACACAATGTAATCTATAATAGGTCTCATGCAAAAGTATTGAACATGCCATGATAAGCACAAGCAATACGTAATTGTCAAAATATTATGGAGCGCTTCCCGGCAGGCAGAGATGAAGTCATTAAAGTGCAGAATGCCGTAAAGTTTTACGAACAGAATTAGCTCCTTCTTCCGGCTCCTAAGTGAACTAATTAGAATATTCAAGAATGAAGGGCCTGTGGCAGCACGCTGATTTTATGAAGTTGTGGACCGGCCAGACCATCTCGGTGTTCGGCTCGATGGTTGGTGGGACCGCAATGACCTTCGTGGCTATCTTGGTCCTGAAGGCCACTCCCTTCCAGATGGGGCTGCTGAATACTCTAGAACTCCTGCCGGCTTTTCTGATCGGATTGGTGGCGGGCGCCTGGATCGATCGCCTTCACCGTCGCCCGTTCCTGATTGCGGCTGACTTTGGCCGAGCCCTGGTTTTGTCCATCATCCCCGCGGCGGCGCTGCTGGGCAGGTTGACCATCATACAGGTCTATGGCGTGGCTGTGATCGTCAGCATCCTGACCTTCTTTTTCGATGTCGCCTATCAATCTTTTCTCCCGGTCCTGGTCAGCAAGAATGAATTGGTAGAAGGGAACAGCAAACTCTCCGCCAGCGCGGCCGTGGCGGAGTTTGGTGGTTTCAGCCTGGGGGGCTGGCTGGTGCAGCTCCTGACGGCTCCGTTCGCGATCTTGATCGATGCTGGGTCGTTCATGATCTCAGCAGTCCTGGTCGGGCTGATCCGGACCAGGGAAGCAGAGATCATCCCAGAGGAAACCCCCAATCTGCGCAGCGAAATTGTCAATGGCCTGCGTGAAGTGTGGCAGCAGCCCGTTCTGCGCGCTTGCGCCGTAGTCATTTTAATCCATGTCATTTCGAACAGCGTTTATGGCGCGCTAGTTGTCCTCTATATGAGCCGCGGCCTGGGCTTTCAACCCGGCGTCCTGGGGATGACCTGGGCGGTGGGCGGGATCAGCTCGTTCCTCGGAGCGGCGCTTGCCCCGCGCATGGCAGGTCGTTTAGGAATAGGCCGGGCAATGTCCATCGGGCTGCTTATCTACGGAATAGCAGGGCTTTTCATCCCCCTCGCAGTTGGGGCGACTTGGGTATCGGTAGTTTTAATGGTTTTAGCGCAGCTTGGAGATGGTTTTTATATCGTGTATGAGATCAACCTGGTCAGCCTAAGACAGGCGATTACGCCTGAGCGTCTGCTGGGCCGTGTAAATGCCACCATGCAATTCATAGTGATGGGTGGCGGGCTGGTTGGCTCGCTGCTCGGGGGATGGATGGGAGAGGTGGTGGGAGTCCGCTTGGTTCTCTTGATCGGTGCGGCTGGCACACTACTGGGCGCAGCATATCTGGCGATTTCACCGGTCAGAGAGATCACGTCTTGAATTAGCCAGGTCTTGCTGACCATGGGGAATATCGACCGACGCGTAGCGTCAGGAGATAGGATACCACGCAGATCATGTGCTTTTTATGGCTCATTCAATACTTTTGCAAGAGGTCTTTTTTTATTAATGACAGGCTACCAGGGGTTATTCCTCCAGCAGGATAAGCTAATCGTATTGTATTAGACACCTTGAGTCATCCACACTGCGAATCGAACCCCAATCGATATATCTGGATCAACCATTGTTTTCCTTTTTAATCGGAACGGCCGCATGGGTTTCTTCACCATAGGTCCAACCATCAATCTCCGGAGGAGTCGCTCCCAGGGCGCTAAGCATGCTCTTGATCTGCTCGCGGTGTTCGTCCGCATGGTTGATGACTTGGATCATGATCACCCATGCCTCAACCAGGAACCCATCCCTCGTTTGGATCTTCCCCAGCATCGCCAGTCTCGACTCATCCCGGGCTAGGGCCAGGAGTGCCCCGCCACTGAGGCTGGCAGATTTTTGCAATTCGGTGAATGGCGGGGGAGCTTGACGTTCCAATCTCTCTTCCAGTGGGAGGGTCAAAAGCCTGAGATAATTTTGCTGCGCAGTAACCAGGTGAAACAACGTACTGCGAATGCTCCCTTTTGTGATGGATTTGGGTTCGGCATCCAGTTGCGCATCAGTAAGCGATGAACAGGCCTGGATGATCCGGCTGTTCGCCCAATTGTTGTGCTCTAGGAACTTCACGAGCATAGGCTCGGCCATCAAATGACTCCTTTCGCCGGTTAGGTTAGGTTTAGTTCTGTTCCACTGTGAATTTCGATCAAGAGTGCGCCCGGCAGGCCGAGGGCGGGTTTGTCCGCTGGTAGAAACCCGTCGCAGAGGAGAAGTCGTCGTACGCAGAGTCAATGGTTCAGGTTCGGAGAGGTAGATTTTTCCAGGCCTCGACTTCCACTTCCCGGATATCGAGCAGCTGTCGGGCTTTTTGTTTCCCGGGTTCCGTAACAAAATAGCTCTCCAGGTCGTCGCCGAGATTCTTCAGATAAGTATCCGGCCTCACCCCTTTCCGGACCGTATCCTGCCAGAAATTCGGGTGGGTGAATGACCAGAGATGATCGACGTCGCATACGATCTTCATTTGGATCGGGATCTCGCCTCCCGCGGCCAGCTCCCACGGTTTGTCATGATAAAGAATGGCTTGATAGATCTCCTCTTTCTGTGCGGCGGACAATGCCGGTTGAAAGGAATACTCGCTGAGGATCTTCTGGGCAAGATCGCGGCCGAGGATCGCATGCCTGGCCTTTGGGTTGACCGCTTCGCCGGACAGGCTGAGCCCCTCCACGCCAAGGCTGTGGGCGATCTCGACCTCACTCATCTGGCTCCATCCAGAATCATGCAGGATAAAAGCGATCTCGACGACGCGCTCATCGACCACCTGCTGTGAGGCCTGGATCAGTTCTGGAATAAACGGCAGACAGGTGACCACATGGACATCGGTCGTGCGCGCATGCAGGTAAGGAAGGACGACCTTGAAGAAGTCCGTGTAGGCCGGATCGACCCGGGAGAGGTAGCTATCCTGCCACGGAATGTAGATCAAAAAATGAAGGTTGGACGGATCCAACGTGGTCTTTTCCGGAATCCGCAGGATCACATCGTCCGGAATCCAGGCCGTCGCCTGGGTAGAGATCTTGAAGGGGATAAAGGTGAGGGTCGAAGGCATTTCCAATCAGCTGGTTGACTGCTGGCGCGGGATCCGCCCGATGAGCTAAGCTGGACGATCTCGTCCCGGATCAGTTAGCTTCCGCACGGTTCCCGGCTTTGGCCCCTCTCGATTTGAGCAACTTGAGCCGGAAGGTCTCCTCGCGTTCGCGCTCCTCGAGCGAGCTCTGGATGAAGGTGATCGTTTCGACATATTGGGGGATAAAAATATACTGCAGGGCATTGACCCGGCGCTGTGTCTTGCGCAGTTCGACAGCCAGTCTCCAGACCGATGTGACCAGCCTGGAAAGCTCCGGGATGCGGCTCAGCGCTTCTCGGAAGAGGGCGCTGGCTTCGTCCAGGCCAGCCGCCGTATCCCCCAGGCTGTAGGACATTTCGAGCGGCTTCCCCTGGGCCTCGATCAGCGGGATCGGGATACCCATCACTCCGCGGTACTTGAGCTGGACATCGACCGTTTTATGCATGGCCAGGGCCGCCCATTCAACGTGCTCCTGCCCCATCGTGAGTCTGGCCTTCTCCAGGGCGCGATAGGCCTCTGCGGTCAGACCTTCCATCTCTTTCTCAAGCCCTTCCGCATCGTTGGCGAGGCGCACCAGCTCCTTCGCCAGGACCACCCGTTTCTGGTCAAGGATCCTGAATCCCTCGCGAGCAAATTGCAGATCCTGCTTGGTGTGGATCAGATTGCTGCGAGTGGGCGGGATATTAAGGCGTGCCATGATCTTCCTGGTAGTACTGCTTGATCTCCTCCAGGCTGACGCGGGTGAGTTCGTCCTTCGGCAGCATGGAAAGGAGCTTCCACCCGATTTGGAGGGTCTGTTCGATGGTGCGGTTTTCGGTCGTGGCCTGGTTGATGAATTGATGCTCAAAAGCGTATCCGAATTTCAGATACTGCTTGTCAACCGTATACAACTCCTCTTCACCGATGACCGATGCCAGGGCGCGTACATCCTGGACGTGGGCGTAGGCGGCATACAGCTGGGATGACCAGTGGCTGTGATCGGTACGGGTCCGCCCCTCGCCGATGCCGTCCTTCATAAGACGGGACAGGCTGGGCAGGACCGAGATGGGCGGATAAATGCCTTCATGGTCGAGTTCCCGGCCGAGGGCGATCTGGCCTTCGGTGATGTAGCCGGTCATGTCCGGCACCGGATGGGTTACATCATCATTGGGCATGGTCAGGATCGGGATCTGGGTAATCGAACCTTCGCTGTTCTTGATCCGGCCGGTGCGTTCGTACAGGGAGGCCAGGTCGCTGTAAAGGTAGCCTGGATAACCCTTGCGGCTGGGAACTTCACCGCGGATGTTCGAAATCTCGCGCAGGGTCTCGCAATAGTTGGTCATGTCGGTCAGGACGACCAGCACGTGCATCTGGCGTTCGAAGGCCAGATATTCAGCCAGGCTGAGGGCGGCCCGCGGGGTCACCAGGCGCTCGACGGGCGGGTCGTCCGCCAAGTTCAGGAACATGGTGACGCGTGCCAGCGCGCCGCTTTCGGTGAAGGATTCACGGAAGTAAGCCGCCACGTCATGCTTGACTCCCATGGCCGCGAAAACGATGGCGAATTGCTCCGACTGGGCGGCTGGCTGGCCGGCTGGAGATCCGAGGGCAGCCTGGCGTACGATCTGTGCAGCCAGCTGGTCATGCGGCAGTCCGGCGCCGGAGAAGATGGGCAGCTTTTGGCCGCGCAGCAGGGTGTTCATGCCATCGATCGTCGAGATGCCGGTCTGAATATAGTCTTTCGGATAGACGCGCGCCGTCGGGTTGATCGGCTGTCCGTTGATATCGGCAAAGTGGTCGGCCAAAGGCTCGGGGCCGCCGTCCACCGGCGATCCTAAACCGTTGAAGATCCGCCCCAGCATTTCCTCGGCGACCGGGATGTGAAAGGGCCGGCCTAGAAAATGGATGCGGGTGCCGTCGATGGAAAGGCCGCTGGTTCCGGCAAACACTTCCACGACCGCCATACCCTCCCCCACCTCGAGCACACGTCCGTAGCGAAGCCGGCCCTGCGAGTCGATGATCTCCACCACCTCGTCGTAGCCCACCTTCCCGGTGCCTTCCACGATCACCAGAGGCCCTTCGATGCGGCTGGCGCCGACGACTTCATTGATTCCCAAATCCGGAATAGCGCTCATCGATTCTGAACCTCCAGCTTCTGTAACTGATCGTCGATCTCTTTCTGGATATCATTAAATTTGGCAAGGTCCTCATTGGGAACCAGCGTTTTCATGCGGATCAAGGTGTTCACGACCGGCAATTCGTGGATCAAGGCGACCGGCACGCCGATCTTGATGACCTGCTGGGCCCGCTGGTGAAAATGGAGGATCAAGTTCAGCATGGTGATCTGCTTCTGGACGGTCGAATACATGTCGATCGCATCAAAGGAACTCTGCTGCAGGAAGCCCTCCCGGATCAGGCGGGCGGTCTCCAGGACCAGGCGCTGTTCATCCGGCAGCGTATCCGGACCCACCAGCTTGACGATCTGGGACAGGCGGCTCTCTTCGCTGAGGATCTCCATGGCCCGGGTGCGCAGCCCGTACCAGTCCTGCCCGACCTGCTGCTGCCACCAGGGGGCGACATCGCCCATGTATTCACTGTAACTGTCCAGCCAGTTGATGGATGGATAGTGACGGGCGGAGGCCAGGGCTTTATCCAAGGCCCAGAAGCAGCGGATGAAGCGCTTGGTGTGCTGGGTGACCGGTTCGGAGAAGTCGCCTCCCGGAGGGGAGACGGCCCCGATCACGCTGACCGAGCCGATCCCCCCGCTCAGCGTCTCCACCGCACCGGCCCGCTCATAGAACTCGGCCAGGCGGTCGGCCAGATAGGCCGGGTAGCCTTCCTCGGCGGGGAGTTCTTCCAGGCGCCCCGAGATCTCGCGCAGGGCTTCCGCCCAGCGGGAGGTGGAATCGGCCATCAAGGCGACATGGTAGCCCATGTCCCGATAATACTCGGCGATCGTGATCCCGGTGTAAATGCTGGCCTCGCGGGCAGCCACCGGCATGTTGGATGTATTTGCAATGAGAACGGTGCGTTCCATCAGGGGCCGGCCGCTGCGGGGATCGATCAGGTGAGGGAACTCCTGTAGAACCTCGGTCATTTCATTGCCGCGTTCCCCGCAGCCGATGTAAACGATCACCTGGGCGTCGGCCCATTTGGCGATCGAGTGCTGGGTGACGGTCTTGCCGGAGCCGAAGGCACCCGGAATGGCGGCCGTCCCGCCCTTGGCGAGCGGGAAGAAGGTGTCCAGTACGCGCTGACCGGTGATCAGCGGTTCGACATTCCCCTGCCGGGAGCGGTACGGGCGCGGCTTGCGCACGGGCCAGCGCTGCAGCATGGCCAGATCCTGCTCGCCCTTTTCCGTCCGCACGCGGGCGATCGGCTCCTCGATCGTGTACTCCCCGGGAGCGGCGATCCAGGTCAGCTCCCCGGCCACATTCGGGGGCACCATGACCCGGTGTTCGACCACCGCGGTCTCAGGAACCGTCCCCAGAATTTCACCCCCTAGCAGCTTTACGCCGATCTTCAGTTGCGGGGTAAAGCTCCAGCGGTCCTTGCGGTACAGCGGGGTCAGGTGCAGCCCGCGCCGGATGAACGCTCCCTGGCGCATCTCGATCACCGGGAGAGGCCGCTGCACGCCGTCAAAGATACTGCGGAGCAGCCCCGGTCCGAGTTCAACCGAAAGGGGCAACCCGGTGGTATAGAGCGGCGCCCCCGGCTTCATCCCCGAGGTTTCCTCGTACACCTGGATGGTGATGGTGTCGCCCACCAATCCGATCACTTCACCGACCAGGTGATCCTCCCCGACCTCGACGAGGTCCAGCATGCTCACCTGCCGAGAACCCCGGGCCCGCACCACCGGCCCGCTGATCCATGTTACCGTGCCAACCTGTTCGCTCATAAGGCCTCACCCATTAAAATATGGTAGACGGATGTGCGCAGGGTGCCCTGCAGCCGGACCAACCTGGTTTCAAGGGTATTGTCATACTGCATGCGCCCATCCTCGGTCTGCACGATGACGCCTGTCCCGCGGTTCAGAGGTTCGTGAACGGTAATCTTCATGTTCAATTCCTTCGATAGCTTTTCCAGCGCAGCCCGGGTGAGCGCCTGTTGAGTCTTTGCATCCGCGTGAACCAGAGCGCTTTTCGACCCCAGATGGATCAGGGCCTCACGCACCAGCTGGAGGGCGATTTCATCATAATCCTTCCAGGCCTGCACGCTGGACAGCTTTTTTCCAGCCGCCTCAAAAACATCCTGGAGCCTCTTTTCGCGATGATGCAGCTCCAGCATGCGCGCCTTCATCTGGGCGGAGGCCACGGCTTGACGGCGTGTACGTTCTGCCTCCATCTCGGCCCGCTCCAGGATCGCCTGGCGTTCCGAAGCCGCCTGGACCTGGGCCTGTTGGCGGATCCCATCGGCCTTCGTTTTGGCCTCGCTGAGGACCTGGTCGGCCTCCCCGCGCGCTTCGCTCATCACCGCCTGGGCAAGCCTCTCAATACTTTCTTCTACCGGTGCCATCTTAAACAGCTCCTGTTCATCAGCTTTCGCCGGTGATCTTGATCCCGATGGCGCGCTTGACGATCTCGCTCAAAGGGGGCTTGGCCGGTCGGACCGCGACCGGGGCGGGAATCTCAAAGACCAGCGGCACGGTGCTGTGCATTTTCAGCTCGTTCATCCGGGCCTCGATCATCGCCGCCACATCGTCCGTGACCAGCACGATCCCGATATCAGGAGAGGCGAGAACCTCGTCCAATACCAGATTGGCCTCAGCAGCGGAGGTTGCCGCCCGGCCGCCGACGCCTGCCAGCGAAAACCCCAGGACGGCTTCCGGATGACCGACCACCATCAATTTCATGGCGATCCTACCGGTTCAGAATCAACACTGCCACGATCAGACCGTAAATGCCGATGCCTTCAGCCAGGCCGACAAAGACCAGGGCGCGGCCGAAGGTTTCCGGCTTCTCGGCCATCGCACCGAGTGCAGCCGCACCGGTATTGCTCACTGCGAAACCAGCGGAGATGGTCGCCAGGCCGGTGGCCAGTGCGGCCGCCAGGGAAGCGTAGGGGTCGGCCACAGCGGCGGGCGCCGCCAGGCCAGCTGCGACGACCGTTTGAGGGGAGGCCAGCCAGACCAGGCCCAGAGCGGCGATCATCAACCCCAGGAGAATGTTGAAGCCCTGGAGACCGAAGATCAGGCCGCGGGTGGCGCGGGCGGGTGATTGCCTGCGATTGCGCAGGAAATAGATAACGGCCGGGACCATGGGTACGAGGCCTGCGATGACGGCAACGATCAGCTTAAGCATTTTATTTTCCTTTCCACTCGTGATGATTTATTGTTGGATCATACCTTGCCAATATTCGACCGTGCTTGAAGGATTATTCCTGGATCTTGGGCTGCAAAGTCAGGGGCTCATAGCGCATGCCTCCCCCCTTGAAGAACTTGCTGAAGAGTTCATAAAATTCGAGACGCATCGACTGGATGCCGACGATCATGCCCTCGAATCCGATAATGAACAGGTTTCCCAGCACCACCACGGCCCAGTAGCCGAACCCATGACTCGGGCTGATCAGGGTTGCCAGGATGAATACCACGGCACTCAAACCTGCATGAGCGATCGCAAAAGCGGCGACACGCACATAGGAGATGCTGTTGCTCAGTAGGCCGATCAGGACCTCAAAAAGCTCAAAAAAGGAGGCGGCGGCATATGAGGGAAGGTCACCATCGACCAGGGGCCGGTGGCCTTCGACCAGGCGGTCGAGCAGCTCCGAGAAGGTCAGCAGCAATCCAGAAATCAGGGCCGCGATCCCCAGGATGACCAGAGGGACAGGGGCATGCTTGGTCGCCACTTCCACGGCGAGACCGATCAGCGACCAGTACAGCACCAACCCGGCCACCCCGTGATGGTCAAAGAGCAGCTTGCCCCATTCTCGTGCCATCAGGGCATTGACGATGAACACCAAATAGCCGATGCTCAAGAGCACGATTCCCACCCCAATGGCAAGGATCATACTCTCCAGGATGCTGTTCATTGGGCGGATAAAGAGCGGCTTGAGGATGTTCTCGAAACCGAAGATATTGCCGTAGAGAAAACCGAAAATCACGGAGAATACGCCGCAGTAAGCAATGATCCATCCAAAATTCGCCATGCTGCGTAACGCCCGCACGCTCCGGCTGCCGAGCAGCACACCCAGCAGGGCCAGCAGCAAACCGTGACCGATATCGCCGAACATCGCCCCAAAGAGAAGGGGGAAGGACACCGCCATCAGGAAGGTGGGATCCATCTCCTCGTAACGCGGTTGCCCATAGGTGGTGACCAGTGTCTGGAAAGGACGGAACAGCCCGGCATTATGAAGAACGACCGGTATATTCTCATGGAGATGAGCGCGCTGGATGGCAAGGCTTTCGACCAGGATATTCTTCGACACCCCCTTCAGTCCCTGCTCGAATTCGGTCACCCGATTGGCCGGCACCCAGCCGCTGATCAGGTAGGTATAGCGGAACCGGCCAAAGCGGCTCATGGCCTCGGTCAGGATGCGGCTGCTGCGGACCTGCCCGAGCAGGGTCTGAAGCTGATCCCCCCGCTCTTCCCGGATCCCGGTCAGGACCTTGCCCTGCTCCGCCATTTGCTGCCGGATGTCCTCCATTTTCTTTCCCAACGCCCGAACCACCGCGGTGGACGTCCCCGAATAGGCCTCGGGCAGGACCAGGGGGTTCAGATAGGCGCTGCGGGCCGCCCGGTCGAGGATCTCCCGGTCCCGTTTTAATCCGGACAACCAGACGATGGCGGTCTCCTCATCCTGGTGCAGGGTTTCGAACACAAACGGAATCCGTTCCAGGCTGGTCCGCAGCCGATCGACATTGGCATGCGGGATCACTCCCAGGATGGAATAGATATATCCGGTAGCACGCAGGGTTTCAAGGTCGAGATCCTTGTCGGCGAGCGGTTCGAGCTGGTGATAAAGGCCCTGCAGTTCGTCCAGCTGCTTTTGTTCCTCGCTGATCTGCTCCCGGACCCGCTTCACCTGCTGGTCGATCTGCTCGACCAACGGCTGAACCTGGTCGAGTTCGACGATCCCGGTCCCCTCCGGGGCAGGCGTGAGGCCCTGCTCGATCGTCAGGGTCTGGAGGATCCCGAGGATCCTGCGCTCGAGGGAGGCATAGGCAGCCGCCACCTCCGGCCAGGGCTTGTGCGGACGGGGGATCTTAACCGGTTCGAGGGCCAGGTTACTCCCATCGATCTGGTGAAACACGCCCTGATCCGCGAGTTCGCGCGTCACGGCCATCAGATCCCTGGCGGGAATGATCAACTGCACCTGACTCATCTCTTGAGGATAGAACATTCGCTCTCCGACCTAGGTCAACGCCATCAGACCAGAAATGATCGATCCCGTGTGTCCGCTGAAAGGGCTGCCCATCCGCACCGCCTCATTTGCGCTTGCTTTCCAGCGGCAGATAAGCCTCGAACTCCTCGACCGGCGAGCGGGAGGATTTGGCTTCAACCAATGCGGTGAGCGCCTGAATTTCCATTTTCTTCAGGACCAGGTAGGCCAGCGGAATGCCGATGTGGAAGGGGAATCCGATGAACGCCTTCCGGCATTGTTCCATCACGTGGCGCAGCAGCTGGACCTCCAGCTCCGGCAGTCCTTTCCGCGGTTCCAGGAGCAGGGTAGAGATGTCCGGGAGGCTGGGATAGAGGCGCAGGATCACGCCGGCGATATCGTTCCCGGCCGCCAGCGCCCGGATGTCCGCATCCCGCACCCGGTAACCGAAAGGCAGGGTGTAGTTGATCAGCTCTTCTTCGGAAAGGTGGTAATAGATCTTATAACGGATCGCCCACATCAGGTTATTGACATCCAACAACGACCCCACGGTGCGCAGCGCCTGCAGGCGGTCCGGTTTGGGCAGACCGTTCAGGTCGGTCCAAATTTCACGCCAGTAGTTCAGGTCCAGGGCCACTTCCAGAGGAAACAGGCTCTGTTCGGAGGTGTAGCGCTCCATCGCATAGGATAAGGTGTTGTAGTAGGGGGTGCCGCGCAGCAGCTCGACCGCGCTGGCCACACTCCCCGACTCGACCATCGCCTGGGCAGGCAGGGTCGAGACCGCTCCGAGCGGGAAGAGGACCCTCTGAGCCTGGTCCCAGGAAGCCCGGGCCTGGACCGCACGCAGAGCGGCCTTCAGATTGTGAACTTCGAAATTGAGGAAAAACTTGGTCAGCAGCGGCCGGGCACTACTGGGGGTCGAGCGGACGATGAGGTTGAAGGTGTCCGCCATCTGCTTTTCGATTTGGTAGACGGACCGGCGGGGAGTCAGCACTCCTTCATCCAGCTGCATCAGATAGGGACCGTACACCGTTCGCCTGAGCAGGCCGATCAATGCGGTGAAATCCGCCGCGCCGATCAATTCGGACCATTCCTGCGAGGTGATCAGGTAGGAATATTTTGCCCGCACGCGGGCATGGATTCCCGCATAGCCCCACACGCCTGTTTTGAACATTCGCTTATTCCTTGCCCATCACCCGGTTTAAGACATAGGCTACGGCCCGTTCGAAATTGCTCATGGCCAGCGCCTCGGACTGCTTGCTGCTCTCCTCCGCCGTGGCCAGGACGCGTTCGCTCTCCGCGTCGACCGAGGTCCGGGAGACAAGAGCGCGGGCCTCGACCTGGGCATCGGCCCGGTTCTTTTCCAGAAGAGCACGGGCCTCCTTCTCGGCCTGGATCAGCAGCTGCTCGGCCTCCTGCGCCGCTGCTTCATTGACCGCCTGCGCCTCTTTTTCCAGTTCAACGACCTGTTGAATGCGTTCTTTCATGGTCACCAGCCCTTGTTCGAAGAATCAGGCTACGATCAGATTCGTGCTCTTCCGAGCTCCTGCAGCGTGCGCAGAAAGGACATCACGTTATCGCGGCTCAGGATGCCCTGGACCTCGCCCTGGGCGATCACCGGCAGCTGGCCGATCCCGGCCCGCTCCATCTCCTCAAAAGCTTCGTAGAGAGAGGTTTCCGGTTGCAAGGGAGGCAGCCGGTCGATCGGGATCATCGCCTGGACTGCGCTCACCTGGACCCAGTCCTGGCGAGGGAATTTATTCATTTCTGACAAGGTCAACAGGCCGATCACGCGGTCAAGCTCTTCGACCACGAAGAACCTGCGACCGGCGATCAGGATGTGCTCATCGGCCAGTTGCTGCAGGGAAAGATTCTTCGGGATGATCGCATAGCTGCGGCTCATCACCTGCGCAACCGTGTG
>Ga0209039_10000733_pt1 | contig 31567 bp, 25 predicted proteins | sample BogFormECP12_OM1_FD_188238 | JGI IMG/M metagenome (GOLD analysis project Ga0209039, IMG submission 188238) | Bog forest soil microbial communities from Calvert Island, British Columbia, Canada - ECP12_OM1 (SPAdes) (version 2) | ecosystem: Environmental > Aquatic > Freshwater > Wetlands > Bog ... | reverse complement strand
TTACGCCATCGACCAGCGCAGCACCGCCCACGCCTGTGCCCAGCGTGAGCAGTACCACGTTACGGCGCCCGCGAGCCGCGCCCCATAGCACTTCGGCAACCAGGGCTGTGCGCGCGTCGTTGTCGGCGCATACCGGCAGCTCCGCGGCGTCCACCAGTTCGTGCAGAGTGTGGCCTTCCATGAAGTGCAGGTCGCCGGGCAAACGGTTGACCCGGGTGGTCGCGGGATCGATTACTCCTTTGCAGCCAATGCCGACCCCGAGGACTGGACCCGGGGAAAGCTTCCGCACGGACTGCACGAAGTCCCGGAGCGCCGATGGTGTGCGCGGCGAGGCTTCCCGAAAGCTCGCCAGCAGATCTCCATGCAATCCCACCAGGGCGGCCTTCATGACAGCGGCGCCGATGTCCACGCCAATCGCAACCGCTTCTGGATGAGCCGGGGTTCGGGTTTCCCTCACAATGAATGTGAATTATACTCACGTCGATCCTCCGCAAGGTTCATACGGGAGAAAGGAGTCAACACTAAACGTGCCTAAGCAGGCGCCCTCCGATCCGGTTGCCAGCTCGAAGCAGGCAGGCCTGGCTTTCTTCAACCAGGCAATGAGCCTGCTAGAGCAGTTAGGACGCACACAATCCGAAAACATCGAGAAAGCAGCAGAGTGGTGCGCGGACCGAATCGCGCGCGGCGGGTTAGTGTTTCTCTTCGGAAACGGACACTCCCGCATGATGTGCGAGGAAATGACTCCGCGGCAGGGCTGCTACGCCGGATTTGTTGCTCTGGTCGAGCTTGCACTCTCCAACCATGCTTCGATCGTCGGCGCGAACGGCCTGCGCGCGCCGTTGTACCTTGAGAACTACGAAGGTTATGCGGAGGAGATCCTCAAGAGCTTCCACTTCGGACCCGACGACGCTTTCATTGTGATTTCCACCAGCGGCATCCGACCGGTGGTGGTCGAAGTGGCGGCTGGAGCCCAACGTCGCGGGATGCCCGTGATCGCGATCGTATCGAAGGCTCATTGTGAGCAGGCGAAACCGGCCCACTCTTCCGGCAAGAAGCTCATCGACTGCGCCGACTTGATCATCGATAATCAGTGTCCGCCGGGCGACTGCATTATCGAGTTGGAAGGCCTGGAGTGGCGTACAGGGCCTGTTTCCACGCTTACGGGTGCCATGATCATTAACATGATCCGCTGCGCGACTGCCGAGTCGCTGCTGGCGCGAGGCGTTAAGCCGGTCTTGCTGCCCAGCCATCAGTTTGTTGGCAACGCCAGCGCGGCCCAACAACTGGAAGCGTTCTATGAGGCTTATCGCAAGAGCCTCAAACACCTCTATGAATAGAGGCCATCTGAGAATAGGGGTCCTGTGAGCGAAGTCCTCCTGGTGACCGGTTCCTCGGGAATTGCGGCCGCCACCGCCCGGCTTTGGGGAGCGCAAGACCCGGTATTCATCGTCGGCATCAAGCCCGAGGAATGCAGCGCGCTGGCAGCGGAGTTGCCTGACGCGGGGTTTCATGCGGCAGACGTGCGAAATGAGCCGGCCGTTCAGAAGGGCGTGGCAGCCTGTGTCGAGCGGTTCGGAAGAATCGACGCGCTCTTTAACGTGGCCGGTATCAGCGCGCGCTCTCTGGGCGACGGACCGCTGCACCAGTGCGCGACCGAAGCCTGGGACACGGTCATGAACGTGAACGCAAAGGGTACCTTCCTGATGTGCCGCGAAGTGCTGCGCGTATGGACGCGAAATGCGCAAGCTGGTGCGATCCTCAACATGGGAAGTGTAGTGACACGACACCCGCAGCGGGAACACTTCGCGACTGTGGGTTATGCCGCCAGTAAGGGAGCTATCGAGGCGATGACTCTGTCCGCGGCGGCTTACTATGCACCCGCAGGTATCCGTATCAACGTGATTGCGCCGGGCCTGGTACGTACCCCGATGAGCGCGCGCGCGCAGAGCGATACCCGCCTTCTGGAGTACATGGCAGGCAAGCAGCCGCTGACGAGGGGTCTGCTGGAGCCCAACGACATCGCCAAGGCCGCTTGCTTTCTTCTGAGAAAGGACTCCAGCCCGATCACCGGCCAAGTTGTGACGGTGGATGGAGGATGGGCTGTGAGCGCATGAGTGAAGCGAAAGGAACCAGTACAAACGTGGCCGATGCGTTCATCGAAAAGCCGCACCAAGACAAAAGGCGCCGGCCCTTGCAGACGACCGTCATCGGCAGCTACCCATTTCCCGGATGGCTTGAATTTGCGTCAGCACACTTGGACGAATTTGGCGAGGCCGACATCGAAGAAATGCGGCGTGACGCGGTGACCGCTGCCGTACACGACCAGGTCTGCGCGGGTCTCGATGTGATCACCGACGGAGAGCAGACCCGGTACGACTTTAACCTCTCGTTCTACGGAAGACTGGAAGGAATCGCAACCACACCCATCTCTCCGCGGCGGTTCGGACCACCTGCTCATGACCAGCGTGGAAGATATCTGGTCACCGGAACCATCGTCTCCCGGCATGGGCTGGGTGCGGTCGCCGAATTCGAGCTGCTGCGGAAAGTTGCGCCGCCGGGAGGGCCAATCCTGAAGGCCAGTGTGCCCGGGCCGTACACCTTGAGCGGCCGCATCGAACCCGGCGGAGCCTACAAGAGCCGATGGGAGGTCACTGCTGCGCTGATCCCAATCGTGCGGGCGGAGTTGCAACAGTTGGTTGAGTCCGGCTGCCAGGAAGTTACGCTCGACGAACCTTCCATGAGCTGTTATGGGTATCGCGAAGATCCCCGCTGCTTCGTCGAAATCTTCGCTGAGACCGTCAAGCCCATTGTTGGTCAGTGCCGCCTCTCCACTCACTTGTGTTTCGGCAACTACAAGGGACGCGCCGTGGCACCGCGCCGCTATGCGCCGCTGTTCCCAGCATTCTTCGAGCTGCCCGTGGACGAAATCCACCTGGAGATGGCGAGCCGCGAGTTCGCCGAGATCGAACTGATCGGAGAGATCGCGAAGCGAGGAATCGATGTGGCAGTCGGAATCATCGATGTCAAGAACTATTACATCGAAAGTCCGTCCGATATCGCCGAGCGTGTGCGACTGTGTCTGAAATATGCGCCCGCCGAACGACTTTCGTTCGCGCCCGATTGCGGCCTCAGCCAGACCGCACGCTGGGCCGCCCGGCAAAAGCTTGCCAACATGGTGCAGGGCGTGGCCATTGTGCGGAAGGAACTGGGACTCACGTGATCCGGGCCGCCCAGTCCAACGACGCGCTAATGGCTGACATCCGTGCCGCGGACCGGCGCGACGGCGGCTTCCGGCTCTGGTGGCTGGGACAGAGTGGATTCCTATTGCAATGGCAGGGCGTTCACGTACTGCTCGATCCTTACCTTTCAGATTCTCTTACCCGGAAATACAGCAAGACCGACAAGCCCCATGTGCGGATGACCGAGTTGGCGATCAATCCGGCACGGCTGTGGTTCGTCGACATCGCAACTTCTTCACACAACCACACCGATCATCTCGACGCGGAGACCCTGGGCCCTATCTTGGAACGCAACACCTCGCTGAAACTAGTGGTCCCGGAAGCCAACCGCGCCTTCGTCGCAGACCGGCTCAAGATAGATCCCGCGACACCGGTCGGACTCGATGACGGCACCACGATTGAACTTTCAGGAATTCGATTCTCCGGCGTGGCCTCTGCCCACGAAACTGTGGAGCGCGACGACCAAGGGCGGGTGAAGGCGTTGGGCTACGTTCTCCAATTCGGCCAGTGGGGCTTATATCACAGCGGCGACACGGTGCGATACGAGGGCATGGCCGAAAAGCTGCAGCCCTTCGCCGTCGACGTCGCGCTTCTTCCCATCAACGGCCGGGCTCTAGAACGGCGTGTCCCCGGCAACCTCTCCGGACCGGAAGCAGCACAGCTTGCGCACGACATCGACGCAAAGCTGGTCATCCCCTGCCACTTCGACATGTTCGAGTTCAATACTGCGTCACCCGACGCATTCGTCGAAACTTGTCGCCGCCTGGGCCAGTCGTTCCAGGTGCTCCGCTGCGGAGAACGGTTCGATTGTCGAGCGAAAAGCGCTTAACCATGGACCGGTGAAGTCCCAGACTCAGTCTTAAGCCGTTCTCTAGCGTTGTACCCGGCCGGAACCGCCGCCCTTCAAGAGCGCTTCCACGTCTTCCACGGTGGAGCGGCTGAAGTCTCCGGGGATCGAGTGTTTCAGGCAGCTCGCTGCGACGGCGAATTCCAGCGCCTCGGCTGGCGTGGCGAGTCTCTGGAAGCCGTAGATCAGTCCCGCCGCGAAACTATCGCCGCTCCCCACTCTATCCACGATGTGCGTGATCTCGTAGTGTCGGCTCACCAGGAACTTCTCGCGGTCGTTCAAACAAGCCGCCCATCCGTTGTGCGAGGCGCTGCGGGATTCCCGCAAGGTGATCGCAACTGCCTTCAGCTTCGGGTAGTGCGCCAATACTTTAGCGGTCAACCCCTCGTACTGGCCGCGATCCAGTTGCCCGGAATGAACATCGACGTCTGCCTGAATGCCAAGCGCCATCTGAACGTCTTCTTCGTTGGCGATGGCAAAGTCGACGTGCTTTACGAGTTCACGCATAACTTCAGTGGCCGGCTTGCCCCACCGCCACAAGTTCTTGCGGTAATTGAGATCACAGGAGACGGTAAGCCCCATCTCCTGGGCCTTGCACAAGGACTCCAGCGCGAGATCGGACACCGAGGCACTGATCGCGGGCGTAATCCCAGTCAGATGAAACCAACTCGCGTCTTCGAAAATCCGGCTCCAGTCGATATCGCCTCGCTTGGCGAGAGCAATCGCCGAGTATTCCCGGTCGTAAACGACCTTGGAGGGCCGCTGGTTGGCCCCGGCTTCGATGTAGTAGATCCCCATACGCCCCTTGCCGCGAGCGATTTTAGAGGTGTCGACACCGAAGCGCCGCAGATCATCTATCGCGGCATCTGCGATGGGATTTTTTTCTGGAAGAACAGTCACGTAAGCCGAAAGCAGGCCGAACTGTGCCAAGGCTACAGCTACGTTGGCTTCACCGCCTCCGAAGCATGCGTCGAAACGAGGGCTTTGCAGAAAGCGCTCAAAAGCGGGAGGGGCGAGCCGCAGCATAATCTCGCCGAAGGTGACGGTAACGTTTCTCATTAAGAGCGAAATGGACGTTGCTAAGGCAGGAGAGAAAAGGGGCGGGCGCCTGTCATAAGCGCGCCAGCCCCGATGTGCAAATCATCCGGCTTAGAAGCTAAACTTCAGGCCGAACTGGATAAGGCGGGGGTTGCCCACCGTATTGGTTACAACGCCGAAGTTCCCATTGTTCGCCTCGCAACAGGTTCCGTTCGGCGCGCCGAAGGTTGGGCTGTTAAAGATGTTGAAGAACTCGGCGCGGAACTGAAAGTTAAAGCGCTCAGCGAACGTAAACGTCTTGAAAGCAGCGAAGTCCCAGTTGGCTATGCCATCCTGCGTAAGAGTCGCGTCCACTCGCGGCTCGTTGCCGTACGACCAAGCAGCGGGATCCGTAAAACACGATGGGTTGAACCAGAGAAGGTTTTTAGACGCACTCTTATTGCATCCCGGGACCACGTTGGGTCGAAGAGTTGACTGGCCCAGCAGCCCTGATGCTGCAAGTCTGCTAGCTGAGCCGCCGTAGTTGATCTTGACAGGGAAACCTGTCGAGAAAGTCGTCACGCCGTCGATGCCCCAACCGCCGATGAGAACATTCTTCGCGCCGGTGGCGTCACCCCCGAATTTCTTCCCATGACCAAAGGGCAGGTCCAGTACGTAGCTAATGACCAGGCGTTGCGAAATGTTCTGCGATGACAGCGAATAGTCGCCGCCCAGGTTGTTCCAATTCTGAACATTACCGACACCGCCGGTAGCTCCGCCGCCCTCTAGCCAGGAAGTGAGAGTGTCAGTGTTGCTCAGCAGCTTGGAGTAGGTGTAGGCGACCAGCAACGTTCCACCACCCCCAAACCTCCTATTCACCGTAGCTTGCAGGGCCTGGTAACTGCTCCAGCAGCAGCCTTGCCCGTTCACGTTCAGAGCGGCGTATTGAGGATAGGGCCGATCAAGCTGGCCTTGGATCAGACCACTACCTGTTGTTGGATTGAAAGGTGCCAAGCTGCCGGGAAGCACCTGGCTAAAGGGGTAATTCGTCACGCCTTGGGCAATGGTCGGTTGCAGGCCCGCATTGTATTGGTTCTGGGCCTGTTGGACGAAAGCGTTCGGGATCTGGTTTATGTTGGGATTGTACTGCGGCAAGTGCACGCCACGGGCACCCGCGTAGGCCACATCCAAAAAGAATCCCCCGCCCAACTCCCGCTGCAGGTCGAGATTCCATTGCTGGAGATACCCGTACTTCTGAGTAAAGTAAGCTGCGTCGGAAAAGTTGCTTTGGTTGACGACGTACTGGGAAATGTTTGGTTGAGGGTTCCGACCGGCGACGCCGACCAGGTTCGCGCCGAACGGACCCGTTCCCGGGATACAGGTGTAGGACGCGGTCAGTTGGCAATTCAGCGCGCTGTTCGGCGTCAGTCCTTGGTTGACGCTGGCAAAGAAGTTAGAGGTTGCGCTGTTGACCACATCACCGTAGGGGTTGGTCCCGAACGAAACATAGTTCGGGATAAAGAACATTCCATACCCGCCGCGAATCACCGTTTTCTCATTAACGGCGTAGGCAAAGCCCACACGCGGCATCCATTGCGTCTTGGAAAGGGGCAGATTGTTCCGGCTGGTGTTCGCGCCGGTGTTAACCAGGAAGACGTCGCCCGAACATGGACTGCCGGCGAAGCCCTGGCAGCCCGACACGGAGGCATTGGTTACGTTCGGGTTAAAGTAAGTCATTTTGTTGTAATGTTCCGACCAAGGGCCCTGCAGTTCGTAGCGAACTCCAAGGTTCAGGGTCAGCTTGCTCGTCCAGTGGAAAGTGTCCCCGGCATAAAACGCCCGGTATGTCTGTTTTCCGGAGACGGGACCCGAGATGACTAGCGATCCGGTGGTTTGGTTGCCAAACTGAGACCCTTGTCCCTGTCCGTAGCCGAGCAGGAAGTCGGCATAATCGTTGCCGCCTACCGCATTAGCACTGCCTCCGGCTAGGCTCGACGTCCAGCTTCCGACAAACGAGATCAGACCGCCTCCGGTGTTGGTCTGGAGGTAGTTGTCGAAGCCCATTTCCCACTGTCCGCCAAACTTCCAAGTGTGCCGTCCCTTGGTCCAGGTGACCTGAGGAGAAAAGTTCCACTGGGTATTATGGTCACCAATCGCGCTTTGTCCCTGGCTGCAACTGACCAGCGAGTCGCTAATGCCGAAACAGGGGGTGAGCGGAGTGCGCTCGACGGACGGAACAAACGAGTTGTAGGAGGCCGGCCAGCCCTCCTGGGTCATATCAAACCCGGAATTAATGGGATTCCGGATGTAGTCGAACCGGCTTCCGCTTACATTGAGATCGATGATCAGGTTGGGTTTCGCCACGATGTTATAACCAACGGAGACGCTATAGCTGGTCGAGTTCTCCCCGCAACGGTCCTTGCAAAGACCTGTACCGTATGGATCCTGCGCCAGGCTCGACATGTTCCAGTAGCTATAGCGGACGAACGCACGCTGGTTGTCCGTGACGACCTGGTCCACGCGAGCGACGTATTCATCGATGTTGCCGCCGGTGCTGGTGGCCTTGGTGAAATTGTTAAGGAACTCGCCGGTACTCGGACTTTGAACTCCGCTGCCCGTTGGATTCGCAATCAGCTTATTCAGTAAATACGCCGAAGTCGGATTGATCGTCGTTATGTTGTTGAATGGGATCGGAGTGCGGGTTGGGTTCGTTCCCACAATCGAAAGCGGGTTATAGAGCTGTTGATTAGAATTGTTGCAGATCCCCGCGGAGTTAAATCCAGCCGAGCAGAGGTCCCCGAAGTTGCCAGCGCGCTCCTGCGCGGTCGGAACAGTGGTGGTAAACACTGTGCCCTGGCGTAAGCGGAAGCCTTCGTAACTGCCGAAAACGAAGGTCCTGTTCTTGATAATCGCTCCGCCGATGGTTCCACCGAATTGGTTCTGGTGAAAAGCCGGGGGCGTATTCGACTGGCCGTTGGCAATCTCCGACTTCTTGTTAAACCATTCGTTGGCGTTCAAATGGTTGTTGCGAATGTACTCGTACAAGGAGCCGTGCCAGGTATTCGTCCCGGACTTCGTGCTCAGGTTGATGACGCCCCCGGAAAACTTGCCCCACTCCGGCCCGAGATTGTTGTATTGCACTTTGAATTCGCCGATGGAATCCTGGGTCGGCACCATGAGAGGCAGATTGATGTAACCGATGTTGAGGGGCTGGCCGTCCAGGTATTCGGCACTCTGGTTGGCGAATGACCCGCCAATCTGATAGTTGGCCCAATCAAAAGGGTTCTTGCCGACCACGGTACCGGTCGTATTGCCCTGCGGAACGACCGACGGGGCAACCGCCACGAGGTTGTAGATGTTGCGGCCATTCAAGGGGAGCTCAGTAGCGTTGCGTTCCTCGACCACCGTGCCCAGCGAGGAAGTGTCGGTCTGAAGCAAAGGTGTTGAGCCGGTGACTTCGACGGTTTCGCTGGTCTGGCCGACGGGCAGCGACGCATCCACCGACGTCGACTGATTGACCTGCACGAGCACGTCCGTGCGCGTGAAGTGCTTGAAACCCTGCTTCTCGACGTCAATCTGGTAAGTGCCCGGAACCAAATTGACAAACACGAAGCGTCCGTCCGAGCCGGACGGCTGCGTGGTCTTGTGGGACGTGGCTACGTTAGTCAGGGTCACTGTGGCGCCGACGACGGCTGCCCCTGTCGTGTCGGCGACGAACCCCGTGACAGAGCCATAGGTCGTCTGACCATGCGCAAACGGGCAAAGGCAGAAAAAGAGCGTCGCAGAAAAAACGATTTTGCAAAATTGGCGAGACAGCATGTGCACCCCCCAAATTTTTGTGCAGCGGTGGTGCGTCCGCACTGAGGATGATCTCCTGTGCGCGGACACTCTGAGTTTCAGAAACATTCTCACGAACCCCGGGAACTTCCCCGATGGTTCAGCACCTAAACCCGAACCCCGAACATTCTCACGAACCCCGGGGAATTGCCCCAATGGTTCAGTCCCTAACCCCGAACGATGCCTTCAATTTTCGGAAAGTCGCACTCCAAAACATCTTCAATATCAAGTGACTGCAAGGTTTAGCAAGCGGTCCCAGTTGTTGTCAAGCGAAAAATAACGAGAGAGGGGTGAATGCCGCGAATGTCGAGTTAATGAGTAAAATCTCAGAGTTCTTAGACAACCAGCGTTAGCAGGTTCCGATTCTTGCGAGAAATGACGCGCAACTCGCGTATGTTGACGAGTGTATCGACGTTGCCGTGTTAACCGCTCGGGAATCCTGAAATGTCTCCCGTTCAACCGTGCGATCACCCCTTTTGTGGTGGTAGCGTGAACCAGAAACGCACCTGCGAGTTCGGTACCGTGACGCCGGTTGGTTAGAATCGTATCCGCAATGCTGTTCCGCAGTAATAAGTGGCTGTTCTCTTTGGAGCGGACTAGCGCAATCTCCCGCGTAGCCCCGGGGTCAGCGATTGCGGAGACGGTGGCGGCGTTATTCTTCAAAAAGACCAGGCCCGATCCGCCGGAGAAATGGTTTAGGTTTCACCGAGCAGGGCGAGCCACGTTGCATTTAACGTGGAGTGAATAGGAGTTTCTCAATTGCTGAAAACAGCAATCATCATGATGTTGTTGCCGGCTCTCGCTGCGCCTGTCCTGGAAGTGAGGCCCCAGCCGGGGCTGGATTTTACCTTACGAAATTCGCCGACGCCGCAGAAATATCTGATCGAGACCATGCCGGGCGGCGTAGCGCTGCTCGACTACAACAACGACGGTTTGCTGGACATCTTCCTGGTAAACGGTGGCCGCGTTACGAACCCCATGCATACTCCGGAGAACTTCGATCGCAGCAATCCGCTTTACTGGAACCGCCTGTATCGGCAGAACAAGGATGGGAGCTTTACCGACGTCACCAAAGAGGCCGGACTTGCGAACGCGGGGGACGGAAATTATGGAATGGGAGTGGCGGTGGGTGACTACGACAATGACGGATATCCCGATATCTATGTCACGAACTACGGCAAAAACACTCTCTACCACAACAACGGAAATGGCACCTTTACTGATGTGACCGAAAAGGCCGGCGTGGCCGCGGGAGGCTGGTCGGAGTCGGCGGGCTTCGTCGACTACGACAACGACGGGAAGCTGGACTTGTTCGTCACGCGCTATATGGAGTGGGACACGAAACGAAATAAAACATGCGGCGGCGAATGGCACACTTACTGTCCGCCAGAGGAATTTCCAGCCACCACCAGCATTCTCTATCACAATCGCGGTGACGGCACCTTCGAGGACGTCAGCCAGCGTTCCGGCATTGCCGCCAAGAAGGGACGCGGATTGGGAGTGGCTTTCGCCGACTACGATGACGATGGATTCACCGACATCTTTGTTGCCAACGACGGCATGCAGCAGTATTTATTTCATAACAACGGGGACGGCACTTTTACGGAAACGGGCATGACTGCGGGATCAGCTCTTTCCGAGGATGGCAGAAGACTTTCGGGCATGGGAGTGGTTTTTCAGGACTACGACAACGACGGGCGGCCCGACATCATCGTGACGGAACTGCCGCGGGAGATCTATGGCGTGTACCACAACGAGGGGAAGGGTGCATTCAGCTATGAGAGCCTGCAGACCGGCCTGGGTGTGCTCTCAAGCGGTAGCTCGGGTTGGGGTGTTGGTCTGGAAGATTTCGATAACGACGGATGGAAAGATCTATTTGTCGCACAGGGACATGTTCTGGATAACGTGGAGTCGATCGACCCATCGTTGCACTACCAAGAGCTCCCCCTGCTGGCGATGAATCATCAAGGACGCTTTGAACGGACGGATCCCGGCATAACCTCCCCGGTGGTAGGCCGCGGAGCCGCATTCGGCGATTTGAATAACGACGGATGGCAGGACGTAGTGATGACGGTTCTCGGCGGTCATCCCCAGGTCTTCCTCAACCGTGGCGGGAAGCAGCATTGGCTCGTTGTTAAGCTTCGTGGCACGCGCAGCAACCGTGACGGTCTGGGTGCCCGCGTGCGTGTGAATGGACAAACGCGCTTCGCAACCACCTCGGGAAGCTATCTCTCGGCCAGCGATAAGCGCCTGCATTTCGGACTCGGGGCGGCCGATACCGCGAAGATCGAGGTTGACTGGCCTTCAGGCGCGCGTCAGACTCTGAATGATGTTCGCGCAGACCAGTTCCTGGACGTGGTTGAACCGGAGAAACCGTGATTCACATTCTCGTATTCCTGTTCTTCGCCTGGCAATCCTCATCTCCGGAAGCGATGCAACATTTGCAAGCCGGCGCCGAGGCGGAGAAGAGCGGGCACTTCGCCGCGGCAATTGTTGAATACCAAAAAGTTACTGAGCTCGAGCCGGCAGCGGCCACAGGCTTTGTGCGGTTGGGTCAGGCGTATCTTGAAAAAGGTGACTTTGGCGGAGCGATTCCGCCTTTGCAACAGGCCCTGAAACTCGACCCGGATCTGGCCGCCGCGCACCAATTGCTGGGCTATGCCTTGTTGGCCCAAGGCTACCCCACCCAAGCCATTCCTCATCTTGAAAAATCCGACGACATTGCTGCGCTGGGCATTGCACAACTCGAAGCCGGGCAGTTGACGGACGCAGTGGCCCACCTGCAGATGGCCTTGGCCAAACGTCCGAACGATCCCGACCTGCTTTACTACCTCGGCCGCGCCAGCGGACTACTTTCCAAACAGTCGATCGATACCCTGATCGCGGCGTATCCGGACTCGGCGCGAACGCACCAGGCGATGGCCGAAAACTATTACGTCTTGCGGCAGATGCCACAGGCGGAGAAGGAGTTTCAGGAGGTAATTCGGCTCCGCCCGGACTTGCCCAAAATTCATCTGGAACTCGGCCTCGTGTACGCGGGCGCTTCGCAATGGCCCAAGGCAGAAGAGGCCTTCCGCGCCGAAACGAAGTTGCAGCCGGGAGACGCCGAGGCTGCGTATCGCTTGGGCAACGCATTGCTGCAACAGGGCAAAGTGCGCGAGGCGCGGGCCGAACTTACGCAATCAGACAAGCTGCTGCCGGAGATGCCGGAAACGCTCTACTCGTTGGGGAAAGCCGCGGCGCTGGAAGGTGATGCCGCATCGGCTGAGAAGGCGTGGAAGAAAGTAATAGAACTCGAGAAGGGAAGTTCGTTGGCTGCACAGGCGCATTTCGCGCTGGCTGGGTTGTATCGCAAGCAAGGGAAATCGGCAGAAGCAGAGCGGGAAATGGAAGAGTTCAAGAAGCTCCAAAACACAGCGACTGCGCCCGAAGGATGACAGCAGTAGGTTCGTGTTGTGGGACAAGATCCGTTTGAAACGTTGGAAACACCCGCCTCACCGGCGGTTCTGCCACGTAGACGCGGAAAGGCGAGATGAAAATTGTTCGTTTGAAGACCGCGGTGGTCGAAGGAAACTTTGACTGGACTTTCGTGAGAATTGAGACTGACGAGGGAATCAACGGACTCGGGGAATGCTTCTTTGCCCCGGGTTTGACCTCCATCCTTCGCTCGCTGGAGCCCGTCATTCAGGGTGAAGATCCGCGGGACATCCACCGTCTGTTCCGAAAATTGCAACTCGCGGTTTCGGGAGCAGGTTCAGTTGCGGGCATCGTATACAACGCCATCAGCGGTATCGAAGCAGCTCTATGGGACGTGCTGGGGCAATGGCTGGATGTTCCCATTTATCGCCTGCTCGGTGGTAAGTTTCGCGACCGGATTCGCGTCTACGCGGATTGTCACGCAGGCGAGGCGCTCGAAAGTCTGGATGAAGTGCTGCGTTCGCGCTCGCCGTCCTGGATTGCCCAAGACTCGCAGCACGTCCCCAAAGACTACTTTGGCGAGTCCGGCGAGGCGCCGTCTTCTCCGGACGACTACCGCAAACAAGCCCTGGCGATGCGATCACTGGGTTACACCGCTTTGAAGTTCGACCTCGATGTACCTGGCACGGAGGGATCCGATCTCTACAACCGGTGCCTCACCAACGCGGCGATCGATGCCATGGTTGAGCGTATTGCAGCGGCTCGCGAAGCCGTAGGCACGGACATTGACCTCGCCGTAGATTGCCACTGGCGATATAGCGTGAGCGACGTACTCAAGGTCGCGCGCGAACTGGAACCATTCCGACTGCTTTGGCTGGAGGACCCCGTGCCTCCCGGCAACACGGAGGCTCTCCGCGCGGTAAGTTCGCGCTCCGGAATTCCGGTGGCCACCGGCGAAAACTTGTACCTGTTCGATGGATTCCGCGAGATTCTCGCGACCCATGCACTCGGCATAGCGACTCCGGACCTGCAGAAGGTCGGCGGATTGTCCGTGGCCTTGCAGATCGCACAGTTTGCCGACGCAGAAACCATTCCTATCGCCCCCCACAACATCAGCAGTCCGGTAGGAACTCTGGCCTCGGCGCACTTGTGCGCGGCGATTCCGAATTTCCTCGTGATCGAATTCCACGCTTCCCATGTTCCCTTCTGGGAGGATCTCGTCGAAGGCCCAGAGAAGCCGCTGATCCAGAATGGATTTATCCATTTGCCCGAAACACCAGGGTTGGGGCTGAAGTTGAACGAAGAGGTTGCCCGCAAATACGCCCGCAAGGGGGAGCCATTTTTTTGAGGGTCGAGTTCCGCAAAGTCTATCCTGAGTGACTCCGGCCAAGGCGATCATGTCCATGAGGAAACTGAAAGTTCTGGGAAGGATCGTGGACTCCGGGCTCGTGGCCGTGGTTCGGGCCGAGAGTTCGGAGCAGGCGGCACGCATCGCTGAAGCTTGCGCTGAAGGCGGCGTCGCAGCGGTTGAGATTACATTCACCGTTCCGGGCGCGGCGAACGTTATCGAGGACCTGGCCAATCGTTTCACCGGCGACCGAATCATCATAGGGGCGGGTACGGTGCTCGACCCGGAGACGGCCCGGGTAGCAATTCTTGCAGGCGCACAATTTGTGGTCAGCCCGAGTCTGAACCACGAAACGGCACGGCTGTGCAATCGCTATCAGATTTCGTACCTACCCGGCGCGAGCACGGTCAAAGAGGTGATCGAGGGAATGGAGTGTGGCGCTGATATCTTGAAGGTCTTTCCGGGGGAAACCCTGGGGCCCGCTTTCGTAAAGGCCGTGCGGGGTCCGCTGCCCCAGGCCTCGCTTATGCCCACCGGAGGAGTAAGCCTGGAAAACGTTGGCGAATGGATCCAGGCGGGGTGCGTTGCCGTGGGAGTGGGTGGAACTTTAACTGCAGGGGCGAAGACGGGTGATTTCCAATCCATCACCGAGATGTCGCGGCAGTTCATATCCAAGATCCGCCAGGCGCGCGGCATATCGGGGTAGGCACAAAACGGCTTGCCAGCAAAAGCGAAGGGAACGAAACAATTGGCCAGGAAACTCTGGAGTACAGATGACGAGTTGTTCACGATTGTGAAGAAGGAACTGTTTACCTGCGTGGTGGGAGACGTGATGGACAAGATGCGTCTTCAGCACCAATTCCTGCCTCCGCAAATACGTCCGCTGCGACAGGACATGGTTGTTATCGGCCGCGCCATGCCTGTGCTCTCTGTCAACGTATTCGAAGAGAAGGTCACCGGCACGGCCAACAACTTGATGGAACAACCGTTCGGGTTGATGCTGGAGGCGCTCGATGATCTCCATCCGAACGAAATCTATGTCAACACGGGTTCGGCTCCCCGCAATGCTCTTTGGGGAGAACTCATGAGCATCAGGGCCCGTAAGCTCAGCAGCGGCGGCGCGGTGCTGGACGGATACGTCCGTGATACCAGAGCGATCCTGAAGATGAACTTCCCGGTATTTTCCTATGGGTCGTACGGTCAGGATTCCGCTCCACGCTACAAGGTGGTTGATTATCGGGTCCCCATCGAGATTGGAGATGTTCGCTTGCGGCCGGGCGACTACCTTTTCGGAGACATCGACGGAGTTTGTGTCATCCCCGTTGAAGCGGCGACTGAGGCTTTCACGAAAGCGCTCGAAAAAGCTCGCGGCGAAAAATTGGTGAGGAAGGCGCTCGAGGCGGGAAGCAGCGCCGTGGCCGCATTCAAGAAGCACGGAATCATGTAGAATGTGCGGCCTAAACGGAAGACGTCCGCGATGATCACCATCGATCTCTCAGGTAAGACGATCCTGCTCACTGGTGCCATGGGTGCTATCGCCGAGCACATCGTTCGGAAACTGGTGGCGGCAGGTGCGACGTTGGTTCTCCTCGATCTCAAACCGGCGGAGCAGGCCCTGCAAATGCTGCGAGAGTGGGACATTCCCTCTACATCGTTTGCCTACCACTCAATCGACATCACGGACTCAGCCAGCCTGACGCGGATCGTGAATGGATCATTCGAACGCTTTCCGAACCTGGATACTGTGCTGGGCCACGCTGGCGGTTGCGGCCTGCACCCGTTCGCCACTACCCCGGAGGCCGAGTTTGAACGCATCTTCCGGTTCAACTTTTTCGCGCAGACGTATCTGACACGCGCGGTATTCGCCCAGTGGTTGGCGCGGAAGGTTCCTGGCCACATGATCTTCACCTCGTCGTATGTGGCCAGAGTGCCTCACACTCTGATTCCTTCCTACGCCTCCGCCAAAGCGGCCCTGGAGAATTTCGCTCGCTGCATGGCGCTGGAGTTCGCTTCTGCGGGGATTCGCGTCAATGTCATATCGCCCGGAAACGTTGCCGCCGGCAGCTCGTTGAAAGTCTTCGAAGAGGATCCAGCCTATCGGGAATTTGTCTTGCGCGTTTCCCTTGGAAAGCGAAACAGCCCAGAATCAATCGCAGATGCTTTGGTATTTCTCTGCTCTCCCCTCGCCGCCGAGATCAACGGTCAAATCCTGAGTGCGGATTACGGCGGCGGAATCGGGAACCGCCTATGAAGGTTGGCCTCGGATTGTATTGGCACATGTTGACGCGCGAGTACTACGATTTCGCCCGGCAGGCTGGTTGCACGCATGTGGTCGTCCACCTGGTGGATTACTTCAATCAGGGCCCATCCAACCCCCGGAACAACCAGCCCACGGGCGCGAAGTATGAACCTTGGGGAATCGCAGGCGATCCCGAGAAACTATGGACCGTGGCCGAGTTGACGGCTCTCCGCGAGGAGATCGAGGACGCCGGGTTGGTGCTGGCGGCGATTGAAAATCTCGACCCTGCGCACTGGCATGACATCCTCCTCGACGGACCGCGCCGCCCTCAACACGTCGAAAATGTGAAGACAATTGTTCGCCGCCTCGGAGAGGCGGGAATTCCCGTGCTCGGATATAACTTCAGCCTCGCTGGCGTATGCGGACGGGTCACTGCCGCGGCCGGTCGAGGCGGAGCCATCACTCTCGGCATGGATGGCCCCGCCGATGACGTGCCCATCCCAAACGGTATGGTGTGGAATATGATCTACGACCCGCAGGCGCCAGCCGGCTCGTTGCCCTCGATCACTCACGACGAGTTGTGGCGCAGGCTGCAGCGCTTCCTCGAAGACGTGCTCCCGGTTGCTGAGCAAAGCGGTGTCCGTCTCGCCGCGCACCCAGATGATCCTCCCATGCCAACAATGCGCCGGCAGCCGCGGCTCGTCTATCAACCGCACATGTATCAGCGGCTCATCGATCTTGCTCCCAGCGGCAGTAATGCCCTGGAACTGTGCGTCGGAACAATTGCCGAGATGAGTGAGGGCGATGTTTATGAGGCGGTGGATCGGTACAGCCGCCAGGGAAAGATCGCATACCTTCACCTTCGCAACGTGACGGGCAAGGTGCCGCATTATCGGGAGACGTTCATCGACGAAGGGGACGTGGACATGGTTCGCATCCTGACCATTCTGAACCGCAACAATTTCGATGGCGTCATCATCCCGGACCACACTCCACAGATGACTTGCGCGGCCCCCTGGCACGCTGGCATGGCTCATACCCTGGGTTTCTTGCTGGCCGCCAAAGCCGTCATCGAATCTCCGCAACGATACCCCGCGGAGCTGGCGCCGACTGCCCATGGAGGCAAGTAAGCTGAGCCCCTCGGTTGCTTCGCCGCATTCGCGCGCCTCTCTCGTCATCGCCGCCACCGTCTCCACGCTCGGCGGTTTTCTGTTTGGATACGACAACATTGTGATCAGCGGCGCAATTGGATATTTAAGCCAATTATTCCAACTGGACGTAGCGGGAGTTGGCTGGGCCGCAGGGTGCGCGTTAGTGGGATGCATTGTGGGCTGCGCGGCCGCCGGAACCGTGGCTGACTATCTCGGCAAGAAGAAGGGTCTCGCCCTCTGTGCCCTGTGTTTTGCGCTCTCCTCCGTTGGCATGCTGTTCGCGACGGATCTCGATCAGTTCGTGCTCTGGCGATTGATCGGCGGATTGGGGATTGGGGCGGCATCGGTAATCGCTCCCAACTACATCGCGGAAATTGCTCCCACGCAAGTTCGTGGCCGCTGCGTGACTCTCTACCAGCTTGGCATCGTGGTTGGAATTCTCGCCGCCGTCTTCGTCAACATGCTCATTCGGCGCATGGGCGATGAGGCTTGGAACGTATCCTCGGGCTGGCGCTGGATGTTTCTCGCCGGCGTTGTCCCGGCACTTTTGTTTGGCGCGATGATCCTCCCTGCGGTCGAGAGCCCGCGTTGGCTGATGAAGATGGGCCGCCGGGACCAGGCCGTCCACGTGCTGACCGTGATCAACGGCGCGGACGTTGCAAGGCAGGAGGCCGCCGAAATTGAAAACTCGCTGGCCATTGAAGAGGGGCACATCTCCGAACTCTTCACCACCTTCCGCCGTCCGCTGCTGCTGGGCATCATGCTCGCGGGGCTGCAACAGATCAGCGGAATCACGCCGCTATTCTCTTTCTTGCCCGAGATCTTTCGAGCTGCCGGAACTGCGACTAGCGATGCATTCTCCCAGTCCGTGCTGGTGAGCCTCATCAATCTTCTGTTTACTCTCATCGCGCTCTGGCTGGTGGACCGTGCTGGACGCAAGACCCTGATCCTGGCCGGTACCACTGTGCAGTTCGTCTCTTTCGCGCTGGTCGGCTGGTTCTATCACATCCACGGGAGTGGTCTGGCCGTCTTGATTTTTGTGATGAGCTTTGTCGCCGGTCATGCCTTCGGTAATGGTGTCGCCTGCTGGGTCATCATCTCGGAAATTTATCCCACCAAGGTTCGCGGACGGGGCATGTCCATCGCCACGACCGCGCTGTGGCTGGTCGGCTACGTGGGAAACCAGATGTTTCCGATCATGCAGAAACATCTGGGATCGGATGGTACCTTTTGGATTTTCAGCGCCGGCGCATTGTTGACGGTCATTCTTGTAAGCTGGCTGGTTCCCGAAACCAAAGGCCGGTCACTGGAAGAGATCACGAAGTTTTGGACGGAAGAAAGATCGGTCACGGTGAAATAAAAGAACCGTCACGACCACCAGGGAGGGACCATGAAGGAAACAGGCGAACGCTTCGGAGGTTTCTTGCGAATGAGAATCCTGCTTCGTAATTGTCTCTGTTCCCTGCTGCTCTGCGCTGCTGCATTTACGCAGGACGCCCCCAGCGGGCAATTCCGCGTCCTGCAGGTGGATGCCGGCAAAGTGATTGGCGAGATCCATTCGTTCCAGGGAGTGAACGGCCCACCCAGTCCGCTGATGGCAGGACTTCCGAATCTTGTCCCGCAGTACAAAGACCTGCGCATCGACCTGGTTCGTACCCACGATTTTATGGGTCTCACCGACGTAGATGCGAAGTTCGAGCAAGCTAACGGGTTCCTCACCTGGCTCATTCCAGATTCCGCCCAGCGTGCCGGCGTAGTCCAAGCCGGCAACGCCGGCATCATTTTCCCCAACTGGAGCGCCGATCCCGACAAACCCGGCAGCTACAATTTTGCTCCGACCGATAAAGTGCTCGCCGCCATTCGCGCGAGCGGCGCAGCTATTTATTACCGCGTCGGCCGCAGTTGGGGGGCCAATACCAATCCTCCACCCGATTTCGACAAGTTTGCCAGTGTGGTGAAGCACATCGCCATGCACTACAACCAGGGATGGGCTAACGGATTCCATTACGACATTCGCTATTGGGAATTCTGGAATGAGCCGGGCGATATCTTCTGGTCCGGCACGCCGGAGCAGCTTTATTCGTTGTACGAGAAAACCGCGCGAGCCTTGAAGTCAGTCGACCCCGCGCTTAAGGTGGGCGGCGATGCCATTGCGAACGCTTACGACGACGGGCCGTTCCGCGAAGGATTTATCGATTACTGCGCCGCGCACAAGCTCCCGCTTGATTTCTATTCCTGGCACACCTACGCGGATCGTTCCGCCGATCCTTATGATGCCGTTCGCCTCTCCACGCAGATTCGCGCCATCTTGAATAACCATGGTTTTTCCAAGGCGGAGAGCATTCTCTCCGAGTGGAACCTGACCCCTGACTTCACCGAACATGAGAAGGCCAGGCTGCAAGGCGTGGACAACGCCGCTTTCATCGGCGCCGTGCTCAGCTACTTTCAGGACGCCCCGATCGATCGCGCGATGTTCTATCGTGGCGACGCAGCATGGATGGGACTCTTCGGCCTCGACGGGCAGTACTTCAAAACTGCGTATGCATTCAAGGCGATGGGCAATATGCAGGACACGCCGCAACGCCTTTCGGTTGCGGGCGCCGACACGTTTGGTTACGCGACCATTGCCGGCCGCTCGGCCGACGGCAATACTGTTCAAGTCTTAATCAGTAATTACGCCATACCCGCGGGGTTCAAGCCGGACATCATGCAAATGCCGCCCGAATTGGTGAAAGCGTCGCCCCCGCAACCTGACTCATCCAAATCCAAGGTCCTGCCGCCGCGTGCCGACATCGTTTACCGTGATAACGCTGGCTACAATCTCACGATTAACAATTTGCCGTGGGGCAAGAAGCCATTCAGCATGAAGCGCTACCGCATTAGCAAGACGCAAAATCTCGACTTAGTCGAGGAACGGTCGAGCGAGGGAGGCGTGCTTACGATGTCCGATTCTCTGCCTCCGGATGCCCTCGAACTCATCGTGCTGCAGCGCCGATGACCGGTATTTCGGTGCTTCAGTGCCGCGTCCCGGCGACCCTTACGAAGGGAGCCAGGTTTCAACCCGGCGGCATTTCAGCCCGACTACACGATTACCTGACACGCTCTAGGAGGAACGATGGCGACAAAAAGAACGGATCGAGCGGAGTCAAATGCCTCAACGCCCGGCTCGACTGACTACACCCGGCGCGCGCTACTTAAATCCGCCGCTGCGATTGCGTCCGCCACTCTCTTCCCTTTTGAATTCGTCGAATCCGCATTCTCTGGCCAGAACACTACGGCAACAAATCCCGCTTCCTCGGCATCGAGAGTCCCCGCACAAAATCCCCGCTGGTACGGATTTAACCTGCTTGAGTACTTCTCCACCGACCCGGACTGGATGAAGTACTTCCCCTACAAGGATGACGGCATGTTCCGCGAGGACGACTTCCGTTGGATTCGCGACTGGGGATTCAATTGGGTGCGATTGCCGATGGATTACCGCTTCTGGACTGATCCGCAGGACCACTTCAAGATTCGCGAGGAAAAAGTCGTCCCCATCGATCGTGCCATCCAACTGGGGGAAAAGTACGGCGTTCACGTGAACGTATGCCTGCACCGCGCTCCCGGTTACTGCATCCTCGACACCATGAACGAGTCGTTGACTGGCATACACATCACCAAGGAAACGACTGACTTGTTTACCGATCCAAAAACCCAGGATGCGTTTGTTTATCAGTGGACCTACTTCGCCGATCGCTACAAGGGCATTTCCAGCGAGAAGCTGAGTTTCAACCTAGTCAATGAACCGCTCATTCAGCCCACGACTGCGGAACTCCAGGAGTTGGCCAAAGCAGGAATAGTCAAATCGGCAGACATTTTCAGCAGTGCGGTCATGCAGGCCCACATGAACGACTATGTTCGTGTCGCCCGGGCAGCGACTGACGGCATACGCAAGCGCGACCCCCAGCGTCTCGTGATCACCGACGGACTTGAGGGTGGCAATGTGCCCATACCCGGTCTGTTCGACACGGGCGTGTTGCAGAGCTGCCATACCTACAATCCCATGCCATTGACTCACTACCAATGCGAATGGGCACGAGGAGCACTCACCGGCTCGGAACCGCTGCCGACCTGGCCGCTCAAAGACAGCAACGGCAGAGTGGTTTGCAATCGGAATACGCTTACGCGCACGTTTCAGCCTTGGGGAGAACTGGCCCCTGCGGGCGTGCCGATTCATTTTGGCGAAATGGGGTGCTACAAGCACACCCCGCCCCAGGTCGTTCATGCCTGGTTCAGCGACACGCTGGACGTGCTAAGCGGTTTGAATACCGGCTGGGCGTTGTGGAATTTCCGTGGTCCTTTCGGCGTGCTCGACACCGAGCGTCCGGGCACGAAGTACGAAAACTGGCACCATCATCAACTCGATCGCGCCTTGCTGGATGTGCTCCAGCAGAACATGAAGAAGTCGTAGCCGGCCGATGGTAACCACCACAGCGCCGTTCGGGTCGAGGACATGATCCTCAATCAAGGGAAGGACCCCAATGAAGACCGTTCCAGCCATTGATTACCAGGACGCGAAGCTGATTGTGGACGCGATCGTCGTTAAGGCGCTGCAACTGGGGAAGTCGGCGGTCATCGCAGTGAGCGACGCGCACGGTGAACTCATCGCCTTCGCCCGCATGGATGGGGCGCCCCTTGCCTCGATTCGCATCGCCGCCAACAAAGCATGGACCGCGGCTCGCGATCGCAAACCCACGAAGGACATTGGCGACAAGATTCGCGATCCGGTGAAAGGCTTCGACATCGCCTTTTACGGAGACCGCCGTTTCGTCGGATGGGGCGGCGGCATTCCCATCTGGAAGAATGGCGAAGTTATTGGGGCCATCGGAGTGAGCGGCCTTTCGTCCGTGGAGGACGTTGCCCTGGCGAACCTGGGACTGGAAATCATCGCCGCCCGTGATGATACCTAAGCGGTTCGAAGCGGAGGCTGTGCAACTTATGCTGGATTCCCCGCCGTTATGTCCGGCGGCAGGATCGAAAACCCGGCTGTCCGCAGATCATTCCCGAGCTGCTCCATCGATTCGTATTGGATCGCATGAATTCCTATGGACTGCGCAGCCAGAACATTGATTTCGCGATCATCGATGAACAGGCTTTCCGCTGCAGCGACTCCCAGGCCCCGCAGGCAGTGCTCATAAATCGCGGGCTCGGGCTTGATCGTCCTCACCTCAGCGGAAAGCGTCGTCCAGTTGACACACTCCAGCCAGCTAAAATTCTCCCGCGCGTGCCGAATCATGTTGGCGTGCATGTTGGAGAGAACTGCAGTCTTCATCCCCGCAGCCCAAAGTTTTTGCAGCCAGGCCAGCATGCTGGGATTCATCCGGCTGTACATCGCCAAATCTCGCTGGTTTAGCTCTTCGATTTGCGCGGCATCCAGAGGTTTGCCGGCCTCCTCCGCGAATTTTCGCCAGTAGGCTTCTGCTGAGATATCGCCGCGATCGTACACATCGCGATTGCGGACCCAGAGATCGCGGTACAAATCCGAACCTATACCCAGGATCCGCGCGCTGCCCTCAATCTCCTCACTTGTGGGAGGAAGGCACAGCACCTCCCCGTAGTCGAAGATGACGGCTTTCAGGTTTGACAGTTTTTCCTCACCATCGATAGGCATACAGACCTGTTCCATCTCCATGTGGCGAATTCTCGTCGTTCAAGGGCTGACCCGGGCTACCCGCTGGCGGGCTTCAAAAATGGCGAAACGATTCTCGGGTTGTCCCTGCACCTCGGTCCGTATCGCGAACAGCCCTCCTGCCAACCGGTCTCGGGGAGGTGCCTCAATACTTGCAGTGGTGACGTACAGGGTCTTTCGGTCGTCGTCGCCGAAGGTGCATGTCGTAATGTTTTGCACCGGCATCTCGATCACGCGATCGATTCCTCCGTCTGGAGCAACCCTGACGATACAACCTCCAAAAAATCGGCAATTCCAAAGATAGCCCTCTGCATCCATACACGACCCGTCAGGCAGCCCCCGGGCATAGCCTTGCAGGAACGGACGCCGGTTCTCAATTGCGCCCGTGGAGGGATCAAAGTCGTAAACCCAAATTACGTTGTCCAGCGAGTCGCCAAAATAGAACCGGAATCCATCGGGACTCCACGCGAGAGTATTCGAGATACCAAGATCGCAACACCACTGGGTCACAGACGCGTCAGGGTCGAGGCGACAAAGCACGCCATCGCGGCCGCCTGCGGTACCGGCCGAACCGTCCGCATTCACGTTGTTGCGCATCGAGCCCATCCAGAGGGAACCACGCCGGTCTGCGCGCGCATCATTGAGGCGAACTTCGGGCCATCGCTTCAGCCGGTACACTGCTTCGCTTCGTCGGTCTGAGTGGGGTTCCCACAAAATCACCTGAGAGCCGAGAATTACGGCAAGAGTATCGTCTCGGTCCGTCAGTGTGAGCGCCGTCACGGGCTCGTCAAAGAACCAGGTCCGGACGCACTGGTCGGCTGGCGTGAAGCGATGCACCAGAAAACGGTTAATATCGGTCCAGTACGCAGCCGCATGAGCGGCATGCCATACGACTCCCTCACCGCAAACGTCACCTGTGGGTGCAACACAAACAGGTTTTGAGATCATTAGGACACCGATTCCAGCCAGCGATCCATCGTCCACAAGGGAATGGGCGCCAAAAGCTTCCGCCTCAAGCAGAAGAATCGTCGGCAGCCAGCCCAACCCAAGTATTGATTCCCTCCCGGGGGAAAACGCCTCGAAGGATTGCGGCTTCCGCTCTGGCCTAAAGGTGCCTATTTTGAGCCGGCGCACGCTTCGATGGCAGATTCGAGTTCTCGGTAATCGTCGCATTTCTAGCAGATTTCCTGATCTAGTTCCACTCCGCTTGAGCGGTCTATGTTGAATTCGCGCTTGACAAAGGTGGTCACAATCGTGCAGCTTTGATGAACAAGGGCAACAAGTCCACACGCAGTTCAGGAGAATGCTAGTGAGAATTCGGTTCGGTTTCTACGTTATCGGCGTATTGCTTTTCACATCGATGTCCTTGGTCGCGCAGGATTATCCCAAGGTCGAAGTCCCTCTGGGATTTTCTTTCGTTAACGTCCATCCTGACATCCCACAGATCACCAGTTTCAACATCTTCGGTGGTGGTGGTGGATTTGTCTACAACTTTACGCCGATCCTGGGAATCAAAGCGGACTTCATGGGTTACACGCAGGGCAACGGCCTGAAGACCAAACTGACGAATGAGGGCTACGTCATACACGGGGATGTCCAGGGCAATCTGTTTACCTACATGTTCGGCCCGCAGTTCAAGAAGCATTCCGGCAAGTTCCAGCCTTTCGGCGAAGCGCTGTTCGGTGCCGCTCATAGCAATGCCTTTGCCAGCCTCGGCAGCACCATCACCGGGAAAGTTTCGGGCAGCAGTAACAACAATGCTTTCGCCATGGCGTTTGGCGGTGGGGTCGACTTTGTAGTCAGCAGGTACGTCCAGATACGGCCGGTCGAGGTGGATTATCTCTACACCCGCTTCGGGGTTAACGGTACCAAATACACCGGGAATCAGAACAACTTCCGCTACGTTGGCGGGCTGAACTTCACCTTTGGCGGTGCGCCGCCGGTCCCGCCCACGGCAAGCTGTTCGGCTTCGCCGACGGATTTCCTGGCGGGCGCTCCGGTCACGGCAACCATGAGCACCCAGAACTTCAATCCCAAGCACACCATCACCTACAAGTGGAGCAGCACGGGCGGCAAGGTGTCGGGTACTGGTACGACCGGCACTGTTGACACGACTGGGTTGGCGTCCGGCAGCTACTCGGTCACGGGAACCGCCACCGACGCAAAAGAGAAGAAGAACAACGTTGCTTCGTGCAGCGCGTCGTTCACAGTGAAGCAGCCTCTTCCTCCGGTGGTAAGTTGTTCGGCCAGCCCGACCACTCTCGCGATCGGACAGCCTTCCACCATCACCATATCGGCCAGCGACCCGCAAGGATGGCCAATGACCTACGCTTGGTCGGCGACCGGCGGACAATTGAGTGGCAGCGGTACCTCTGCCACGCTGACGGCTACCAGTGCGGATGCCGGCAACTCGATCACCATCACCGGAACCGCTACCGACGATCACGGCCTGAGCAGCAGTTGCACGGCCCAGGTTAGCGTGCCTCCGGTCGAGAAGTGCACCACGATCGAGGATTGGGGTGAGTGCACCTTCGAAAAGAACCCCAAGAAACCGTGGCGGGTGGACAACGACTGCAAGGATACCCTCGACAAGCTTTCCCTGCGGTTGCAGCAGATGCCTAACGGCAAGCTGAACATCGTGGGCTACACCAACCAGGAGGAGTCCGTCAGCGAGCAAACCTTGGGTTCGCAGCGCTCCGTGAACGTCAAGTACTACCTCACTACAGACGGCCCGAACAAGGTTGACGCCACCCGCGTCCAGCCTCGCCAGGGCGAAGCCAAGGGCCAGGCCACCCACTTCTACTTCGTGCCAGAAGGTAAGTTGTGTGGCGGACAGTTAGAAGAGGGCACGGTAGTTGATGAGAGCCAGGTGCAACCGCAATCGCGGACCGCTCCTGCTCCCACGAAGAAGCACAAGAAGAAGGCGCCTGCGGCAGCTCCTGCCCAGTAGACCTTCCGCCTCCTACAACCACGAAGGCCAACCGGAAATGGTTGGCCTTCTGCTTTTCTGCTGACTCGGCGTTCCCGTGTCCTACTGTCTTTGTGCTCTCAATCGGCCGCGCCTGCACTGCGCTCCGGTTCCGCAGCAGTCGCGTAGGCAACGTCGCGTCCCCCGTAACGGCGGACCCTGATATTCGCCTGCTCGGCGTGACCGTAGAAACCCTCCAGCACGCACAGACGCGAACAGTACTCTCCGATCATGGCCGAAGCCTGGTCGGTCAGTACCTTCTGGTACGTACAAGTCTTGATAAACTTTCCCACCCAGAGACCGCCCGTATAGCGCGCGGCTGTGCCAGTCGGCAGCGTGTGGTTGGTACCGATCACCTTGTCGCCAAATGCCACGTTGGTGCGCGCACCTAGAAACAGTGCGCCATAGTTCTTCATGTTCTGGAGAAAGTAATCCGGATTCCGCGTCATGACCTGGACGTGCTCGGAGGCGATACGATCGGCTTCGCGCACCATCTCGTCGTCCGAGTCGCACACGATCACCTCCCCGTAGTCGCGCCAGGAGACCGAAGCGAGCTCTGCAGTGGGCAAGATCGCGAGCAGGCGTTCTACTTCGGCCATGGTGTCCCGGGCGAGTTTCTCGGAGGTCGTGAGCAGAATGGCCGGAGTGTTGAGGCCGTGCTCAGCCTGGCCCAGGAGGTCAGTAGCGCAGATTTCACCATCCACCGTTTCATCGGCGATGACGAGAGTCTCTGTCGGGCCCGCAATGAGATCGATGCCGACACGACCGAATAGCTGACGCTTGGCCTCAGCCACGTACGCATTGCCCGGACCCACGATCATCGAGACGGGCGCAATGCTGCTGGTGCCCAGCGCCATGGCTGCGATGGCCTGAACGCCACCCATACAATAAATCTCATCTGCGCCACCGAGATGCATGGCGGCGACAACGGCCGGACTCGGCTTGCCGTGGTATGGCGGCGAGGCGGCTATGACCCGCGGCACGCCTGCAACCTTTGCGGTGACTACGCTCATGTGGGCGGAGGCGACGAGTGGGTATTTTCCGCCTGGAACGTAGCACCCCACCGAGTCAACCGGCATATTTTTATGTCCAAGAATGACTCCCGGGAGGGTCTCGACCTCAACATCCTTTAAAGCAGCCCGCTGGGCCTGTGCGAAGTTGCGTACCTGCCGTTGAGCGAACGAGATGTCGTCGATGTTGCGGCGCGAGAGTTGGGAGAGACAGTCATCAATCTCCCGCTCGGAGAGGCGGAACGCCGGCGGATTCCATTTGTCGAATTTTTCCGAGATCTCACGCAAGGCTGTCTCGCCGCGTTTTTCAATGTCTTCGAGGATGCCGGTAACGATGTCACGGACTTTGTTCGCGTCCGCAGTGCCTTGCTCGGGAGTTCGCCCGTCTTTCAAATGGTGTGCCATGGTGACCTCCTTTCACACCTTGGAGCCGCCGAGTGAGGTCAGCCGGTAGCCGAAACAGGCTCGACGAGTTCGACGTTACTGGTCGACCAGCGATGCTGTTCGGCCGCATAGCCGGCTTTGTAGTCGGCTTTGACGGCGTCGGATGCCGTCGGAAGCACGGGGAAGTCCCACCAGCCGACAACCTCGGCGGCGGCAATGGAGGCGTCTCGCGTGATCGGCACTTCGATCAAGGCAGGCGCGTTCGAGTCCAGAGCGCGCTTGATGCTTGAGCCGATTTCGTCCGCGGACTGTACTTTGGCGGCGACCTCGAAGCCAAAGGACTTCGCGAGCGCGACGAAGTCAACCGAGTAGGGCCGGCCATCGCCATTTTGATGGTTGAACTCAGAGCCGATTTGGCGGCCAATGAGATAGTTCTGACCATCGCGAATGGAGATGTATCCCGAGTTGTTGAGGATCAGGAACACGACTGGAATGTCGTACATCGCACAGACCGCGAGTTCCTGAACGCACATCATGAAGTCGCCGTCGCCAATGATGCACACCACGGGTGCGTCAGGCTTCGCGAGTTTCGCGCCGATTGCCGCAGGAAGTGCAAATCCCATCGAGGAAAAAGAGCCCGAGGTAATGTGGGTGCGCGGCTCGTACACCGGAAAAGCTTGCTTGGTCGTGCTCTGCGGATGACCGGATCCCACGGTTACGATGCCATGCCGGGGGAGCACCTTCCGCAACTCCCGCAGTGTGCGCAGCATCGTCGTCGGCATGCCGTTGTAAGATCGGCGTCTCTCCAGCCTCGCTTCCCACTCAATTTTCAGCGCGGCGACTTCTGCCAGATAGGAAGCTCGCGCTTCCCACGCCTTGCGTGCCTGCTCATCCGAGATGCCTGCAAGGATGTCGGCAAGGACTAGCTTGCAATCGGCTACAATTCCGGCCTCAGCGGGATAGTTCTTGCCGATTTCGCGGGGATCGATATCGACCTGAATGAGCTTGGCGTCGGGGATCGAGAAGGTGACACCCTTGCGATACGAGGAGGCCGACCAGTCGGTGAAGCGGCAACCCAGCGACATCACCACGTCAGCGTTGGCGGCCGTCTTGTTGCCGGGCAGTGATCCCGGCCAGCCCGCCGTGCCGGCGCACATCGGGTGGTCTTCAGCGAGGGCGCCTTTACCATTCCAGGTGAAGACCACCGGAATGCCGAGTTTTTCAACTAGCATCGTGAGTTCCGGCGTCGCGTTCGCCGTTATAGCTCCACCGCCTACGACGATGCACGGGCGCTTGGCGTTGAGAATGAGCTCGATCGCGGCCTCGATTGCCACGGCATCCGCTCTCGGTTTGCCAACCGGCAGCCGCTTGTCAAGATCGGCCACATCAACATCAGTCGTTTCAACCTGGACGTCGAGCGGGATTCCCATGTGGACTGGGCCGGGGCGGCCGGTGGTCATCGCGTTCCAGGCACGATGCATCACGAATGGCACCTCGTCGGCGCGAATCACTTCAAAGGTGCGTTTGGTTACGGGCGCCGCGATATGCGGAAAATCAGGAGAGGCAAACCGGTCGAGTTCTTGCATGACGCCATGGCCACGCATGTGCGTCGCCGCGCTGCCGGTAATCAGCAGCAGGGCCGTTGAATCGCAATGCGCGGTAGCGAGTCCGATGACGGTGTTCGTCGCCCCCGGACCAATCGAGACGCAGGCGGCGATCGGTTGGCCTGTAACACGGTAATGCGCGTCAGCGATATGGACGGCGCTCTGCTCGTGCATGACCTGAATAAACGGCAGTTTGGATACTGGATCATGAAACGCGTCAATTATGCTCCAGTTGCCGTGCCCTGGAAGGCCAGTAACGTAGGGAGCACCGTACGCTTTGAGGGCCTTACCGATGATCTGTCCGACCGTGAGCCGCATGCACCACCTCCTGGTCTAATACGTCTGTGCCGCAAATTGTACTCCCGGACAAAGTCTGTCAGGCGTAAAGTTAGCCGGAGGTCGGCAGCGCACGGGATTGTATAATTCGGCGCAGTTCGGGGAACCACAAACATGGATCGACGAACCTTCTTGTCGCATTCCGGTCAGCTATTATTACTCGCGCAGCTTGCTCCGAGGATGCTCGCGGAGAACCCCATGCCCGGAAACAAACAAGCCCGAGATCTTTCTTTTTCCAACAACTGGATTGAAAGTGTGCTGGTCACGGCTGCCGCCGAGATGCCTGTCGAGGAAGCCATCGCCGTTAATCTCTCTTCCACTCCCCTGCAGTACGCTGCCGGCCAGAATCATGGGTTCATCCCGCCCTGGAAGTCGACGATGCTCCGCCATTGCAAGCTCGAGCATGTCGAAGCAGCCGCGTTGCTCCACGTACGCCAGCGCACCGATCTTGGTGGCGTCGCGCTGACGTGGGACTGGTATGGTCAGCGCAATTCCCAGTTCCCGCGCGCAACGCCTCTCTACATCTCATCCCAGGACGACCTTGGAGAGGTACAACTTGATCCTTTCGCCGCCTTTGCGCACAGTACTTCTGCGTCGGCTGCGTCTCGGCACTACCGGTTGAAGCTGAACCTCTGGTACACGCCGGAAGAGACGAATTGCGGAATCCACACCGGACACCAGTTTCTGGAAGTGCACACGCAGATCCTGGGCACCGGCCACATGCAGAAGTTTCGCGAGAACAACGCGGAGACGCTATATGAAGACGTTCCCATGCTCCCGGGATACACGCATGACCCGTTCTTCACGCTCGCCAACGACGGTAGCTTCAGCTATCCGTGGCATCGTTATTACGCGGATACCGATTGCATCTGGATGGCGATCGAACTGCATCCGGTGTAACTTTCATCCAAACTGTGGGCGGAGAGTCTGTGCGAACGAAATTGACATGTCCCACTGTTGAAGAGGCGCTCGAAGCTAGACCTCGTCACATGGCTGATTCGCGAAAAGCGTTTCGACGTATTAACAGCATCGCGCCGACGCGAATTTGCGATAACGGCGGATGGACGGACACGTGGTTCGCGCAGTATGGTGCCATCTTCAACATAGCAGTGACTCCCGCTGCCGAAGTGCAACTCAGCGTCTTCAACCATGATGGCAACTCAGCGCCATTTACCATTAATGCCCAGAACTTTGACGAGCGTTACAGCTTCGAGCAGCCAAATGGCGCATATGGCGAGCATCCGCTCATCGAAGCAGTGTTTGACTGCGTGCCCGTCCCGAAAGGGCACGCAGTCGAGTTATCCATTTTTAGCGAAGCGCCCGCTGGCTGTTCCACCGGAACCTCAGCTTCCGTCACGGTCGCCGTCATTGGCGCGCTGGACTGTTTGACTCCGGGCAGGCTGAAACCCTACGAAGTGGCTGCCACAGCGCACAAAGTTGAAACCGAGTTGCTGCGTCAACAATGTGGCATTCAGGACCAGATCGCGGCCGCCTTCGGAGGAATCAACTTCATCGAGATGGACCGTTATCCCCGGGCCACTGTTAACCGTATCGTCCTGCCCACGGCGACAGAGCGCGAACTGGAAGCCCGGCTGGCGCTGATTTCTGTAGGACCGGGCCATAGCTCATCGCATATCCATGAGATGGTCATTCGCGAACTGCAAGACGCCGGACCCGATGCGGCCAAGTTACAGCCACTTCGAGGCACCGCCGCAAAGTCGCGCGATGCACTGTGTGCAGGCAACTTGGTCGCTTTCGGACGGGCCATGATCGAAAACACTGAGGCTCAGCGCAACCTCCATCCCGAGTTGGTCGGAGCCAGTCACCAGGAGATTATTGACATCGCCAAAGAACACGGTGCCTTGGGATGGAAGGTGAACGGCGCAGGTGGGGCGGGAGGATCCATTACATTACTGAGTGGCTCGGATCGTGCCGCCCGGCGATCGATGTTACAAGCAATCGAATCCACAAATCCAAACTATCGCAACATTCCGATTCGACTCAGCCCTATCGGACTATCTGTCTGGGATTCTCCCCTCGAGTAGGCCGCCGCGGTCTGTATCGAAGTAAGGTAAGCGCGCAAGCGGAATGGCATGGCCGACGGTCCATTGAATGAAACTCGCGGCATTTCCGCTAGAAGCTGTCTGGCTCTGTTGACATCCTAAGTTCCACCCAGATCGCATTCCAGGCAAATGGGGTTATTCTCGGAGTGAGCTCGGCGAGAATCCGCATTTGCCATGGCCGAAGTTGGTCTGGTGCAGTTCGCACGCGTCGCCCTGGACGTCGCGCAGGCGACTGTGCCCCGTTATCGAACGACTTTCAGCGAACACCAGTTCACGCAGCCGCAACTGCTAAGCACTTTGTTTGTTAATGGTTTAGGGCCAGCGCCCAGCGATTCGTAATCGACAGGTCATCGGTTCAAGTCCGATCGTCGGCTCCACTAAGTTTCTGTGCTTCATGCACTTGGCCGCCGCTCTGGCGGCCATCACTTTCGTGTGTGTC
>Ga0209039_10000732_pt1 | contig 31591 bp, 20 predicted proteins | sample BogFormECP12_OM1_FD_188238 | JGI IMG/M metagenome (GOLD analysis project Ga0209039, IMG submission 188238) | Bog forest soil microbial communities from Calvert Island, British Columbia, Canada - ECP12_OM1 (SPAdes) (version 2) | ecosystem: Environmental > Aquatic > Freshwater > Wetlands > Bog ... | reverse complement strand
CCGATCCGGCAACGAAGCTCATCGTCACATCCAACACCGTCACACTGATCGTTGCGAACTAGTTAGAGAAAACGGGGGAAAAGCGGTCGGGAAGGAAAACGGGTCAGCCTGCCGATTCACAACAACCCCGCCGACTTCACCGATAGAAGTTCTTATCGGCAAGATTGGATTTGCTTATGGTGAGACGAGCCCGTAGCAAGTCGCGGCCGTTCCACCGAGTAATTGCTCACGCACCTCGATGCTCTGCGCGCCGATGGATTGCGTAAACGCGGCCAGCGTTTCCTTCCACGTGGCCGCGGGCAGGCAGGCGGGCCACTCACTGCCGAACATCAGGCGGTTGGGACCAAAAACCGAAAGCACGTGCTGCACGAAAGGCCGCAGAGCCGCGGCTGCTCTCTGCGCGCGCTGCTGGCCGGTGAGCAGGCCGCTGACCTTGCAGAAGACATTCGGCAGCCGCGCGGCGGCTTCCATGCCGCGGACCCATTCGGTGGCCGGGCCGGAGTCGAACCGCGGGCGGGCCAGGTGGTCGATCGAAATGCGCAGAGTGGGCGCCCGTTCGGCAATGCGCTGGACCAGCGGAAGCTGCCCAGGCTCCAATTCGAGATCTAGCGGGAGGCCGCGGCGGGCCAGTTCATCGAGGTCAGGGGGGATACCGTCATTCAGCGAGCAACAAACTCCGCGGAGTTTCGGGTGCCCCGAGTATTCGGCGAGGCGGCCGACGGGAACCACCAGACCGGCGATGTGCGGATCATCGGCAGGCAGATGGGGGAACCGGCCCACCAAAATAGCGCCATCGAAGCGGTTGCGCGCCAGGATGGCCTGAAGGTGCTCGGGCGGATGCAGCGGTGAGTAAAATACGTGCGAATCGATGCGCAAGGACAGCTAGAAAATGAAGGCCAGCCCTCCGCGCAGGCTGCGCGGAGTTTCCACCAGCATGACTTGCTGGCCGCTCACCATGCCGATCGGCAGATAGCCCTGCGCCAGCATGTTGCGAAGGTCGGCGGTGGCTTCCACGCGCCGCGCAAAGCCCGGCAGCGGCTGGCGAATGAGAATGTTCAGGCCGGGCGCGGGTTGGTTGGATTGGGTGCTGTAGACATTGCCCGGCATGGCCCAGCGATGGTCCGGGGCACACTCGTAACTGACCACCACGCGGGTGCCGATGTGCGGCGCCGTGGCGGTGACGCGCGTGGTAACGGCCTGGCGGTGGCCGGCGTGGATCATGGCCCGCAATTCATCGGGGTCGTTGGTCACCAGGTCGTGATTGCCGGCGGTCAGCACGCCCACGCTGCCGTACATCACGGCCACAGCCACGTGCTCGCCCAAGTCCTGGGTGAGCGCGGCGGTGTAGCCGGTGCTCTGAAAATTGCCGGCGTTAAAAACGGAGCTATCCGAAAAGAGGTCCGGAAGAACATCGGTGCCGCTGTACAGACCGGCAGGCGACACCAAGGTGAGAGCAGCGTCGGAAATGGATTCGTGATATGCCGTGACGCTGTAGGTTCGCGAGCCCGCCTTGCGGGAATACGTGATTTCGTCCTCCTGGCCGCGCTGCACCCGCGGCCTGCCGTTGAGCAGGGACATGCGCGGAAACAGGCCGAGCGAGTTGAGGTCGCGCTGCAGGCCGGCATCCTCAGAAGGCGAGCCGACCGCCAGGTCGGGGCGGGCGTCACCCGAAGTGTAAGTGAGTTCGAGCGTCGAGCCGCCGCCCAGGTCCCACGTCAGCCGGGCATACGGGCTGGCGTAGTTCATTCGATCGAGGAAGGCGACGCTATTGAGGGTGATCCCGTAGCGCAAAGTGACGTCGTCGCTGAGCTGGGTGTGATCGTCGAAACTCGCCGACATGGTGCGAAACAGGGGAAGCGAGGATTCCGGCCCGGCGAGGGCGGTGGCCATGCGTCCCGGCAAAAACAGTTGCCGCATGGTGAGTGAGACTTCCGGGCTTCCGCCCATCATCTCGCGGCTATAACTGGTGCGGAACGCGGCGGCCGGCACGCCGGTTTGCGAACCATATCCGACATTGCCGGACACTTGCAGGTTGTTGCTGCCGTATAAAGAGGTGGCCAAAGCAAAAGCGGTGCCGAGATCGGCTTCGCTCGATACGCCGGTAGACACGGACCCTTGGCCGGCCGAGACCCGCAGGATGCCATGCGTATCGGAGAAAGCATTGACGTGCTCCATCTCCGGAGCGGGGGCCGAATCCACGAAGCGCTGCACGGCGCGTGTGGCGGAACTGGTGCGCAGAGCCCACTTCCAGTCGTCGGTAAGCAGACTGCCGTTTTCAAGCGGCGGATAGGAAAGCTGGATAGTGCTGAACAGGCTGTTGAGGTTTACCGCCAGCATACTCTGCATGCCGGGCTGCACCAGGATGTTCTTTTTCAGCGCGGGGACCAAGGTGGCAACCGAGACCTTCACCGAATAAAGGTCGGGGACCAGGTCCGAGAACCGGAATCTGCCGGTGGAATCGGAGAGGACTTTCTCGACATTGCGGTCCTGGCGGTTATACAGAAGGACCACCGCGCCCATCTGCGGCACTCCCAGGGAATTGCGGACCACGCCGCTAATGGCGCCCGTGAACTTCACCGGATCGGCGGCCAGCGCAAGCCAGGGAGCGGCCAGACAGGCCATCCCCGCAGCGAGCGTAGTCAGCGTCCTGTGCGTCTTCGTAGTCAAAATCGACGCCCGTGAGCGGCAGGCGAAACCCGCCAGTAATTAGGTTACCGTAAATTCCGCCGATTGTGTAAGCGTCTGGTTACGATTTTTGTCGGTGACCTTCACCCGGATGGTATAGCGCCCCGGCTCAAATTGTTGCAATCGCACCTTCTTTTGGAGGGTGATCTGGCTGGCGGAGGCATCCGGAATCTTGGAGGCATCTTCGGTCAGGCTGATGATGGGCTCGGCGGTGCCCGTGCGGAACACTTCCCAATGCACCTCACCATCCGGGTGATGAGTGGTCTCATCGGCGCCGAAGTTGTATAGTTTCATATAGATACCGAGAGTCTCATCACGTTTGAAAACGTCCCCGAGACGCGGCCGCACAAACGTGCTTCCAATCACGAATGGGCCCGTCCCGATGCTCTTCATGGGAACCGTTTCGATCTTGTCGGCCAGCACCAAGCTGCTCGAGGAGAGCCGGTCGACATCCAGCTTGGGAACCGTGACGGCCTGTTCGTAGTTGTTAATATTGCCGCCCACCATATCCTTGACCACCACAACCAGCCGGTAGGTGCCCGGCGGCAGCGGCACAGCTTTCTGGTACACGTGGGAGCCGTTGGCCCACCCTGCCAGGTACTGCTTGGGGCCGGGATCGATTTTGGCGGTATCCTCGAAGGGGGCGATGATGCGGCGCGTCATGGTGGTGAATTCGCCGAAGATGTGCACCTCCCCATCCTGCACGCCTTCCTTGGTCTTGAGCTGCAAATCCTTGTTGGCGAACTGGAGCGTGACGTAGGTCATGACGGAAGCATCCGTCACCGGGAAGAAATCGACGCGCACCTTGAACGGCAAAATGTTGAAGGTGATCCGCGAATTGACCTGAGCTTCCAGGTCGGTGAACTTGATCGCCGGCGGACGCTGCAGTTTGTAGTACTGTTCGAGGCGGCTGAACTCGTTCATGCTCTCGGGCAGGCCCCCCAGCGGCGCCGCCATGTGAGTGCCATCGGAGTTGTTGAAGCGCGCAGTCTTGTCGCTGATGCCCATCTGCTCCAGAATGGTCAGTCCGGCGTTCGGCACATAGAGCAAGGCGTCCTTTTCGGACGGGTCCATGGTCATGTGGAACTCGCCGGACATGGTCGGATCGACGAATTCGATGATGATGTTGTTGCCGATGCCCTCGATATAGCGGTAGCGCCACTGCTGGAAGGGGAAAGTGGACGTGGTGCCGCCACCCTCTTCGGAAGGACGCTCATAGCTGCCTCCGGAGGAATGGTCTTCGATTTCGTCGGGAGGGCCGTACGTAATATAGATACGGCCGCGATCGGTTTTCCAGCCGGGAATGCCCGACGCGTAATGCTCGTTAGCGTAAGCGATGCGGCGGTAGTGCTCTTCGCGGAATTCGTTTTCGACGGTGTCCGGCGTAGGATCGCGCCGCAGCCAGAACTGTTCGATGAACTGCTCGCGCTCTTCGTCGGTCTGCAAGCGATAGAAAGCGGAGCGTTCCTCGTCCGTGATGATATAGGCTACGTCTTCATTCAGCCATTTCCGATAAGGAGTGGCGAGCTCTTTACGCAGGGCCTTTTGTTTGGCCTTGCGCTCCTTGTCAGTCATGGGGCGAGCGTTGGTTTCGGTCTGGTCCGCGCTTTTCTTGGCGTTCTTCGGATCTTTATCTTTATCGTCCTGCTGCTGGGCTGAAAAGAGACAGACCAGCAACGACAAAGCCAGGCAGGAAATCGAAAGACGGGTCACGCTCATACGGCTCACTGCTTTCCTTGGACAGGTGAAATCGCCTAAACCCATTTTAGGTCTGACGGTTGGCAGGGTCAATCCCGTGCCTGGAGGGCACACTGTGCCTACTTGGCATGGTAGCGCAATGTGCCACTTACCGGTGGAACTGGTCGCCGGCCCGCCAATCGGGCAGTTTATCCTGGTTGGCGATCTCCCTTCCGAGCAGGAACCCATACTCGGCGGCCTGCTGGAGGGCTGTAAAATCCCAGTCCGCCTGGAATTCATCGGAGGGCTGGTGGTAGTGGTGGCTGTTGTAATCTTCCCCCATCCTGGCGCCAAAACCCTCCGGCTTCCCGGCAAACTCGGTGGCGTGGCCGATGGAAAAAGCCGGGATGCCGCCGTGGGCGAACGAAAAATGGTCGGAGCGGAAGTAGTGGCCCTGCTCCGGCTGGGCGTCGGGAGAAACGGTCAGATTCAGGCGCTGGGCGATCTGCTGCGCCAGCGGCCAGACGGTGGTCCGTTCGGCGCCGGTGATGACCACATCCTTGGCGCGGCCCCACGGGTACAGGGCGTCGTAGTTGAGATCGATGGCGGTCTTGCCGGCGGGATAGATCGGATGGCCGACATAGTATTCCGATCCCTTAAGGCCGCCTTCCTCGGCGGTAACAGAAAGGAAAAGCGCCGAGCGTTTGGGCTTTTGCGGCTGGGAAGCCCACGCCCGCGCCAGTTCCATCAGGATGGCGCAGCCGGTGCCATTATCGATGGCGCCGTTGTAAATGGAGTCTCCGTTGACCGGAGTACCGATACCAAGGTGATCCCAATGGGCGGAATAGACCACTACTTCATTCTTCAAGACCGGGTCGCTGCCGGGCACCATGGCGGCCACGTTGCGCGTCGAGATCTCGCGGACTTTGGCGGGCAGATGACCGCGGATCTGGATATCCAGCGGAATGGGCTGAAAATCGGGCTTTTCGGAGGCGGCCAGCAGTTCGTCGACGGTCTTGCCGGCCAGGGCCAGCAGCTTTTCACCGGCCTCCCGGCTGATCCAGGCGGCCATCGAGAGCGCTCTCTGCCCCTGCGCCAGCTTCACGTAAGGCGTCTCGCGGCCCCAGGAACTGCGGACCACGTCCCACCCGTAGCCGGCCGTGGGGGTGGTATGGATGATGATCGCTCCGCGCGCGCCGCGGCGCTGGGCTTCTTCAAACTTGTAAACCCAACGGCCGTAGTAGGTAAGCGCGCGGCCGTCGAAGAACTTGGGGTCGTCCGACGCCGGCTCATTGGTAAAGAGGATCAGGATCTTGCCGGTGACGTTGACGCCTTTGAAGTCGTCCCACTGATATTCCGGAGCGGTGATGCCGTGGCCGACGAAGATGGCCTCGCCTTCGAAGCGGGTATCGGGCCGCTGGGTCTGGCTGACTCCCACGAAATCGTCCAGCCACTTGAATTCCAGCAGCTTGCCCCACACGGAAGCGTTGAGGGTGGCGTCGGGCTGGGTTTCGATGCCCACCAGCGGGACTTTTTGGAAATACGTTCCATTGTCGCCGGCCGGTTTGGCGCCGGCCAGGGCGAACTGTGTGGCAATGTATTCGGCGGCCAGGTCGCCGCCGCGCGCGCCCACTCCGCGGCCTTCCAGCAAATCGAGCGACAGGAAGCGATCGTGCTCGCGGATACGCTCGGCGGAGATGGAACCCTCCTGGGCCAGCACAACGGAGGCGGCGATGAGTAAAATCGCAACAGGCTTGAGCATGATTCAGGGTACTCTCGACAGACCGGCTGCTGCAAATTTTCGAAACTTTCCAGGCTCCGCAACCATAACAAGAATGTAGGGGTTAAACAACCAGACAATGCGGAACCTTCGGAGAATCTTTTTGTTGCTGGCGGTGGGCATGGCCGCCCAGGCGCAAACGGCAGCAAAATGGGACACCAGCGGCAACGGGATGTTGAGCGGCACGTATTATTTCCGCCAGGTGATTTATGTGCTTAGCGGAGACGCATATGGAGATCTGGGCGAAGCCGTCTCGCTTTATGGCAACATCAGTTTCAGCGGAACCGGCACGTACACCCTGACGTCCGGCCAGTGGCTGGCCTTCGATTCGGCCAACAACGGCCAACCAGTTTCGGGGACGGTGAGCGGCACGTATTCAATCTCGGCATCCGGTTACGGCTTCGTCTCCAATCCGTATACTGGCGACAGCATCTACGGGCTGGTTTCGCAACAGGGGATCTTCGTGGGAAGCAGCACGGATAACAGCTACGGGTACAACGATTTCTTCGTGGCTGCGCCGCTGGCCAGCCCCATACCGACCGCCGCGAGTTTCAGCGGCACTTATGTGTTTGCCGATCTGGATTTGGTCGGCGCCGACCAAGGACAAACGCCCGGCATGCTCAGCATGATGTTTACGCTGACCGCCAACGGCGCCTGCGGCCTGGGCCAAACGGCCGTCACCGGGTACGCCGGCACTACCACGACCCCCATCATCCAAACCTCCAGCCTTCCTAATTGCATCTTCAGCAACGGCGCGGCAGTGGTCACGTTTCCCACCAACGGATTGTTGACGCAGGGGCAGAAGTACCTGTACTTTTCCAAGGACGGCAACTTCGTCTTCGGCGGCTCGCCGTACACCGGGTACAATCCGTGGGACATGATCGTGGGAGTCAAAGTGAGCAGCGGGACGCCGAGTTTTTCCGGGTTGTACTACCAGGCGGGCATCGACGAAGTCGGCGGAGACCTGGATACGTATTTCGGATCGCTGGACTCCGTCAGCGGCGGAACGATTCTGGGCCACCAGCGCATCGAGGACCTGCTTTATTCACCCGCGACAACCGACTTCACTTATACCGATTCGTACACGCTGACTTCCGGCTCAACTTACAGCACGTCGTTGGCGCGCTACGCGGTGGGCGCCGGCGGAGCGATCCGGATCGGTTCGGGGATCGGACCATACCTGGGGTTGAGCGTCGCCTTGCAGGCTCCCACCGTGGCTCCCACCGTAAGCGGAACGGGCGTGTTTCTGAACCCGCAAGGGATTGTCAATGCAGCCAGTTGGGCGCCGTTCACCGCGGGAATCGCTCCCGGTGAACTGCTGACGCTTTTCAACGGCTCGAACCTGGCGGCGGACATTGAGGTGGCCACAAGTCCGTTCCCAACCTCGCTCGGCCAGGTGCAGGTGAGTATCGGAGGCCTACCCGCGCCCATTTATTACGTGACCCCCACTCAGATAGCAGCGATTGTCCCCTATGCCGTCGCCGGGCCGATCGCGATGGTGCAGGTGACCAACCACGGCGTGCTTTCGAACGCCGTGCCGGTGTATGTGAACCAGACATCGCCCGGCGTGTTAACCGCGAATCAGAACGGGCTGGGTTATGCAGACGCGCTGCGCCCCGATTACTCGATCGTGACAAAAGCGAATCCGGCGGTAATCGGCGAGAGCATAGCGGTGTACCTGACCGGGCTGGGGGCGGTAAGCCCGCCGATTGCCGACGGCTTCCCGGGCCCTATCGGCACTTACAGCGTGGTGGGGGCGGGTTCGGTGACGGCGGCGATCGGCGGCGTGGCCGCTACGGTGGTCTACGCGGGCCTGGCGCCGGGGTACTCCGGGCTCTACCAGCTCAACGTCACCATACCTTCCGGACTGACCGCGGGAGACAACGTTCTGGAGATTGACGGCCCGGACGCCTCCAATGTGCAGTCGCTAATCCCCATCTCAACCACAGGTGCCACATCCGCACCGGAGACTGCGGCGAGCGTGCCGGTTCCCCCTGCCGGAACGCATCCGCCGGGCAGGCTCAAGGTGGACCCGAAGGCCAAACGCCCGCCGAGCCCGCGCAGCGGCGTCGGAAAGTAGGACAGACGATCGGCTTTTGTCGTCTGTTAAGCCGTCTCGGGGTTAGCGAGGCGTGACAGACCACAGAAGGCGATGGTCTATCCTACTCCGGCAGCTCTTCGTCGAAGCAGACGGCCACTTTGCCGCAGCGGCCGGAACTCATCAGCTTGTATGCTTCCCCCACGTCTTCCAATGCGAAACGATGCGTGATCAAATCGGCCGGATGCAGATTCCAGCGGACCAGCCGCTCCACTAATTCCTCCATCAGCCAAATGGAAGTGACCCACGAGCCGAAGATGGTTTTCTGATCGTGGATGAGGTCGGGCGAAGGATTGAATTCCACGCGGCCGCCTTCCCCCAGAAAAACGATGCGTCCCCACTTGCGGGTGGCGCGGATGGCCGCGGCGCGAGCGGCGTCATTGGCGGAGCAATCGATGGCGCGCTCCACACCGCGGCCCGCGGTGAGATCGCGAACCTGGTCGGCGTTCGCCGGGCCGGACGGCAGCACCACGTCGCACAGCCCGAGCTTGCGCGCGAGCTCCAGCCTTTCGGGAACCACGTCGATGCCGATGATTTTTTCCGCTCCCATTTTGCGGCAGAGCGCTCCGGCCGCCAAACCGACCGGTCCGAGGCCGGTGATCAGCACGGCGTGATCTCCCGAGACGCCGATTTTTTGCAAGCCTTCGTAGACCGTGCCGAAGCCGCAGGCCACCTGTGCGCCATCGGCATAGGTGAGCTCATCGGGAAGCGCCACCAGGTCCTTCTCTTCGGCCAGCAGGTAGCCGGCCATTCCGCCATCGCGCTGCCAGCCGTAGGCGCGGCGATAGCGCTGGCTGGTGCAGGAAATCATGTAACCGCGGCGGCAATCGTTGCACACCCCGCAGCCGGAGATATGATAAACCACCACGCGGTCGCCTTCGCGAAAGCGCCGGCACCCGGGTCCGGCGGCCACAATCTGCCCGCTGGGTTCATGCCCGGCCACCACGTCGTGGTAGCCTTCCGGTCCTTTGCCCAGGTGCTCGTGGTAAATGCAGCGGATATCGGAGCCGCAAATCGTGGAAGCTTTCATCCGCAACAACACTTCGCCGTGGCCGGGCGTGGGAACCGCAACCTCGCGCAGTTCCACCGTGCTGTTGCCGGGCAGAAACGCCCCTTGCATGGACTGGTTCATGGCCATCAATTCCTTTCGTTACGGAGGGGTGATTCGCCCATCGGGATCCCACAGGTCTTCCCAACTCTGGCCATCCTTCCACAAAAAGACTTGCCCCTTGATCAGCCGGCAATGGCGGTCGATGGCGGCGATTTCACGCATGTCTTGGGCGGTGAGCGGAGCCGCAGCGGCCCCTTGCAGGTTGGCCAGGTAGTGGCTGCGCCGGGTGGAAAACGGTATAGGAATCTGGCCGCGCGTGATGGCCCACTGAATGCACACCACCGCCGGATTGGCGCCCAGGCGGCGGGCGATCTTCACAATCACGGGATCCTCGGTGGGTGCGGTGTCTTCCGGGGTGCGGTCGCGTTCCGGGCGGCCGGGCGAGCCGATGGGGGAATAACCCACCGGCTGGATTCCGTGCTCCACGACGAAGCGGAACAGCTCCGGCTGCTGAAAGTGCGGATGCAGTTCCATCTGGTTCACCGCCGGCCGGATGCGTGCGTCGTCCAGCAACGGCGCCAGTTTCGGAATGGTCATGTTGGAGGTGCCGATGTGGCGCGTGAGACCCAGGTCCACCAGCTGCTCCATCTTGCGCCACGTTTTCAGAAAACTCCGGTGCAGGTAAGGCCGCGCGGACTGGTTGCGCGCGCTCACGTCGCAGCCCGGCGGGTGATGGTTGGGAAAGGGCCAGTGGACCAGAAAGAGATCCAGGTAGTCGAGTTGCAAATCGGCCAGGGTGCGGCGGCAATCGGGGATCACGTCATCTTCGCCATGGCGGTCGTTCCACAGCTTGGAAGTGATCCACAACTCGGAGCGGCCGACGCCGCCATCCCGAATGTCGCGGAGCGCGCAGCCGATCTCCGCCTGGTTGCCGTAGACCGAGGCGCAGTCGAAGTGGCGATAGCCCACCGCGGCCGCTCCGCGAACGGCGCCGGCCACAGCGGAGGCGGAGACGTGGTCGGAGCCGAACGTGCCGAGCCCGATAGCGGGCATGTGCGCGCCGGTCGATAATCGGCGGCGCGGAATGGATTGGGGATCGACGGCATCGGCGGCCGGCGTCCAGCGGTCAGACGAATGCATCATTCGAACTATACTCATTCTGGCATCAATCGCGGGGGTTGAACAGGCGGAAGCCATGGGGCAGGTTGGTTACCGGCGGCGGGTTGGCAACCCGCCTGCCGCCGTTTTGAAATGGCCGCTCCGCGCCGGTTGGCAACCGGCGCGCAGGATACCATCCTGCCCCCAAGCCCGGCGCTACAGGTCGAGAGTTTCAACGATGGCTTCGACGTCGGCCGGACGCACGCGCACGGCGTCTTTCATCAGGCCGGGGCTGGCGCGGTCGTCGAACGCCTGGAAAAGGGCCATCTTGGCGATGGCATAGCGCTCGTTGTTCGAGAGCTCGCGAGCGTGGGACCGTTCCCAATGGGCGACGGCCTGGTCGCTGACGTGCACGCTGGCCGCGCTCCAGCTCTTACGGTCGGCTGAGATCGTAAACACGAACTCGGAGCCGCTTTCCCCGGCGGAGCGGAACGGGCGCTGACCCTCATAATAATACTGATACACGTATCCACTTTGCGCCGAATAGGTTTTCAACCGCCGCACAGGCGGGGCACCGGTGAGCGCCGCCGGCTTTTTGGAAAACAAGTTCCGAAACACAATTGAACCCGATCTAAGGGATATTCCCTTCACATTCGGTACTCGAAGATCTCTTGACAAGAATACCAACCCGGCGCAAACTGTAGTTGGAATCAAGCCGGTTTCACTGATTCCGACGGCGTTTCAAGGCTGGCCCACGTGGGCTGGCAGGAGGTGCCAGATAGAACCGGACGAAGATGGGGGCGGCCTCATCCTCGGCGAATGAACAAGGCAGTACGGAAAGTTTGAGCGATCGGATCCCAGAGCGCCCATGACTGATAAGGGCCTAGCGCGTGATGCGCAATTCGGATGATCGCGGACGAATTTCCGGGTTCATGTCGCTGTTGGATTGACCGCCCTTTTCGTTTTTGTCATGCGGTTTTTTCTGCGTCGTGTCATGGGCAATCACTCGCAGTAGTGTAAACTGGGTGAAGCCCCATCCCACTTCTTATGACATCGGTTGAATCCCGGGAGATTGTCAGCGCTCATAGCCCTGATTCCGACGACGCATTCATGTTCTACGGACTGGCAACCAAGAAAGTCCGTTCAGCCAGGGTTACGTTCCGGCACGTGCTCGAAGATATCGAGACCCTGAACCGCAAGGCCAGGGAAGGTCTATATGATTTGAGCGCCATTTCTTATCACGCGTATCCCTATGTGGCGGACAAGTATGTACTGATGAACAGCGGTTCCAGCATCGGCGACGGCTATGGTCCGATGATCATCGCGGCCCGGCCGATGGAGCCGGAAGAGATCAAAGGCAAACGTATCGCCGTTCCCGGCCTGCTCACCAGCGCCTATCTGGCCTGTAAACTGTTTCAGCCGGATTTCGAACCCGTGGTGACTCCCTTCGACAAGATCACCGAGGCGGTGCGCGAGCACGCCGTCGATGCCGGCCTGATCATCCACGAAGCGCAATTGACCTTCGACCGCGAAGGTTTCCACCGCATCATAGACCTGGGCCGATGGTTCAAGAGCACCTACGACCTGCCGCTGCCGCTGGGCGCCAACGTGTTGCTGCGTTCGCTCGATGCCGACGTGCAGAGCGAGTGCTGCCGGTTGATGCGCGAAAGCATTCAGTATGCCCTGGACAACCACGACGAGGCGCTGGAATACGCCATGCAGTTCGCGCGCGATCTGGACCCGCGCCTGGCGGAGAAATTCGTGGGGATGTACGTCAACCACTACACCCTGGACGCCGGCGACGTAGTGCCCATAGCCGCGCAGAAATTGCTCGACCTGGGCTTCGAAGCGGGCCTCATCGATCGCCGCGTGGAAGTGGAGTTCGTGAGGTAGGAAGATTTCACCGCTGAGACGCAGAGACGCGGAGAAAACCAAAAACAAAGCAGGGAGCGAGGAGGAAGCAGACTGACATGGCTTCCCCTCAATTCCTTTTTTGTCCTTCTTCTTGCTTTTCTCAGCGTCTCTGCGTCTCAGCGGTGAAGTCTTCGGTTTGCCCGCGCCGGAACACGTTAGCATAGAAGCATGCGCATTAACCCCATCGCATTGCTCGCGCTGGCCGCGTTGCATCCGCTTGCGGCGCAGGCAGTCAAACCGAAAGACGTGCGCGAGGCGGCTAAGGCCGGCTCGGCAGCCATCCCCAAGCTGCGGGAGTTTCTCAAGAACCCGTCGAGCGATGTGCGCAACCAGGCCGTTCGCGAACTGATCGATATCGACGCGCCGCAGGGCATCGACCCGCTGATCCAGGCGACCCACGACAACGACCCCGAGATCCAGATGCTGGCCACCGACGGGTTAGTGAATTTTTATTCGCCCGGCTACGTCAAGGGCGGTGTCGCCGGCACCGTGCGGCGCGTGGCCACCAACATCCGCAGCAAGTTCACCGACACCAACGACCTGGTAATCGATCCTTACGTGCTGGTGCGTCCGGAAGTGATCTCCGCCCTGGCCCAACTGGTGACCGGCGGCGCCAGCCTGGAATCGCGCGCCAACGCGGCCCACGCCGTCGGCATTCTGCGCGGCAAGGCGGCCGTCGACCAGTTGGTGGAAGGCGTCCACTCCAACGACAGTGACCTGATATACGAATCGCTGGTCGCGTTGCAGAAGATTCGCGACGAATCGGCCGGGCCGCGCGTGGCATTCCGGCTGCACGACCTCGATCCCAAGGTGCAGATCGCGGCGATCCAGACGGTGGGCGTGCTGCTCGACAAGGCCGCCGTGCCCGACCTGGTGGATGCGCTCAACCGCGCCCGCGACCCCAAGGTCAAGCGCGAGGCGCTCACCGCCATCGCCATGCTACCCACCGAACAAAGCCGCGCGCTCTACACCCAATACCTGCACGACAAAGACGACCGCCTGCGCGCCGCTGCCGCCGAGGGCTTTGCGCGCCTGCGCAACCGGATCGACCTGCCGATGCTCGAACAAGCCTGGAAAGACGAACAAAAGGCCTTGCCGCGGCTCTCGCTGGCCTTCGCCCAGGTGATGCTCGGCAACACCGGGTTGAGCGAATTCAGCCCGCTGCGCTACCTCATCAACAATCTGAATTCGGCGGCATACACGGGCGTGGCCGTGCCGTTTCTGACCGAACTGGCGCGCGACCCAGCCATCCGCCAGGCGCTCTATGCGCCGGCTATGGGAGGCACGCGGGATGAGAAAATCGGCCTCGCGCGGGTGCTGGGCGCGAGCGGAGACAGCTCCAGCCTGCAGGTCTTGCAGGGGCTTAGCAAAGACACCGATCCCCAGGTCGCGCAAGAAGGATTGCGGGCCCTGCGCAGTCTGCAGAGCCGGATGTAACTACTTCGCCTTCTTCTGCTTCTGCTGGCCGACGCGCACCTTGACGTGCAGTGTCTTGCTTTCCTGGAAAGCCTTGTGATCGTGACGCGACACCGCGTCCGACAGGTACTTATCGACATCGGCGTTCCTCGGCAGGACGGCCATCAGGGTGAAATTGTCGTCGCAGGTCGGGCAGAAAGGCCGGAACCGCTTCACGTTCGGAATTGCCATAACTTTACTTAGTCTAGCAGAAGTTCGGCGTACGCCGCCTCACCAGGTCCGATGTGGGGCAGCCTGTTCAGGCTGCGGACCCGCTTTCCAGGGGGTCGAACGCCGGCTTTTCAACGCGGAGACGCGGAGGAGCGGAGAAGAGCAAAGAGAAAGACCAATGCAGGGAGCGAAGTGGAATTCATGCGCTAGCAATGAATTTCAACGCGGAGACGCGGAGGAGCGGAGAAAACAAAGAGAAAAACCGAAGCTGGGAGCGAAGTGGAATTCATGCGGTAGCAAGAAATTTCAACGCGGAGGCGCGGAGGAGCCGAGGAAAACAAAGATAAGAACCAAAGCAGGGATTGAATCGAAGGCAACAAATCCTGCTTCCTCCCTACTTCTTTTTTCTTTCCTCTTGTTTTTCTCCGCTCCTCCGCGCCTCCGCGCTGGAAAGCCGGCGTTGCGGGCCGGAGACCCGTTCCACAGCCCCACAACTCACCCGGCCATCTCAACCGGGTCGGTGGTGCGCATCTCGATCCAGCCCTGCTGCGGTACGGCGTCGATCGGCAGGCCGCCCTGCCACAGCGAGAATTGGAAACGCAGCCCCGCGCCGGCGCCAGCCCCGATCGCAGCCAGCGGGATGCGCGCTTCCAATACGCGGTCCAACGCGCATTCGACGGGAGGCTCCAGCGTTTCCACGACGAGCGCGGAGCCTTTGCCGAGCATGATGGTCAGGCGAGTGATCCGCGCCTCCTGCAGGGCTTCCAGTGTGAACCGGGCTTCCATCCCCGCTACTTCTTCCTGGTAACTGGAATCGAAATCCACCCGCAGGAAAAGATTCACGCCGTCGCTTCCGAACTGCACTTCGCGAACCACGAACTTCTTGCCATGCATGGAGCCCGACCGTTCGTCCACATGGCAAACGCCGGCGCCCAGCCACTCGAAGTACGAAATCACCTGGCCGTCGATCGAGGGATGAATGGGGCCGGACGGCGCGATGCGCACCTCCGGCAGCGCGATCTTCAAGATGGGACGCGACAATTCTTCGGGCGGCGCCAGGTTGAGGAAGCGGTAAACGTTGGCGAGGTGGTTGCGAAAAAGCTCGTCAAACTCCGGGCGGTTGGCGGATTCGTGCTCCGGACCGTACCACCAGCACCAGTCGCTGCCTTCAGCGATCAGCAACTCTTCAAACGCCCGCTCGCGCTGCGGTTGCGGCGCGGCCGCGGCGGCGCCGTCGAAGGCCTGGCGGGCGCGCAACAATTGCGCCCAGGCATGATTATCCTCTTCCGCGCCGATCCACACGTCGAAATTGGCGCCGATCCACGAGCCCGGGAAAATGTGGTCCAGCGGTTCCGGCGCCATCAGGCGCAAGGCCTCGCTCACGGTGACGGCCTGCATGCGTCCGTCTTCCGAAATGCGGCGGTACAACTCGCGCAGAAACGGGCGGCCGTTGAGCTCGTAGTATTCCCAGGCGTTCTCGCCATCCAGGATGATGGGCACCAGCGCGTCGCGGCCGGCCGCCAGAATGCCGGCGCAGTTGTCGCTGATGCGGCGCAGAAAATCCTCCGCCGCCGGCGCGGCATCCATGCGGGAATAAACGAAACCGATCAGGTCGCTCAAGAAGTGATCGCGAAACAACACGCCCAGCGTGCGTTGCGCCTGGCGCCATTGGTAGGGCCGGTAGAGCCCATCCACGCCCACCGAACGGCCCAGCGTGCGGTTCAACACGCCGCTATCGGTGGCCGCCCACTCAAAACCCAATTCGGACGCGATGGTGAAGACTTCGTCGGATACCGCACCTTCCGACGGCCACAGTCCCACCGGCGCCACGCCGAAATGGCTGGCGCAGTATTCGCGCGCCATGGCCAGTTGGCGGCGCGCGTCGTCGGGGTAGCGAAACCGCGGCGGCAGCGGCACATCCGGATGAGAGACGCTGGCGACATTGGAATCGCATAGCAGCGGCAGGATGGGGTGGTAATACGGCGTGGTCGAGATCTCGATCTGCCCGGCGCCGGCCAGCTTTCGATAGATGGGCAGCACGCGGCCGACCATCTCGCGCTGCTTCTCTCCCATGCGCCGCTGATCCTCCAGCGTGAAGCCACGCCCGCGCTCCACCCACTCGCGCACATCCGGATCCTGCTCCTGGAACTCCTCGTCGAACCACGAAAGTTGCGACCACATCTGCACATCGCGAAGCTCCTGGACGCCGAAGAGGCTGGGGCCGCCTGAACTCTTCTGCGCCTGCACGGCCTCGAATAACTCGCCGTAGCGCGGATAGCGATGGATCATGTGGTGCGGGTCGGCGTAAAACGAATGCCGCAGCAGGAAGGTGCGGGCAGCGTCGTCCAACGTCTCGGCCGGCCTGAGCGCCACCTCGAGAAATGGGTCGGCCGCCTCGCCGACCGCGTATTCGACCACCTGCGCCATCATGGAAGGCACCAGATTGAACGTCTGACGCACTTTCGGAAATTCCTCGAGTATGCGCGCCATTCCGTAATAGTCTTTGAGCGCGTGCATGCGTGTCCACGGCAGTTTGTACTCGCCGGTGATCAGGTCCTTGTAAAAAGGCTGGTGCATGTGCCACAGGAAGCACAAGTAGATCTGGGCCATCCCTTCCAGTGTACGCAGTGCCGCCACCTGGCGTGAGCTATGCTGGCACTTTGCAGCTCCACTCGCAGACCCTCACCGCCGTGCTCCTCGCCATGCTCCTGGTCCTCACCGGCTCGGCCCGCATCGTTTCCACCTACACCGTCTTCAACCACACCATCGACGAGCCCGACCACCTGGCCGCCGGCATGGAGTATCTCTCCACCGCCCGGTATCTCTACGAGGACCAGCACCCGCCTCTGGCCCGCGTTTTCGGCGCGCTCGGCCCCTTCTTCTCGGGCGAACGCTTTCAGCCCGGCCCCGATTCCTACCACGAGGGCTACCGCATCCTGGGCTGGGACACGCACTACGACCGCACACTGGCGCTGGGCCGCGCGGGAATGCTGCCATTCTTCTGGATCGCTTCAGCCGTGGTGTTCCTATGGGCTCTTCGCGCCGCCGGCCCGCACGCTGCGCTCCTTTCGACCCTGCTCTTCACCACGCTGCCGCCGGTGCTGGCGCACTCCGGCCTCATCTCGACCGACATGGCGGCGGTGGCGTTTACCGGCGCCGCCGCCTTTGCGTCTTTGCTATGGGCCGAAGTTCCCGACCGCAAGCGCACCATCCTGTTCGGCGTTTGCCTGGGCCTGGCCGCGCTTTCGAAATTCTCCGCGATCCCCTTTCTCGCCATCGCTCTGCCGCTGATGCACCGCGGGAAGCTCTATAACGTGGCGCACGCACTCATGCGTGCCGTGTCGAGACTCATCTCGACACGCCGGCGGGGGACGGAGAGCCTGTCGGAACCAGGCGTCGGCATGAGTGCCGACGCGGCACGCACGAGTGCGTGCGCCACATCGTCATACAGGCTGGCCGCCGCCATCGCGGTTGCGTTGGTGGTCGTCTGGGCCGGCTACGGCTTCTCCTTCGCGCGCGTCGATTATCTCCACCTGCGCTTGCCCGCGCCGCGATTCTTCACCGGCCTCCAGACGCTGTGGGCCCACAACGCCGCCGGACACGCCTCCTACCTGTTCGGCGCCCGCAGCAGCACCGGCTTCTGGTATTACTACCCCGCCGCGCTGTCGTTGAAAACGCCTCTCGCGATGCTGCTCGTCCTGCCGCTGTGCTTTCGCCGCAGCGTTGCCCAACCCATGCTCTTCTCGCTCGTCGTTCTGTTCTGCGGCTTCGCCAGCCGAATCAACATCGGCACCCGTCACGTTCTCCCCATCTATATTGGCCTCGCAGTGGCCTGTGGCATCGCCGCCGCCCCGTTGCTGCGTCACCGCATGGCCCGCTGGATTATCGTCGGGCTGCTGCTCTGGCATGTCGCATCCGGCGCCCTGCAGCATCCCGACTATCTTTCCTACACCAACGAGCTCGCCGGCGCCCACCCCGAGAATTTTCTGGCCGATTCCGACCTCGACTGGGGTCAGGACATGAAACGCCTGGCTGCATTTCTGGAGCGGGCGCGCGCCACAGAAGTGACTTTCGTTCCCTTCAACCGCACCTATGGCGTGCTGACCGGCCACGCGTTTCCCGAAATGCATCCCGGCGATCCGGCGCACCCGTCCCCAGGCTGGAATGCCGTCAGCGTGAGCGTCTGGAAAATCTTCGGCGTGCCCTCATGGCCGGACGGCCACCCGCAAGCGAAGATCGGGCGATCGATTTTCCTGTGGGATGTGAAGACACAAGGAACCGGATTCCGCCCCCGCGAGTCTAACGCATCGTGCGTCCCGTCGTCGCCATTCTCTGCGCCGCCACCGTGGCCTGCGCGCAGGACCCGGTCACTTTCCGCACCGCCGTCTCGCTGGTGCACGTCGATGCCGAAGTGCTCGGCCAGGACGGCCGCATCCTCAACGGTCTCCACAAGGAGGACTTTCGCGTTTTCGACGAGCGCAAGGAGCAGCCCATCCTGCAATTCGCCGCCGAAGAGCAGCCGATCGACCTCATCCTTCTGTTCGACATCAGCGGCAGCATGCGCGGCGTGGTTCAGGAAGTGGCCGATGCCGCTCGCCAGGGCCTGCACGAACTGCAATCCGGAGATCGCGTCTGCGTGATGGTCTTCAACACCCAAAGCCGCGAGGTCGCGCCCTTCACCGAAGACCTCGATGCCGTCGACCGCACCATTCACGACGATGTCCTCGGCCTCGACTTCGGCGGCGGCACTCTGATCCAGGCCGCCGTCTCCGACGCCGCCATGCGTTTCCGCCGCGAGCCCCACACCGAGCGGCGCCGCGCCGTCCTCATCATCACCGACAACATGGGCACGCGCACGCGCCGCGAGGAGTCGGTGGTGGACGAGTTCTGGGAATCTGACGCCATTCTCAGCGGCCTGATTGTGCGCAACCCCGCCTTTCAGACGATGCGCACGGTAGGCGTCATCCTCAATCCAACAATGCTGGCGATGCAGGCCGGCATGAAGGGCGTCGCCGAAAAGACCGGCGGCGACGCGCTCACCGCCAACGAACCCGGCACGGCGTTCCAGGAAGCCATGCGCCGTATCCGCACGCGCTACAGTCTCTACTACGCGCTGCCCGAAGCCAAACCCGGCGTCACTCGCGCCATCCGCGTGGAACTGGCGCCCGACGCCGCAAAACGTTTCCCCAAGTCCCGCGTGCGGGCGCGCACGGGCTACGTGGTTCCGAATCAAACCAAGTCACGGCCGGGCTCCCGGTAGTGAAATTCGGGAATACGCTGGAGAGACTGTTTTTCGGGCCTGTCAAGAAATGCGTCCGTCCCCTTTTCCCCCCTTTTCCCCCCTTTTCCGCCGGATTACCCGCGGGGCAAAGCGGGGACAGCTACCAATTCCAAAGGCGGGAATTGGTAGCAGTCCCCGTTTTGCGGCGACGCGTGCTCCCAAGCTGCGCCGCAACCCGCTCACTCCGTCCACACCAATCCCGACGGCAGCTCCTCGCCGAAGATCCGCCCCAGCGCCTGCTCGTCTTCGGCTTCGCCATCGAGTACGGCCAGCAACCGCTCCGCCTTCGCCATCCCTTGCAATTTCCGCTTGACCGTCTCCCGCGTGGCCGCGGCCAAATCCCGGGTGGGATCTCCCGTGAGGCGCACCATCGCCGCCAAGGCGTCGCCCGCCGGAGCGATCTTCACCAGCGCTTCCACCCAGCGCGTCACCGTGGCCGGCGGCACCACCAGGTTCACCGGTCCATAGAAGAGCTTGCGCGCGCCCAGCCGCGACAGGCACCACAACTCGCTCTCTTTGTAATCCCCGGTCTTCACGCGCTTGATGAGCGCGTCGCCCAGCTCCGTCTTAGTCCCGATGGGCAGCAACTCCAGGCTCGAAGCCGTGCGCCACATCTCCCTGCGCAACGATTCATTGATGCGCTGCGGCTTCTGGCTGCCGCGCGGCAGCAAAGACCCCGCCAGCCGCTGGTAGACATCGGCCTGCTGGTTGCGGTTCATGCCGCCCGCGGCGCGGCCCCAGAAAATCCACCAGTCGATCTCACACTGCACCTGGTTACTGTGCGTGAGGCCGCCAGCGTAAACCCGTCGTGTCTGCTCGAGGCGGAAATCGTCACCCGGATACCCGAAGCCCGGCCGCAAACAGAAGCCGCACAGGTTCAGCCAGCGCATTTCGTACGCCGGACTTTTCTTGCGCCCGTCGGCCGCGGCCAGAAACGCATCGGCCATTTGCCGGATGGCCGCCAGCGGCCAGGAATTTCTGCCCAGGCCCATGGTCTGTTCGAGCCGCGCCGGCAATTCCTCCGGCCCGACTGGCGATTTCGCGGTGGTCGAAAACACGTTCGCAATCAGCTCGAGCGATGCCTTGAGCGCCTGCTCGCTCACCACAGCCGCGGCCGCACGCTCCACCGGCTGCTCGGCCTGCTTGCGCAGCTCGAACTGCAAGCGCCAGCGGTTGTCGCTGATCTTCGATTCGCACCAGGTCTCGAGCGTGCCCACTTCCGTGAGCCGCGCGCCCAGTTTCACCGGGATCAGCCGTTCCTCGGCTTTCTTGCCGAAGCGGATCACGGCGTGCAGCGGCACATGGCGGTGCAGGCCCGCTTCGTCGGCCGGAAACTCCACCAGGTCGCCCAGCTTGTCTTCGGTCCGCATGAGCGAGCTGTAAAGGCGGAACGACACCGGCCGGTTCGCCACCAGTTGCAGCGCGTCGTGATCGATCTCGACCGCCGAGCCTTCCTCCGCGCCGCGCGGGACCAGGCAGACCGCCGGAAACTTGCCGTCCTGCGCTTCGCCCAGCGCGATGTAGTAAGCGCGCGGTAGACCGCCGCGCACCAGCACGCCGCTGCCGGTGGACCGCACGTAGGAGTAGTAGGCCGCTCCGCGCGCGACAGCCAGATCGAGATCCTGGTTTTCGAAAACCTCCGGCCGCCGGCCATACCACTGGCCCACCACGTCCGCCACGCGCTCGCGCAGGATCGCCGGGATGAAGAAGCCGCCGTTGAACAGGATGGCGTCCGGCGCCTGTCCGGTCGGCTCCAGAAACGCATTCAGGTGGCGCGTGATGGCCGCGTCGGTTTCATACGGCAACCCCAGTTCACGGAACAGGCTGCGCTTTTCGTCCTTCGGCCCTTCGCCCCGCTGGGTGAACGGCAGGAAGCCTTCGAGCGCCAGCTCCAGCGCCTCTTCGCGCAGAATCTCGCTCTTGAGCGAGCGGCCGATCAGCGCCGAACCCGCGCCCAGCACGGTGATCTCCACGCTTTTCAAATCCGGGTCGTTCAGCAGCTTCTCTTTGGCCGCCGAACACTGCCGCCGCAATCCACTCCGCTGACGGATGGAGAGCTTCGACGCCAGCTTGGTTTCCACCAGCCACGCCAGCGTCAAATCCAGGTTGTCGCCGCCCAGCAGCAGGTGCTTGCCCACCGCGGTGCGCGTGAAGTTCACCAGGTCGCCTTCGCGCGAGACGCGGATCAGGCTGAAATCGCTGGTGCCGCCGCCCACGTCGCACACCAACACCACCTGGCCGTCAAAAAGTCTCTTGCGCGACTGCGCCAGGTTGTTCGAGATCCACGAATAGAAGGCCGCTGCCGGCTCTTCCAGCAGCGTCAGCTTTTCGAGGCCCGCCTCGCGCGCCGCCATCACCGTAAGCTCGCGCGCCTCTTCGTCGAACGAGGCCGGCACCGTCAAGACGATGTCCTGCCCGGCAAGCGGCACTCCCATGGTGCGGTCCCACTCTTCGCGAAACTTGCCGATGATCCGCGCCGACACTTCGACCGGCGACATCACCCTTCCGGTCTCCGGCGAATCCCACGGCAGAATCTTGGCCGTGCGGTCCACGTCGGCGTTCGACAGCCAGGATTTCGCCGAGTGCACCAGGCGCGTCGGAACAATAGCTCCTTGCTCGCGCGCGTACACGCCCACCGGCTGCCCGTCTTCCAAGTAGAGGAACGAGGGCAGCGTGCGCCGCGCTTCCACCCGCCCCGCCGCCACCAGTTGCGGCGTCTCGTAGATGTGCACCGGCGGAAATTCGCGGTCCTCCGCCTCGCGCTCGTCGATATACGCCAGGGCCGAATTGGTGGTCCCTAAGTCGATTCCGACTTTCAAAGCTGGCTCACCCCTTGACCTTTTCCCTGACGTGTACCCTGCGTTTTCTTACTCAATTTCGATTTCCGCGGGCGCGATAATGGCCGCGTCCTGTCCCGTCCCCAGTGCCGGCAAATCGAGCTTCGCCGCGCGCCAGCCTTTATGTTGCAAAGTGCCGCCCGCGGGCGGTTTCGCCGGCACGTTGCCGACAAACTTCACCACGTTCGGGTCTGCCGAAGGCGCCTTGACAAAAGTCCCTTCCACGCCGTCGATCACCGGTTCCAGCCACACGTACCGCTGCAGAGATTCGCGGCCCTTCTTGTGGATGTCCCGAACCGCCGCTCCCACCTGCTCATCCGCGCTACCGTCGATATCTTCCATCAGAAAATCCACCAACCGCGAATCGCGCTGCAAAATGCCGAGAATCTGCAATGCTCCATCCGCCGGTCCTCGCACTGCTGCAGGCGTCGCGCGAGCCGCGGGCGCCGCCGCGCGCTTCACCAGTCCCAATTCCGCCAGCGCCGCGCTCGAGAGCTCGCCCGAGAACAATAAGTTGAAGAAACAACGAAATGCTAAACCAATCCGCATCGGATCAATGACTCCAAAACTTAGGATAACTTGTAGAGCGGCCATTCACCGACTGAAGCGATTCTGCTCTTTCTCGGCGCCTCCGCGCCTCCGCGTTGAAGTCTTTTCTTCGGTCGTTTGGTGGCGGCTTCTCCTGCTAGCGGATCACCGCCTGCCGCAGCCGCTCCAACTGGCGCCGCGCAATCTCCGCCCACTGTCCGGAGCTGTCCAGCTTCAAATACGCCTTCCAGTGGTGCACGGCCTTCATGGCATCGCCGGTCCGCTCGCATAGCAGCGCCAGGTTGAAGTGCGCATCCGCATAGCTCGTGTTCAGCTCCAGCGCCCGCTGGTAATGTCCCAGCGCCTCTTTCACCCGTCCCTGCTCGTCGTAAAGGTTGCCCAGGTTGAATTGCGCCAGCGGGTAATCCGCGTCAGCCTCGATCGCCTCGCGGTAGTATTTTTCCGCTTCGCCGAATTTCCTCTGGCGGTAATAGACGGTGCCCAGGTTGACCAGCGCCCCGGCCGCCTTGGGGTTCAGTTCCAGAACCTTTTCATAGGCTTCCACCGCCTGCTCGATGGGGGCCCCGGCTTCTTCCAGTTCCAGGCCTTTCTGAAACCACACTTCCGATTCGCGGAGCTGGTTGGCCGGCTGCTTGCGCTCCGGGAAGTTCTTGACGCTGCGCAATTCGCCCGCGTCGAAATCGAACAGGATCTGTCCGCTGATGGCCTCCATCTTCTGGCCCGCCACGTGGACCACGATCTTCTTGCCGTTGGATACCACGCGCAGTTCCGAAAGCGGCTGCTTGACCCAGTCGAGCTTCTCGCGCAACGATTCCAGCGCCCGCCCGATCTGGCGCGCCGCGATGCGTTTCTCGCGCAGTTTGACGATGGCTTGCAGCGCGATCAGGTCCGAAAAGGAATAGGTGTCGCCTTCCGGAATCAGCTTCTGCCGCTCCCAACTTTGGAGCTGGCGCTCGGTGAGTCCGAACTGGCGGCGGACGTCCGCCCGCGAGTATTCCTCCTTCGGGCCCTTCTGGAGCACGTGCCTATTTTAACCCGCTTTTCTCGCCAGGTTTCGTCGCGCGCGCCTCAATACCGCCGCAACCACCGCGCCTTCTCCACCACCCTCTCCACATTCGGCAGGAACGCCTCTTCGAGCGGCGGGCTATAAGGCACCGGCGTATCCGGCGCTGTCACGCGCACAATCGGACCGTCCAGGTATTCGAATACCGCCTCAGTCAAAGTGGCTGCCAGTTCGCCCGCCATCCCGCCCGTGCGCGTGTCTTCGTGCAACAGCAGCGCCTTGGACGTCTTCTTCACGCTCGCGCAAACCGTCTCGCGATCCAGCGGGACTAAAGTGCGCAAGTCCACCACTTCCACCGACACGCCTTCTTCCGCCAGCCTTCCGGCCGCTTCCAGCGCTGTCCAGACCATCGCCCCATAAGTAATGATGCTGAGGTCGCGGCCTTCGCGCGCCACCTTCGCCACTCCGATCGGCACCGTGTAGTCCCCGGCCGGCAGATCCTCTTTGATACGGCGATAAAGTCCCTTGTGCTCGAAGAAAATCACCGGGTCGTTGTCGCGGATGGCGGCCTTGATCAGCCCCTTGGCATCGTAGGCCGTCGCCGGCGCCACCACTTTCAATCCGGGCGTCCGCACAAACCACATCTCGGGGTTCTGCGAATGGAACGGTCCGCCGTGGATGCCCCCGCCCGATGGCGCGCGCACCACCAAGGGCACCGCGGCGCCCCAGCGGTAACGGCATTTGGCGGCGAAATTCACGATCTGGTCAAATCCGCAGGAGATGAAATCGGCGAACTGCATTTCGGCCACCGGCCGCAGTCCCATCAGCCCCGCGCCGATGGCCGCACCAACGATGGCCGCTTCCGAGATCGGCGTATCCACCACCCGCTTCTCGCCGAAATGTTCGAAAAAGCCGGCCGTCACCTTGAACGCGCCGCCATACACGCCAATGTCTTCGCCCAGCAAAAAGACGTTGGGGTCGCGCTCCATCTCTTCCCACATTCCCTGGCGGATGGCTTCGAGATACGTGGTGGACATGGCTAGTGGCTTTCGTACACGTCTTCTTCGAGCGTCGCCGGGTCCGGAAAGGGGCTCTGCTCGGCCCACGCCACGGCCCCATCCACTTCGCGATGGACGGCGGCGCGCGCGCGGTCGAGCGCGTCCTGCCCGGCCCAGCCTTCCGCCAGCATGCGCGTTTCCAGGCGCGTGATCGGGTCCATCTTGCCCCATTCGTCGAACAGGCCTTGCGGCACGTAGTGCGCGGCATCATGCGCCGAATGGCCGGTCATGCGGAAGGTTTTGCACTCCAGCAGGTAGGGCCCCTGGCCGGACCGCGCGTACGCTCGAGCGCGCTCCGTCGCCTCGTAAACCGCCAGCACATCGTTGCCGTCCACGATCTCCGCCGGAATGTTGTACGCCGGCCCGCGATCGGCCACATTGGCGCAAGCCATCTGCGCGCTGAGCGGCGTGGAATACGCGTACTGGTTGTTGTTGCAGATGAATACCACCCCAAGCTTGTGCACGGCCGCAAAGTTCACGCCCTCGTGCCAGTCCCCGCGGCTGGTCGCGCCATCGCCGAAATAACTGAAGGCCACGCCGTCGATGCCCGTGTAACGCAGCGCCAGGGCTACACCCGCGGCCACCGGAACGGTCGCCGCCAGCGCGCTGATGATCGCCACGATCCCGTGCTTCAGATCGCCCATGTGCATGTTCCCATCGCGGCCGCGCGTCACCCCGCCTTCCCGCCCCATGTATTGCGCGAAGATTCGACCCGCCGAAACGCCGCGAATCAGAAACACCGCCAGGTCGCGATGCGCCGGCAGCATCACGTCATCGGGCCGCGCCACCAGCGCCGTCCCCACCGAAATCGCTTCCTGCCCGCGCCCCACGTACACGCCGCCCACGATCTTGCCCTGCCGGTACAGTTTCCGCTCGATGCGGTCCTCGATTTCCCGCATCATCGACATGTAATACAGGCACCGCTCGGCCAGCGCGGCCCGTGGCTGTCGGTCCATACCAATAGCTGGGGTAGTGCTCATGGAGAGATGACTCACTGGCTCTGAATGATACGGGTAGTATAGCGCGCTTGCCGGCGTGATCCGCGCGAAAGTCCTATTTCGACGCGGCGATCACTTTGATCTCAACACGCTGGCTTTCCTTTGGCCCGACGCTAACCTTGGTGGCCGCGCTCGAGGCCGTTTTCACGAATGCCGGATCGAACCAGGCGCCCTCTTCCACCTTTTCCCAGGCGAACAGCAGGTAATTGCCGGGCGGGACATCCTTGAATGCCGCGTGGCCCTTGTCATCGGTCTCCTCGGAGCGCGTGTTCTCCGGATATCGCCGGCTGGGGTCCTCCGGAAGAAGGACGACGGTGGCATCGGACACCGGCTTGTCGTCGTGAGAGGCCGCCGCGTCGACACTGCCCCCGTCGGTGCCCAGAAGCACTTGCAGATCGCCGCCGGTGCCCGCGGATAAGTCGAGCGGCTGGCCCAGTATGTCGCGGCCGTTCCACAGCACCGACTTCAGATAGGCGCCGGCAGGCACGCGAGGGACGTTGAGTTCGTATGGAGCCGTCGCCACCTTCGTCAGCGTGAACACGCCGGACTCGTCCGCGGTGGCGCCAGCCGGCATGAGGAACGCGTCTTCGTTGGCTGCCAGCATGATCCTGAGCCCTTTGAGCGGGACCTTGGCGTCACCCGCCACAACCACGCGGCCTTGCAGCTTCCCATCGGGGGGCGTGCCGAGTTTGACATCCGTCAGGTTCTCATTGGGCACGATCAATGGCTGCATGGTCATTGACGGGCTCGCCCCGCCCATCTGCATGGTCATGGCCATGTAAATCCCCGGGGGCACATTGGCCATCTCGAACTTGCCTTCGGGGTTACTCACCATGATCATGCGCATGGATCCAGGGTGGGCGGAAGACATCAGCATGATCTGGGCCTGCTTGAGCGGTTTCCCGTCGGGGCCGGCCAGCGTGCCTTTCACCCGCACCACCCTGGACTTTTGCAGATGGATCACAAAGCCTGGAACATCGCCAGCCGGTTTTACGTCGATGACTTCCGCCTGCTGGACATCGGTGGTCCCGGGGAAATAAGTGGCAACGTAGCCTGTTTCGGGTGAGCCATCCTTGGGTGGCGGCGGGACGCCGCCCATGGCATCGATGGCGATAACCTCCGCGTTGAGATAGTAGCGGCCGGGCGGCAGCTTGCCCAGGCGGAATTCGCCACGGTCGTTACTGGTCCCGCTATCCGTCAGTTGCAGCTTGCGATGACCGCTTGAAAAGCTGTATGCGGAGGCTGTCACCATCGCGCTCGCCACTGGATCGCCATCTTCATCCACCACTCGTCCGGAGACGGCGCCCTGCGGGATCAATCGAAACTCCACATCGCTCAGTTCCCGGCCGGCCGTAAGGTGCAGCCGGCCTTCCACGGAGTCCTTGCCCCTTGGCTTGTAAGTCTCATCCATGAAGCCGGCATGCTTGGCGGTGAAGTAGTAATCCCCAGGGTCGACTTTTTCGAACTTGAATTTACCGGCGGCGTCCGTAGTAGCTGTGAATGTCTTCTTCGGGCCCTTGGCCGCCGGCATGTCGTCCATCACATCGGCGTCGAGGCCTAACTGCTTGGCCATGGCATCGAAGCCCTCTGGCATCAAGCTGGTTGTAAGCGTCAATTCGGCTTTGCGAAGCAACTCGCCGGTCACCGAGTTGACTACCTTTCCTTCGACCACCGCTGGTTTCGGTTCGGAAGGCATCTGCGCCGTTTGGGCCGCTTGAGCCAACGCCGCACAGATAAATGGTGCCAAGCCCGCGATCTTCATACCGAAGTCTCCAGACACACGAAGCATAACTCAACTCAACTTTCCGCGCGCGGGCGGCTAAAGTGTCGTGCCGGCGCTGCCGAAAGATGTGTAGGTCACCATGCGCACCTGTTGGATTGTGCTATTTGCCCAAGCCGCGGCGCTCGCGGCAGCCCCCGGCCGCGATTCCGTGCCGGTCTTTTTCATAGCCAACCAGGGACAAGTGCCCGCGGCGGTCCGTTTCATGACCAAGAGTCCCGGGATCACGGCCTGGTTTCTGGACGATGCCGTGGTGTTGCGCGTTGGCGGCGAAATTGTGCGACTGTGCTTCGAGGGCGCCGCAAGGGCCGCCACTCTGGAAGGCCGGCAGCCGCTGGAGGGAAGGGCCAATTTCCTGACGCGTGACGCGGCGTCGCGGCGCCTTGGTGTGCCGTTGTTCGGCAAAGTCTTCTACCGCAACCTATACCCGGGCATCGATATGGTCTTTGGCGGCGGCGGCCGCGACCTCAAGAGCGAGTTCCTGGTCGCGCCGGGCGCGGACCCTTCGCGCATCGCGCTGCGCTATGTCGGCGCGGGAAAACTGCGCATCGAAGCCGACGGCTCCCTATCGATTCCGATGAGCGGAGAGCCCCTACGCGAGCAGGCGCCGCTGGTCTATCAGGAGCGCGACGGCCGGCGCCTGTTGGTGGGGAGCCGCTTCCGCCTGGCCCCAAACGGCGCGCTGGGCTTTGCCTTGGGCGAGTACGATCGCTCGCTGCCGCTGGTGATCGATCCGGTCCTCTCATACAGCACCCTGCTCGGAGGCGCGGGCGCCAATTCCGCCACCGCCATTGCGGTGGATTCGTCGGGCTCGGCCTACGTGGCCGGCTTTACCGATTCCTACAACTTCCCCACGATGAATGCCAGCCAGAACTACAACGCCGGCAGCAACAACGTCTTCGTAACCAAGCTCAACGCCGCGGGCAACGGCCTCGTCTACTCCACGTACATCGGCGGATCGGGCGACGACCGGGCCTACGGAATCGCCGTCGATTCCAGCGGCAACGCCTACGTAACGGGTTCCACCACCTCGGCCAACTTTCCGATTCGTTACGCGCTGCAATCGCGCCTGCTGGGCCCGCACAACGCTTTCGTGGTGAAGTTGGGCCCCGCCGGCAACATGATGGACTACAGCACGTACCTGGGCGGCAGCGGGGAGGACTACGGGTATGGCATCGCCGTGGATGGCTCCGGGAACGCATACGTGGTGGGGGACACCACCTCGGTGAATTTCCCCGCCACCGGTTTTCAAACGGGCCTGCATGGCGTGCAGGACGCATTTGTCGCCAAGGTCAGCCTTGACGGAAGCCACCTGGTGTACAGCACCTACCTCGGGGGCTCCAACACCGATCACGGCGCCTCGATCGCCGTGGATTCCAGTGGCGCCGCGTACGTCACAGGCTCCACTTACTCGGTCGATTTTCCCACCATGGATCCCTTCCAGCCGCACATCGCCGGCGGCGAAGATGCCTTCATTGCGCGGTTGAACGCGAGCGGCACCGCGCTCTTGTTCAGCACTTATCTGGGAGGCAGCAATGGCACGGTCTCGTATCCCGAGGCGGGCCAGGGGATCGCGCTCGACAGCCAGGGCAACGCCTACGTGGTGGGCGTAACCAGCTCGGTCGATTTCCCGCTGCTGAAGGCTGAGCAGGCTTCGCTCGACGGCTGGCTCGACGCTTTCGTCACTAAAGTGAATTCTTCCGGCGCGCTCATGTACAGCACTTACCTGGGCGGATCGGGTGAGACTGTCGGCTACGCTATTGCCGTCGATTCGACAGGCAGCGCCTACGTCACCGGATACACATACTCCACCGATCTGCCGGTGGTGGCGGCTCTGCAGCCCACCATCGGCGGCGATTGCGACGCCTTCCTTGGCAAGCTGAGCCCCGCTGGTAACTCGCTGGCATACCTCAGCTACCTCGGCGGCAACGGCTCCGATAACGGAGCAGCGGTCGCGCTCGACCCCACCGGCGCCGCTTATGTCGCGGGTTGGACGCTTTCCACGAATTTTCCTTTGGAAAATCCCTACCAAACCGTCACCGCCGGCAACTTCGGCGCGTTCATTATCAAGGTGACCTTCGCCCAATTGCCTGGAATCGGCGGGGTGTCGCCCAGTTCCGGGAGCGGCGCCTCACAGACATTTGCCTTTCAATACACCGATAGTGCCGGCTCGGCCGATCTGACCAGTGTGTCGGCCAACTTCAACACCGCTCTCTCGACCGTGAGCGGCTGCGTGGTCAACTTCAACCGGGCGCTGAATACCTTGTGGCTGCTCACCGATGCCGGCGTCCAGCCTGCGTCGGGCCTCACGCCCGGCAGCGGCAGCCAGCAGAACAGCCAGTGCACGCTGAACGGCGCCGGATCCAGCGTTTCGGCTTCCAGCAACACCCTCACCTTGAACCTGGCGCTGACCTTCCTGCCGGCCTTCGCGGGCGCGAAGAATATCTACATGCAGGCCGTCAACCCGAACGGAACGGCTGCCTGGCAACTGGAAGGAAGCTGGACCGTCGGGGCGCAGGTACAGACCGTTTCGGTCACACCCAGTGCCGGAAGCGGCTCGTCCCAGACCTTCACCTTCCTGTACACCGATACAGCCGGCGCGGTCAATCTCACCTCGGTTTCCGCGCTCATCAACTCTTCGCTCTCGACCGCCGCCGCATGTTCGGTCACCTACAACCAGGCCCAAAACAGCCTCGCGCTGTTGACCGATTCCGGCGGGCAGCCTGTTTCGACCATCACACCCGGCAGCGGCAGCCAAACGAACAGCCAGTGCACGCTGAGCGGCGCCGGATCGAGCGTGTCCACCACCGGCACGGTGCTGACGCTGCATCTGGCCCTCACGTTTCAGCCCGCGTTCGGCGGCAACAAGAGCGTCTACATGCAGGCCGTCAGTCCGTTCGGGACGGCAGCCTGGCAGGCGGAAGGCGCCTGGACCGTCCCGACACAAGTCCAGGTAGTATCGGTCACGCCGAGCTCCGGCAGCGGCTTGTCCCAAACCTTCAGCTTGCAGTATTCCGACTCCGCCGGCTCGACCGACATCACTTCCGCATCGGTGCTGGTGAATTCATCGCTTTCGACCGCAGCCGCCTGTTCGGTCGTCTACACCCGCGCGTCGAACACACTGGCCTTGCTGACGGATTCCGGCGCTCTGCCTGGCTCTACCATCACACCCGGCAGCGGCACTCAAGTGAACAGCCAGTGCACGCTGAGCGGCGCCGGATCGAGCGTAACCAGCTCCGGAACGGCGCTCACCCTGAACCTGGCCCTCACCTTTCAGTCGGCCTTCGGCGGCGCCAGAAATATCTACCTGCAGGCGGTGGCCCCATCCGGAACGGTCGCCTGGCAGCAGCTAGGCTCCTGGACGGTCCCGGCCACTGTACAGGCCGTATCGGTGACACCCTCGACCGGCAGCGGCACAACTCAGACCTTCAGTTTTCAGTTCACCGACACCGCCGGCGCGACGGAGCTGACTTCGGTCTCAGCGCTGATCAGCTCCGCGCTTACCGCCGTCGGCAGTTGCGAAGTGGGCTATTACCGTGCGTCCAATACGCTCCAATTGCTCACGGATTCCGGCGGGCAGCCGTCTTCCAGCCTCACCCCGGGCAGCGGCAACCAGCAGAATAGCCAGTGCACGCTGAACGGTGCCGGATCGAGCGTGACCACTTCCGGCAACACGCTCACGCTCAACCTGGCGCTCACCTTCCAGACCGCCTATGGCGGCGTGAAGAATGTCTACATGGACGCCATTGACGCATTGGGAACATCGGGCTGGCAACAGAAAGGCACGTGGACGGTCCCGGTAACGGTGCAGGCTGTATCGGTGACGCCCTCGACGGGCAGCGGCGCCACTCAGACCTTCGGCTTTCAGTTTTCCGACAGCGGTGGCTCGACGGACCTGAGGTCTGTCTCGACGCTGTTCAACTCCACGCTCAGCGCCATCGGCGGCTGCGAAGTGGATTACAACCGCGCGATGAACACCTTGTCGCTACTCACCGACTCCGGCGGCCAGCCCTCTGGCACACTCACGCCTGGCAGCGGCACCGCGCAGAACAGCCAATGCATCTTGAACGGCGCCGGATCGAGCGTGACCACTTCCGGCAATACGCTCACGCTCAACCTGGCGCTCACCTTTCAATCTGGGTATGGTGGCGCGAAG
>Ga0209039_10000731_pt1 | contig 31592 bp, 26 predicted proteins | sample BogFormECP12_OM1_FD_188238 | JGI IMG/M metagenome (GOLD analysis project Ga0209039, IMG submission 188238) | Bog forest soil microbial communities from Calvert Island, British Columbia, Canada - ECP12_OM1 (SPAdes) (version 2) | ecosystem: Environmental > Aquatic > Freshwater > Wetlands > Bog ... | reverse complement strand
GACGGTCCTCAAGCAAATCGGCACTCCCCTTCAGTCGGGGCATACGCGTTCCCTCCTGAAGGACATTCTATTGCATTCTTTATGCAGAGATCAATAGGAGCGGCAAAGAGGGAAGGAGCTAACCATCACATTACTTCCTTCCCTCCTCTTTGAGTCTTTCGCGCTGCCACTCAGAGTTGATGGCCGGATAGAACTGCTCGGGATGTTCGATGGCCCAGATCTGTTTGTGAATGATCCAGTTGTCGGGATCGAGGGCGGAGGCCTGCTGGAGGGCGGAGAGCGCCTTGTCCTTTTGCCCGAGGTCGAGGTAGGCGGTGGCAAGCCCTACCAGGGCGCGGGTGGACTTGGGGTTCATCTCGAGCACGGACTGGAATTCGCGCCGCCCGCGCTCATCCTGTTTGCTCTCCACCAGGCGTTCCGCCAACGTCAGGCGAAGATCCAGGTTCTTGGGGTCGCGCTCTGCGGCTTCCTCCGCCCGATGAAGCGCCTCTTCCAGGGGGCGCGTGTAATCGCCCGCAAGCTGTACAACCGGCTGATGACTCGGAGCGGAAAGGAGGTGTTCGATGGCTGCAACGTCGGCCGGGCTTCGGGCGTCAAACCCGCCGATCTTCGCGTAGCGGACGATGCCCTGCTCGTCAACAAAAAAGCCGTTGGGGACCACCGGGAATCCGTAGAGATCCCACAACCCCTGCGCGCGATCGACGGCGGAGGGGAAGGTTACGCCTGCCGCTTCGGTAAAGTGCCGCGCCACCCCGGCTCCTTGGGTGTCCATGGAGATCGAGAAAATTTCAAAATTCTCGTGACGGTGCTTTTCGTAGAATTTCTGCCAGACCGGCAGTTGCTCGCGGCAGACTCACCACGAGGCCCAGTTAAAGATGAGCACGCGATGGCCGCGGAAATCGCTGAGCCGGTAAGTGGTCTTGCCGTCCAAGGAAGGAACCGTGAAGTCGGGCGCGGGCTCACCGACCTGGATTTTCTGCGCCCATCCCACGGAGTGGCTTGCCGCCATGAGCATGGCTCCCAAAATGAAGAACATCAGTTTACGCATAGGACCCCCAAGGACTATCTCGCTGACTGAGGTCTATCGGCCTGCTTTATTTGCACTCGCGTCCACAGGCGAATACATCGGCGCGGCGGGATGATGGGATTTTTCGTAATCCGCAATGCGGTCGGCAATGCGCAGGGTGCGGCCGATGTCGTCCCAACCGTTCAGCAGGCACTCCCGGCGGAAAGGATCGATGCGGAACTCGAAGCGCAGCCCCGAGCGGTCCGTGACGGTTTGAGTTACCAAGTCGACCGTCAGGCTGTAGCCTTCCGCGGCCGCGACGCGCCGGAAGACTTCGTCAATCTGCGCACCGGGCAGGGTCACGGCGAGAATGCCGTTCTTCGAACAGTTGTTATAGAAGATGTCGGCAAAGCTGGGCGCCAGGATGGCGCGGAAGCCGTAATCAAGAAGCGCCCACGGGGCGTGCTCGCGGCTGGAGCCGCAGCCGAAGTTGGCGCGCGCCACCAGCACCGATGCGCCCTGGTAGCGCGGCGCGTTCAGCACAAACTCGGGATTGGGCGTCTTGCCATCGCCAAGATAGCGCCAGTCCAGGAAGAGTACGCGGCCATATCCTTCGCGCGTCAGCCACTTGATGAATTGCTTGGGCACCATCTGGTCGGTGTCTACGTTCACGCGATCCAGCGGGGCCACAAGGCCGGTGTGTTTAGTAAAAGGTTGCATAAGACTTGTCCTTTGTCCGTTGTCCGTTGTCAGTTGTCCGTCGTTGCGGGTTTTATGGCGCAACGGACCACGGACTACTGACAACGGACAGGCTTATTCCGCCTGTCCCACGCCCCACTTCCGAATATCCACAAAGTGCCCTTCAATCGCCGCGGCGGCGGCCATCATGGGGCTCACCAGGTGGGTGCGGCTGCCCTTGCCCTGGCGGCCTTCAAAATTGCGATTGGAGGTTGAGGCGCTGCGCTCACCCGGGAGCAGCACGTCGGGATTCATGGCCAGGCACATGCTGCAACCGGCGTCCCGCCACTCGAATCCCGCATCGAGGAAAATCTTGTCCAAGCCTTCCTTTTCCGCCTGCGCCTTGACCTGCATGGAGCCCGGAACCACCAGCGCTTCTTTCAAAGACTTGGCGACGTGCTTGCCCGCGACGACGCGTGCAGCCAAACGCAGATCTTCCAGGCGCGAGTTCGTACACGAACCGATGAAGATGCGGTCGAGCGGGATATCGGTAATGCGCGTACCGGGCTTGAGAGCCATGTATTCCAGCGCGCGGGCGACGGCCTGGCGGTCAACCGTATCCGCAAAAGAGTTCGGGTCCGGAATGCTTCCCGTAATGTCCGCCACCATCCCGGGGTTGGTGCCCCAAGTAACCTGCGGCGCGATTTCGGCAGCGTTAAGGGTAACAGTCTTGTCGTAAGTTGCGCCGGGGTCGGTGGGGAGAGTCTTCCAGTAATCCACCGCGGCCTCAAAATCTTTGCCGCGCGGCACAAAGGGGCGGCCTTCCATATAGGCAAACGTGGTGTCGTCGGGCGCCACCATGCCGGCGCGCGCGCCGCCTTCAATCGACATGTTGCAGACCGTCATGCGAGCTTCCACGGAGAGGTCGCGAATCGCCTCGCCTCCGAATTCGATCACATGGCCGTTGCCGCCGGCAATGCCAATCTTGCCGATGATGGCCAGAATGATGTCCTTGGCGGTGACGCCGGGCGCGCGCTCCCCGTCGACCCGCACCAGCATGGTTTTGGATTTGAATTGCACCAGGCACTGCGTGGCCAGCACGTGTTCAACCTCGCTGGTGCCAATGCCGAAGGCGAGCGCGCCCAGAGCGCCGTGCGTGGAAGTGTGGCTGTCGCCGCAAACCACCGTGAGCCCGGGCTGCGTGAAGCCGAGTTCCGGCCCGATGACGTGGACGATGCCTTGGTTGGGACTCTGCATGTCGAATAGCAGGATCCCATTCTCCCGGCAGTTGCGCGCCAGGGCATCCATCTGCGCCGCCCCAATATCGTCCGCCATGGGCAGATGGCGGTTCTTGGTGGGCACGGAGTGGTCCATGACAGAGATCGTCAGGTCCGGCCGGCGCACTTTGCGCCCCGCCACCTTGAGGCCGGAGAAAGCTTGCGGGGAGGTGGCCTCGTGGACGAGGTGGCGGTCAATATAGATCACCGCGGGCTGGCCCGGCTCCTCGGCGACGACGTGAGCCTCCCAGATTTTTTCGTATAAAGTTCGAGCAGGCATAAGTTATAAGCTCTCAGCAATCAGCTTTCCGCCGTCCGCAGAGTCCCGCGCCTGCGGGCCAACGGCTGACCGCGGAATAACCCGTGGGCAATAGCTGGGTGGCTGCCCCGGAGATCCGATTATACGCCAGGGGGATGGAACTCGCAAATCGCCGAGAAGGGCGACCTCAGGAACCCACCGGTCCGGCCCCCAGATCGAGATGAACACCGTTTGGAAGGTGGTTGAGGGGACGGTTTGCGCGCCCCTTCAGGGCTTGCGGATGGAAACAGGTGGGGCTCCCTGACCCAGGCCGTTGGCCTGGGCTTTGCTCGGTCGCCCCTTCGGGGCTAGGAAGCCCTACCCTCTGTTTCGAAATCACTCCCTCAAATTAGGACATTACCCGTTACCGATTTTCCTTGACAAACGGCAACGACATAGACTAGAACCTCTGGCTGACGGTTGGAGCCGACTCATCTCTCCGGTGGTCGGAAAAGAAAGCGCGCCCGTGGCGCGGAGCAAGATGGAATTTATGATGCAGATGTTGAAGTCTGAATCACCCCAAATGGCATGGCGACTTCGTGTCCACCCGTCGCAAAAGAGCCAAACCTGGGAACATCTTGAAAACAAAGGGTTAGAAAAGAGGTTTTTCCTCTCCCAAATCTGAGAACATACTGAAAATAAAGCCATTTACAAAAATACAAAAATCCATAAAAAGCATGACAGAAAGTCCCTTCGAGAGAGCGCCAAAGCGGGCATGACAGTGGGCGGGACAGCCCGAGGTGGTGAGAAATCCGAGGTCATCATTCGCTCCTTGGAAATAGCCATTAGGAAGTCTCCGGAACTCCTCAGACCTCTACTTTGATGCGACCTTAGCCTGTTGCTGGCTCCCGCGAATCCATTGCAGAATCGTCCGGTATTGCCAGCTTGATTCGTTCCCCGGCCAGCGCTGGCCGCCGTTGTGGGTGGCCAGGTAATCGCCGACGTTGCCCGCGCTGTCGGTGGGCCGCGTGGGCTTGATCAGAATCAAGCTATGCCCTGGGTCATTGATATCCACGACGCGCATAGCATACTTGTAATTATCCTCGCTGTCTTGGGGAGAGAATACGCCTTCGGAGTTGGGCGGCAGGAGTTTGAAGATCACGTGATTGGCATGGCAAAATACGCAGGCCTTGCCGTCTGCTCCGGGCGTGGCCAGAATGGGTTCGATCTTGCTCACGAAGTAGTTAAAGTCCAGCAACGAACCGGGCTGCACATCCTTGAGCGCTTCGCTGAGCTTCTTTCCTTCCAGCACGCTGGTGGCAATCAGCTTCAGGCGGGGATTGTTGTCTTTCTGCAACTGATCCAGCGCGGCGCGGAAGTCCGGCTGTTGTTCAATGTCCTTCACCTTGCGCAGGAGGTCGAGCGCGGCGGCGCGCGCGTTGGCGTCGGGGTCGCGCAAAGTGGCCAGTACCGTGTTAAGGACGACCGGGTTTTCGAGAAAGTCCGGCGCCTTTTGATAGGCCACATTCTTCCCCAGAAAGTACTGCTGATCCTGCGATAAGGCGCCACCCGCAACGCCCAGGTGCCTGAGCATGAACCGGGGGTCTCCCACCTCTTCAATCAGGATGCCGCGCGCCGAGCTGTGCAAGTTGGCGAAAGCGGTCTTGACCAGCGGAGCGGTTTCCGGATTGGTAAGAAAATGCTCCAGGGAAACCCGCAAGGCGGCGCGTTGAACATCGGGGCTCGGATCGTCCAACCCTGCGAAAAGCTGTTCCCGCAGCGCCGTTTCGTGCATGAGGCTCTTGAACGATGACGCGGCATTAAGGACTTGCGCGTAGTTGGCGGGGCGGGGTTGCCGCTCGAGCGAGGAACGCAGCGCCTCCCGGACATCCGTTTGCTGTTCCCAGGGAGAGCTCTCAGGGAGCCCGGCGAGAAGCGGGAGCACCACCGCCTGGCTGTCGGCGTTGCCATGATTGAGGATTTCGACAACCTGCTTCACGAGATTGGGATCAGGCGCGGAAGGGGCATCAAGGTTCAGGATTCCGCGCTTCCCATCCTCGTAAACGTAGCGAACCGTCTGCCGCACCTCAGCGCTCTGATCCTCGGAAAGCTGGAGCGCGGCGAGGGTGAAGCGCTCGTCGCCGGCGCCGCTGAGCGTGCTTCCCGCCTTCAATACTTCGATCTTCATGGTGTCGTCCGCGCCTTGGAGGCAGGCCAGGAGGGCGTTCTCCAGCTCCGGCCCCGAGCTCTTGAAGAAGTGGATGAGATCACTGTCGTTGCCAATGCGGGTTTGGAAGAACCCGTTGCGAACGTCGTACTTGAAGTTCACGGCCTCGCGGTAAGGCGGATACTCATAACCGGGGATGTGCAGGTCCGGCACGCCACTGACGTACTTGGTGAGGACGGCAGGCAGACCAATCGAGATGGTGTCCGCCTTGAGCGGGGGCAAGGCGTAGTGGCGAATGTGAAAGTCCCAAAGCGCATTCAGGATGCCCTCGCGCCCCAGGGGAGTGCCCTCGCGCAGCACTTTGGCCAGCACCTGGGCCTGGTCCCGCACCACCAGTTCGTAGCCATCCCCGATGCGGTTCTTGTCTTCATCCTTGGAGCTGGCTCGTACCCAGGCTTCCAGGTAGCCGGTATTCTCGTCGAGCAAATCGTAGATGCTCTCCTGAAGGCCGCGACGCACCATCGGATCCGTCTCGGTGTTGAGGCGGGTGGCCAACGCTTCGAGCGTGCTCCGGCGCACCGGTTGTTGGTCAACCTGCCAGTAGTACCAGCGCCACAAGCCGGAGGCTGCTTGAAAGCGCACGAAGGGAACGGAGTCGTTCAAGTCACTTTCCAGGACCGCGAGCAAATCCGGGTCGCCGGTGAGTTCTTTGAAATGTTGGTTGAAAATGCGGGTTGCACCCCAGCGAGTGCGCGCGTCGGGTGACTTCAGCGCGGCAATCAATAATTTCCGTCCTGCCGGAGCGGCGTCTTGCCGCCGTGACAACACCATGCGGAGCGCATAAGCGGCGCTGGTCTGCACCATCTTGCTAGGGTCGCCGAGAGCTTGAATCAAGGCCGGCATGGAGCCGGGGTCGGCCATGTGACCGAGCGCGCGGGCCGCGGCTTCGCGGGCCAGCGGTTGATCGCTCTTCACCAGCACTTCACGGATCTCGCGCAGCGTGGCCTCCGGCGCGAGGTCCCAGAATTGGTCAAGTTGGGTGAGGAGCAATGGCAAATTGTGGGTGGCAAGTTTCGCCGGCGGCGGAGGGTAGGCCGCGTCCCAGTTTTTGGCCTGGGTGTTTCCCGGGTAGAGCGTTGACAGGGACATCACGGCAAACTGCGTCGCGCGGAAGGGAGTGTTAAAGCCCTGATAGACGGGGTCGCCTTCCCAACTGCCTTCCGGCCGCTGCGCCGCCAGCATGGCATGCACCGCGCGTGCCAGGTGCTCATCGGTCTCGGGACGACGCCCGGCCAGCGCCAGTGCATATACGGAATTATAGGAGATAAAATCCGCGGGCTTGGCTTGCTTGTCAAACGGATACGGCCACGCCCCCTCGGGAGTTTCGTAGCTGTAAAGCTGTTCGATCAACTTGTCGATTTGCGGGGCGTACTTGGTGCGATCCACCGTCGCCAGGAGCTGAATCTTCCAGTTCAGGTCGATCATGTTCACGGGCTCGCGCGCGAGGGCAAGGCGCTCCACGTTGTCGCGTTCCCCCTGCCACTGCGCATCGTGCGTCTGGCGGTAAACCAGATCGAAGGTCTCCCAGCTCTGCGTCGCGATCTCGAAGGGACTCACGTCCGGCTCACAACCGTCGGCCTCGTCGCCCGGCATGGTGGTTACGCCTTTGTAGTGGATCTTGAGGAATTCGGCGTAGGGTGTAGCGAAGTGTGGCCGCGGCGCGTCGTGCGTCACATTCTCTTCAAGCGAATGCATGATCAAAGGTATGCGGCTTGCTACCGTGCGGGCCGTATAAATGACACGCACCCAGTTGGTATTGGGTTCGCCGTAGAGCGGGCGGGCGTTGTTGTAGAGACGGTCGCCGATAAACTCCAGCGCCGGGCGTTGCGTGGGCGCATAGCCGTTCTGGACGGCCTTCAGGTATCCTCGCATGGTGAATTGCGAGGGGTGACAGGCAATGCACAGTTGCGTTTCCGAATGCTGCATGACGGTCCGCAACGCCACAGAGCCACGGCGCGGGGTGTTGGAAAGCCACGTATCACCCATATTGATGAGGAAGTCCATTCCGGCGCGCACGGCCTGGTGCGGGTCGGTGTAAGGTGGCACGGCGTAGTCGTAAGTGCGGAGTTGGTACGCCGGGTGATTAGCGGCGACGCGCACGTAATACTCCTGGCCGGGTTGCAGGGTGCGCGTGCGGAATTTGTAGAGCCCGGGATAATTCTGCGTTGCCTCAATCTGATAAACAAACTCACCAGCGTTATCAGGGACCACATTTGGCTGCCCGCCGGCGTCCTTGCCCGTCCGGAAGATGTCCACGTCCAGCGGTACGTCGCGGTCGGTGACGTTCAGGACAAAATAGGCAAGTCGCGGTTGCGCCCCATGATAGGTGAACTTAAACCACTGAAAACCCTTGAGCATTGCCTGGTAGCCATCTTCGCTGGGGGAGGGCGCGTAAGGCCTTTCGTCGTCGCTGCCATAGATGGTTTGCCCGAACTCGAAGGATTGGGCGGATTGCCAGGTGTTGTTCGGTGCAGCGGCGATGACGCCGGTTTGCTCCTCCGCGGGGTGGGCCGCCGCGGGAGACGGCGCCTGGGGAACCGCGCGCAGCGTTGCGCCCACCTCCGGCATGTGCACTTTTGCAGGAGCTGATAGGGTGACATTGATCTGGCCTGGGGCCCGAGGGTGGAGGGTCAGATAGAAATCGAGGTCACCCGCGTGCAGCCATTTGGATTCAACTTCGCCGCTCGCGTCATCCACCGTTACCAACACGGCGTCCTTGCCCTGAATCTGGGCAGGGTCTTTAACCCAAACCGTCAACGCGTAAAGCGAGTCTGGGCGAACTTGACCCATGTGGACTTGACGAACATTTTGCGAATTAGATTGATCGGCCCGCACGGATCGGCCCACTTGTAGCAGCAAGGCGATAATCGCCACCCCACTTGCCAGCATGAGAATCCCCCACTGCGCACTTGCCCATTTTCTCGATGCCGCCATAACCCTAACCTCCCGGCTTTTCACTTTTGCCTTTTGCCCTTTGCCTTTTGATTTTCTCTTACCGTTGCCCCTATTGCCCGCCCGCCAGGAGCTTCTTCCAGCGCGCCCAGGCATCCAGGCGGGCCTGGCGATTGGCAGCGCTCGCGTCCGGAGCTTCTCCTGCCCGCATGAAGCCGTGGCCGGCGCCTTCGTAGGTGACTGGCTCGAAAGTTTTTCCGGCCGCTTTCATCTGCTCGCCCGTATCAGGAACCGTCGCGCCGATGCGGGCGTCGTTGCCCGCGTAGAAACCATACACGGGGGCGGTGATGGCCGCCATGGCTTCCTTGGCGGGCGGCGGCCCGTAGAAAACGAATGCGGCGGCAAGATCCATGCGATGCGTCGCAAAGCGGAAGCTCTGGCCCCCGCCCCAGCAGAAGCCTGCTACGAACAGCTTGCCGTTGGCGGCGGGAATCTTCAGGGCATAATCGGCCGCGGCGTTCAGGTCCGCGGTGACCTGGTCAGAATTGAGATGGCTCACGGCCTCAACCGCCGGACTGCTCATGCCTTCACCCGCTGGGAAGGCGCTGGTCCGGCCACCATTCGGTCCCATGCCGGAGAGAAGGTCGGGGGCCACGGCGATGTAACCGGCTTCCGCCACCTGGTCAGCCAAATCCTGCACCCAATCCGTCATCCCGAAGATCTCATGGATGACCAGCACCACGGGCGCCTTGTCCTTGACCTCGGGATAGACGACGAACGTCTCCACCGCGCGCCCATCGTGCTTTACGGTGACCCACTCACGATGTCGCGGAGACTTTTCCACCTTCGCCCGCGCCCAGTCCTGAGCCAGAACCGGTGCTGCGCTCACCATGAGAAGGAACCACACCATGAGGGGTCGCATATCTCTCTCCTGATTGTCAGTGTCGTAAGGCCCTGCTTCGACCCGATTGCAGGGTCGGGTGAAGGCGATATGATAATACACGCGTTGCCCGCACGCTCGCAAGGCCTGCTTATGAAGGTCGCGGCGCAGGCATAATCCGGCCTCCTCACCCATGCGGATAAGGGTGGCGTTCCGGATGGGAAAGCGCGAATCTTAGGAAAACCCGCCGAGCTCACGGGAAGAAGTCCGTGTTACCCTTGCTGCGATGATAGCCTCGAAATATGTCTTGACATTGGGTACCGGTTAGGCTACTATTAATCTGAGCGCGGGCGTCCTGCCGGCGCTTGGCGCCTCTCGGATTCTCCCTACCACGAGAGGACAAAATCGCGAGAGGAAAGCTGGTCACGGCCGACGGAGTGCGGCCCGGCATGCCTACGCAGGAGATCTACTTGGTGTCTTTGTGTCTTCGTGGTGGGGGCTGTTCCTGCAGGGGCGGGGAGGAAGAAACCACCAAGGCACAAAGGCGCCAAGTCGGAGGATTCCCATTTGCGCCAACTGTGGCGGTTCACCAACATGCTGGTGAAGCTGTGGAAGGGGGCGCTAACCCTAACAGGTTCAAATGGTTAAAAGTGCTCTGGATCAGTTGTTGAAAACAAAGGGGCGAAACAAAAAAGATGTTCAAAATGAAGATAGCTCTGGATGGTTTATTGAAAACAAAGGGGCAAAAAAAGTGCTCTGGATGAGTTGATGAAAATAAATGAGTTATCCAATATTTACGATGAGTTGCTGAAAGGAATGGAGATAGGCGTTTCACCCGAGGTCGAGACAAGAAGGCCGTGGACGAGGCACGACGGGCCAGATTCTGGAGTCAGGAGGGTGTTCCAGACCTCAGATTTGGCAATATATACAGAGCGACATAAATTGTAGCGTCGATCTCCGATCGACGACGGCGGTCGGAGACCGCCGCTACAACCGGATGCGCAAACATTTATGTCGCTCTGTATAGATGTGACGTGGGAACATGCCAAGCAAGCGGGGAACTTTACTGGAACTTTGCCGGGAGCGCGACTCTTCCGCCCGGCTGTTATAATCCCCTGCGGCTGGGGACGAGGGACAGCCGGATGTTCATCTTCGAAGCCGCGTTGGTTGGAGAGAGCCTTCCCCAATTCAGCAGGAGGGTCAGGGCATGAATCGAATTACCGCCATTTTCCTTGCTCTCATTCCGGTAAGCGTTTGCCTTGCTGAGGGTCCGCCACCGCAGCTCTTACAGCATCCCACCCTCAGCGCCACGCAGATTGCCTTCGTCTATGCGGACGATTTGTGGATCGTCCCCCGCGAGGGCGGCGTGGCCACGCGGCTGACGAGTGGAAACGGGACCGTGTCGCGGCCATCCTTTTCGGCGGATGGCAAGGAGATCGCCTTTACCGGCGAATACAACGGAAACGCTGACGTTTACATCATCCCCGCCACAGGTGGAGAGCCGCGGCGGATCACTTATCACCCCGCACCGGACTCGGTGGTGGGGTGGACGCGCGACGGCAAACAAGTGTTGTTCGCTTCCAGCCGGCGCAGTTACGAATGGTTCAGCCGGCTGTTCACGGTTTCGCGCGACGGCGGGTTCCCCACCGAGTTGCCTCTGCCCATAGCCGTCGAGGGTTCTTACTCGCCGGATGGCAGCCAAATCGCCTACGTGCCGCTCGATCATGCGTTTGAAATCTGGAAGCGCTATCGCGGCGGGCGCACTTCTCCCATCTGGATCGCGCAGTTGCGAGATTCCAGCATCACCAAAATTCCCCGCGACAATTCCAACGACTTCAATCCCATCTGGGTGGATCAGCGCATCTTCTTCCTGTCGGACCGCCAGGGCCCCATCACCCTGTTCAGTTACGATACCCGCACCAAGAGCGTCAATCAGGTGCTGAAGAATGATGGGCTCGATTTCAAGTATGCCAGCGCGGGGCCCGGGGCGATCGTGATCGAACAGTTCGGCGCACTCTATCTTTACGACCTGAAAAGTGGGAAAGAGCGCAAGCTCGATATTCGCGTGGAGGCAGACCTTCAGGAGTTGCGGCCGCATTTCCTCAAAGTCGCCAGCCGAATCAGCAATGCCGGCCTATCGCCCACCGGTAAACGGGCCGCGTTTGAGGCTCGCGGCGAAATTCTTACCGTGCCCGCCGAGAAAGGCGATATCCGCAACATCACGAACAAGCCAGGCGCTGATGAGCGTAGTCCGGCGTGGTCGCCGGAGGGGGACCGCATCGCCTATTTTTCCGATGAATCGGGTGAATATGCCCTGTACATCAAGAATCAGAATGGACTGGGCGAGGCGCAGAAAATCGATCTCGGCAGTCCCGGGTCGTTCTTCTATTTCCCCACCTGGGCGCCGGACGGAAAGAAGATCGCCTATACCGATAAGCGCTTGAACCTCTGGTACGTCGATCTGGACAAGAAAAAACCAGTGCGGGTATTTCATGACCGCTTCACCGGGCCGCAGCAAATCTTCCGCGCGGCGTGGTCGCCCGACAGCAAGTGGCTGGCTTACACGCAGCAGGAACTGAGCCACATGCGCTCGGTGTTTCTATATTCGCTCGAGACAGGAGAGAGCCGGCGCGTGACGGACGGCATGAGTGATTCGTTTTCACCGGTCTTTGACAAGAGCGGGAAGTATCTCTATCTGGTGGCCAGCACTGATGACGGTCCGACGCTTGATGAATCGATGATGAGCTTCAACCGGCCGGTGACCAGCGACGTTTACATCACCGTTTTGCGCAAGGACCTGCCCTCGCCCCTCGCTCCGGAGAGTGATGAGGAGAAGGAGGCCAAACCCGAATCTTCCAAGGATAAAGATGAGGGCTCAGGAAAAGTCAACCCGCCCCCCACCGTGATAGTGGACTTCGAAAAGATTGGCCAGCGAATTCTGGCGTTGCCGATTCCGGCCAGGAATTATTCGGAGTTGATGCCCGGCAAGGAAGGCGAACTCTTTATTGAGGAAGGTCCCTCCTTCGAACCCTTGAATGGTTCGGGCTCGCTCACGGCGTATCGGTTCGCCTTGAAAACGCGCAAGACGGACAAGCTGATCGACAACCTCTGGGCGTTCTACGTCTCGGCCGATGGCGAAAAAATGCTCTACCGGACCGCCGGCGGGTCGGGGAGCGGCGCTGCCGCCCAGTCATGGTTCATTGGACCTGTCCCCAAGCCCGCAGATTCCGCAGCGTCGCCTGCCGGACCACCCCCGGAGGCCGCGAAGCCTCTGAATCTCGCGTCCATGGAAGTGCGCGTCGACCCGCCCGCGGAGTGGCGGCAGATTTATCACGAAGCATTCCGGCTGGAGCGCGACTTCTTTTACGATGGAGGATTTCACGGCTTGGACCTCATGGCCGCGGAAATGAAGTATGAGCCCTACCTCGCGGGAGTGGGGTCGCGGGCCGACCTCAATTACATTTTCGAGGAAGCGATGGGGAACCTCACCGTGGGTCATTTGTTTGTGTGGGGCGGCGATAGTCCGGAAGTCGAGCCGGTCCCCGTCGGCCTGCTGGGCGCAGACTACCGAATCGAGAATGGCCGGTATCGCTTCTCGCACATCTATGACGGCGAGAACTGGAACCCGCAACTGCGCGCGCCTTTAACACAGCCCGGCGTGAACGTGGTGGAGGGAGAATACCTGCTTGCGGTCAACGGCCGCGATGTAAGCGGCAGCAGCAACGTTTATAGCTTCTTCGAAATGACCGCCAATAAATCCGTGGTGCTGCGCGTCGGGCCTGACCCCGGCGGCGCCGGCTCGCGCGAGGTGACCGTGGTGCCGGTCGCGAGTGAGACCGCGCTGCGTAATCGCGCCTGGGTAGAAGAAAACCGCCGCAAGGTGGATCAGCTCAGCCACGGAAAGCTGGCATATATCTATTTGCCGGACACGGCGTCGGGGGGATACACCTCTTTCAACCGCTATTTCTTCTCGCAGGCTGGAAAGCAGGGCGCGGTCATTGATGAGCGCTTTAATGGTGGCGGCTCGAACACCGATTACATCCTCGACTATCTCCGCCGGACGCTGATGAATTATCGCACTACTCGCGACGGCGAAGACATGACCACACCGGTGAGTTTGATCCGGGGCCCCAAGGCGATGATCATCAATGAATACGCGGGGTCCGGCGGCGATGCGATGCCCTGGCATTTTCGCCAGGCGCACATCGGGATCCTGGTGGGAAAACGCACCTGGGGCGGCTTGGTGGGATTCTTCGGGCCTTTTGAGTCATTGATGGATGGGGGCGTGGTGACCGCGCCCAGCCGCGGCTTCTGGACTCCTAATAACGCCTGGGAAGTGGAGAACCACGGCGTGGCGCCGGACGTCGAGGTTGAGTACGATCCCCAAGCCGTGCGTGAGGGGCGCGATCCCCAACTGGAAAAGGCCGTCGCGCTGCTGCTTGCGGAGCTTGCCAAGCACCCCCTGCCGGTCTACCACAAGCCGCCTTATCCGAATTATCACCAGGGCGCGGCGGGAGGGAGGGTTGCTCCGGCAAATTAACGCGCAAGGCTCAGGCTGGTTGCGAGGGACCGGTTTGCTACCCGCGAATTCCTATTTCCTGCATCAGCCTATCGGTTTCGCGGTAGGCCTCCGCGACCCACTCGACAATCTTGGCGGGCTCGGGTGAATACTCGAGCTCGATGCTGATGACGCCGTGGAATCCAACCTTCTTCAGTTGCGCAAGGTAAGGCCGGAAATCCACCACTCCGCGTCCCGGGGGCAAATCGCCGTGCTTCTTTCCGTCGCAATCGGAAAAGTGCACGTGGGCAATGCGTCCCTGCAAATTGGGAATTTCTTCCGCCGGCGTATGGGCCAGCGCCAGGTGCGAGATGTCCAGATTCGCGCGCACGGCGGGATGGTGGACGTCATTCAAAAAGCTCACCATTTTCGCGAGCGTATTTACGATGGAAAGATGGAAAGGCTCGAGTTCGATGGCGATTTCGACGCCCAACCCCGCGGCGTAGTCACCCAACTCGGACACCGTCTCCACGGCCCACTTCCATTGGTCGCGGGGGGCGATGACTTCCTGTTGCCAGATGTATTCTCCCAGCACCAGGAGCAGGTTCTTGGCCTCCAGTTCGTAGACCAGTTCCAGATGTTTCTTGGCGCGCTCAACGTGAAACCGGCGCACCGGTCCATTGAAATCCGCAATCCCCAGCGCGCAGCAGCACACGCTGATGACAGGCAAACCGACTTCGCGGCAGGTGTCCTTGATCGACTTTCGCTCTTTGATATCAATCTCCAGGGGATCAGCGAAAATATCAATCGTATCGAAGCCGATCTCTTTCGTTTTATGAATGCCTTGCGCGGTGCCTACGGGGGAACCCAACCAGGCTGAATTAATGAGTCCGAGTTTCATGCGTTTTCCTCCTTGATTTCCGCCGGGCGCACCGGCCGATGCTGGTCAAGCGAACGGTAACAGGCTTCCACCAGCGCCACCGTGTTGAGATTGTCCCGGCCGCTAAGGACAGATTCCCGGCCCTCTTCCAGGCTGCACAAGAGTTCTCCCATGGTGCCCTCAAAAGCATCGGGAAACCAAACCTGCGGCCAGGTGGGCGAGAACCAACAGCCGGGCTCTTGCTGGGTGGTGAAGCGGATGGTGCTGGGAACGCGGGCGGGGTAGCCCGGCCAACCGATTGTGCCTTGCGCCATCCCCGCGGTTCCCTCCACGCGCCACTTGATGTAGATATCCGCCGCCCCGCCCTCGCGCGACGGTCCGGTCCACACGTCATCCCAGGCGGCGGCGCGCAGGCCATTCGCGTATTCCAGGATGTACAGCACAATGCCGTCGCGGTGGGGGAAGTCCGCTCGCGGGTCCCGGCGCGCGCTGGCATATACAAAGTCGGGATCACCGAACAGATAGCGGAAGGAATCCAGGTGATGGATGCTCATGAAGAGCAGCGTCACCTGGCCGTAATCCTTCGCCCAAGGTTGCCAGTGAGGGATGGCGCGCATGTCGACCGTAGCGAGCACGGGTTCTCCCAAGTATCCCCGCCGCAGCAAGGTCTTTAGAGCGCGGATCGACTGGTCGTAACGCATGTTTTGATTCACACACAAACGCACGCCGGCGCGCTCGCAAGCCATCACCATTTCTTGCGCTTCCCGGTAATTCGTCGCCAGCGGTTTCTGCGCCAGGATTCCGCGAATGTGCTTGTGCTGAAGCGCCGCGCGCACAATGGCCGGCTGTGCAGCGGGCGGAACCGCGATGTCGAGGACCTCGATCCGCTCGTCCGCCAAAAGTTCCTGCCAGGTGTTATAAACCGTCGGGATTCCTCGCAATTCCGCGGTGGCGCGTGCCTGCGCGGTGTCCTTGGCGGCAATCGCCACCACGTTGAAGCCTGCATTCTGGTATGCCACAAGATGGATATCGCGCATGATAAAGCCCGCACCAATGGCGCCAATCCGATAATCTTTCTTGCGAGGAGGAACCGGCAGGTGCTCCAAATTCAAATCAATGTTCATTCGTTTTGCTCCGTGTGTTCTGCCTGCGAAGTCGTAGAGGGTACAAGCCGCAGGGCCGGAAAGCGGGCCCTGCGCTACCCCGGTGGTCGCCGGCGCGGAGATTTTACGCCCGGCGGCGGCGGAAAGCACTTGGTTCTTTTCCACCACTTTTCTATGCCTTTATCCGGCCCCCGCCGCGGCGCTGGGCACATCCATGTCGCGCGGCCTTTGATATACTCCCGCTTTCCAGGCCAGGAATCCGCAATCAGGAGGACCCGATGAAATACAACATGTTAGCAAGAACGCCTCGCTATCTAATGGTAGGTCTTTTCCTCACGGTGTTATGTATTCCGGCGGTCACGGCCCCACCGCCTTCCCCGCAGGCTGGGAAGAGTGACCAAGTCACGTTTGTACACTGCGGCACGCTGATTGACGAGGTTTCAGACGCGCCGCGCCAAAATGCGCTGGTGGAGATTGCGGATGGCAAGTTCCGGGCAATCAGAAACTACCCGCCCGACTTTGCCAAGCCGGCGGGCGCGGCTTTCATTGACCTTGCGACCGAAACCTGCCTGCCCGGCCTCGTGGATTCGCACACGCACATCCTTCTGCAAGGTGACCAGAAGCCGGGACAGTACGACGAGCAGATTCTGAAGTGGTCGCTGCCTTATCGCACCATCCTGGGAACGCAATCGGCGCGCCGCGCCCTGGAGTACGGATTCACCACCATCCGCGACGTGGAAACCGAAGGCGCCTACTATGCGGACGTCTCCATTCGTGACGCCATCAAGCAGGGCGTGATTCCCGGTCCGCGCATGGTGGTGGCCACACGCGCGCTCGACGTAACGGGCGCTTACGCCCTCCTTGGTTATGACCCAGCGTTGAAGCTGCCGCACGGCGTCCAGGTAGTAGACGGACCTGACGAGTGCCGCCGAGCGGTGCGTGAGCAGATTGGCAACGGGGCCGACTGGATTAAGGTCTACGCCGACCAGCGTGTCTCCACCGCCGACGGCGTGGCACACAGCATTCCCACTTTTACACCCGAGGAGTTGCACGCCATTGTGGATGAGGCCCACCGCGAACATCACAAGGTGGCGGCGCACGCCATGGGACTGGAAGGCGTCCACAACGCGGTGGAGGCGGGCGCGGATACCCTCGAGCACGGCGCCTACATCGCGGACGATGACCTGAAGACCATGGTGGCGCACGGAACCTGGTACGTACCGACGCTCTACATTTTTGTTTACGCCGAGGAAATCCAGCAGGCGAGCGGCTTTCCGGGATGGAAAGGCGGGGTGGAAATTCACGCCGAGACGTTTCGGCGGGCGCTCAAGGCGGGAGTAAGAATCGCCTTCGGCACTGACGTGGGCGGCTTCGAGTGGACCATCAACCCGGCAAAGGAGTTTCCGTTGATGGTCGACTACGGCATGACGCCCGCCCAAGCCCTGCATGCGGCCACCGTTTCCGGCGCGGAATTGGTCGACATGAAGAACCAGATCGGTTCGATAGAACCAGGCAAACTCGCGGACCTGATTGCCGTTTCAGGAAATCCCCTGAGTGCTATCCGAGTCCTTGAAAACGTCCACTTCGTGATGAAGGAAGGGGTAGTCTACAAGCTGCCAAGCCTGCTGAATGGGTATTGAGAGTATGTGGACGGGACCTATTTTGGCCGGGAGCGCGCTGGGGAGTGCACCGGTGCTTTGGCCACTGCTTGGCGGAGGTCGACCTGGTCTTCGATGACGGACTTCAAGTTTTGCAGGTTGAAGACCCAGGACATCACGGCCTTGTCGAGGGCATCGGTCGAGGTAAACCCCTGGAGCTCCAGTTGAACGAGTGTCTGCCCCCCCTGCGGCGAGAGCTTAAACCGCGCCTGGGTTTCTGCCGCATCGGTGGGATGTTTCCCGGCGAGAGCCAGAGTATTGGCGGCCATAAATTCCGTCACCACCCCGTCCACGGGCTCCTCATTCTTCCAGCGGAAATGGTATTTGCCTCCAAACTGCGGCTCCAGGATGGCCTGATCCGCCAACCATGCAGTCAGTTTCGCCTGATCGGAGAGATAGCTGAACACACTCACCGCGTCGCTGGCAACAAGGATCCGCAATGTCGCCGAGCGCATCACGGTCACAGGCCCGGTGTCCGGAGGCTTAACGGGCCGCTTGGCGTGCTGCGCAGCGGCATTGCTCCAGGCGCCCAACAAGAAGATCAGAGTAAGCAATTTTGGCATCATCGGCGGGCCTCGTTCTTCCCCAAGGGAAGGATTCGCGAGGGATTGTAAAGCAAACGGCTAGACAGCGCAATGCGCATTGCACCTCCCGGCTTGGGATGCGTGGCGGGGCAGCGTATAATCGTCAGCTTGTTGAAAGGGGGGAATCATGGACCGCCAAATGGCGTGGGAACTCCTTTGCGAGTACACCAAGAACGAGAACTTGCGGAAGCACGCGCTGGCCGTGGAAGCCTGCATGCGCGCCTATGCCCGCAAGTTCGGCGAGGATGAGGAAGCGTGGGGCGTGGTGGGATTGATTCATGATTTCGATTACGAGGTCTATCCCAACGCTCCCGATCACCCGTTGAAAGGGAGTGAGATTCTCAAGGAAAAGGGAATGCCTGAAGGGGTCCGCCGCGCCATTCTCGGCCACGCCGATTACACCGGCGTTCCCCGCGACACGCTTTTGGCCAAAGTGCTTTTTGCCTGTGATGAGGTGGCGGGCTTCATTACCGCTTGTTCATTGGTCCGGCCGGACCGGATCGCCAGCCTGGAAGCGAAGTCGGTGCGAAAAAGGATGAAGGACAAAGCCTTTGCGCGCTCCGTCAGCCGTGAGGACATCATCAAGGGCGCGGAAGAGCTGGGTGTTCCCTTGGATGAGCATATTACCTTCTGCATAGCTGCGATGCGCAATATCGCGACTGAGCTCGGTCTGGTCCCTGCCAACGGGACTCCCCGGGCATCGGCAAGCGAGTAGGCGTTCGCCTTCATCCCCCCCCGCTTCACAACGTCACGCGCTGAAGATAAGTTGGCACCGTAACGTCCCAGTGGAGTTCCTGCGCAATGCGCTGCCGCAGCGCTTCGCTGGCCTTGGGCTCGCCGTGCACCATAAAGGTCCGGCCCGGCGCCTTGCTGAAGCGCTTGAGCCAGGCAAGGATTTCACCATAATCCGCATGGGCGCTCAGGCTCTCGATGGTCTCGGTGCGCGCCCGCACGGGCACATCGTGGCCGTATATTTTCACGGCCTGGGCGCCGGATTGAATCGCCTGCCCGCGGGTTCCCGCCGCCTGAAATCCCACAAACAGTATGGTATTGCGATGGTCCGGCAGGCAGCGTTCCAGGTGATGAAGCACGCGGCCGCCCGTCGCCATGCCGCTGGCGGAGATGATAATCGTCGGGTAGTGCGCGTCGTTGAGCTTCTTGGAATCATCCACGGTCTTGTCAAAGTGCAGATTGGGCGGCGAGAAGGGCTTGACTCCCTGTGCTTCCAGGGTTCGCAATTCGAGGCTCTCGTCCTCTTGATGCTTTTCGTAAAGATGGGTGACATCGATCGCCATCGGGCTGTCCACGTGGATCGGCAGCGAGTGCATTTTCTTCGCTTCGATCATTTCGCGAAACAGGTAGAGCAGCTCCTGCGTCCGTCCCACGGCGAAGGAGGGAATCACCACCGTCCCCCCATGGGCGGCGGTGTCCTCAACAATCGCCGCCAGCCGCGCGCCAGTGTCCTCCTTGGGGTGCAAGCGGTCGCCGTAAGTGGATTCCAGCAGCATGTAATCGAACCCGTCTTCCGGCACCACCGGTTCAGGAATGATTAATTGCGGAAAACGGCCCAGGTCTCCGGAGAAGAGGATTTTTTTCGTGGTGCCGTTTTCGCGCACCGTCACTTCAATCATGCGCGCGCCCAGGATGTGCCCCGCGAAAAAGCCGCGTGCCGTGAAGTGCGGCGAAATTTCCAGCGGATCCACAGAAGTCACCGCGTGAAAATATTCGAGCGACTTGAGGGCTTCCTCATAGGTGTAAAGCGGCAACGCCGGGGCGTGTTTGCTGAACCCCTTCTTGTTGGCGAAGGCCGCATCTTCTTCCTGGAGATGCCCGGAATCCGGCAGTACGATTTTGGCCAGATCCACGGTGGCCGAGGACGTTAGAATCTGGCCGCGAAAGCCGTCCTTCACCAGGCGCGGAATGTAACCGACATGGTCAAGATGGGCATGCGTCAGCAAGAGCCATTGGATGTTCGCAGGCGGTACGGGCAGCGGATTCCAGTTGCGCAGCCGCAACTCCTTGGCGCCCTGGAAGAGTCCGCAATCGACCATCAGGCGTTCGCCGCCCGCTTCCAGAAGATACTTGGAACCGGTAACCGTGCCGGTCGCGCCGAGAAAAGTTAGGGTGGCCATAGGTTTTTAGCTAGTGGGGAGATCGAGATACCTTATGTCTGGCATGGGAAAATGCCGGAGATTGTCCGTTGCCAAGTAAAGGTTGAAATTGAGAGTGGTGGCTGCAATGATGGCGTCAGTGATATCGATGGTCACTCCCTTCCGTTCCCACGCGTACTTCAAGCCACCTGCCTGGCGTGCGATCTTCTGAGTGACTTCGATGCATTCCAGAACTTCAAGAAAGTTCTCGGTGGCAGCGGCTTCGCCGGGTCTCATACCAGCATAGACCTCCGCCACAGTAACGGCAGAGCACGCGAATGTGCCACCGGCCTGTGTCCTCAGCCTCAAGAACTCGTGCCGTCCTCGCCGCTTGCGCAGAGCATCAATGATCACGGAGGTGTCAAGAAGTACTCTCATTCTTTTGCTTATTCTCGAGTGCGCCTTCTAAAACCCTCCTCGGCCTCACTGCGCAGATTCCTTACCCATGCAGCAGCCCCGCCCGCCGCATCAATTTCTGGGTGGTCGTCGGGATTCCATGCTGGAGTTTCACTCTCGAGAAAAGCCTGAAGGCGGCGGCGCTTCTCTTCTTGCCTGTCAACATCGGCGAGCCGAGCGCGGATGGCGTCGTCTGGGTCTGAAGCGGAGCCGCGCATGGCATCAAGTTGAGCAAGCATCTCGTCCACATCCTCATCGTCTGGGATCACACCGGCAAAGACGCGGATGTCCTTAACGGGGCCCACGTCCTGTTCGCGCGCCAGTTCGCTAATCGACTTTCCTTTAAAGAAGTCACTGTCCCCGAGTGGACTCTTTTCGGGTGGCACCCCGCCGCACGTGGACCCCGCTGCTTCCGGTACAGCAAAGCTAATGTAGTGGGCACTGTCCATCGTGATGAATTGTGTACTCATCGGGAACTATTCCTCGCTCTCTTCTACGGCTAAGCGCATCTTCGCCAGCGTTCTCAGCTCTGAATTGTCAGCTTCTTGCGCCAGCTCAAGTACGTAATCCCCCGGCTGGCTGAAGAAAGCGCTGCTGAGCGACCAAACGGTCTGCATTGGGCCAAGTTCCGGAAGCGAATCACGCCGATTCGCCTCACACACTTCGTGACCCCCCGGATCAATCACTCTCAGCGCTATGGCACAAGGTTCGTCTACAACAACCCTATAGTATACGTAGAAGATCATGACGTCTCGGCGAGTCCGCGGCGCTATGATCCTGTCGAAGAGACCATGCAGAGTAATTTTCCCATCGCGGTCTCTGGTCGCGTTATCGCACAGCAGGAACGCCAGCACCTTACATTTTGCCATACCGGAACCATACCAAATAAGGCGCTTGGTATCAAATCACCACCGACTCCTGATACTCGCCGAAGACTCGGCGTAGGGCATCGGAAATCTCCCCCACGGTGGCGTAAGCCTTGACGGCGTCGAGGATGGCCGGCAGCAAGTTGCGGTCCGTGCGTGCCGTCTCCTCCACGGTTCGGAGCGTTGTTTCCACCCGTGCGGCGTTGCGGCGGGCGCGCAGCTTGGCCAGCCGCTCCACCTGCGTGCGCTCGATTTCGGGATCGATCCGGAAAGGGAGTGGCGCAGGGACCGCTGTCCGACCCTGCGCCTTTTCCCTGCCGGAAGGGCTAGTCTCCTCCACGTACTGGTTTATGCCCACCACCACACGGTTGCCAGTCTCGATGGCTTTCTGATAATCGTAGGCCGCCTGCTGGATCTCGCGCTGCACGTAGCCCGATTCGATGGCACGCACCATACCTCCCATCGCATCGATCTTGCGCATGTATTCCCGGGCCTGGGCCTCGATCTCATCGGTGAGTTTTTCGATCACGTAAGAGCCCGCCAGCGGATCGACGGTGTTGGCCACGCCGCTTTCCGCGGCCAGAATCTGTTGGGTGCGCAAGGCCAGCAGCGCAGAATCCTCGGTGGGCAAGGCCAGCGCTTCGTCGCGAGCATTGGTGTGCAGCGATTGCGTCCCGCCCAGCACCGCCGCCAGCGCCTGCAGCGTCACGCGCACGATGTTCACATCGGGCTGCTGCGCGGTGAGCGTGGAGCCGGCAGTTTGCGTGTGAAAGCGGAACATCCAGGAGCGCGGGTCCTGGGCTTGGAAGCGCTCCCGCATGATCCGCGCCCACAGCCGCCGCGCGGCCCGGAACTTGGCGACTTCCTCCAGCAGATCGTTATGCGCATTTAGAAAGAACGACAGGCGCGGCGCAAATTCGTCCACCGCCAGGCCTCGCTCGAGCGCGGCTTCCACGTAAGCGATGGCGTCGCCCAGGGTAAACGCCACTTCCTGCACGGCGGTCGAGCCCGCTTCGCGAATGTGATAGCCACTGATAGATATGGTGTTCCACTCGGGAGCGCGGTCGCGACAGAAGGCAAAGATATCCGTCACGATGCGCAGTGCGGGAGCGAGGGGATAAATGTAAGTGCCGCGCGCGATGTACTCTTTCAGAATGTCGTTCTGCACCGTTCCTGACAACCGGGTGAGATCCGTGCCTTGCTTTTCGGCCACGGCGAAATAGAGCGCCAGCAAAATCACCGCCGTGGCGTTGATCGTCATGGACGCCGAGACGCGCTCGAGACGGATACCCTCGAAGAGCATTTCCATATCCTCGAGTGAGTCGATGGCCACACCTACACGGCCCACTTCCCCGCGCGCCAGGGGATGGTCAGAATCCAGTCCAATCTGCGTGGGAAGATCGAAAGCCACGGAGAGGCCCGTTTGCCCTTGTGAAAGCAAGTAACGGTAACGCGCATTCGATTCGCGCGCCGTACCGAAACCCGCGTACTGGCGCATGGTCCAGAGGCGGCTGCGGTAAAGCGCCGGGTAAACACCACGCGTAAAGGGGTATTCACCCGGGTACCCCGCCTCATTCTCATAGTCCCAGCCGCCCAGGTCCCCAGGCGTATAGAACCGCTTGAGCTCCAACCCCGAGCCCGTTATGAATTTCGCTTTGAGTTCCTTGCCGTATTGTGTAGCCATAAATGACGAGGGAAAATGCGTGCCGTGCGGTCCCGCGCGCTAACACACATCGCGTCGTCAACGCACGTTTCGCGCCTTTACAAAGGAGTAAAGGCAAAGAATGGCCAAAAATACCGTGAATATCCCAAACATCGTGAAGTAGACCGGGCCGAACCCCGGTGTTTTCCTGTAACCCTCCCACTCTGAATAGGTCAGCGATGCGCTCATGAGCGTCAATCCCATAAATAAAAGCGCGATGAGCAGGTGGAACAACCGTTGCGCGTTGAGAAAAAAATGATGGAATAGATTTCCGAGTCGACTCAAAGCCTTCCTTTCCTTCCCTGCGGGGGCTCTTCAGAATTCCATAGGTTATCGTAAGGACAAACCGCAGCGCAGTCAAATACCGGTAACGCCCTCCATCGAGTTGTCTGTGCGCCCTCCCGATATCGGCTGAATAAACGCTCGGAAATTTGCTTTGATTTCATGCTGTTACGCGCTATCACCGGCTTTCACCTTGACGTCTATCGACGGCAACCCTAAAATTGACTTTGCAAGCCAGCCTCGACCTGCCAGGTGAGCCTTGGAGCTGGACGACAATTTCAAGCGCCTGATCAAAGAATTGGGCGACGCCATTAACGAATCCCTCTCCGATTCCGAACGGATTGCCGATGTCATGTCGCGCATCCGCAGCGCCGGCTACGACCTCTTTCTGGTTCTGGAAGTCACCATCGGCTTCAACAAGCGCGGCGAGGTAAACTTGGTGCATCGCCAGAAGCTCAACGCCGACGCCCGGCCCGATCCCGAATTCCGCCTGACCACCCAAGACACACAATTCCTTCGCGCCCTGAAAATCGTCGTAGATGAAGACCTCGAATCCTAGACTGCGCACGATCCTTTTGCTGCGCGGAGGCAGATATGCGGAGATTGTACACAGAGCGGACTTCGCGGCGGGAGTTCCTTTCGACGTTCGCCGCGGCCGTCCCGACCGTTGCACTGGGTGGGAAAGCTTTCAAGCCCGGGTGGCAAATGAGTGCTTCCCTTGGGGATAGCGGCCTTGGCAGCGCCTCGGGAGATGGAGGCCACGCCCTTTTGAACAACCGTTTTCTGACCTTTGCTACCGTTGTTCGTGTCAACCAAATTGAAGTCCGACGGGGCGAGGGAATTGGCGACGACGAAACCGCATCTCACACTCCTGAAACCATCACGGCTTATCGAAATGCCTTTGCCCAAGGCTGGCCTGACGGTCGCCTGACCTGGGCTTTGAGTTGGCTGGCGCTCACCAACCCGTCGGAACAGTACAAAGGCATCCGCAAATTGTTAGCGGAATATCACGAGCGCTACGGTGATGAGGTCACCTTCATTCCCGGGGGATATTTCGCCAACGCCTATAACACACGGGAGCAGGTGAATCGCGACCTGCACGACGGCCTCGCGCTGGCCTCGGCCGTGGTGGGCGGGGGCTACCGGCCCCAAGGCGTCATTGCCGGATTCCTTGCCGCCGCCAACCAGCGCTTCCTTGCCGAGAATGAGGGTATTCACGTTTGCCAGGGCAACGTCTGGAGCCAGTACTCGGTGGATAACCAGGATGGCGACGGGTCGATTTGCTATCCTTACTATCCCTCCACCGAACATTTTTGCAAACCCGCGCAGGGCCAGAGCGACTTCATCGACTGCGTGAATCTGGACGGCTGGACGTGCGACTTTCTTGCGGCGCGCCGCGCGGGTTTTGCCGGCGGATTCAACAGCCGCATGGGGGTTGGACCCATCGAGACTATCCATGGACCATGGAAACAGCGGGGCCTGGAAGAAATGCTTCATACCACCGCCATCCACTTTGACAAGGGATTTGAGCTGAATGGTTTCGCCTGGATCACGAACATTTGGGAGATCGTAATTGGTCCGGAAGGCCTGGCGGACTGGCTGAACGCGGTCCGGCGGCGCTGGCCAAAAACTCTCTGCATCCCGCACGGCGAGTTTGGCTCACGCTGGCGCGAACATTTTAAGGACAACTCGCACCTCAATTATCGCTTTGTCGAACGCGGCTCCGGCATCGGAGGCTCCGACGCCGACAAGGAAATCCGCTGGTTTATGAATCAGCAGTTCCGCCTGGCCCTGCTGCGCGAACTCCCCGGCCCCGCTCCCGAGCAAGTGATTGACTTCACCCGGTACGACCTGCCCGCCCACGAAGCGCAGGAAATAACCAGGAAGTGGAGTTTGATGGGAGAGATCAACCAGAAGCAAACCCGCCCGCAAGACAAGCCTCGCCCCTTGAAGGAACTCTCCGCCGCGGACCAGAAGCGAATCATGAAGATATGCCCGGAGTTGGCCGAAGAGGTAAAGGGAGAATAATCAGGGCTGCCTTGTAACGAGGGGGCTTCGTAGGTTGCGGGACAACTCATTGGCGCTGCCAATCTGAGGAGCCGCAGGCGGTTCTGAGCATCGGGAATGAAGAATCTCGCATTGTTCATGAAGATATGCAGGGCGAGATTCTTCGCGCAGTTTATCCGGAGAGGGCAGGGCGAGATCGGGAGACAGACGCTAAGAAGCGACCGTCTACGCCAACCCGCAGCGCGGGTTTAGAAAAGGCGCGTCAGGCGGTACCGACCCATTCGACTCCAATGTTCTCTGCCGTCCTTAGCCGATCAATCAGTTGTCCTGCATGATGTTGAAGGTGCCTAAGGTTGTACACGTGCAGTTCCATCCTACTGAATCGGAGCCAAGGAAACCCCGAGGGCGAGTCGACTTCCGGAGATCGCACTCCGTCTTCGATCTCTCCACGGCAGACCTCGTGATATTCAAGAATCTCCGCTTTGCTATACGGAACTTCGATCTTCGGCCGATCGTACGGCGGCCAAGGGACTGAACCAAGAAACTGGTAGTTAGGCCGGTGTTTGGCCCAAGGGCTGAATTCCGCTTCGGAGGCTTGCAGGTACAAGTGGGTGAAAAAAAGAGCGTGGTAGGCAATGTGCCAGAACTTATTTGGATAGCCGGGGGCGAACCACAGAGCTTCGGGGCACTTGGTGATCGCTTGCAAAAGCATTTCGAGCGATGCGCGGTACTGCCTTCCCAGCACTTCATGAATGTTCAATTCAGACAAAGGAATCACCCTCGTTTCTCAACCAACAGGGCGTATAATACTACCCCTCGGAGCCCGCTATACCCTCCCGAGCATCCGCTGACCGGCGTAAACTTCATGGGGTCGTTGCATTCGCCAACTGATGCAAGAGGAAATCCAAGAGTCTGTCGGACTTGAAGTACTCGTCTACCTCTTCATGTCCCTTCCCTGGCACGATCACTAGTTCGACAGCACCGCCCAGTGCCGTGTAGGCAGCAGCAAATGGCTGGCTATTTTCTTGCACGGGAACCCTCTGATCGGAATCCCCGTGAATGATAAAAATTGGAATCTTCGCCTTCGCCAACGGTCCAGCATTCGCTATGGGGCCAAGTTGGACGAGTTGCTTCTGGTATTCCGTTTCGGAAGTGTATCCGTAAGCTGCCGCAGCTTGACTGAACTCCGGGGTACCTGCGGCAGGCCACTTGGCGAGACTGAGTACCGGGTATATTCCCGCAATGCACCGGACATCACCGGGATTTTCAGCCGCCCAGTTAAAGTCCATCAGTCCTCCGCGACTCTGGGCGAGAAAGCACGGCTGGTGGGAGAGATGAAATTGCGAGGTGACGGTTTGGTAGAACTCGGAGAATTCAGCGCGTCCCGCGGGTCCTCCATACGACTCCCCCACATCCACGCCCGCAATCCATACTCCCCGCGCCAGAAGTTTCGTGAAAAGCCAGTGAGTACGGACATTGGGGTATTGATGATCGGGTGGGAGGTCCAGCCGAGTGGGCGCATACCAAAGCCAAGGCCGGCCGGTTTTCGATGAGCCGGCTGTGGGCTTGAACAGGAATCCCGTAGCTCCTATGACTTTGACGTCTATTCGTGAAGCTCCATCAGGCGTGAAGGGGTCGTCCGCCACGGCGCTGAGGGTCAGAGTCATCGTCACCAGCGCGCAAAGCAGGGTGAAAGAAAAGATTGCCCGTACCATTATCATCACTCCCAATGCGGTTTCAGCCGCTCGCGAGTCATGATATCAAGCATTCATTTGGCGCTGCCAATAGATTTGGGCCAGCCAACACATTGTCGGCCAAAAAGCGATCTCCGGTGCTATCGTTTGGTCGTGCTACAATGCGCATCCCCACACCAAGTCACGCTCGCAGGAGGTAGACATTGCGCAAACTCTTCGTAGGATTCGGGCTCTTGCTCCTGGCCCTGGCGCTTCCGGCCTCGGGACAACCAGGGGACCAAGTGGAGAAGCTGCTGGAGGAGTTGTCAAACGCCCCGGCCCCCTCCGGATATGAGGGGCCGGTGCGCGACATCCTGACGCGCGAATTTCATGCGGCAGGCCTGGAAGTTTCCACCGATGGAATGGGCTCGGTCATCGCGGTGCTGCGCGGGCCCACCGGCGGGCCACGCATCATGCTGGCCGCGCACATGGATGAAGTGGGCGCCATGGTCCGTTACGTAACCCCCGAGGGCATGGTCAAGTTTCAAGTTTTGGGGGGAATGCTTGACCAAGCCTTGGTCGATCAGCGCTGGACGATCCTGACCGCCAGAGGACCGGTCGCGGCGGTCAGTGGCTTGAAGAGTGTTCACGTGACGCCGATGGAAGAGCGCGGCCGCGTGATTCCCCGCGAAAACGTCTTTCTGGACGTGGGCGCCAGGTCGAAGCCCGAGGCGGAAGCACTGGGCATTCGCCCGGGTGACCCCATCGCTCCCGCCAGTTCCTTCGCCCCACTCGCCTCCGGCCGTTACGTGGGGAAGGCTCTGGACGACCGGGTAGGCTGCGTCATGCTGATCGAGACGCTTCGCCGCCTCAAGGAACAGGGCATCAAGATCCCCAGCACCGTTTACTTCGTGGGCACCGTCCAAGAGGAGGTGGGGTTGCGCGGGGCGCATACGGCGGTCGCGGCGGTTAAGCCTGACCTCGGACTCTCCCTGGAAGCAGGCATCGCCGCGGACCATCCCGGAGGGCAGCCCGACTTCGTACAAGAAAGATTGGGCCTGGGTCCGGTCATTTACCTGGCAGATTCCGGGATGCTGGTGAACCTCAAGTTGCGTGATTTCCTGCAACAGGTGGCGCGAGAGAATAGCATCCCCATGCAGACGGAGGTCACCAGTGCGGGATCGGAGGATTCCGCGGAGTTGCAGCGCTTCGGCGCGGGCTTGCCTTCCGCCAATATTGCCATTGCCACGCGTTACCTGCACGCTCACAACAGCGTGATCGAACGCTCCGATCTTGATCAAGCCATCGACTTGCTGGTGAAAGTGCTGACCCAACTCGATGCCCGCAAGGTAGCCGAGATCTCGCGGTTTTAGCGATCCAGCGTACCTGGAGATGAGCGCAACGGCCTTCCCTGCCGCGACCCGATTTTACCGGCTTTCAGGCTTGCGCCAGGCCATGGGAGCGGGCGTGGCTTTGGCGAGCGAGTTGCCGTTCGCGCATCAGCTCCACAAGCTTGTTCCCGGTCATCTCGAAGTAGACCTTCTCGACCTGCGACGGGAAGGAATCGCCCTCGCCGCGATCTCCGACGTAGCGGGCAATCTGCGCATTTCCTTTCAGGACCGCGCGGATGGCCTCAATTTGGGCCTTTGCCTCCGCGGGTGACTTCCTGGCCATGAGCGCGCCAACCTGTTCCCGTAGTGCTTTGAAAAAAGCCTGCTGATCATCCAACACCGTGGCAACAGAGCGCGGGCCATGTCCCGTGCAAACGATCTGCGCGCCGAGTTTCTTAGCCGCATCGAGTGTCTCCACCCATTTTCCCACGTCTCCATCGCCTACATAATTGTAGGGCCCGTTGACGCAAACATCTCCCGTAAAAAGGATTCTCTCTTTGGGGAGCCAGGCCAGCGAATCTCCGTGCGTATGGGCTACTCCCAGGTTCATCACCTCGACGCGATGTTTGCCATCGTCAAAGATCAGCTCCCCCGAGTACAGAACGGAGGGCGGCTTGAGTTTGCTGGCCTTCACATCGGCGCGGCCCGTTGCCGCCTTTTCCCAGGCGCCCGGTTGGCTGTCGTAGTAGCCCGTTTCGTACCGCTTCATTTCCTCGATGACGCCGGTGTGGGCGACGGGCACCGCGCCGTTCTCCACGAAAACCTGATTCCCGTATGCGTGGTCGCCGTGGTGGTGTGTGTCGAGGGCAAACCGGATCGGCTTGTCCGTCATAGCACGGATCTTGCCGATGACCTGCCTCGCTCCGGCCGGGAAATTGGCATCGATCACCAACACGTAATCTTCGAATAAGATCCAGCCGTTGTTGCAGACTGCGTCCGCGTTGTCCGCCACTAGCCCCTCGTGGAAATAGATGTCTGGGGCGACTAGATCGACCTTGCCTACCTCGGGCGTTAAGGCGGGAGTTGGTCCAGCCAACAATTCCGCCTCCGCCGCGAGGCTCAGGAAACCCGCGCTCCCCGCCAAAAACCCACGTCTGCTAACGTCGCACATTATTCCTCCTTGCGTTGGTTGCTGAAGATGCTCTCAGGAAGATTCGAGATAATCGTTGTGTTTCGCCAAAACTCCCTAGCGGATAGAGTCTACGCTTTTTCCTCGCTCAGAAGAATATGTATTATCTATCTGAATGTCGAACTAGCTCTCGCCAGGAGTCGTTTGATGCTGAAGGGAATAAGTTTTTGTCTGTTTTTTCCTTTGGGCTGTTGGGCGGTCCGGCTGTTTGCCAACCATCCGTTGGGCCTTCGACGCTAAGAATCGTCAGGAATCACGATGTTGCACCACCCATTCAATTTGCGGTTGGAGAGTTGGTCAAGTACTTCGCACTGATGGGCAATGCGCCGCCGGCCGTGGTCGAGAACCCGAAAACAGGCGACATTTGCGTTGGGATGATTCCGAACGATGCCAGTTCCGAACAAAGACGAGCAATTGAAGCGTGCGTGCGTGGAAACCCCGACAGCTTTGTCATTCGCACGTTGGGGGATGCGCCGGTCATCTATGGCGGTTCATCGCGAGCCAACCTCTATGGAGTTTATCACTACCTGGAAACGCTCGGGGTTCGATGGTATTTCCCCGGGGGCCGGAAACGAATTTGTACCCCATGCCGCGGCCAAGCTTCAGGGCTACGACATCGCGCAGTCCCCTTCGTTTCGGAAACGGGGAATTGTGGTTTTTTCCACCACGCCTGGTTTCAATGATCTCGCCGATTTCGCGGCCAAGATGAAACTGAGCACCATCGGCCTGCATGCCCGTGCGTTCGGTCCGCAGTCTGCAGAGGTTGGCTTGGCAGACGCACAAAGAGCGCTGAGCCTCGCGGATTGACCATCGATATTGAACGCCACCTGTTTGACGACAGTTACTGCCCTGACGATTCGCCGGCACTGGGCCGTGAAAAGAAGACCTTGACGGAGTACGTCTCAACGTTGCCCCCAACCATGACTGACTTTTTCTTGTGGCCGGCGGATAAGTTCTTGTCTCCATGCGACTCGCCCGCCTTCCGGGACAATTCGGTTTCGGATCTTGCGATGTCGTTCGCAAACCAGATGGTCGCCACTTTGCGCAGCACCCGTCCCGAAGCACGCTTCGCCTTTCTGTCCTATTTCAGCACCTGGGAGCCGCCGAAACACGAGAAACCCGCGCCGGGACTCATCCTCGCGTGGGCGCCGATCTCGGCCTGGATGGCGCCGGCATTCCCATGCGCCCGGAGGAACTCACGGGGCGAGCGGGCAAGCAGCCGGATGGTTCCGCCCAAACCCGGGAGGTCAAAGGCTGCGCCATCTGGAGCGCGGAAGCACGTGATGCCGAAGACCGGCCCCGGCGCGACGCCGGCTCGGTCAGCTACTCGGCGGCCATCGAGACGGCGGCCTGCCGCGACACCGACTCGCAGGTCGCAGAATTTACCCAGCGCGTCGAGCGCAAGGCGAAGCGTCGGGACTTCCGGCAAGCCTCTCGCCAAGTGGTGATCGGCGACGGGGCTCCCTGGATCTGGAACCTCGCCGCGGAGCTGTTCCCGCAAGCCCTGCAAATCGTGGATCGTTACCACGTGAAGGAGCATTTGAGCCAAGTGGCCAAGGCCCTCTATGGGCAAGGGGAGGCATCCCATCGCTGGGCGCAACGTCGGCACCAAGAATTGGATGGCGGGCGTTGGCGGAGTCTGACCACGGCGCTGGCCCGCCATGCGGCGCGCTCACCGGAAGCCCGCAACTGCCTTCATTACTTGCAGCGCAACCGGCACCGCATGCGCTACCCGGAATTTCATGCCCAGCACCTGTGTACTTCCTCGGGGGTTCTGGAGGCGGGTTGTAAGGTCGTCGTGGGGTCGCGCCTCAAACGCTCGGGCATGCATTGGACCGTGCGCGGCTCGAATGCCATCATCGCTCTGCGGTGTTACAAACTCAGCGGTCGCCTCGAAGACTTCTGGGAACGCCGGGCGCACAGGGTGGAAGCGTGAGCCCACTCACTCCTGCGTCGTGCACCCATTAGGGGCTGGGCTAGGGCTGCGTCAAAGTCCCAGAAGTATAACAATCTAAAACGACGCGATTTTCTGCTGGCAATTTCCTTTCGGATTTGTTAGCCTTCTGCCGTGGTCG
>Ga0209039_10000729_pt1 | contig 31642 bp, 31 predicted proteins | sample BogFormECP12_OM1_FD_188238 | JGI IMG/M metagenome (GOLD analysis project Ga0209039, IMG submission 188238) | Bog forest soil microbial communities from Calvert Island, British Columbia, Canada - ECP12_OM1 (SPAdes) (version 2) | ecosystem: Environmental > Aquatic > Freshwater > Wetlands > Bog ... | reverse complement strand
GGTATTGTAATAGCCACGGGAAGTAGCTCAGCTTGGTGGAGCACAGCGTTCGGGACGCTGGGGCCGCAGGTTCAAATCCTGTCTTCCCGATTTTTTATTTTAGGGTAAGCATCGCCTGACTCCATACATAGTGTATCGTTCTGCAGATCATGAAAATCGTCAGTGACAGGATCAAACTCAGCACCAGAGGTAACGGGACCCTCATCGACATCAGCGGTCAACTGGCACAAAAAGTCGAGGAATCAAAACTCAAGGTCGGCAACCTGACGGTCTTTGTCGTTGGCTCAACAGCAGCCATTACCACATTCGAGTATGAACCGGGGCTGAGTAAGGACATGCTGGAGCTCTACGACAGGCTGGCCCCGGAGAATGAATCGTATCACCACGATGCGACCTGGGGAGACGCCAACGGGTTCAGTCACGTCCGTGCCGCATTCACGGGCCCTTCATTGACCATACCGTTTGAGCAGGGAAGGCTCTTGCTCGGCACATGGCAGCAGGTGGTATTGGCTGAGTTCGACAACCGGCCAAGAGAGCGGACCATCGTCGTCCACATCATCGGCGAATAGCGATGCCACGTCGCCTTTTGCGCCTCTCTTCGTTGCTCTTCGGCCTGTTCTGCATCGACGTACCAGAAGGTACGCCTTCGCAGCCCAGTCCTCGAAGCGCCTCGATATGCATCAAAATTCAACGTGGCATACTTATGTCGGTAGCCCAAAGAATAAGGTGATAAAGTTATAGCATGCAGGCCGCGAGGACCTTTTTGGAGCGCCTAGAGAGTGGAGAAAACGGTGCGAGCGGCCCCGCCAGTTGGTTGTCTGGCTCCGTCGTTATCTGTAAAAAACCGCGCCTGCGAAGCTAACTGAGGACGCACCATCGGTCCACTGATCGTAACTGACGATATCACACGTCGAACCTTCGAGCAGAGAGAGCTGGAAGTAGATAGGTGCGAGCCCGCAGATCCTTCTCCTGTCTTCTTCTGCGCGGATTGTAGCGAGAAAGCGCTGGCCATCGACCTGCCTGACCGCCTCCAGGACCCCTTCATCTTTTGTCTTGGATTGGAGCAGCGTCGAGCGATCCAGGGCGTACCTGTCCCCGAACTGGGCCCCTATGTGAGCGAGGTCAGCCCCGGCAACAATCACATATGGTTTGCCGTATTTCTCAAGGACCTGCTTCAAGTTAATGGCAAGGTCCTGCAATACCTTTCTATCCGGTTGTCTCTTGCCGCTGACATACTCTTGCATAGACCCCGTGAGGATGGAGAGGATCTCTACTTTCCTACCCTGAAGCTGGTATTGGATCATGGGAAGCTGCAGCTCTATAGAGTGTTCGGCTCTGTGGCACCACTCGTCAAGGTGTTTGTTGAGGACGGGATTCTCTCTGACGAGGCTTGCCATTCCGCTCGCGCATGGCAGGATACCCAGAGGGGTATGAAAATTTTTTAGAGAGATGTTCCACAGGTTTGGGGTCAGGCCGTGACATGTCCCGAAGATAACGACGAGCTGTTTGTCAGTGAGAGGCAGGTACCTGTATATCTGCTGGTAGACCCTATGGCCCCGCGTGTAATCAATGTGGGGAGCCAGAATACCCTGCATCTCTCCCAGCATTTCCGGGGGCTCGGTGTCTGTGAATATCTTATCCAGGTATGCGAGCAGATCCTCTCTATTATCAGGATAGCTCTTTCCGGAGCAGCATGACGGCCGGTAAGGTGCAGCTTCATACTCGTTCTTAAGCTGCTGAAGACAGCTTTGAAAGCGTTCGTTGTCCAACAGGAGGCTGGCGTCCATGGCTTCAACGACAGATTGAATCTGTTCAAGATGGACAATACTTCCCGATGCTCTTACATATTCTTCCTGAAGGTCCCTCAAGGATCGCTTGCCATCCATCAGCGCGATAAGGAATAGCACATCTTTGGAGACAACAAGCGACTTTTCAGCCAATCCTTCCGGATCCCGGAGATAAAACATCTCCCGCCCGTCCTGCGACACGGGAAGGACCTCAGCCCATCTCATTTTCGGATATTCCGTGGGATGTTCCATAGCGGACATATATACCACAGCCGGACGGATAAAGATAGTTGAGGAAAGAGTGAGTAATCGTTGCTTTTTGGTGCTTGTGTACTTATACTGTTTAAAATAACGTCTGTTTTACAAAATAAGCCAATGCGCCGCGCGGCCCTGCTAAGCTTTTTTGTCATTCTTTCAGTGTTCTGCTGGTCCCTTGATGGAAGGGGAAAGGAGGAAGACTTTCCCGTACCACGCCCTCCCTTCAGCGAAGGCATCTTCCCTTGCTCCAGCTGCCATGCCGGCATGGAAGTGAATACCAAGAGACGGGAGTTAAAAGAAGAGCACACGAATATTCAGCTGAAGCACGGGTCAATATCGCGCTGGTGCCTCGATTGCCACGATGCGGCCAACAGGGATATGCTGAGATTAGTCAATGGCGACCGGATTGACTTCAGTCATAGCTATGAGCTTTGCGGTCAGTGTCATGGACCGACATACAGGGACTGGAAGGTAGGCGTTCATGGTAAGAGAATCGGCTATTTCGAGGGAGGGCCAAGGACATATTTTCTGTGCGTGAATTGCCACAACCCTCACGACCCCAAGTTCAAGCCAATAAAGCCTGAGCCGCCGCCTTTTAAACCACTTTACAGATACAATCCGGCTGCAGGAAAGTAACCATGGCGGATAAACGCTTCACACGGAGAGACTTCCTCAAGATAGCATCCGTCGCCACGCTTTCGGGCGTCGGCCTGTCGGGTATCTCCTGCAAGAAAGCCGACCTGGAGGAGTTCCTTCAGAAGCACTACCTGGAGATGACCGACGAGGAAAAGAAGCAGACCATCAAGCGGCTTGAAGAGAAGTACCTCAAGAAATACGGCAAGAAGTTCACCATAAGCACACAGGGAGCGAAGCCTGGCACGTTGTGGGGATACGGTCTCGACCTCTCCCGGTGTATAGGGTGCCGGCGCTGTGTTTACGGCTGCGTAAAAGAGAACAATCCGTCCAGGTACAATCCCCAGTTGCACTGGATCAGGGTAGTACGACTGCCTGAGGGCAGTCTTATTAATCTTGAGAAGACCGAGCATTACTATAATCCCCCGCTCGTGCCCGAGCCCGGCTACGTCTACATGCCGGTGCAGTGTCAGCACTGTGAAAACCCACCCTGCGTGAAGGTTTGTCCGGTGCGCGCTACCTGGAAAGAACCCGACGGGCTTGTGGTTGTCGATTACAATTGGTGTATCGGCTGCAGGTACTGTATCGCGGCATGTCCCTATAAAGGCAGGGTGTTTAACTGGGCCGAGCCGAATATACCGCCGGAAGAGCTGAATACGGCCGTTCATTATCTGGGCAATCGGCCGCGCTACAAGAACGTGGTTGACAAGTGTACCTTCTGTGTCCAGAGAGTGCGACAGGGGCGTTACCCGGCTTGTGTGGAGGCTTGTCCAACCGGCACGCGGAAGTTCGGGAACCTGCTCGATCCGAATAGCGAGATCCGCTATCTCATCGACCACAAGAGGGTGTTCAGGTTGAAAGAGGACCTGAATACTGAACCAAAGTTTTATTACTTCTTTGGATTGTGATGGCTGATATGGAAGCATGGAGATTCTTTAAGCAGACGCTTGTCCTCGTGGCAAAGGGAAGGCCGATCTATTACCTTTGGTGCGCGCTTCTCCTTTTTATTATGGCCGTGGGTTTATGGTTCTACACGAAGCAGATGGAACAAGGGCTCATCTTTACAAGCATGAGAAACGAGGTCTCCTGGGGCCTTTACATAGCCAACTTCACGTACCTCGTTGGTGTTGCGGCTGCTGCCGTGCTTCTTGTTATCCCGGCGTACATCTACCACTTCGGCCCGATCAAAGAGATCGTTGTGCTTGGTGAACTCTTTGCAGCTTCGTCTATCGTGATGGCACTGCTCTTTGTCACTGTGGACCTCGGGAGGCCCGAGAGGTTCTGGCATCTGATTCCGGGAATAGGCATACTCGCGTTTCCGAACTCACTTCTTGCCTGGGACGTCATTGTGCTCAATGGGTATTTTTTCCTGAACGTGATTGTCCCTGTCTATATCCTTGTAAATTCCTATTACGAGAAAGAGCCCAACGCGAAGTTCATAGTACCATTGATTCTGCTTTCGATCCCGTGGGCGGTCGGCATTCACACGGTCACGGCCTTCCTGTACAACGGGCTCGCGGCGCGGCCTTTCTGGAACGCTTCCATTCTTGCGCCGAGGTTCCTGGCAAGTGCATTCTGTTCCGGGCCCGCCATAATCATCATTATTTTTCAGGTAATAAGGAAAATTTCTCAAATCAAGATTGCCAATGAGGCACTTTTCAAGATTGCCGAACTGATTGCCTATGCAATGTTCCTCAACCTTTTTCTGCTGGGGGCCGAGGTTTTTAAAGAATACTATTCGAACACCATACATCTTGCACCGCTTGAGTACCTGTACCAGGGGCTCCGCGGCCACCATGCGCTTGTCCCGTGGATGTGGCTCTCTCTCGCGTTTAATGTAACGGCATTCGTCCTTTTCCTCATACCGAGGACCAGGAAGAATATTCCCACGCTTAACGTTGGCGCGTTCCTGATCATCATTGGTGTCTGGATTGAAAAGGGGCCTGGTTTTGTAGCGCCAGGATTCATCCCTGATCCGCTTGGCGAGATTTACGAGTACTTCCCTAATTTTGCGGAGCTGGCCATATCGCTGGGCGTGTGGGCTTGCGGCCTTCTCGTTTTTACCCTCTTTATGAAGGTGGCCATCCCCATAGTGCGGGGTGATTTCATCCATTCGAAGCACGTGAAGATCGGCCCAAGAAAAAAGCGAGCCCAATTGAGGGATATGTGAAGGTGATATATACGTGCTATTTTTAGCAGTTGACAGTGTCTCGTCATCTGTATTAGTTTACCCGCACATACAGGGCTAGTTCTATGTGGAAACGGATACCCGAACAGATACGCCACGTCGTTGTACCAATTGTGGCCCTCGTTGTCATCTATCTCGTCGTCAGGCATCTTCTCATCCCTTCCAGTTTTGGCTTGTGGGGACATTACAGGGCCGCATCCGCCGTGCAGAATGCCGAACTGCCCTTAAAGTACGCGGGCGCCGAAGCCTGTGCCGATTGCCATGGTGAAATCGCCTCCACGAAGAAAGAGGGATATCATCGCGGTGTGGCCTGCGAAACCTGTCATGGCGCTGCTTATACGCATACCCAGGACCAGGAGAAGCAGAAACCTCAGATAAACCGTGCGAGGTCTCTCTGCCTGCTCTGTCATGAATATCAATCCTCACGACCGACCGGTTTTCCGCAGGTTGTTTCCGACTCGCACAATCCTCTGAAGCAATGCATAGCATGCCACCAGCCACACGATCCGAAGCCACCGCATCCGCCGAAGGGCTGTGACGCATGCCATGCCACTATTCAGCGCACAATAGCTGTTTCCAGCCATGGTAACCTCGCATGCAGCATGTGTCATGAGGTGCCGAAAAACCACAAGCTCTCCCCACGGGGCAATCCGGCCAAATTACCGCAGCTGAGGGAAACCTGCGGTAAGTGCCACGCTCAGGACTCTTCCGCGTCCAAGGAAATTCCGAGAGTTGACATGGCCAGCCACGGCGGGAAATACCTTTGCTGGGAGTGCCACTATCCCCACATGCCTGGAGCTCGCTAGATGAAAAGGGACCGCCCTGATAAGGGCCTTGACAAATCGAGAAGAGACTTCTGTAAAACGATCCTTTTGGGAACCGTATCGCTCGCGGTGCCCGGCTCGATACTTGCGGCCACGGAGAAGAAAGGCCTGAGCGACTGGTATGGCACGAAGTATAAGCCTGCCGAACACCTCTATGCCATGGGTATAAAGGTAGACCGTTGCATAGGCTGCGGTCGCTGTGTCGATGCTTGCAAGAGAGAGAACAACGTGCCTGACTATCCCTTCTATTTCAGGACCTGGATAGAGCGCTATATTGAAACCGAAGATGGTCAGACCATCGTTGACAGCCCCAACGGGGGGAAGGATGGTTTCAAGGCCCCTGCCTCTGACAAGAAGGTTTTCAAGACTTTCTTCGTTCCGAAGATTTGCAACCAGTGTGAAAAGCCTCCGTGCGTTCAGGTTTGTCCGGTCGGGGCGACTTACAGAACTGAAGACGGCGTTGTTCTCGTTGATTCGCAATACTGTATCGGCTGTCGTTACTGTATCCAGGCCTGTCCTTACGGCATGCGCTACATTCATCCGACAAAACGCGTTGCGGACAAGTGCACCTTCTGTTACCACAGGACCGTGAAAGGATTACTGCCCGCGTGTGTTGAAGTATGCCCCACTCAGGCAAGAATCTTTGGTGACCTGAAGAGCAAGGCAAGCCCGGTCAACCAGTTCATGCGCTTCAACAAGATTTTCGTCTTGAAACCGGGCCTGAACACAGAACCTAAAGTCTATTACGCGGACATTGACCTGGAGGTTCGTTAATCTTGAATCACGAAATTGCACGTCTCTATGAAACGCTGAAACTGGTGGTCGGGTTCATCTATCCCAACGAGATTGAACTGGGCTGGAATCTTCTCATCGTGGTGTACCCTTACATTACAGGGCTTGTTGCGGGTGCTTTCATCCTGGCCTCCCTGGTAAAGGTCTTCAAGGTGAAGGAGGTGCAGCCCACATACCGGCTTGCCCTGCTGACGGCCCTGTCATTCCTGATTGTAGCTCCCCTGCCTCTTGTGGTCCACCTTACCCACCCGGAGAGAGGCTTTGAGATGTTCCTAACCCCAAGCCCGTCGTCCGCCATGGCCATGTTCGGCTTCGTATACGTCTGGTATCTGATGGCGGTACTGCTCCTGGAGATTTGGTTCGACTACCGGAAAGACTTTATCGTCTGGGCCGAGCAAGAGAAAGGTTATAAGAGGTTTGTATATAAGCTCCTGTCTCTATTCACCCGAGATACATCTCCGGGAGCACTTTCATTTGACAAGAAGGCAGTTTACGCAATAACGGTTGTCGGTATCCCTTCGGCGTTCCTGCTTCACGGTTATGTTGGTTTTATCTTTGGGTCTGTCAAGGCGAATCCCTGGTGGTCCAGCGTACTGATGCCTATTGTCTTTCTTTTCTCCGCAATAGTGTCGGGTATTGCTCTGGTCCTTCTCATTTACATGGTCGCTGTCCTTGTCAGGGGAGAAGAGCCAGACATGGCTTGCATTGACAAGCTTGCCAGTTTCCTTTTTTACATGATGATTGTCGATTTCTCTCTTGAGTTCCTCGACTTTGTGCACCGCATCTACCAATCAGAGGAATCGATTCACATACTGGGACAGCTGATATCCGAGAGACTTTTCGTCAGTCTTATCGTCATTCAGCTCATTCTCGGTATGATCCTTCCGCTCGTGGCGATAGCCCTGATTAAGATGTTCAAGTGGCCTGCCGAGATTCGGAGGCTCAGCTATTTTATTGTCGGCCTTCTTGTCCAGTTTGGTATATTCAGTACCAGGTGGAATGTCGTTATCGGTGGGCAGCTTTTCTCAAAGAGCTTCAGAGGTTTAACCGCTTACAAAATGGCGGTGGGCGGTGTGGAAGGATTGCTCGTCTCGTTGGGTTTTCTCATTCTGCCTTTCATCATTCTTTATGTCCTCATTCGGTGGCTCCCCCCTTGGGAAAAAGAGCGCGCCCCGTCCGTGCCGAGCCGGTAGCATCACTTTTCCATCACTTTTCGCCACACCAAGACCTATTGACAGTTCCCCTTATCGTCCACAAATTACAGTTTGGAAGAGAAAATCCCAGCCAAACGCATAATAGTAGAGGAGGAACAGCCATGAGTGAAAAGATGCAAAAGAAGAGCCTTTCGCAACCGGATGAAACGCGGACCTTCGATAAAGGCAAGGTGGAACTGGTCACGTTGGGTGGTATTACATTCGGACGCGCCACTTTTCAGCCCGGCTGGAAATGGTCAACGTCCGTAAAGCCGATAGCGAAGACAAAGAGTTGCGAGGCTCCCCATCTCCAGTACCATGTGTCGGGACGTCTCCATATTGTTATGGATGACGGCAGCGAAGCAGAATTCGGCCCGGGCGATGTCTCCCTTCTTCCTCCGGGGCATGATGGGTGGGTCGTCGGCAGTGAGCCTGTCGTTGTAATTGACGTCTCGGGCATGGTCAATTACGCCAAGAAGTAACGAACGGCTGATAGAGCAGCGCGTCTCGTTCGAGGCCGCAGAGCCGCGGGGGAATGGGGCCACCCGCGTGGGCAGGATGCAGGATGTTGAGCTGATCGTCCCTGCTCCTTGACAGCGCCCTTTCGAATGACAATGTTATAAGACAAACGAATTGTGGGGGGGCGGTCATGGAACGTACGGGGGTAGTTACTTTTGCGGGGAACCCGCTGACTCTGCTTGGAAATCCAGTCAGCGTGGGGGATAAAGCTCCTGCTTTTACCTTGGTAGACAGAGATCTGAAGGAAGTGGCTCTCTCTGACTTCGCGGGGAAGGTCAAGTTAATCAGTGTCACTCCTTCTCTCGATACTCCTGTATGCGATTTACAGGCACGCAGATTCAACGATGAGGCACAAGCATTATCTGATGCTGTGGTGGTTCTCAACGTCAGCGTGGATCTTCCCTTTGCTATCGCGAGGTATTGCGCTGACGCGGGTCTTGACAGAGTGAAGGCACTCTCCGACCACAGAGAAGCCGCTTTTGGTATGTCTTACGGCGTTCTTATCAAAGGATTGAGGTTGCTGGCACGCTCAATTTTCGTGATCGATAAGGCAAATGTCATCCGATATCAGGAGATTGTGCCAGAGGTGACTCATCATCCGGATTACGACAGGGCGTTGGCCGAGGCAAAAAAACTGGTCAGTTAGAAGTATCGATCAGCAAAGCGGAAGGAGGGTCTTCCGCTGAGGCTACAATTCATACAACCGGGTGGTACAGGCTTAATCGCCACGTCCTGTGGTTTGCGAACTACAGCGGACGCCACAATAGAGAAGGGAGGAAGCGTTATGTACACTGCAAAGGATTACGCAAGGCTCATCGGTATGGAAGGTTTCAGCGAAACACTCCTGAAGAACCACTTCACACTTTATCAGGGCTATGTCACGAACAGCAACAAGGTTTTGGAGACGCTTGACGGGATGGCGAAAGCAGACAAGTTGGGTACCCCGGAGGCTGCGGAACTGAGGCGGAGACTTGGCTGGGAATTCGATGGGATGCGGCTCCACGAGTATTACTTTGAGAACCTCGGGGGCAAGAGCGCTCTCAACAAGGATGGGAAGCTGGGCAAGAAAATCGCTCAGGATTGCGGCAGCTACGACGCCTTCGAAAAAGAATTCAGAGCCGTGGCCACTATGAGGGGCATCGGTTGGGCAGTTCTCTATCAGGATCTCGCCAACGGCAACCTGATCAATTTCTGGATCAATGAGCATGACGTAGGCCATCCGGCGGGATGCAACCCACTCCTCATCTGTGACGTATTTGAGCACGCCTTCATGATCGATTACGGGCTGAAAAGAGCTGATTATATAGAGGCGTTCTTCAAGAATATCAACTGGGCAGCGGTGGAAGGACGACTGAAGTAAAGCAGGGTCATGGGTCACGGGTCAAGGGTGCTTGCTTCCCGAAACCATGAGGCTCTTGGTGCGGCAGTCAAGGAGAGATAGGGAAATGACCTCAAGACGATATATCACGGGGCTCGCCCTGCTGCTGCTTCTCTTTGTTGTTGGCGACTGGCGGGCTCGGTCTGAAGAGCCCAAGGCAGCGGCAGGTGACGTTCAACAGGAGAGCCTAAGAGGTGTTACCCCGCAGGAAGCGATCGAGCTTGTTCAGCGTAACAAAAAGAATCCAGACTTTGTGATTCTTGATGTGCGCACGCCCGAAGAGTTCCAAAGCGGACACATCGAAGGGGCGATCAACGTGGACTACTACAATCCGGGTTTCGAAGTAGAGCTGGGTAAGCTGGACAGAGCAAAGACGTACCTGGTTTATTGCAGGACGGGTAGTAGGAGCGAAGATACCTTCGCACACATGAAAGAGCTGCAATTCAGGCAGATTTATGATTTGGAAGGTGGCATCACGGCTTGGCGTGCTGCAGGTTTTTCCGTGCAAGGGCAAAAGCATCAGTAGCGCCGACTGACTGAGGCCTGAATGATTGCTTCTATGAGCTATGTGGAGAATCGAGAGAAGCTAGGGGCTGCGGTCTGCGACCCCCAACGGAGAGGTTACGATTATGGTTTCCAGACATCGGCTGCACATATTGCTCGTGGATGACGAAGAAGATATAGTCACCATGACGGTTTCTATGCTCGAACGCCTGGGGCACAGCGTGCGAGGCGAAACGGAAAGTCTTAACGCTTTAAGGCGATTTTCGGAAGAGCCCGAGCAATTTGACCTCGCAATTCTTGACCACGTGATGCCGGAGTTGACAGGGTTGGAACTTGCTCAGCGCTTCAGGCGTATTCGACCCGGTTTCCCGGTGCTCCTCTATGCACAGCACAGGGACAGGCCCCCGACTGAAAAATTGGAAGCGGCCGGCATTGGGCGGTTCATCGTTAAGCCAGCGACGTCGGCAGCGCTGGGAGGAATGCTACGCAAAGTTCTTGCTAGGTGAAAAAAAGGCGACTCATTAACTACAAATGACGTTACGAGTTGGGGCGCCGAAAGCCTTCAGCCTTCGGCGCAGTTACGAGTTACGAGTCAAGGCAGCGATCCACCGATATCCCATCAGCAGATTTCTCAAATAGCCTTTTTGAACTCGTAACCCGTAACCCGCAACAAGTTTCATTTTCTTAACCCCTCGCTGTTACCGCTCGCTGTTTCGTTGACATTTCAGGTGAATGCGGTTATAAACTGAATTGGTGTTTCTACAGATTTTCTGAAAGGTATCCCCTTACTTGGATTACGAAGCCGTTCCCATTGTTACTATGAGAGAAGGTGAGGAGGGTATAGTCGACTCGGTCTCCGGTGGGGAGCGTCTGGCTTCCAGGCTTGCGAGCATGGGCCTATTACCCGGGATAAAGGTAAAAGTCCTGCGTAAGACAGGCGGTTCTGTCATTCTCCTCGCCTCAGATACCAGGATGGCCTTGGGGCGGGGAGAGGCATCCAATATAAGTGTCAAAAGAACGGAGACAGTTCCGGGAGTCAGGAAGCTGCTCGTCGGGCTTGCAGGACAGCCCAATGTGGGGAAGTCCACGGTATTCAACATTCTGACTGGCTTGTCGCAGCACGTGGGGAACTGGCCCGGAAAGACGGTGGAGAAGAAAGAAGGGGTACACCTGGCTGGCGACGTGGAGATGCACCTCGTGGATCTGCCAGGCACCTATAGTCTGACCGCCTTTTCAGAGGAGGAACGGGTAGCCCGGGACTTCGTGATTCACGAACATCCTGATGTGGTCGTCCTGGTTGTCAACGGCGCGGCACTGGAGCGGAGCCTTTACGTGTTAGCTGAATTGCTGCTATTGGATCCCCCGGTCATTCTGGCCGTTAATATGATGGATGTTGCTGAGAACCAGGGGATACATATAGATGTCGAGGCGCTCGAACGAGCCCTTGGCATACCGGTTATTTCCCTCGTTGCCACCAAGAACAAAGGAGTCAAGGAACTGAGGTCTATGGTCATAACCTTGGCTGAGGGTGAGCTTGAGTACCTTCCCCACCTGCCTGCCGTCTCGGCCGACCACGCGGTCATTTACTCGAAGCTGCTGGAACTGGTCAAGGGATACGTCCCGCCGTTGTATACACCCCGTTGGATGGCGACTAAGCTTATGGAGGGCGATTCCGAAGTCGGCGACATGCTCAAACAGATAGTTCCCGAGTCCTTATGGAACGAGATCAAGGGCCTGCTGATCAAACACGAGGATGCCCTGCGGGCGGTAGTCGGCGGCCGGTACGACTGGCTTGAGGACGTTACGCGCGCAGCCGTTTCCCGCTTCAAGAGGGGACAGGTGCTGATGACTGACCGCATCGACCACGTGCTCACGCAGCCCCTGTTCGGTATCCCCATTCTTCTCGCGATTCTCGCTCTTGTGTTTCTTCTCACGTATGAAATAGGCTTCCCTGTGCAGGACCAGATGGAGAAGTTGATGACCTTCTTTGCCGCACGAGTCGAGCCCCTCCTTTCCGGTGCCCCGGGCTGGGTCAGTGGTTTGCTGGTCAATGGAGTTATCGGGGGCGCCGGCTCGGTCCTAACGTTTCTTCCTATTCTCCTGATATTTTTTGCGTGTCTGTCATTTCTTGAAGATGTCGGCTACATGGCGAGGGCTGCCTTTGTGATGGACCGATTCATGCATATCGTGGGGCTTCACGGAAAGAGCTTTTTGCCCATGTGTCTCGGGTTCGGGTGCAACGTGCCGTCGATCATGGGAGCGAGGATCGTTGAGTCGCGCAAAGCCCGGCTGCTAACGATTTTTTTGACGCCTTTTGTGCCCTGTACCGCGAGACTGGGTGTCCTGACGTTTGTTTCAGGGGCCATGTTTGGAAGACAGGCCTACCTTATCGCATGGCTCGTTGTTTCGATCAATATAGTGGTGCTCGGGGTATCGGGTATGGTGATCAGCAGACTCTTTCTGAAGGGCGAACCAACCCCTTTCATAATGGAGCTTCCCCTTTATCACAAGCCGGACGCGCGCACTATCGGGGTTGTCATCTGGCACAGAATGCTGGCCTTTGTGAAAAAGGCGGGTACCGTGATCCTCCTGGTGTCTGTTGTAATCTGGGTTTTGTCAAACGTGCCTGGAGGGACAATACAAACGAGCGTACTCGGCCATCTTGGCAAGGTGATCGAGCCGGTGGGACGGCCGCTCGGACTTACCTGGCAAGAGATGGTCGCTCTTGTCTCCAGCCTGATGGCGAAGGAGAATTCCATAGCAACGCTCGGTGTATTATATGGAGTGGGCCGGGAAGGCTTGCAGGGAGTGCTACCCAGGGTTATGAGCCACGCATCGGCATTTACCTTCATTGTCGTTCTCATGCTTTTTATTCCCTGTGCTGCCACAGTGGCCGTGATGAAGCAGGAGATGGGTAGCTGGAAGTGGTTCCTCGGATCGCTGCTCTTTATGCTGCTCGTATCTTATGTGGTCGGTATCATGGCATTCCGTGTTGCGCTGCTCGCAGGATACGGGTAACAGGAGAAGAAGAAGGAGGAAAAAGATGAAGCAGGTTAAGATTTAGGTTGAGGTTAAGCGGCCGGAAGCCCCTTGTTTCTGCTCTTTATCTTTTCTTGTTTTCCTCAACCTGTTTTTTAATGTGGCATCTTCTTTGCATTTAACTATTTCTGAAAATTTCCGACAAATACTCATGACCCAACGGCGGGATTATTTTACCCTTCTGGTCCCCGCTGAAAGTCGAGGCTGTGCTTGCTGATGGCAGGTAAGACAAGGATACTCATCGTTGAGGACGAAGGGGTCATCGCCTTAGAGCTCCGCGACAGACTTGCCGACATGGGGTATGAGATTGTTGGTCCCGTGCCGAGCGGACAGGAGGCTATCGACCATGCCCGGGAACTCCTGCCCGACGTCGTGCTCATGGACATCATACTCGCAGGCCAGATGGACGGCATAGAGGCAAGCGAGATCATTAAGAATAGTCTTGACATACCTGTTATCTTTCTGACTGCTCACGCGGATGAGCGGACCTTGCAGCGAGCAAAAGCAACCCAGCCTTTCGGATACATCCTTAAGCCCTTCAACGAGAGGGAACTGCAAGTCTCGATTGAAATGGCCCTGTACAAACACGAGAAAGAAAAGATGGCCCGGGAGCGGGAGGAGTGGCTCAGCGCCACACTGACAAGCATAGGGGACGCGGTTATTACCGTCGATGATCGATCTCGTGTCACGTTTATGAACGCTGCCGCTCAGGGGCTTACGGGCTGGAACCCGAGAGATGTCATAGGCAGGAAAGCCGGCGACATATGCAATATTATTCAGGAAGATGGGCTGATAGATGGCCGGTTTATTCCCTCCGGGGCAGTACGGGAGGATATCCTCATCAACAAAGAAGGCAGGGAGATACCTGTGGATTATAATGCTTCGCCGATCAAAAACTACAAAGGGGAGACGACCGGCATGGTCTTTGTCTTGCGGGACATTTCCGAGCGCAAAGCGGCCGAGGAACGCATCAAATACCTTAGCTTTCACGACAGGCTTACAGACCTGTACAGCCGCGATTATTTTGAAGAGGAACTCCGACGCTTCGACACGGCGAGAGAACTGCCCCTCAGCCTGGTCATGGGGGACGTGAACGGTCTGAAGCTCGTCAATGACGTGTTCGGTCACCAGGAAGGCGATACATTACTTCGGAAAATCGCGGAAGCCCTCAAGGGATCGTGCCGAAAGGAGGATATGGTTGCCCGCTGGGGAGGGGACGAGTTTGTGGTCCTTCTGCCCAAGACGACAGAGTTCCTTGCCCTTGAGTTTGCCAAGCGCGTCAGGGCCCTCTGTGGTGAGACCGATGGGACCCCGATACAGCCTTCTATTGCTTTGGGCATCGTAACAAAAGAAAGGGCTGACCAGGAACTGGGTGAGCTGCTGAAGATAGCAGAGGACCGCATGTACAGGAACAAGCTGATGGAACGCAAGAGCACTCGCAGCGCCATCATCTACTCTCTGCAGAGAACAGTGCAGGAAAAAAGCCTGGAAATGGGTGAGCATGCCGTGCGCCTCAAGAGTGCGGCATTGGATGTAGGACGCGCCATAGGACTGCCGGACGACAAGCTCGACGAGCTTTCTCTTCTTGCTATGCTTCATGATATAGGGAAGCTGGCAATATCGGATCAGATATTGGGTAAGCCGGGCAGATTACTACCTGAAGAATGGGAAGCGATGCAAAGTCACCTTGAGATCGGCTATCGGATTGTGGAATCAACACCGGAGCTGGCCCATATTGGGGAGGCATTGCTCGCTCATCACGAGTGGTGGGATGGAACGGGCTACCCCAAAAGACTAAACGGGGAGCAGATACCCCTTATCTCGCGTATTCTGGCGATCGTTGATGCCTACGATGTTATGACCCATGACAGGCCCTACCGTCTGGCAGTGGGCAGAGATGAAGCGCTTAGCGAGCTGCAGCAGTGCGCAGGCACCCAATTTGATCCGCGGCTGGTTGGCGCGTTTGTCGAAGTAATTCGTTCGAAACAAACCGAGGGATCGGTAGCCACCAGCTACTAGTCGTCGGTCGAACCGAAGTAAATTCCTAAATTCCAAGTACCAAGTTTCAAACAATATCCAATCTTCAATTTTCAAACAGGCCGCTCCAACAAACAGCGCCATTTTGCATGATTTGGTCATTGAGCATTGTTTGGGATTTGCATATTGAGATTTGGAAATTTCTCGCTTGACCCGTGCCCCTTGACCCTGTCCTTAGAACATGTAGCGGCGCATGTTGACGTTGAGGACCAGCCCTGCGCCTATCAGACTGGAGATGAGGGATGAGCCTCCGTAGCTGATGAAGGGAAGGGGGATCCCGACGACAGGGGCGAGGTTTATGGCCATGAGAATGTTGATGGTGAATTGTATAAAGACAATGGACGCAATGCCGAAGGCGATAGTGGCCCCGACCTCATCTGACGCGCTCTGAGAGATCTTGAGGCACCGGAGAACAAAAGAGATAAACAAGAGAAAAAGCACGACAGATCCGATGAAACCCCACTCCTCCCCGAACACGGTGAATATGAAGTCGGTATGATGCTCCGGTATAAAGTGGAGCTTGTGCTGGGTGCCGTTGAGATAGCCTTTTCCAAGAAACCCTCCTGAACCCACGGCAATTTTAGCCTGGATGGAGTGGTAGCCAAAACCCGATGGATCGAGGTCGGGATTGAGCAGGCTCAGGATGCGCATCTTTTGGTAAGGTTTCATCAGGTACTTCCAGAAGACGGGGAGGGCAGCGGCAGTGACGCCGAGTAGAAAAACGTATGTAGACTTTTTTAAGCCGACGAACCAGAGGACAGAGAAGCACGAGAGCAGTATGACGACGGCTGTCCCGAGGTCAGGCTGCTTGAGTATGAGGACGCAAGGGACAAGTACGAGAGCCAGGGGAAGCAGGATATCTCTCAATCCGAGGGGCTCGCCTTCTCTCTTCTCTTGGTGGAGTATGGTTGAGAGCAGTAGTATCATTACGGGCTTCATGAGCTCGGAGGGCTGAAAAGCAACGCCAGCTATGTTGAGCCATCTCTTGGCCCCGCCCGCTATGGTCCCGAGAATCAGCACTACTATGATCAGCAACAGGGTGGTGCCGTAAAAGTATTTGGAATAGCTCGCTATGACTCTGTAGTCGTACGAAACGATCAGGGCAACGCCGACCACTCCAATGCCGAAGGCGAAGACCTGTTTCATTAAGAGACTATACGGTCCGCTATCCATGGAACGCGCCGCGCTGATAAGGTTGAACAGGCCCACAGCGATGAGGGCAAGCCCGTTGCAGATAAGGTACCAGTCCAGATGGTAGAGTCGTCTCTTATCGATATACATTTTAATTGGGCCGCAATTGGGCCGATTTAATCTCTTTCTGCTCTTTGAAGTAGCTCTCCGTAACGATCTTTGCGATGGGAGCGGACATGGATGCTCCGTGTCCTCCAAACTCGATGAGAATAGCCATGGAAAGCACCGGATCGTCGCTCGGCGCGAAAGCCACGAACCAGGCATGATCACCTTTGCCGGCCCCGAGGGAAGCTGACTGAGCCGTACCCGTTTTGCCGCTTATGCTCACACTTGCCAAGCGAGAGGCGTACGCAGTACCCCGTGGTTCGTTCACCACGCCCTTCATCCCATCTTTAACGATCGCTATTGCCTGTTTATTCAACTTGGCGTTGGTCAGCATCGCCGGTTCATAGACCTTGATTACCTTTCCCTGGGGAGATACGATCTTGTTCACGATTTGCGGTTTGAAGGTAACACCCTCGTTAGCGATGAATGAAGTAAGCTGCTGTAGTTGCATCGGGGTGAGCCAGACAGCCCCCTGGCCTATGGAAACCGAAACCGTTTCACCCTCATACCATTTCTCACCGTACGTTTTCAGCTTCCACGCGGTTGACGGCACCATCCCGGCCTTCTCCCCCGGAAGGTCTATGCCGGTCACCTTTGTAAGGCCTATGGTTTCAGCCATCTCGTGTATGTTATCTATACCGAGCTTCAAACCTAAGTTGTAAAAAAAGACGTCACACGATTCGACTATGCCCCTGTGGACCGCAATCGATCCATGCCCTTCTTTCCGCCAACACTTAAAGACCCTGTTTCCGTAAAAAAAACCGCCATGGCAGGAAAATGTACTGTTTTCGTTGATGATGCCTTTTTCCAGGCCTTTGAGGGCGAGCACCGGTTTGAAGGTAGAGCCCGGCGGGAACCTGCCTTGCGTCACCCTGTTCTGTAGTGGATGTGTCTTGTCTGTGGCGATTTTGGCCCAGTAATCCTTTGTAGCGCCGGAGGAGAGCTGATTCGGATCGAACGCCGGATGACTCAGAAGGACAAGTACGCCGCCACTTCGCGGATCTGTCACCACGCAACCACCCTTCTTGCCTTCAAACGCCTTTTCAACGGCTGCTTGCAAATCCATATCGATATTCAGGTGAAGGCTATTCCCGGCGATAGGCTCTTTCGTGTCGAGCACGCGCACTTCTCGCCCCGTCGCGTCTACTTCGACGCGTTGTTCCCCGTCAATGCCTCTAAGGTATGGCTCATAGGCCTTCTCCAGACCGAACTTGCCGGTGTAATCCCCAGGTGCATACCTTTTGTTTTCTTTGGCTGCGAGCTCTTCACTGCTTATTTCCGAGACATAACCGAGCACGTGGGCCAGCATGGTCCCGTAAGGATAGTTTCTCTTAGGCTCGATCTGTATGGTCACACCCGGAAGGTAAAACTTGTTTGTTTCCACCTTTGCGACTTGGTCTTTGTTCAGGTCAGACTCGATCTTCACCGGAAAAGAGGAGGGATAATCCCTGGCTTCTTTCAGCCTGGTGATAATATCCTCTCTGTCGAGCTCAAGGAGTCTAGCCAATCCGTCGACAGTCTGATTAAAGTCGCGTATGTCTTCCCTTATGAGATAGAGGTTGAAAGATGGCCGCGTGTCTGCAACCACCTTTCCCTTCCGGTCGTAAATCATGCCTCTCGGAGCGAGGATCTTTTTGACACGGACCCTGTTCTGCTCCGACAGCCTCCTCATCTCATCGACCTTGAGGATTTGTAGGTCGAATAGCCGCATGCAGAGGACTATGAGCGCGAGCAGAACGACCCGCTTACACCACTTGTATTTACCGTCGCTAATAGGTTCCATAGGTCACGCCACCCCATACGGTCGGAGCTTCAGCCGCTCGAATACAGGAAAGAGGAAGAGCGCCAGAATACCGGTAACCACAGCATCCGGGAGACAGAATTTCAGTACTGTCATGATAGCCCCCGCCTCGCCTTTTCCGAAGAATGCAAGCGCTACGAAAAGGACCGATTCGAGCAGCACGAAGGATGATGATATGGAAGCAAACAGGTACGGAGACTCGATGTAAAGCCTGCTCCTCAAAAAGATACAGGAGAGGAAGAGGAAAACTTTGGTGAAGATCAGGGCACCGGGAGGTCCCACAGAAAGTATTTCCTGAGCAAACCCCACGAGGAAAGCTGTGATAAGCCCGTCTGCCGGACTCAGAAAAAATGTCGCGTAAATAACGCACGGCACCCCGATATCGGGCTTCGAAAATTCGATAGGAAGATAGGAAAATAGCGCTGATTGAAGAACCATTAAAAGTACTGTCAAAACAAGCGCGAAAACTTTTCTCGTCATTTCCTTACTACCAGGACTTCGTCCAGTTTTCTGAAGTTATTAAAGGGCATAACCTCTACTTCGGCGAAAAGACCCACCACATTCTTATCCACGCTGATGACAACGCCTACCGGCAATCCCCTCGGGTAGATGCCGTCCTTCCCTGAGGTGATCAGCCTGTCTCCGGTCTCAATGTCATCGTTCTTCAGGACATACTTCATCTTGAGGGTGGTTCTCCCCGTGCCTGCTAGAATACCCCGCGCCTGTTTTCCCGTGACATACACGTCTATTGCCGAATTCGTGTCGATTAGTATCATCACCTTCGTGTGCCATTGGTCTACCTCTACAGCCTGTCCTACGACCCCTTCGGGCGTAATCACAGGCATTTTCTCGCGGATACCGTTGCCATGACCTTTATCGATGATGATACATTTAAACCAGTTAGTGACGTCCTCCCCGATGACACGTGCCGCAATGAGCGTACCAGGGCTTTGATCCATGAAGTGTAGCAGCCGGCGGAGCCGCTCATTCTCTTTTTCCAATTCGGCGAGTTTTTGGTTCTGGAGCTGTAGCACTGCCAGCTTCTTCTGAAGCTCGCCGTTTTTTCTTTTGACATCGACGAGGTTAATGTATCCGTCAAACATGCCGTGAGTGAAACGGAATGGCGCGCTTACTCCCCTAAGCGTGGGTCCGACCACGTTGGCGAAGTAGACTTTTGCCCTTGAGTATCTTTTGGCAACAGGGCCAATGTCAGAGAAAAGCAGAAATGATACAGCGAGGATTACCACCGCTGTTATGACGACAAGAGTACCCTTCAATGCTCCTCTTTAAAATTTTGCTGCTATTTCTTTGAGGAGAGTCACTTCGTCAAGAACCCGTCCAGCACCTTCTACCACGGCAGTGGTAGGATTTTCAGCAACGATCACGGGCAGCCTTGTCACTTCCCTAATGAGCAGGTCGAGATTCCTGAGCTGAGCACCGCCGCCGGAAAGGACGATACCCTTGTCAACAATATCCGCGGCCAACTCAGGCGGGGTCCGCTCCAGGGCGATGCGCACCGAATCAACAATTGCATTAACCGGTTCAGCGATAGCCTCCCGGATGTCTTTGGAAGAGATCTCCAGGGTTTTCGGTATGCCGCCCACCAGATCCCGGCCTTTTATTTCCATGCTCATCTCATGTTCATTTGGAAATGGATAGGCAGAACCGATCTCTATCTTGATCATTTCGCCCGTGCGCTCTCCAATCAACAGATTATACTTCCGTTTGATGTACTGGATGATTGCCTCATCGATCTTGTCACCGGCTATGCGCACCGAATTACAGTAAACAATGCCGGCGAGGCTTATAACTGCCACTTCCGTGGTCCCACCGCCTATGTCAACAACCATATTGCCGCTCGGCTCGGTGATGGGGAGGCCTACGCCGATTGCCGCTGCCATTGGTTCTTCTATCAGATAGACTTCGCGTGCACCCGCAGACTCTGCCGACTCCTTGACCGCCCTTTTTTCGACCGGCGTGATGCCGGAGGGAATGGAGATCACGATCCTCGGCCGAGCATACGATTTTTTGTTGTGGATCTTCTGGATGAAATATTTGAGCATCGCCTCGGTGATTTCGAAATCGGCTATGACACCATCCTTGAGTGGCCTTATGGCCACAATGCTTCCGGGCGTTTTACCGAGCATCCTCTTTGCTTCCTCACCCACGGCGATGACCCGTTTGACGCCTCGCGGGTCTCGGTGGACAGCCACCACTGAAGGCTCGTTGGTGACGATGCCCCTGCCCTTGACATAGACGAGCGTGTTTGCGGTGCCAAGATCTATTGCCAGGTCCTTTGAAAGCCAGCCAAAAAAGGAATTGAGCATTTGTTATCCCTTCTGTAACCTCTCGAAAGAATGGAGGCTATTGAAAAAACAGCCCTAATATACTATGTTAAGGAGTCAAAATCAATAGAACCGGAGCGCAAATGTTACGATTCATGCGGAAGCACGCAACTGGCTACATGATCAAGGCGATGTTCATGCTGATCATCATCGTCTTCATCTTCTGGGGTGTCGGGTCATTCAGAGGAGGAGAGAAGACCCTAGCGGAAGTGGGCCCCTACAAGATATCAGCGATAGAGTATCAGAAGAACTACCAGAAGCTTCTCGATTTTTACAGAATGATTTACAGGGAACAGCTCGATGAGAAGATGATGGCTCAGCTCAAGCTGAAAGAGAATGTTATGAATCAGCTCGTAGATAAATATCTGATGCTTGTGAAAGCAGAGGAATTAGGTGTGCGGGTTTCTGACAAAGAATTTACAGAGCATATTGCCGGTATCGAGGCCTTCAAGCGGGATGACAAATTCAACAGGGACCTGTACATGGAGATCCTCAAGAGGAACGGAGTTGATCCCAAGGCGTTCGAGGAGAGCGAGAAGCAGTCCCTTCTCGTGTCAAAAATGCTGGCCATTCTCCAGGACAATGGGGTCATTTTCAATGATCGCGATGTGCGCGACAGTTACATGAAAGAACGGGGGCAGGTGCGGCTGGGCTATGCGGTTTTTGATCCGGCCGACTACAAGGACCAGGTGCGTGTGCAGGAGAAAGAGATAGAAGACGCGTACGAGAAAGAAAAGGCAATGTACAGAAGCGAGAATTCATACCATCTCAAATACATGGTTATCGATGAGAAGAGTTCGATAAAGGACGATCAGGCTTACATGGAACTCCTGAAGGTAAAGGATCTGACGGCTTACGCAAAATCGAAAGGTCTGGAGGTCGTGGATCTCGGGAACATGAAGGAAAGTGACGCCCTGTCGAGACTATCCCGGCTGAAGGTTGATACCTGGCTGAAGGGGATGAGCCAGGGTGACATCTCGCTTCCTGTGAGAGATAACACAAAGTCTTACATCTTTCAAGTGGTCGAGAAGGAAGAGGGTAAACCGCTCACCAAAGAGGAAGCGTTGAAGATTGTCAGGACAAGAATGGTGGGTGAGCGGGCAAAGATGCTGGCGAAAGCAAAGGCTGAAGAGGCCGTCAGAGATAAGTCGACGAACTACGCGAAGGAGACCGGTATGATGTCACGCCAGAGCCCGGAAATCCCCGGACTCGGCCCGATACCAAAGGAGAACTCCGATCTTCTCCAGCTTTCTCCCGATCGAAGGGTGTACGAGAAACCTGTGGATTTTGGCGGTCGATATTACGTGTTCTCTTTTATAGGGGAAAAGCAGCCTGATGAGGCGCAGTGGCGGAAGGAGAAGGACGCATACAAACAGACCTACGCGGCCAAGAAGAGGGCTGAATTCCTCAGTTCGTTCAGGGAGGACATGAAAAAGCAGGTTAAAGTCAAGGTCGAGTGGGAAACGTTCTAAAAAAATAGTGTCGAGTGTCGAGTGACGAGTGAAAGGCGACAAGTCTGGGTCCGCGAGTTCGTTCTCTTCAGGAGGACTGCTGTTTCCCTAATGTTCTTCACTTGACACTCGACACTCGACACTTTCTTTATGATTATCCTCGGCATAGACACATCCTGCGATGACACGTCAATGGCCATTCTTCGGAACGGAACCGAAATTCTTTCAAATGTCGTTTCCAGCCAGGTTCAATTGCACAGCCCGTTCGGAGGGGTCGTACCTGAACTTGCGTCGCGAAAGCATGTGGAGCTCATAAACCGTATTTATGAACGGGCGCTCTCCGACGCCAATGTGAAGCTTGAGGAGGTAGAGTGCGTAGCTGTGACAAATGGCCCGGGGCTGATCGGGTCGTTGCTTGTCGGCCTTATGTTTGCGAAGGGCCTCTGTCTGTCAGCATCGATGCCGATGGTGTCAGTCAACCACGTCGAGGCGCACGCAATGAGCATTTTTCTGGAGCGAGAGGTCGGGTTCCCCTTCATCGCGCTTATTGTTTCCGGGGGGCATACTGCCCTTCTTCTCTTTGAGGAACCGTGTCGCTACCGCCTCATCGGGAGTACGCGAGACGACGCGGCTGGTGAAGCCTTCGACAAGATCGCGAAGTATCTTGGACTTGGCTATCCCGGCGGCAGAGCCATAGAAGAGATTGCAGCAGCAGGCCAGCCGAAGGCGATTCCTTTTCCGCGACCGATGCTTGATGAAAACAATTATGATTTTTCTTTCAGCGGTCTGAAGACGGCATTTATCAACCACGTCAAGAAACATGGCATCACGGAGAGTAGTCGTCCCGATCTGATTGCTTCCTTCCAGGAAGCGATCTGCGATGTTCTCTGTCGAAAGACAATGAAGGCTTCGAGGGATTGCGGTATCAGCAGCATAGTCGTGGGTGGAGGTGTAGCGTCAAACGGGCGTCTGAGGACACTATTCGAGGAGTGGGCCGTTCGTGAAAAGCGCTCTGTGCTCTTCCCTCCACGTGATCTTTGCACTGACAATGCAGCCATGGTAGCCATCACAGGATCCTTCTATGCGGCAAGGAATCTTTTTTCGCCTGAAACAGTAAGAGGCTTTTCACGCATGGCACGGGGCTAGCGTGGCGCTGAAGAAGAGCCTGTCACAACACCTGCTGAAAGACAAGAACCTGCTCAATAAACTGGTGAAGCTGGCGCGCATCGGTCCGGATGACGTCGTTGTGGAAATCGGTGCAGGCGAGGGCGACCTTACCCGCTGCGTCATCCCGCATGCTCGTTTTGTCCACGCCGTGGAATTGGACAGGCATTTCAGGGATTCTCTCGGGCTTCTGGAGCACCTCTTTCCGAAGGTCAGGGTGAGTTTTGACAGTATTCTGAATCTACCCTTTCGCTCTTTCATGAAAGAGGAAAGGATAAAAGTGATCGGGAACATACCTTACAATATCACGGGGCCCATACTCTTCAAGCTGCTGTCTGAAATGGACGTTATCGAGAGCGCCCATCTGACGATGCAGAAGGAGGTGGCTGAAAGGCTTGTAAGCGCGCCTTTTTCCCGGAGCTACGGCGCGCTCTCTGTGATCTTCCAACTGTATGCGTCAGTGAAGCTTCTCCTTAAGCTCAAGCCTGCCCTCTTCATCCCTCCGCCTGAAGTGGAAAGTGCATTCGTTGCAATCATCTTCAATCAGGAAAGAATAAAGCCGGATCAAGGTCTGATCGATTTTATCAAAGCCTGTTTCCGGTATAAGAGAAAGTACCTGAAGCATTCGTTGGAGCCTTTGTTTGGTAAGGACCGCGTGCATGCCCTGTACGCGTTCATGGGTTTTGAGCCTTCAGTGCGGGCGGAGGAGGTTCAGCCGGAAGCCTTCGAACGCATGTATGCGTACATGAAAGACAGGGTCAACCACAGTAGTGAGCAGTGACCAGATAGACCAGATAGACTAAATAGACTAAAGGCAGCGGGCGCGTGCTTATGTTAAACGGGGAGCATGGAGACGATTAAGCGGGTGAGTATGCGGAGGGACGCGATAGGCTTCTTCAAGTGGATACTGGAGTCGTACGAAGAGATTGCATTGTTTACGGTACTTGACGGCAAGAAAGGCGAAGTGGAGCTGATCTATCCCTCAAGTGTTGAAGATACTCTGAGGGGAATCATGGAAGATATGGCAAGGTATGATATCGTGTTCCAGGAGGTAAGGCATGCGGAATGAGGCCGGGATACTCGATGCTATGCTCAGGGGAAGTGCGGTATATGCGGATATTTTTGCGGAGAGAAGGACGTACACGCACATACAGGTGGAATCGGAAAAGGTTGAGAAGCTTGAGAAAGGGTTGGATCAGGGTGTGGGCCTGCGGGTGATTGTCCCGTGGAAAATGTTTTTTGCATCCACCACTTCTCAGGATGAAGCGCACCTCCTCGACCTAGCCCGCGACCTCGGGCGCATCTCGGGGGAGAAGGCTGCGGGACAGCTCAGAGAAGAGCCGTTCCTTAAAGGACATTATGCCTTTTCTATCGCGCTGGACCCGAAAGATGTGGAGACGGAGAAGAAGGTGGCGATGGTGCGCAAGATAGAAGTTGCAGCCAGAAAAATGGAGAAGCGCATCAAGCAGGTGAGGGTGATGTACCGCGACATAAGGCAGACTGTGAGGATCACACCCAGCGAAGGCTCGCCAGTCGTTGATGACAGAACTCAGTTGATCATGACCTTGCTGGTCATCGGAGAGGCGAAGAACCAGATGCAGACTGCATACGAGGCGATAGGGGGCTTCTACGGGTTCGACTTCTTCAGCGCTGAGCGTCTCGAGGCGTTTGTGTCAGCAACAGTGAGAAGGCTTGCCGGTCTTCTCGATGCGATTGAGGCACCCATGGGCATGAAAACCGTGGTTCTGGCATCTGAAGCAGGCGGTACCATGGTTCACGAGGCCATAGGCCACGGGCTGGAGGCTGATCTGGCAATGGAAGGTCTTTCGTGCTACAAGGGCATGCTGGGTTCTCAGATGGCGAGCCCCTTGATCAACATCGTGGATGATAAAACGATTCCGCACATGCGCGGGACCTACGCTTATGATGATGAGGGGATCCCTTCGGAGAGGACCCTTCTCGTAGAAAACGGCATTCTCAAGAATTATCTGTTCGACCGGTTCCACGCCCTCAAGTACGGCATGAAACCAACGGCCAACGGGAGGCGTGAATCCTTCGGGTTCAAGCCGATACCGAGGATGAGTAATACGATGATCCTGCCGGGCACAACTGATCCTGATAAGATCATCGCGTCGGTGGATCACGGAGTGCTCGTGAAGAGGATGGGAGGAGGGCAGGTCGATACGGTGCGGGGTGACTTCGTTTTCGAGATACAGGAAGGATATCTGATCGAGAAGGGACAAATTGGCCCCATGATCAAGAACGCTACCATGATGGGCAACGGGCCTAAGGTGCTGCGTGACATCGATATGATAGGGACTGACCTCGGGTTTGGCATCGGCACATGCGGCAAAGACGGCCAGGGTGTACCCGTGGCTGACGCGCAACCGACGCTGCGCATTCCTGAGATCATTGTCGGCGGTAGACAGCAGTGAAGCAGGTGGTTGGTGCTTGGCTGCGGGTGATTTCTCAATTGCATTTCTCGGCTGTCTGGATATAACTTTGTATACTGTGTTACCATACTATATAGGGGTGCCTGGCCGCCGCACACAAGGGCAAAATTTCTCTGTAGGCGTACCGTAAGGAAGGCGTGATGAGTGGTATCTATAGCTTGTTTGAGTTGCTGGGGCGCATTTTCCTCGCGCTCATGTTCCTTCAGTCGGGATTAGGCAAGATAGGGAAATATGCAGTTACCGGTCACTACATGGCAGCAAAAGGTGTCCCCCCCATGCTGTTGCCTCTAGTGATTATCCTTGAGATCGCTGGGTCCATAGCCATAATTCTGGGATGGAAAGCCCGTCCCTTTGCATTTGCTCTGGCCGGATTTTGCATTCTGGCCGCCCTCCTGTTTCACCGGAACTTAGCCGATCAAACCCAATCGATCATGTTCATGAAAGACATTTCCATTGCAGGAGGATTCCTCATTATTTTTGCTCGAGGAGCAGGTGATTTGAGCTTGGACAGGAAATCGGGGAAACCTCGTACGAGATAAACTAAGACCATAATAACCCGCCATTCTGAGAGACCGCGGAGATCGGAAGGAGCAACCATGGATATGGCAGACAGTAGGGAAAAAAGGAAGAAGAAGTTCTTGAGGGATCGCGTTTACACGGGCATAAAGAACTCTATTATCAGCGGTGAGCTTGAGCCGCGTAAAAGGCTTATTGAGGAAACTCTCGCAGAAGCCATGCAGGCGAGCCGGACGCCCGTGCGCGAGGCCTTCCGGAAGCTTGAAGAAGAGGGTTTGGTGTACAGGCGTCCGCGTGGAGGCTATGCGGTCAAGGGGCTGACCGAAGATGAGGTAGACGAGATTTTTGGCCTTCGGAGCATTCTCGAAGGATACGCCGGATTCCTCGCCGCCTCAAGGATAACCAGAGACGAGTTGAAGGGGCTCAAAGATATCGTGCGGCAGCAAGAGGCATGTCTGAAGGAGATGGACACTGAAAAGTTCATAGAGGTTGATGCTCAATTTCACGACGCGCTCCATAGGGCCGCCAAGAACCGACGTCTTTATACACTTCTCCAGGGTCTCAAGGACCACATGTACCGCTATCGGGTCATTATCCTGCGTTATCATCCGAAGCCCGGTGTAGCCGTCGAGGACCACAAGAAATTGGTGCAAGGGCTTGAAGCACGTAAGGCACGCCAGGTGGAAAGTCTGATACGCAAGCATATGACCCGGGGGGAGAAGCTGATCAAGAGAAAACTGCAGCAGGTTATCTGACGTCTCTGCTGTCTTGCGCCCAACCTTTTTTGTTGAACCGGGGACCCCTGTTTCTGCTTTCGCGGACGAGATCAGAACAATCGATCCGGAAGTACTTTGCTCTTACGCTTCTTCCGTGGCTTCTTAGGCACATTTCTATCCAGGGGACCCTTAGCGGCGTCAATGTACTTGTCGAGGTCTTTTCTGTCGAAGAGGGTGCGTTTACCTATCTTGACAGGAACCAGCTCGCGTCTGTCTATCATCCTGTAAAGCGTAGGCGGAGAGATTCTGAGATAGCCGCACGTCTCCTTGACTGTGAGTAATCTGCTCGCTTCTTCCATATCTGTTAATCATAACCTCTCACACTGTAAAATGCAAGGTCAAATTATCAAAAGTAGTAAAGTTTGCAATTATAATATGAAATTATATGGTCATCTATGAAATAATATGAAATCACGCCCCGCGCGGAGAGCACATCCAAGAGTATCAACATGAACAAATTCACGAAAGTAAGTTGAAACTTCTAAAGAAACGAGTCAGGAAGCGCTGCAGGCCGACTTTACACCACGGGAGTGGCAACTCCTCGAGCCAGGTTGGCCGAGTTGGCTATTACTTCTATGCGTTGCAGTTCGCCTGTCAACAGCCTCGCGCCATGGTGTACGCAGCTGAAGCAATGCCATATTTGGTATATTTTGATATATTGTGTAACAGAACAATATTATATGATACACTATCCTAGCGGAGTTCCTTCAAAAAATAAAGTAAGCCGCTAGCGAGTACTGTGCAGAGGCCGAGAAGGAAGATTCCCAGCCTGAAGCTTATGAGATCCCCGGTCAAGCCGAGCAGGTACGGTATGATGCCGGAGCCGGCCATACCGAGGGTAATGATGAAGCCTGTAGCTTGGCCTCTGGTCTCGCTGCCGAACATACGGGAGATGGCGACGAGCACCAACGGTGGATAAGCACCCGAAACAGTAGCCTGGACACAGAGAAAGAATTTGATCCAGCGAATCTCCTTCACCGCGAGGGACATGGTCAGGAGGCCGGTGAAGAGGATAACAAAGAAAATAGCTTTCTTCAGCGGCACACGGTCGACGATGAGGCCCGCAGCGATCGTAACCAACACCATGCCCGTGCGGGAAAGGCCAGCGATGGAGTTGGCACGCTGGATGGTCATCCCGATTTCCTTTACAAAGTAAAGCGGGAGGACGAAGTACAGACCGAGCACACATCCGGAGGCAAAGATCCAAATGGTACCCATTATCCAGAAGGCGCTTTTTTTGAGGATACCTCCGCGAAAACTGGGCCTGCCGTTTCCTGAGCTTATGTCGGTGGCGGTGAGTTGAAACACTATTGCGCACATAAGCGAGACACTTCCCATTACAATAAAAATGAGACGCCAGGAAAGAAATGAGAGGAGGAACAGGGCAATGAGGGGCGCGGCAAAGATGCTCAAGGAGCTGGCCGATTCATGGAGGGCAATGGCCTTTCCCCAGTCTTTCTCCATATAGTAATCTGTGATCATGGGGATGATGGTGGGCAGGTAGATTCCCAGAGCGAAGGCGAGCACAAAGACAACGGGATAAAAGATACTAAATGCATGTATTGTCGGGATGATGAAGAAGACACAGCCAGCGGTCAACAGTGAGGCAAGGATGGTTCTTTTAGAGCCGAGGAACCCTGAGACGAGACCCGAGGAAAAGAGGGCGAAGCCGAAACCGAGAGAGATGAACGTAAAGATGCTGGCAGCCCGTGCATGTGAGATCCTGAACTCGTCCTCGATCAGGGGTAAGATCGGCGAGAAAAGGGTCCGCCCGTTGAAGTTCATGAACCAGATGAACCAGATAAAGAGAAGGAAGAGGAGACCCTTGCCGCGAAGAGATGAGAACCGGCGCACAACCCTCAATTTAGCGTGGCGCTTCCAAAAATGCAATCACTATGAAATGCCTGCTGTTCCGTCCTTCTCCAGCGAGTTACTGCGTAAACAGTATCACCTGGCCAGCGCAAAATGCAGACGGTTTGTCTCGACATCGGCCATGACGATACGCACTTTAACGTGGTCGCCGATCCGGTAGATCTTTTTCGTCCTCCTGCCAAGCAGCCTGAATTTGTCTTCCTGGAAAGCATAGTAGTCGTCATATAGACTGGAGAGGAGGACGATACCTTCCACAAACACGTCGAAGAGTTCCACGAAGAAGCCGTACGATGTGATGTGGGAAATGACCCCCTCATATTCCTCTCCAACCCTCTCTTTCATGAAGAGTACCCGGACCCTGTCCTCCAGTTCCCGTTCTGCTTCCATGGCGATTCTTTCCCGATCAGACAGGTGAGCGGACATTTTCTCCAGTTCTTGCTCCGGGTAAGGGGGTCTGCCTCCCTCGATTATGTTTTTCAGGATGCGGTGGCAGATCAGGTCAGGATACCGCCGAATGGGAGAGGTGAAGTGTGTATAGGAGGCAAGTGCAAGTCCGAAGTGCCCTTTGTTCAGCGCAGAATATCTGGCCTGTTTCATGGACCGCAGGAGGATTCTGTTGACCAGGAACGCATAGTTCTTGTCTTGTACCTCGCGCAAGATCGATTGAAAGGGTATTTGGCCCCGTGAGTCCTTTCTGTACTCTACCGAAAGGGTGTGCAGAAGTTTCTGGAAGTCGTGCAGTTTTTCTTGTTCCGGCGGTTCGTGAATTCTGTAAATGGACGGCACTTTGCGTCCCTCGATAAAAATCGCGACCGCTTCATTTGCGGCGATCATGAATTCTTCGATTATGTTTTGCGAGAAGAGCCGTTCCGATCTCAAAATGTCCTTGACGCCGCCCTCCATATCAAGGATAACCTCAGGTTCCGGCAAGTCGAAATCGAGACCACCCTTCGCCTCCCTTCTTTCCTTCAAAATCCTGGCGAGTTCACCCATACGGTCGAGCTCCGGAAGGAGATCCTTCAGATCTTCTCTTGCTGCCTGTTCTCTTTTAACCAGGGCGTCTTCCACCCTCCTGTAGGTGAGCCGTTTGGCGCTCTTGATGATGGACTTGTGGAAGGAAGTTTGAAGGAGACTTCCCGAATCGTCGTACTCCATCCTGGCCGTCAGGGCAAGGCGCTCTTCGTGCGGATTCAGACTGCATATGCCGTTGGATAACTCTTTGGGAAGCATGGGTATGACGCTGCCTGGAAAGTAGACGCTGGTGCCGCGCGCATAAGCTTCCTCATCCATGGCCGAAGAAGGACTGACATAATGGGATACATCGGCTATAGAGACATACAGAACGAATCTCCTTCTTGCCTTTTCTACAAACACAGCGTCGTCAAAATCTTTAGCGAAGTCACCGTCAATGGTAACGTGTTTGAAGGATCGAAGATCGAGTCTGCCTTCTTCCGGGACGCCTTCAGTGACCCTTGCCTCCGCGTCCGTCTGTTTTTTGAATCTGCTTTGCAGATTATGCTTGTAAACGATGAACTGAGATATGGACTTTATATCGTTGAGACCTTCGAAGCTCTTTACGATCGCACATTCCGGGTCCGCCCCTTCCTCGGGAAACCGCGTTATACGCGCTGCCACCAGGGTTCCATCCTCCAGCTGTCCATCCTTCTTATAGCTGCCTACCAGGAAGTGAGATGAAAGCCGTTCGTCCTCGGGGACGAGGAACATCAACTCTTTATACCGTCTCAGAAAACCTATGACGTTCTTGGACCTGTGCTGTGTCACCTTGACAATACGGCCTTCTCTGAGGCGATGCTCCGTATGCTCGACTCGCACGACCACCTTATCCCCATGCATTGCAGTCTTGATGTAACGCGCCGGCACAAACACATCTTTGTGCCCCTCTTTGTCCGGTATCACAAACCCGTTTCCACTCCTCGTACACCAGAGCGTTCCAATCTCCAGATTCAATTCACTTGGAATGCCGAACCGGTTTTCCCTGATACGAACGAGCTGGCCCGCCCTTACCAACTCCTTGAGAATGCGTTTGATCTGTTTTCTTTCCGACTTCTGGAAATCGAGAACACGCCGGAGATCTTCGGTAGAAAGGGGTCGCCTCTCCCGTTTGAAGAGTTGGAGAATGGCATTTTCGGAGAGCTGCTGGTCTCTATTTTTTTTCACGGGATGCGAGCTAACTACGGTGATCACGATAAGATACCATTTTGCTTTGCCGTCATCAACCATCTATCGCAGTGCCGCAGGATGGAATAAAAATTCAAATTATCTAAAGTTCTTCTTGTAGGTTGCGAAAACCTTATTGAACTCAAGGCAAAATACTAGGCATAGGAGGGTAGTTCGATGTTCTGCAGCGTCTGCGATAATGAGATCTCGCAGAGAGGTATGCTGTGTGTGAAATGCGGTGCGCCCACCGGCTGGGAGGCGGTGATAAGCGCTCCTGCAAAAAGCCGCGTGGCATATATGGTACTGGGTTTCTTTCTGGGTGTCCTGGGCATTCACAATTTTTATGCTGGATATCTCAGACGGGGAATCGCGCAGCTACTCATCTCATTGGCGACATGTTGGCTCATCCTCCCTCTTGCAGGGGTATGGATCTCGGCCTTAGTTGAGATTTTCACGGTCAAGAAAGATGCTCAACGGATCGCCATGCGATGACGTAATACTCGCGGAAGGATTGCTTAAGGTGAATTCGTGGTAACAGAGAGATACTGTCAATAGTTGTTGATGAGAATTTTGGACGCATCCTGATTTCTTCTCCATTACGCAGCCTGTATCGCCTCGTCTACTAATTCGCCGTCGAC
>Ga0209039_10000728_pt1 | contig 31648 bp, 37 predicted proteins | sample BogFormECP12_OM1_FD_188238 | JGI IMG/M metagenome (GOLD analysis project Ga0209039, IMG submission 188238) | Bog forest soil microbial communities from Calvert Island, British Columbia, Canada - ECP12_OM1 (SPAdes) (version 2) | ecosystem: Environmental > Aquatic > Freshwater > Wetlands > Bog ... | reverse complement strand
AAAAATAATATAAGCAATAGGCCAATGTTACTGTTATTGTTGCTGCTTGGTCTCGTGCAACTGTTTGTTACCGTCCCCGTTGACGGTCACCCTGAGCTTGGAGTAGTCCTCTTTGATGTTTGCGTCAAAGCCCATGCCCGCAAACGTCTCTTCCAGGAATTCCCTCACGAACCGGCGCTGAGTGCCCGAGCCAGTGAGCAGCGTATACTCGTTCGGGGCCGAATCCGAACGGCTGATCTTATACAGGTTACACGTCTCCAGCCTCTTTAAGAGAGCGTCAGGAGTCGTGATCTTCTTGGCCAGCTGCTCGGCGTGGGAGCGTGCGATATCCCGGTGCGTGTTCCAGAACTCCGACTGGTTGCTGGAGCTCTCCACGGTCTTGAGGAATAGCAGCCAGTGATCGATGTCCAGGATGATATGCTCGCCATTGCTCAGCATGTCCCTATATTCTGCGGCTTTATCGCCGAACGATTGATCCAGGGTGTTGCGGTTATCGTAATAGAACTTAACGGCCCGCCGGATAAGCTCGCTCTGTGATACGTCCATCTCGTTTTTCAGGCTCTCGAAATACCGGAAGGTTTTCTCGTCGAATGATATCGTGACCCTGATAGGAGAATTCATCGGGAAGTATATTGCCTTGTCGACGTATATATAGTTTACGAATAATTAAGAAAATGATGCGTTTTGTCAGTAATCATACGTCTTTGCGGTACCTTTTATGATATGAATAAATATGCATTATTTTGTAAACTTATGCATCATTCATACTGGCACCATGGACAAGCGTCCTTAGATATAAATCGAGCCCATATCTTTTGATTCAGGAAAAATAAGTTGCAGATCAGGAACTAATTATATTTTAATAAGATTATATCAAAAAATTGAAAAAATATATGATTATACCATATCAATGAAAATTAACTAAAATTTTTAAGGATTATAAGCGATAAGGCATTTATTATCCCCTATTCTTCAAATCATTAATGATTTTTGCCGTTCATAAAAAATCATATAATATATGAATTTTTATGAAGTTTATGAATTAGTAAGAATTATATACCAGATATAGGAATAGGAAATCCTATAGTTGTTTCTGGTATTAGAGGTGTCGGACTAATGGATCATGGTCCGGGCCCCGGGAAAGTATCAGTTATCATTGAACAGTAGGTGGATATTGTGACTATACAGGTGAATAAGGTGATTATATGCCAATAAATGCCGGAGATACCGCATGGATCCTTGCCGCAACAGCCCTGGTCATGCTCATGACCCCGGGCGTCGGGTTCTTCTATGGAGGGCTCGTCCGGAGGAAGAACATCATATCGATGATCGCCCTGTCGTTCGTCTCCTTCGCACTGATCAGCATCCAGTGGATACTGGTCGGCTACAGCCTTGTATTCGGCCCCGACATACATGGCATCATCGGCGGGCTGGACTTCATCGGGCTCAACGGCGTCGGCATGACGGCCGTCGGGAACTCGACGATACCTGCGCTGGCGTTCATGGCGTTCCAGATGGTATTCGCCGCGGTCACGCTGGCCATATTGACGTCCGTATTCGCCGAAAGAGTCAAGCTTTCTTCTTTCATCATCTTCGGGCTCCTCTGGAGCACGTTGGTATACGACCCCATAGCCCACTGGGTATGGGGCGGCGGCTGGCTTGCCCAGCTAGGCGCAATAGACTTTGCGGGCGGCGTGGTCGTCCACATAAGCGCCGGCTTCTCCGCGCTGGCCATCCTGCTGGTCATCGGCAAGCGGGTAGGCTTCGGTAAGGACCTCATGGAGCCCAGCAACATACCGATCGCGCTGCTCGGCGCCTCCATGCTCTGGTTCGGCTGGTTCGGCTTCAACGCGGGCAGCGCATTGGCAGCGAACGGCCTCGCGGCCAACGCTTTCGTGGTCACCAACACGGCGGCTGCAGCGGGCGCCCTGACCTGGATGTTCCTTAGCTGGAAAGACGGCAGGCCCGCATCCCTTGGCATCGCGAGCGGCGCGATCGCCGGCCTCGCGGCCATTACGCCGGCGGCAGGCTATGTCGGGCCTATAGCTGCTATTGTGGTCGGCATCGTAGCGGCATTTATCTGCTACATCGCATTAGTCTTCAGGATCAAGAAAGGTTGGGACGAAAGCTGCGACTGCTGGTCCATCCATGGCGTGGGCGGAACATGGGGCGTCCTCGCAGCCGGCATATTCGCGACGGCAGCCATTAATGGCTATTCCGGACTGGTCGAAGGCAATTCGACCCTGATCGTCCATCAGCTTATCGCCGTCGTGGCAGCGGTCCTGTATTCCCTCATCGCTACATTCGTCATCGCCAAGGTGGTCGACCTGACGATCGGCCTGAGAGTCAAGGAAGAAGAGGAATATGTCGGCCTGGATATCTCCCAGCACGGGGAGCGGGCGAACAGTTAAGGTGATATTATGAAGATGGTACAGGCAATTATCAGGCCGGAAAGGCTGAACAGCGTAAAAAAAGCCCTTGAAGAAAAGGGCTTCATCGCCATGACCATTATCGAGGTAATGGGCCGCGGCGAACAAAAAGGCATCATCCTGGAATACAGGGGTAAAAAGGTAGAGGTCGACGTCATACCGAAAGTAAAGATCGAGCTGGTCGTAAAGGATGAGGATGTCGATACCATCATCGCTACGGTCCGTGCCAGTGGCCGGACCGGGAAGGTCGGCGATGGGAAGATCTTCGTAATGCCAGTCGAAAAGATGGCAAAAGTACGTACGGACGAAGAATGGAAATAGGACTCCTTAAAATGGGGCGAGCCATGGGCTTTACCCATTTTTAAACTTTTTTAATGGTCGAGAAATATTATTCAAAAAAATATAACAAACTATAATCAAACAATTTTTTATCCGATATGGTTAATAAGTAGCATTTCTGTCATATTTCATAAAAATAAAGATGATGATAGCATATTTTTATGAAATATCATAAAAATGACCGAATCTTAACTTTTCACACGTTTTATGAACATTTATGATTGTTAAGAATTAAAAACATATATATACACGTTATAGGAATTACCTATCCTACGGTGATACCTGGTGTATAACATAAAAGCTCATAATGCTGTCATACCAGCGCATTTATGCCTGTCCCTGACGGCATCACTCGAGGCCCCGGCATCTGCCAGGGAAGCGAGTGCGGCTAAAGAACAATTTTCTAAATCTTTAACGCATACACAAAGTGAGGTAATTGTATGGTTATAAACTCCGGCGATACGGCATGGCTTTTGGCCTCGACTGCACTGGTCATGATCATGACACCCGGTGTCGGTTTCTTCTATGGAGGCCTTGTCCGCAGAAAGAATCTCGTCTCTATGATAACTCTATCTCTTGTGGCATTTGCGCTGGTCAGCATCCAGTGGGTGCTCTTCGGGTACAGCCTTGCATTCGGCCCCGATGTCCACTACCTCATTGGTAACCTGAATTTCCTCGGGCTGAATGGGGTAGGCCAGAATGCTGCTGTCATCGCAGGCGTTACCCTGACGGTGCCATCGCTGGCATACATGATATTCCAGCTGGTGTTCGCCACCGTTACGCTGGCTATCGTGACATCGGTATTTGCCGAAAGAGTCAAGCTCTCATCGTTTATTATATTCGGCCTCATATGGACCACGATCGTTTATGATCCCCTCGCCCACTGGGTATGGGGCGGCGGCTGGCTGGCAAACCTCGGCGTCATAATGGGTCAGACAGGCGGTGCGATCGACTTTGCGGGCGGAACGGTCGTCCATATAAGTTCGGGTTTCTCCGCGCTGGCGATCGCCCTGGTCATCCGTAAGCGCATAGGCTTCGGCAAGGACCTCATGGAGCCTAGCAACATTCCGCTGGCCTTGTTAGGCGCATCGCTGCTCTGGTTCGGCTGGTTCGGGTTTAACGCGGGCAGCGCAGTAGCCGCAAACGGCCTCGCAGCCAGCGCATTCGTGGTGACGAACACCGCGGCGGCAGCCGCGGCCCTGACGTGGATGTTCCTGAGCTGGAGGACGGGCAGGCCCGCATCCCTTAGCTTCGCGAGCGGCGCCGTGGCCGGCCTGGTCGCGATCACGCCCGCCTCGGGTTTCGTCGACCCGCTGAGCGCCATCGTCATCGGCGTTGTCGCCTCGGTGATCTGCTACTCGGCGATGCTGTTCAGGATGAGGAAAGGGCTGGACGAAAGCTGCGACTGCTGGTCTGTACACGGCATGGGCGGATTATGGGGTGCCATTGCAACGGGTATCTTCGCGACCGCTGCGGTCAACGGCTACACCGGCCTGATCGCCGGGAACGTGACCCAGTTCGAATACCAGATCATCGCTGTATGTGCATCGGTCCTGTATTCGTTTATCGTGACGTACGTCCTCATCAAGATCCTCGATTCGACGATCGGCATGACTGTCAAGGATGAAGAAGAATATGTAGGCCTCGATATCTCCCAGCATGGAGAACGGGCATTTTCGTGAGGTGATCAGAATGAAGATGGTACAAGCTATAATCCGTCCGGAGAGGAGGGATACCGTAAAAAAAGCCCTTGAAGAAAAGGGCTTTATTGCCATGACCTTCATCGATGTGACTGGCAGGGGAGAACAAAAGGGGATCACCCTCGAATATAGGGGTAAGAAGATCGAGGTCGACATTCTCCCGAAGGTCAAGCTCGAGATCGTCGTAAAAGACGAGGATGTCGACACTATTGTCGCTATCGTCCGGGCTGCCGGGCGGACGGGGAAGTTCGGGGACGGAAAGATCTTCGTCCTCCCCATTGAGATGATGGCAAAAGTGCGGACAGATGAAGTCTGGAAATAAGATATGATCGGAAAAGCCCTTCATTGGGCTTTTCCCTCTTTTATTCATTAATTGACAAATTCTTAGATAGGCCTTGTTATATGCCGTAAGGCTTTTGACTGGCAATTGCTATTAGAGGTACATATGAGCGGTAGTGGAAAAGGGACACGGAAATCTAAAAAGGATACGGACAAGGGTAAAAACAAAATAAGCCCGGAGCTGTTGATCGCCTCGCTGATGGCGGGCATATATGCCCTGTTCGTCCTGGAAGCGGCGTTCGAGGAAGGCCAGAACGCACTGCTGCTCTCGGTGTTTTTAACGGTCACTTTCCTCATCTATGCGTATCTAGTGAGAGCCGGGACAGTTAAAGGCCCTAAGGATCTGGGGCCGCTCATCAGCGTATTCCTGGGGCTTTCAATATTATTTGTAGTCCTGGAAGTGCTGATCTTCTTCAAGGTCATAGGGGCGTCGGGGGTGGGCAATGTCCTATCGCCTGCGGTCATAGGCGTGGTCCTGGCGATCGCTTCTGCGATCTTGATCGCCGCCTTATTGTACTTTGAAAAAGACTCGCTTAAACATTTATACGTTCGGCTCGGGGACATGAAAAATATACAGCTGGGCATTTTCGGCTTCATATTGTGTATCCTGGTAGCCATCATAGCGGCATACTTCTTATTCGGCGGCACCACTGTCAGCCTGAATAATTACATAGAGCTGATCGCATCGGTCCTCGTGTTCGCTGTCCTTGCCGGCGCCTATGAAGAATTATGGTTCCGGGGATTGCTTTTAACCAGGATCAAGCCGCTCCTCGGCGATTCGCATGGCAACATCTACCAGGCCGCCGTCTTCGGGATCTTCGAGACGATGGTCTTCTTTGCCCTGACCGCCCAGGTGGCATATCTGCCGGTCTTCTTTATCCTGGGGGCAATGACCGGATATTACTGGGGCAGGACCACGCAAAGGTTCGAAAGCCTGGTCACGCCAGCGCTTCTTCATGCGGGCTTTTATGTATTAATACTCTTACCCCTGCTCGTGGGGACCTAGCTCCGGGGCATAATATATTTTTATTTTTTTACCGATTTAATATCTTATGAAAGGGCATCGATTTTTCATAATTTTTATTATTGTTTAATAAGAGTTACGATAAATTAATATACCGTAAATAGGAAGTATGCTTCTTATTTAAGCGAAATATTAATATACATTAACAAGGAAATGTGTTTCTGGTATATATGGTTTAATTGCTTAAAGGTCGGGTGCGATCGTATGACTGGCTGGCGTGATGTTTTTAACGGCCGTATAATGCCGGTGCCGCAAGTCAATATACCTTAAGCATCACGGCAAGGCCGCAAATAATGCAAACGGTCTGCCGGGTTCCTTAAGCGGAGGGTTTGAAGCATGTATAAGAAAATCATAAATGGGTTCAATAACGTATTCGCGGCAACGCGAGTACAGCCAACCGCGCTGGAAATGGTCAGTATATTAGGGCCTGATAGGGTATTGAGGAATAATAATTATTATTTTTATGAAACTATAAGGGGGGTATAGGCTCCATGGATCAAACACCAGGTTCCGGCCAAACAACGGTTAGCAATAATACCGGTGGCATGAAGCGGACTTTAAACCTGACATCGCTCCTGGTCAATGCCATGGCCCTCATAGCGCCGGGCGCATTCCTCTGGACCACGTTCCAGATGCAGGCGGCCCAGTCCAATGGCGGAATGACGACCGCGGGCGAGATGTTCACGGGGTTATTTGCAGCGCTCATTCTTGCTTTCCTGACCGCGATCTCGTACTCGGAGCTCTCGAACATCTACCCGAAAGCGGGAAGCGGCTCATCGTATTATTATGCCGAGGCTGCTTTCCTTGAGAAGGAAAAAGCGTCTCACCGCCAGTGGGCACGTGTCGCCAAATTCTTAACGGGCTGGATATCACATCTATACTACTGGATATATCCTGGTATAATGGTGGCATTCTCGGCCATTCTGATCGTATACATCGTCGGGTTATTCGGGATCACGTTAGCGCCGTGGGAGCAGGCCCTGGTGGCGGTGCTCTTTGCAGTGGCCAATGGCTACATCGCCTATCGCGGGATCACGGGCTCGACAGTGACGGCCATGATCATTAACGCTATCCAGCTGGCTTCCCTCGTCGCTTTTTCAGTACTGGCGATCCTGTACAGGAATGCTCATCCCGAGCTGGCTTACGCGCAATCCCTCTCGACGATAATAATCCCCCATAACCTGACGAATATGATATTCCAGTCCACCATAGCGATTTTGCTATTAGTCGGGTTCGAGTCGGTGACGTCTTTGGGCGCCGAGGCGATCAACCCCAAGAAAGATATTCGTAGGGCGATCCTATTGTCCCTGGTAATACAGGGGGTATTTGCCTATTTGTTTGAATATTTCGCCGCCAACTATTTTATCGGCCCCCAGATGACCAGCGTGAGTGCGACCGGTGCGAAGATCACGGGCTATGCGGCCGCTGCGGCATCGGGTGCCCCCATCGGCGATATGATGCGGCTCATAGGCGATCAGATGCTGGGCGGGACCGGATTTGCTTTAGTCCTTATTATGGCCGGGACGGTAGTTCTGGCACTGGTCGGTACGACGCTCGCCTGTCTCAACACGGGGGTCCGGATCACGTATTCGATGGGTAAGGATAAGGAAATGCCTTCCATACTGGGCCTTTTACATGGCCGCTATGACACGCCGCACTACGGCGTCTGGATCCTGGTGGCGGTGTCCGCGGCCATAGGCGCATATGGCGTCATGAGCGTCGATAATATGACCCAGATCACCTGGGCATCCAATGTGGGAACATTCCTGCTCTACGGCCTGACGAACCTGATCGCCCTGTGGGCTTTCCTGGGCCGCCCCAATTCCAGTATATTAAAAAATAAAATCGTGCCGATAGCGGGGTTCCTGGCAAATTTGCTAATGCTTGTAGGAGTGATATATCTCGGCTATAGTGCCGGAGGAAGCTCATCGACCGATGCCTATATCGCCCTGGGCATGGTAGCGGCCTGGCTGGTGGTCGGTGCAGTATGGTTCGTCCTGAACACCAGGCGGCAGGGCCAAGAGGTGCTGACCCGGGGTACCAAACAGCTGACTCAGGCAGATCTGGCCGATAATCAGCCATAAGGAATTGAAAATATGGACGAAATACGAGAGGTAAGGCCCTTCTAAAGGGCTTTTACCTCTTTATTTTACCTGATAACGCTCAAAAAAAAATTGCAGGTGGTCATACTGGGAGATACAGCATCAAGCCAGCCAGAGCAATTAGCTGTTAAAAAGTCGGCCTCTACAGGCATCTCGGTTACCTGGCGGGCCGTTACACACCAGGGCATGGTACGTTCGCAAAACGAGGATTCCCTTTGCGTAGAAGTGGATGCTAAAAGTGAGCCGGCATCACGTTATCTCTTCGCCGTCGCCGATGGCGTCGGAGGCCATCGTGGCGGAGACGTCGCCAGCAAATTAGCAATAAGATCAGTCCAGGACGAGTTCCATAGCTGGAATGGAGTGGCGGCTGACCGTTTACTCGACAAGGCTTTGCGGAATGCGAACCAGGAAGTGTTCAGCGCTGCCAATTCACGTCCGGGATTTTCCAGGATGCAGACTACATTGACCGCCGTAGCTTTGGAGCAAGGCAAATTAACAGTATGCCATGTGGGCGACTGCCGGCTTTACCGGGCAAGGGATGGCCGGATTGACATATTGACCAGGGATCACAACATGGCTAATGAGCTATTGAAAATGCACCTGATCTCGCAGGAGCAGGCAGGGCAGCACCCCGGACGTCATCAGCTGATACGATCGGTCGGCTCTGAGCCGTTCCTGCATACAGATATAATCCGCGAACAAATACTGTCGGACGATACTTATCTACTCTGTAGCGATGGATTATGGAGCGAGGTGGCCCCGGAGGATATAAAGGCCGCGATGCAGGAAAGCAACGCAAGTGCCGCCTGTGATAAGCTCATCCGGATAGCGCTGAAGGCCGGGGCGCCGGATAACATATCTGCCATCGTATTCCGCATAGCCGCCGCTGGAAATAAAGCCGCTTCGCCTTTCTCATTGCGGCATTCTACGAAGGCATTGATAGTAAAGTATATAAGCAGGTATGTGAGGTGGGCTCACAACTATTAAATATCCTTTTTCAAGGATGTTAAATAACGATAACAATAATTCACATTACCGGAGCAATGAGATGCCAGCAACGTTCAAAGCCGGCGACATGGTCTGCGAATATAAAATAATCGAGTCGCTGGGCCAGGGCGGGTTCAGCCAGATCTACAAAGCCAGTGCCCCCGATGGGAAGCGGGTGATACTAAAATTCCCGGAAGCGTCGTTACTCGGAGATCCGGCTACGTATGAGCGATTTCGCCGGGAGTCCGCCATCGGGCAAAAGCTGGACCACCCCGCTATCCCCAGGGTGATCGCCCTGGGAAAAAGCCCTGATGGCGTATTCCTCGTTTTAGAGTACGTCGAGGGTAAAACGCTCCGCAGCTACATCTGGGACAATGCCCCGCTGCCATTGGAAGATGCGCTTTCCATTGGTGAGCAGCTCGCCGATACCGTCGATTATCTCCACGACCATGAGGTGTATCACCGCGACCTAAAGCCGGAGAATATCATCGTCGGGGCGGATGGTAAGATCCACATCATCGACTTCGGCAGCGCATTAGTTGAAGGTACACGGCGGGTGACCTGGGGATTAGGCTCAAATGCGCTCGGAACGCCGGATTATATGTCCCCGGAGCAGATCCAGGGGAAACGCGGGGATGCGCGTACGGATGTTTATGCGATGGGCATCATCCTGTATGAGATGCTTACGGGGAGCGTGCCATATCGGGGGGACAATGCCCTTTCAGTAATGAACCAGCACCTCACGGGAACCCCTACGCCGCCTCGCAAGCTCAGGCCTTCGATCCCTCCGGGCGTAGAAGCAATTGTGCTCAAGGCAATACGCCGTAATCCCGATCAGCGCTATCAATTTGCCGGAGAGTTCCGGGAGGACTTGCTGCATTATAATGAGTTGGACCTCGCACAGTTCCCGATGGAGCCGGAGCCGGCAGCCCGGGGAATGCTCACCGAAAAGCAAATATTGATACAGAGCGCCGTCATTTTCGTCGCTTTCTTTGTCATTGTCGCGTTGATATTGCTCATCGTATACTTTGTCCAGCATCGATGAAGAACCATTAAAGGAAATCTTAATATACCTTAACAAGGAAAAATGTTTCTGGTATAAGCGCCACCCATGAGCCCGTACCGCCCATGGCCGGGCCAGCCATGAAGGTTGAAAATGAAGAAGATCGAAGCCATCATCAGGCCTGCGAAGCTTGAGGACGTAAAGAAAGCCCTGGAAGCCGAGAATTTCAATAGCATTACGATCACCGAGGTTAACGGAAGAGGCAAGCAGAAAGGCATCATCCAGCAATTGATAGGCGGCCAGGAATATCGTGTGGACATACTCCCTAAAGTCAAGGTGGAGATCATCGTCAGCGATGAAGAGGTCCAAAAGGTCATCAATACGATCGTTAGCACGGCGTGGACCGGCAGCATAGGAGACGGTAAGATCTTCATCCTTCCGGTTGAAAATGTGATCCGGATCCGGACGGGAGAAAGAGATAACCAGGCCCTGTAGGGCTTATGCCGAGTTGTAACTTTTTTCTGATGGGGGCAGCATACAAATATACATAGTATGGCGGCCATAATCTATCCTGCAACCTAATCGATTAATAGGTAACATTATTGGTGAATTGTATGGAAGCGATGAGGGAGATAGAGCTGAAGGGTCACATCATAGATTCCTTCCTTCTGCCCAAAGTCTTCGATAAAGTCATGGACATGAACGGCGAGTTCGAGATCATCGAGTTCGACATCGGCAAGCACAAGACAGATACGAGCTATGCCCGCCTCATGATCCGGGGGAAAGACCAGGAACACCTTGACGATATTATCGGCGAGCTGCACAGGCTGGGAGCCTATGTGCCGGAGGCCGAGGACGTGGTCGTGGAGAAGGCGCCCAAGGATAAGGTCGTCCCCAAGGGATTCTACTCGACGACGAATCATACCACTTATGTAAAAATAAAGGGCGAGTGGCGCCAGGTATGCGACCAGAAAATGGACGCCATGATCGTCATCCGGGATAAGGACGCGATCTGCACCACATTAGGCCACGTTAAGAAAGGCGACAAAGTCGTGGTCGGGAACAGCGGCATTCGCGTCGTCCCGCCGGAGAGGCCCCGGGGCCATACTATTTTCGAGTTCATGGGCGGCCAGGTCTCGTCCGAGAGGCCTTCGCAATCCTTGATCCGGCAGATCGCCGAGGAGATATTGGACGTTAAGCATAATCATGGCAAGATCGTCATAGTCGGCGGCCCCGCCATCGTCCATACGGGAGGACAGCAGGCCCTTGCGGAGCTCATAAGGAACGGCTACGTGGACGCCTTATTGGCCGGGAATGCCCTCGCCGTGCACGACATCGAGTACAACTTATATGGCACCTCGCTGGGCATGGATCTAAATACCGTCGAGCTGGCGCCCGAAGGCCATAAGCACCATATTTACGCCATCAGCGAGATCACCCGGGCCGGCTCTATTAAGGATGCCGTTAAGCAGGGTAAGCTCACCGGCGGCATCATGTACGAGTGCGTCGTGAACGACGTGCCCTATGTGCTCGCGGGCTCGATCCGGGACGACGGGCCGCTACCCGACGTCATCACGGATGCCATGAAGGCGCAGGACTTGATGAGAGAGCAGGTCAAGGACGCCGACATCGTGCTCATGATGGCGACCATGCTACATTCTATCGCCGTCGGTAACTGCCTGTCATCGTCCGTACGCACGATCTGCGTGGACATCAACCCCGCTACCGTCACAAAGCTCATGGACCGGGGCACCGCCCAGGCCATAGGCATCGTGACAGACGTGGGGACCTTCCTGCCGTGGCTGGCCGAAGAGCTGGCGGCGCTCGAGAAGAGCCGAAAAAAGGAAGTGCCGGCATTAAAGGTCAAGAGCAAGAAACGTTGATCGGTGGTTGGGAGCTAATTCCAGCCCCGTTTATTTTAAGTAACGATTTTCTTTTCGCCCGGTAGATTATTTAAATGTATGAACGTATTTTTTCAATGGGAAGATATGTACAGGGATACACCGCCCTGGGACATCGGGCGCCCCCAGCCGACGTTCGTGAAGTTGTTTAAGGACGGAGAAATAACGCCGGGGCGCGTCCTGGACGTCGGATGCGGGACAGGCGAGAACGCACTATTCCTGGCGGAGAACGGCTGCTCGGTCGCCGGCGTCGACATCGCCCATCGTGCCATCGAGCGGGCGAAAGAGAAGGCCGCTAAGCGCCACATGAAAGTGGATTTTTTCGTCTGCGATGCGCTAACTTTAGGCTCCTGCTTCCGGGAAGGCGAATTCGACACGGTGATCGATTCCGGCCTGTTCCATGTGCTGACGGATGAGGAAAGGCCCGTCTACGTGGAGCAAGTCCATAGAGTACTCAAGGACGTTGGGAAGTATTATATGATGTGCTTCTCGGACAAGCAGCCGGGGACGGAGGGGCCGAGGCGGGTCTCGAAGGAGGAGATCGAGCAGTCGTTATCGCCCAAATTCAAGATCAAATATATCCAGGATGCTGTTTTTGAATCGTTAATACATAAAGGCGGTGCAAAAGCATACCTCGTGTCGGCCGGTAAGATAAAATAGGAAATAAGGCGCTAATGGCCCATATCAATGCTCCCCGATCCATTCCGGTAGCGACTTCACTCACTCCGGCTTGTTCCGGAATGTTTTTTCGTACCTATACCGGAAGCCAGGGCCTGGGCCGACGAGATGAGGCACAAGAAGCCGGCCGTCATAAATAAAGCCGTATTATATGGGGCCGAAGCTAGCAAGCCTGTGACCAGAAGGGCCAGCCTCTCCGGACGGCCGAACGTGGCGGCATTCGAGTCGAGGCCCTTCCGATGATTATATATTCTCGATGCCAGTAGAAGCGCCGAGCCCGCGACGACTACGAAGGCCGAGGTGGGAACACCCCCGATGACCGCACCCGTAATAAATGCCAGCTCTGAAAGCCGGTCGCAGACGCTGTCAAAATACCGGCCGAACTCAGTGCTGAGGCCGAAGGCCCTCGCGAACGAGCCGTCGACTGCATCCAGGCAGGCGCCGATAATAAAAATGAAGATGCCGGCGTCTAGATGGCCGGACATGGCGATCAGCCCTGCGATCACGGACATGAGCAGGCCGGCTGCCGTGACCATGTTCGGCGTCACTCCCACCGTCAGCAATGTGCGGCTGATCGAATGCAGGATACGGTCCTTATGCGGCTTATAGACGTATAACCAGCTCATCTCATCCTTTCCTATTGCAGCACTGCGGACACTAAGTCTGAGCAGTCGGTGTTACCGGCGTCGCCCGAGCGGATGGTTTTTATGGCCGCCGGTTTATTGAGCGTGCCATTGCCCATGTCGGACGCGACCTGTTTCCCGAATGACGTGATATCGCCATCATTAAACTGCGGCGCACCTGTCGTCGCAAATGCTCCGAACTCTATATCCTTTTGCGGCTTTAGCGCTGTCAGGTATGCATCGACCGAGTTGCTCACTCTGCCAAAATACATTGGCCCGCCCGCGATGATCACGTCATAGCCCGATGTGTTGGCCGCCGCCGTGCTCTTTATGCCCGCTAAATTAACAGTATATCCCTTCGACTGCAGATCGCCGGCAATTGTAACTGCGGCGTTCTTCGCAGCGCCCGAGACGCCCGGGTTATATACGACGAGCGCTTTACCGACAGGCGCTCCGGCCGGGTTCAGGACCTTGCTGCCTGTATCCGTATAGCTCATTATGTCCCCGCAAAAGAGGGCACCTGCAACGATCGCCACCGCAATGATCACTAAAACGATGCCTAGGACGATCAATCCAACGATCATTAACCAATTCATACATATTCCTCCATTTCATTTACAGTTGTGCTATTTTCCATTCTTCATCTCTACGGTTTTATCGCGTTCGTCATGAACGCGGTGTGCTGCTCGATAAGAGCGCCGTACTCCTGCAGAAACGAGCCCGACACGCTGCCATATCGCAGTATAAAGTAGTCCATGAACGCCCACATGTAAAACGAGAGGTACTCCATGGTCAGTACCTTCGGGTCCGCCGGCCTGATGAGCTTATGCTTTAGCAGGATGGCGAAGCTCGACTCGAAGAAGATCCCCCCGGCGCCCATGAAAGATAACTGAAAATTTTTCAACTGCTCGTTATGGTACAGCTCTATGAAGACGATCCTCATGATCTTCTCCATGCGCGGGTCATCGATCCAGCTCGTGAATACGCCGCTGGCCATGGCCATGAAACCGTCCAGCCCCATCGCGACGATCTGCTCTTCAGCCTCAAGATCCTCGGACCATTTTCCCACCTGAACATGTCTCCACATTTCCAGGACATAGTCGAAGATCTTCTCGAGTATCTCATCCTTGCCCGAGTAATGCTTGTAGATCGAGCTTTCCTTGATGCCTACGGCGGCAGCGATATCCCGTATGGAGACGCGGTCGTAACCCCTTTCCGCGAACAGGTCGATCGCCGCGTCGAAGATCCTCTCCTTTGTGGCCTTCTCGCCCGCGACTTTCGCCGGTCTGCCAGATTTCCGTTTCACAGCCATGTTTATCTCCAAAAAGCTAACGTTTGTTAGCTTTACAAAACCTACTATATACTCAAAGTATATAAAGCTAACGTTTGTTAGCTTTTTCTTTAAAAAAAGAGATCGTTCACTTACTCCATCAGTGACTTGACCCACTCGGGCTTTTTCCACAGGGCGCAGCCGCCATTGGATTCCATAAGCTGGTCGCGGTTTGCCTGTAAAGCCTTGAAGAGCTTCGAGTTGAGGGCGTCCTTTAGCGGCATATCGAGGATGCTGCTGTCGGAGTACGGGGCGAAGGGGCAGGGCTCGAGGTCTCCCGAGGCGTTGACGTGGATGAAGCCCCTGCCGGAGGACAGGCATCCACCAAAGGCCTTCTCATCGCCGGGGAAACCGATGTAGACGCCCGGTTGGGTTTGCCGGTATGCGGCCATTTTTACCAGTATGGCTTCACGCTGCTCATCGGTGACCACCCAGTCCTCCGTGCCCTTTGTTACCGGGTTGTACTCGACGAAGATGAACGCTTTGCAGCCATGTTCTCTCATGTTTTGAATGAAGCCTTCGCCGGTCACTGCATCGTAATTGGCCCTTGTGACCGTGATCGAGGAGCCGAAGAAGATGCCACGTTCGTTGAGCTTTGCCATATCCTTCATTAGCCGCTCATAAATGCCGTTACCCCTGCGCAGGTCGGTGATCCTTTCGTGGCCTTCCATGCTAAGAATGGGGATGACGTGCTTTTGCGCTTTGAATTGTTTAATGACGGCTTCGTCGATGAGCGTGCCATTCGTGAATAGGGTGAATACCATGTCCGGGAAATCCTTTGTGACGTTGAATAACTCCGGCCGGGTCAACGGCTCGCCTCCCACCAGTAATACGATGGATATCCCGAGGTCGCTTGCCTGCTGCAGGACGCTCCTCAGTCCAGCCTCGTCCAGCTCCGGCTTTTGTTCACGCTGGGTGATCTGAGCGTAACAGCCCGCGCAGTGCAGGTTGCACCTGTGCGTGACGCTGAGGATCATGACCGGCGGCACGTGGAGCCCTTGCTCTTCATTGTGTTGCCTGACCTTCGCCGCTTTGTTCTGGGCCAGGGCCGTCTTGATAAAGAACGACGCCATGGCCGGGTCCTTTAGCGATATGCTCAGCGCATCGCTGAATATGCCCTTGATCATTTCGTTGATCATGCGATTGAGATCACTATTATTTTCCATTCGATCACCCACGTTATGCTTTAATCGAATTTACCAGGAACGCCGTATGGTCGTCCAGCCATTTCCCTTCCGCCGCTAAAAAGGATCCCGAAGAGCCGTAGTTCACGATGAAGTAGTCCATGAACGCGTATACGTAGAAGGACAGGTATTCCCTGGCCAGCGCATCGGTATCCAGCCGCTTGATGAGCTTATGCTTTCCCATCAGTGCAAAATTCGACCGCCAGAAAGCAAATGCGTCGTCGGTAAATTTGTTGTAGAACTTTTTCATCCGCTCGTCGTGATAGACCTCGATGCACACGATACGCCAGACCTTTTCCATCCTCGGCGTCGACATCCACCGGTTGAACACACCGGTCGCCATGGTCATGAACCCTTTCACCCCCATGGTGACGATCATCTTTTCCGAATCCTGGCCCTCCGGCCCGACGCTGGACAGTGTGGCGGTAGGGTAATTGAAGATCTGCTCCAGGAGGTCATCCTTGCTGGCAAAGTGGCTGTACAGCGACGCCTTCTTGATGCCCACGGCTTCGGCGATCTCACGCATGGAGACGGCGTCGTAGCCCTTCTGCGCGAAGAGATCGAGGGCGGCCTCGAATATCCGTTCTTTCGTGGTCATTTCGGCATGATCTTGGTGTACCATTACAGCCGCCGTACCACTATTTTTAGCCATGTTCGTCAAGTCCTTTGTAATATTGGCCGGCCTTATGCCATCCGACCGGTAGGTAGTTTTAACGAATCCTTATAATATAGTCAAGGTATATAAAGCTACCGACCGATAGGTAGTTCGAGAAATACTTCGGCCATAACCAGCTATTTTTAGGCTTTTACTTTGCGGGTCGACGCCCGGCCTGATGGCCGGGCTACTCGGTGTTTCGGGTGCTTCGATGTCGGGGCCGCTCTTGCACCCTCGGCGTCGTGCTTCGCACGTGCCTCCGCAAGCGCTAAGCGACGTTTTACCCCTTCGGGGCTAAAACGTCCATTACCCTGCCATTATGCACGAGCGCTTCGCGCGGCGTAGCATCGGCCTGATGGCCGACTGATGCCCGAAACACCTCGACGACCGCGGGCTCCTTTTGACCCATTACTCATCCGGCGCTTGTTAACAAAGTACAAAATGACGAATGCTACGGTACTAACGCACTGTCTTTAAGATCTCTACGATGTAGCTGGTCGACGGTATCATGTGCCACCCCTCATCATATGAAGGGACCATTTCCAGCGGGTAAACTTTTAAAGCGCCCTGACTGCATGTCGCCATGCACCGTCCGCATCCCTTACACCGGTCGGCATTGATCAACGGGCCGTCCTCTAAAATGGTGATCGCATGAAATGGGCAGGCCCTACCGCAATCGCCGCAGGCGTTGCAATCGCCCTCCAACCTCGCGATGCCAAGTCCGGTGATGCCGTCGACGTAGGCTTTCATGCCATCGTCCGTCCGGCGGGATATACAGCAACAATGACAACAGGAACAAAGCTCCAGGGCACGACTCGCATCGGCCCCCAGCCCCTGCAGTTCAGCGCTCGTCCAGAGGACCATATGCACCAGGCCCATCTCGCCTGCCAGTCGAACGTGAGCGATCGCCTCAGCCTTATCAATCGCCCGGGCATCGCCCTTCGCTACGATACCCCGGGCGCCTTCGCCCAGGTAGAGGCAGCCGAAACTGGCCGGATGATCCTGGCATTTCCGCTCCTCCCTGCAAAGGCACCTGTGAGTTAGGGCGATATATGAAGCGCCGGCGATCAGGTCATTTGACATATCCGGCGTTAGTACCACCGGTGTGCTGCGGACCCTGACTCCAACGTCGATCGTTTTCCTGGTACTGTCCATTTCCACCTGCAGCCTTAAATATCAGAATCGATCCCCGTGCATTAAATCCTTACGCTCCACCGTGGGGATAGGGATTTTATCCTAAACCTCATAATTATAAGAGGATATTATGCTCAGCAACGGCGAGATCTACCACCTGGCGTTCAGCATCCGGGAAGAGTATATGAAAAAAGGCGGCCAGGTGCCGGTCGTAGAGCTCCGGGACTATCTAAAAGAGCTAAATGCGAAAGATATGCCGAAGCGGGAGATGGAAGAGAAGGCCCGTGAATGGATAGAAATAAGGAAAAAATAAGACTTTTCTCGTTTATAACATAAATTTCAGATCGTCGATTAATTGATTACGTATCAATTCCATTCATGTATATTTTTATGTGGTTGTGTCGATGCTGGAGATCATAAAAAATAAAAGGTGGTTCGGGTGGGAACCTACGAAAGATACGGTCGCGGCCGTGATCACGGAAATAGTGATGATAGGGGCCTTCTTTACACTCAACCATCTTCTCGCGGGGAATGTCCTGAACTTATTATACGAGCTCATCATGTTCCTGGCCATAGTCATCTTCCCCGTATGGTGGATAGTGTGGTACAGGGGACAGCCATTAAGTGAGCTGGGCATAACAAAAAAACATTGGGCGCCGAGCCTTGTCATCAGCATACTGTTATTCCTCTTCTTCTTATCCGGGTTATGGAAGAACTATGGCTCTAACGGTAGCTTACCGGCGATCCTGGTATTTGGCCTGGTCAGCCTCTGGGAACCGTTCTTTGTTTATGGCTGGCTTCAGCTCAGGTTTGACAGGGCATTCGGCATCATCCCCGGGATGGCCCTTGCCGGCATATGCATTGGGGTCTATCATATCGGTACCGATCCCGCCGGCACCGTGCTCATGTTCATCATGCTCGGGATCGTTTTCGCCGCAATATTCAGGCTCACTTCCAGCCTGCTCATCCTGTGGCCCCTGGTCTGGGGCGCCGCGACGGCTTTCAGCATGCTCCAGGGCGGCCGGATCTTCGGCTGGGACGATGCCCTGTTCATGGCGCTGATCCTCGCCATTCAGGCGGGTTTCATATTCTATGCCTGGAAAAGAGTGGGGCGAAAGCTGCCTCAAAATGTCGTTAATTATGTATAACCCGACAGCCAATAGCTAGCTATAGGCTTGTGGGTGAGACAATGACATTTTGTTCGAGCTGTGGTACGGAAGTACCTGATGATGCACAATTCTGTCCGAAATGCGGTACATCGCTGGAGAGGTCGTCATTCCCCGGAATGGACCCTCATATCATGAAACACGCGATGAAAGATGAATATCGGGCTCAAAAGCACGCGTTCAAGGAGGCCAGGAGGGCGGCGAAATGGGGCGGTTGGATGGGATCGCCCGAGTGGGCGCTGATCGATGCGCTCTTCGGAGGGCTCATAGTCATCCTGCTCGGCGGCTTATTGTTCATGGCGGCGTCTAACGTCAGCTCTTTGGTCACCTGGGCTAATTTTTGGGCATACTTCCTGCTGGGCATAGGCGTCCTGCTTCTTCTCCGGGGCTTTGCGGCCATCGTGATACCCGGGAGGCCGCACGAGGCCGGGAGCATCATAGGCGGGATCGTCCTGATCATTATCGGCGCCGCGGGCGTTTCCATCTTTTTAACGGGCATCAGCCAGTACTTGTGGATCGCCATCATCGTCCTGGGAGGCATTTTGGTCATCGTCGCCGGCATAGCAAGCTACATATTCAGGACACGATAAGCGGAGGCTCAAATATGACAATTTGCAAGTCATGCGGTGGAGACATCCCCGAAGGCGGCAGCGTATGCCCGAAATGTGGCATGGCCGCCGATATTGGCTATGATCATCGTACGGGACGCGATCCATGGTTCATGGGATGGGACTGGGGAGCCCCGGGATACTGGAAGGACTGGATAAAACGGTGGAGATGGATCTGGTCGCCCGCATGGATCATGGTCAACATGGTGATGTTAGGCCTGTTCATCGTATACTCCGGGCTGATCTTGCTCGTGGCGGCCTCGGGCTTCAGCCAGTGGGTCACCTGGGGTAACTTTTGGGGATATCTATTGTCGGGAATCGGCTTCCTGATGGTCATTAGGTGGTATGCCAGGCTTCTGATCGCCGGGCGCAGGCTCTGGTACAGCGACCTGGTCGGCGGCCTTATCCTGATCATTATAGGCGTCGCGGGTATCCTGATGTCCATGGCCGGCATGGGCAGGTATTCGTGGGTGCTGCTATTCGTGCTCATAGGCCTGGGGATCATCGGCGCCGGCATCGTGAATTACCACTTCATGAAGAAAATGAGGGGCATTAAAAAGGATCGATAGAGATCGCGAGGCAATAGATATGAAGCTAAAATGGTTCGGACATTCTTGCTTTTTACTGACTTCGGATAACGGGGTCAGGGTACTGATGGACCCGTATAACGAGATGATAGGTAAATTGCCCATGATAGAGGCGGATATCGTGACGGTAAGCCACCAGCATGGGGACCATAATAACGTGAAGGCCGTAAAGGGCCCGTCCACGGTGGTGGACAAGTCGGGGGCATTCAATGAGGACGGCATCGAGATCTCGGGAGTTGCAACGGCACATGATGAGTCGGGAGGCTCGAAGAGGGGCAAGAACATCATCTTCAAGATCTCGATGGACGGCATTAACTTTTGCCATTGCGGGGACCTGGGGCATCTCTTAACGCCGGAGCAGATAAGCGCAGTCGGTAAGGTCGACGTGCTGATGCTTCCTGTAGGCGGGTTCTTCACCATAGATGCGGATACGGCGTCGAAGGTCGTCAAGCAGCTAAAGCCGATCGTAACGATACCGATCCATTATAATACCGGCCATATCAACCTGCCCATCAAGGGCGTCGAGCCGTTCGTGAAGGCCATGGGCGGCAACGTTAAAAAGATTGGTGGCCGTGAGATAGAGCTGAGCTCCGATGAATTGTCGAAATATGCGGGCATGATCGTGTTTAGCAATGAATGATACTGGCTTGTACGAAGGATAGAAAGATTTAACACCTATATAGACTGACAGATTGTCGGTCAGATCGAGGAGGCGGGCAATGCGGATCACCAAGGACCCTGAGGAGCGTAAGAACGAGCTTATGGATGCGGCTGAGCAGCTGTTCGTCGAAAAGGGATACGAGCATACCAGCGCCAGCGACATCATCCGAAAGGTCGGCGTAGCCCAGGGGACATTCTATTACTATTTTGAGTCCAAGGACGACATACTCAACGCCGTCATCGACCGGTACACCATGCGCTATGAAGAGTTTGTCCGGGGCATCGTCGATGACGATGGTATGAGCGCCCTGCAAAAGTTCCAGGGCATCATCGACGAGTTCCTCTCGATGAAAAATCGAAAAAAGCAATTCTCCGAATACCTGAACCTCGAGGAAAAATTTGCCAGGCACGAGCGATTCCGGGACTATATGGAATCGACGGTCTCGCCGCTGGTCCTGCGGATCGTGAAGCAGGGCATCCGGGAGGGAATTTTTGATGTGGAGCACCCGGAGGAGACGACCGAGCTTATCGTGCTGATCGTAGACCGCCTGATCACCAGGGTCCGGAAGATCGAGGATAAGAAAAAGCGCAGGGTAAAGGCAAAGGCTGCCGCCGCATTGATCGAAAAGGCCCTTGGCGCCCCTAAGGGAAGCCTCAGGATCAAGTTCTAAGCGATCCAGGGATAAGACTATATATGTCGTCGGGACTATTCATGATTGACAACTTGTCAGTGACAACTTGTCGACAGAGATGACACTCATGGATAAAAATGATAAGATCGTATCGGTCGTACGCTGTGAGGATTATGGCAGAATCCGGGCTTATGAAGCGGTGAAGAGGTCGATCGAGCTGCTTGGCGGGATAGGGCAGTTCGTATCGCCGGGCCAAAAAGTATTTTTAAAGTTCAATATGCTCCAGGGTTCGGCGCCCGAGACCTGCATAGCGACCCATCCGGACGTTGTCTATGCCGTCGCCCGTTTACTCAAAGAGCACGGCTGCAAGGTCGTCATGGGCGACAGCCCGGGTTCGGGGCTTCCGTATACGAAGGCCGTGCTTAAAAAGGGGTATGCCGTTTCGGGGTACCAGGATGTGTCGGAGGAGCTCGGTATACCCCTGAACTATGACACGAGCTATGAGGGAGTAATGGCGCCTTCGGGCAGGCTCATGAAGCGATTTTCCGTCATCAAGCCTGCCGTCGAGGCGGACGCGATCGTCAACGTATCCAAGGCAAAAACGCATTCGCTGACCAACCTGAGCGGAGCGGCGAAGAACATGTTCGGCGTCATACCCGGCCTGGAAAAGCCCATGTACCACGCGAACTTCCGGAACGCGGACGATTTTAGCCGTGTCATTATCGACCTGAACGAGGTGGTGAGGCCAAAGCTCCAGGTCATGGACGCCATCATGGGCATGGAGGGCGACGGGCCCCACAGCGGCACGCCCCGCAAGATCGGCGCCGTACTGGCGAGCGGCGACTACAGCGCCATAGACGTGGCGGCCGCCCGGCTCATGTCCATCGACCCGCGGAAAGCCTCGACTATCCGTGCGGCCGTCGAAAGAGGATACCTGAAGGAGGACTTTAGCGACGTGACCGTCGTCGGCGACGACCTCGAAAGCCTGATCGTCAAGGACTACAAGGGCCCGTCCACGTTTGAAGGTCTCAGCGCGGCCACGGCCGATCATGACAGCAAGCTAACGAGGGTCGCGTCAATGGTGAAAGAAATGGCGCTAAGGCCGCGCATCCAGAAGAGCCGGTGCGTCGGCTGCATGAAGTGCATGCGCAGCTGTCCGGTGAAAGCCATAGCCGTCGTCAATAAAAAGCCTTCGATAGACTATAAGAAGTGCATCAGGTGCTATTGCTGCCACGAGATGTGCGACGACCATGCCATCACGCTCGAAAGGAGCCTTCGGGGCAAGGTCATGTTGAAGGTCATGAACATAAGAGGGAGGTAACAAAGTACCTCATTCGCTTCTTTTATATTTTTGTTATGCCAGGGGCATGGTGCCGGTCTTTTTCGCTTTATGGTATAGAAGCGCTATCAACAGCGTCGATACCGGGAACGTGAACGCGAACAAGACCAGCGCACAGGGGCCGCCGAAGTCCAGGTGCGCGACCGCCTGTATCGGTGCTATGACGCCGAGCACGCCGTTCACGATGAATATCCACTTGATCGCCGTCTCGGTCTTTCCGCCCTTAAAGAGCAGTCCGAAGCAGATCAGTGATACGCAGAGCCAGGTATACCCGAGGACCTCCATGGACCAGAAGATCGAGTTAAAATTACCGAAGGCGTAGAGCGTCACGCCGTCGAGCAGCCCGCTCTGGATGTTCTGGGGGATGGCGCTCATCTGGAGGAAATAGTTCTGGGTGATCTGCGCCAGGTACGGTATCGCAAAGGCGATGCCCAGCAGGCCCAATATTTTCTTTTCCTCGGGGACAAACCGGTAGAGGCACAGGGACATGATCAGATAGGTCGGGGCGATCAGGAAACAAGGTATGGTGAAAGCAAGGACCTGCCAGTAATGCTCGTTGAACGTACTCACATAGGCGTCGATGCCCGGCCAGGTAAAGCTCATGGGGAAGATAACGAACGTCAGCATGAGCGATATCAGAAACCCGAATGATGCGATGGTCACACCGATTGCCGCCCAGAAGCCGATCCTCGTATCGAGCGTCCGGAGTATAGTTGGAGATGTCTGCATAGGATGACCGCCGTTAAAGGAACTTAAGCATTACTTTTTGCATGTATTCTTCGTACTGTTTGCCGTATTTTTGGCGCATGTAGCTATTTTCGTGCTTTATGAAGTACCGGAACGAAGCGTACATGACGATCGGCGTCGCCAGGAGCAGCCACCAGTTCAGGAGGAAGGCGATGCCCGGGAATACGAACACGGTCCACGAGCTGTAGATCGGATTTGGCATGAGCGCATACGCACCTCCTGTCGCCATTTCGCCCTTTCGGTAGGAGAGAAGGAAATACACCACTCCCGCCAGCCAGATCGGTATGCCGATCACCAAAAATATCGCAGCGAGCGCCAGCGTGATCTCCCGCGGTATGAATGTCATGTCGAACGTCGGCCGGTAAACGTAACTTACTATCAATGCCACTATAAAGATAATAGCTGCAGGCACCATGACCTGGGGTCCGACGCCTTCTATGCCCATTTTTTTAGAAATTTCTTGTTTCATTTTATTACTCCTTCTTCAGGTCGGGCGGCCAGCTTACGCTGCCCGGCCCCATATCTTTCATCATGTTCAATAAAAACTTTACCAGGGCCTTTGCCGCCACTGCCTTGACGGGGTTTACCTTTACGTCATAGTAGTATTCCCTGTCTTTGTAGAACGCATAGTCGGCGGGTAAATATTCCCTGCACTCCATGCCGATATGCTTCTGGATGAGGAAACCCATATAATTGTAAAGCGTAGACGATGGCAGCGACGTGTCGAGGCAGGCTTTATGGAATTTTTCCGCCGCTATGCCGATGGCCTTTTCTTTCTTAGCGACTGCTTTCTCGGTCTGGGGCCACGGCGGAGTGCCGACGCCAAGCTCATGGACGACAGTAGAGCCCCCGAGCACATGCTTCATGGACGAGAGCGCCTCTTTCAGGCCCATACCGCCCGAGTTCGCCACTGTCAGAACCTTCTGGCGGTGGAACCCCGGCCTATGGTTCGTGAAGGCGAACCGGTCGATGAAGTTTTTCATGAGCCAGCTTACGTTAAGCACGTACACCGGCGACGAGAGTATGATCCCGTCCGCCTCCAGCAGCTTTTTCTCGATGGCCGCCCGGTCATCCTTCAGGGGACATTTGTCCTCGCCCTTCGATACGCAGTTGAAGCAGCCGATGCACGGCTTCAGGTTGGCGTCTTTCAGGAATAAGTACTCGAAATCGACGCTCCCCCGCTCTTTCATCCGATCCTCGATCTGTTTTACGACCTTATAACCCGAGCCCTTTCCTCTCGGGCTTCCCATTATAGCGACTACTTTCATTATAATCCTCGTTTTACCCCTTTACGCTTTTATTGCTTCTATGAAAAACCTTATGTGATCGTCCATCTCCTTCATCAGTTCCTTGTCGAACGAATATGTGCTGCCGTCGTACCTGAGGAAGAACTGTACGAAGTAGAAGTAGATGCAGAACGAGAAGAATTCCCTGGCTAGCAGCTTCGGGTCATGGGGCTTGATCAGCTTTTTCTCTATCATCTTGCCGAAGAGCCCTTCCCAGGCCTGGAAGGGCACCTTGATCATGGTATTATTGAAAAAGTCCCTTATTTTTTGGCTGTGGTAGAGCTCGATGGACAGGATGCGCCAGATCTTGCTTATTCTCGGGGTGCTTATGTACTGGAGATACGCTTTAGCCCCCGCTTCCATGAACTTTTGAGCTCCGAGTGTCTCGAGCTGTTCGTCGACGTCCATTGCCGGGCTACTGCCCCTGGTAAGTTCCAGGATGAAATAATCGATCATCGTATCGAGTATCTCGTCCTTGCTCTTGAAGTGGTTATAGATCGAGCTTTCCCTGATGCCTACGGTCCTGGCTATCTCCCGGATGGAGACTGCATCGAAGCCCTTTGTCGACATGAGGTCGATGGCCACGTCCAGTATCCTCTCCCTGGTGGTCAGCTCATTCGGCTTGTTGTTGAATAACGTCTCTATATCATTTTGCATATGGCGTATCTCCCGTGGCGAACATTATTAACTAACGTTCGTTCGGCTACCCCTATGATACGCCCGAAGTATAAATAACTAACGTTCGTTCGTATGAGAAGGAAATGGATGGCTACAATCAGAAAACGGATGGCTACAATCAGAAAACGGATGGTTTGGTAACCATTTTTCTTTTTTTATTGAGGCTAAAGGGGGACTTCGCTTCGCTCTTACTAGAGCGCTCCGCGCGGCGCACCCTCCCTGAGCCCCGAAGATAGATTGCCTCTGATGAGGCAAACGAATAAAACACCAACCATAGGATATGCGACGCTAATACAATATTTGGCTAAAAGAATGAGGCGGTCGTCGAGGCCTTTTGGGCATCAGTCCGCATCAGCGGATGCTACGCCGCGCGAAGCGCTCGTGCAAAATGGCGGGGTAATGGACGTTTATACCCCGAAGGGGGTAAAACGTCGCTTAGGGCTTGCGAAGGCACGTGCGAAGCACGACGCCGAGGGTGCAAGCCCGGCCCCGACATCGAAGCACCCAAAAGGCCGAGTAGCCCGGCATCAGCCGGGCGTCGACCCGCCAAGAAAAACCTAAGTATTTCAAGAACCGTCGACCCGCCAAGAAAAACCTAAGTATTTCAAGAACCGTCGACCCGCCAAGAAAAACCTAAGTATTTCAAGAACCGTCGACCCGCCAAGAAAAGAAAAAAACAAGTATTACTCGAACTTATCGCCGACTCACTTTGCCGCCGGAAGCAAGACCACGAAACGGACACCCATAGTATGATCCCCCGGCACCCGGTCCTCCACCAGGAAACGGCCGTCGAGGTCGTCGATGAGCATTTTTATAAGGCACAGGCCGAAACCCTTGCCGCTGGCTTTCGTGCCCGAAAGGGTCAGGCGCTCGAACATGTTCTTTTTCATGGTGTCGGGTATGCCCTTGCCGTCATCTTCGACGAACACCCGGCAATATTTTTTTCCGTCATCGTATACGGAATCTACGCCGACGGTGACAGTCAGCGCGCCCGAATTGTGCTTGATGGCGTTCCCGATGAGGTTTAAAAATACATCCTTGAGCAGGTCGTTCGCCATCACCATGTACCGTCCCCCTGGCACATACCGGATAGTGACATCCCGCCCCGGCAACGCGGAGCATTCGGAGATCACCGTGTTAAGCATAGAATCCACGTCGATGTGTTTTTTAGCGTATTGCCCATCTTTTTCCCTCTGGAGCTTTCGTACATTGTCGATCAACTTAGAAGTGGCCTGCAAGGCTTCCAGCGGCTTGGTGAGCATCAGGCGCTCGTTATCGTTAAGCTTGAGCATATCCAGCGATAGCTCGAGATAACCCATCGCTATCTGGTTCATGTTATTTATGTCGTGGGCCATCAGATCCACGTAGAGCTCGGACTGGCATTTAGACTCCTTGAGGGCCCGGTCATATTGTTTTTGCATGGTCACGTTCCTGATGATCACGATGACCTGGTCGTCCATCAATGGCGTGAGCCTGGCCTCATAGTCCTCGATGCCTATGGGCGTCGGGAGCGAGAATTCTATGAGCGCGCCGGAGCTATTCTTCTGTAGCTCCAATATTGCATTTTCGAACTTATGGATGACCCCGTCGGGAAGAATATCCTTCAGCCTTTTCCCGAGGAATGCTTCCTGCGGGGTGAATAGTTTGGCTTCTCGTCCCTCTTTATAATCGAATATCGTCCCGTCGATGCCAATCCGCAGGTAGATGTCGGGTAAAGCCCGGAATAAAGCCTCGAACTCGAATAATTTTTGTTTGAGGTGCGCCTCGGTGCCCTTGCTGTCGGTGATGTCCGAGGCCGTGATGAGTATGGAAGGCTTACCATTATGCACCATCAGTCTGGTCGTTACGTCTATCCAGCGGACCATGCCACCTTTACCGAGCAACTTAGCTTCATAATGGGAGGGAGAGTTTTGGCCGTTTATCCGGGCTTTACCCCAGGACTTAATTATTTCCCTGTTTTCCGGGTGCAAGACCTCCCAGAACTTCATCCGTAACAGCTCCTCCCGGGAATAGCCGGTCAGCTGTTCCGATGCCGGATTAACGTAAATGTACTCCTCGCCCTGGTGGAAAAATAAGGCTGCCGAGGACGTCTCCAGAAGGAAACGGAACTCTTCCTCACTGTCATGCAGGGCTTTTTCGATCAGCTTGTTCTCCGTTACGTCCTGTATGACCACTAAGACCCGGATGGCCTTGCCCTCGCTATTCCTGATGACGTCGGCTATACAATGGAGATACCTTAGCTCGCCATCCATTAGCCTTATGCGAAAGACTTTAGAGAACGGTTTTCCGGTTTTTTGAACGCCGTACATGCCGTTCACGAATTCTTTAAAACAGGAGATGTCGTCGGGATGCACATATTGTGATGCAAATGCCTCGATCTCTTGAAGACTGAAACCGAGCTTACAGCCAAGTATCCCGCATATTTCCCCGGACCAGGTATTCTCGCCCGTCTCCAGGTCCAGGGACCAGCTACCCACGAATGCAGCCTCGTTTGCCTTAGCGGAGCTCAGAAGAGAATACTGCTTATCCAGTAGTTTAAGCTCCGTTATAAGCTCTTTCTTACTTATATCCTTTAGATCAGGGTGGGGGCTGGTATCCATTATGAGTTTCCTCAATTTCTACCATTATTTTTTACTCAGGAAGAGTGCCGCTTGAGCTACCGTGTAAACACATTGCTAAAGGCTGGCATATTGACCTTAATATCCCGATGATATTTTTAAGTTATTCACTTCGTTAGCTTTGGGCAATATAAATATTTTCAGCATGCCAGTAATTTAATTATTATTTGAATGATATAATATACACATTTTACATGTTTAATAATATTAATATCGAATATTCCCCACATAACAATGACATTTTTACATTTTTCACATATATAATATGGTCATATTTTTATAGTATGCAAGGAAACATTTTTATTTCTATCCAAACGTAAAAGTAACGAAGCTTTAAATAAAGATACCATGACGGCCAGAAGATAAAAAAAATAAAACGTCGGTAAAAAAGTTCGTTTATTTACAGCTCAGCCCCACGGATTCCGCGATATTCTTGGCGACGTCTTCCACGGACTCATTAGCGGCCTTCGCTGCTTTCTGTATCTCATCCAACGTTATGTTATTCGGGTTCCCATGGGCCTCATTCGGTTTTCCGCATCCGCAACTCACACACATTGCAATACCACCTTCGCAGGGAATTTCTCCGCCATAAAGATAAAGCATCTTGAAGGATTTTACAATGTAAAAACGCCTAATATAAGGGCTAAATTATAGTATCGCCGGTGAGCCCGGCAAAAACAAGGGCTATAATAGTAGGGAACGGCTTACGCCGTTTTTAAATACCCTTTTCTTTCGAGCCAGTTAGCCTGTGGACCGGTATATCTCCAGGTCACGTCGCCCTTTTCGTCCTGGATCTCCCAGGGGACAACGATGACCACATCGCCTTCCCGGACCCAGACACGCTTCTTCATTTTTCCCCGGATGCGGCACATCCTGGTCACATTATCCATGCACCGGACGACTACGCGGCTGGCGCCAAGCATGCTGGTCACAGTGCCTAAAACTTCTCTCTCCGCCTTATTGGGGGTCCTTACTCTCGTGATGACCTCGCCGGTATCACTACCGCCGGGCCTTCTTCCTCCTCTATTTCCGCCATGTGCATGTCTATCCAGGGTTTCACCTTCATAAGTAGTAATGCCGGCCCTACGCTGATAAACACTATATAGGACCGTGAAGATGTATTGCTGCCTTTATTTATATATCAATCTGTTGGTTTAATGAAAAATAAAAGATTGAATATAGAGAGTTACCTCCCTATATTACAGGGAATTGTTGTTTATGTAGGATTAGTAAAAATGGTTTTAGAACCTGGGCTTCCGGTGCTTTGGAAGACAGTCCTGGCAATAAACCGGCCTGCCCTCGGTGGGCTGGAAAGGTACTTCACATTCTTTACCGCAATCTGCGCAAGTTGCCTTGTGCATTTCTCTTGGACCGCCAAAGCTTCTGCGGCCCCTGAATCCACTGTCTCTCATTTGAATTACTCATGCAGATTTTCGTCTGCGAATTCTAAAAGGTTGAATATAGTATAAAAAGGTATGTTTTGAATATTTTGGATAAATTGCACTTTTATACCTTAATGACCTGAAATAAAAAGGGAAGGCGTAAAAATATTACGCCTTTACTGGAATATTGCGGAAACGACCGAGCTTACGAAGGACGATATCTGGTCCAGCAGGCCGCCGCCATTATTATGGTCCTTATCCGATGTATTCGACCCGTTATCCATTGGGTGCGCCGACGGGGTCGGCGTTGTGGTCGAATTATTTACCGGCGGAGCTATCGAGGGCGTGGTAGCCGGCGCAAGTAAAGTGGCGAGCGAAACAGCCTGGGAGGCCACCGGCTGGTCCAGTGTCAGGTTGATGGACACCGTCGCTCCGGAATCTACCGTGAATGGCGCCGAATAGGTCTCGTTGCCATAGCCCTGTGCGAATATTTCATAGGTATCGTTCGTGCTGTTTACATCGCTGAACTGGTAGATGCCGCCGTCCCCCGTGTATACGCTCTTGTACACGATCGACGGGTCCGTGGCGTTAACTATGGCCACATAGGCTCCGCTGACCGGGGTAACGTTCGCGCCATAGGAGATCACTCCCGTAACTTCGCCGAGATCCCATCCCGGGGGCATGGGCGGATATACGGGCGCCGGAGTAGGTGTCGGCGTGGGGTTCTTTGTCGGGCATGCTGTGGGCGTTTCCCCTCCATGTGTCACGGTTACTCCCGGAATTGTAATGTATATCTTGGTTTGGGTATCATTTGAAAGCGTAAATGACGCTGAATCGGCAGATTGCGAGGGCCCATTGTTGCACTCTACACTTATTGTGTCCCCATTATAGGTCGCATGAATTTTATATGTGAGCCCCGTTACAATATCGTTGGGACCGGGGAAGGTGAACTGGCCATTACTATTAGTGCCTTCGGGACCGATTGATTTCACCGGCGTGGAGCCATTTGATACGATCAACGTAACGTCAGCACAGGGCAATGGTGTCTTACCATCCGATGCATAGACGGCCACTAAAATGCTGCTGCCTTTTGGGCCGGGATAATTGCAGGCAAGGACAGTCGGGACAAAAAATAAAAACACAATTATGAATGTCGTTAATATAGCCAAGCGATTACTGTTCATATGGTCATTCCTCAACCATATGAATTGTAGATACTAGAAATAAATCTTTCTGTCTTTTGTATGATAAACCAAAAATAACTTATGATAAGGGAAAATATGGCCAAATATATGGTCCATAATGCCCATGGGAGGGCTTTGAGTGCCATGGCCCTATGTCTAATTTCCGTGTCATTTTTGCGTTTAGATAAGAAGTGTATCTTTTTAATCGCTCAATTTATATATTAAAGTAAAGTATTTTATCATTTGGGATGGTGATTCAATGGACCTTATATGGTTAGCAGTATTGTTCCTGGTTTTAGCGTTCATCGCCTATTTACTGGGAGCCAGGGGAGTTGCCGGGTTCAGCATGGAGATCGCAAAATGGCTTGTGATCATCTTCGTGATCCTGGCCATCATTGTGTTCCTGTTCGGCGGAAGAGTATTTTTACCGGCCCCACTGTTGATAAATGGTTGACGGGGCTGACACGGGACCAGAGTTATGAAAACAAGGGCTTATCAAAGCCCATTTTTTTTATCGAATATCATGGACCATGGCCGCATAGTTCGTATAACAACCATATTAAAAAGCATTTTTCCTAATAAACAAAAAAACACCATATAGATTCACAAACGATATATTTATGGATAATAATATCATAATTTACAAAGTAGGGGAGGTTACTTATGACTAATGATAATGATTTTGATTTCCAGAAAGTAATGAGTGGTTTTTCGGGCGCATTTTTTGGGGCGATAATAGGGGCCATTATCGGTGTATTGATCTATCTTGTCTTTAATTTACTAAATGTTGGTATCGGTATAACGGCGAAACTAGCAATAGTAGGGTTATGTATTGTCATATGTATGCTATTATTTGCCCGTTATGAGGTTAAAAAACATCCATAGCCCATGCCGATGGGCTACTTCTTCTTTTTTTGCAGTTTATATTCCCGTATCACCATCACGATCAGTACAATACCGATCGCAAGGAGTACTGCAATGGCTGCCACGTAGATCCAATTTGAGGGATCGGTGATCGTTGAGAAAATAGCGCCCGGCCCCACACCGCCAAATCTTACTCCGTTTCCGCCGCCATTCCCAATGCGAACTTGTAACAACATTTCATCTCCGACGTTATATCCCACAACTACTGGTGCTCGATATAAACTTATTCGCCCAATCGTCCAACTATCATATACGCAAATTAGAAAAAGCGGAGTGCATTAAAAAAATATTTTAACAGTAGAGCCTTGTACAAGAAAAGGAACTCGACGTACGACACAATACTACAAGACAACGTCCAACGACTTGCAAATTATCTACAAAACAAGTCCAAAAAACTACAATTCGACAT
>Ga0209039_10000726_pt1 | contig 31736 bp, 31 predicted proteins | sample BogFormECP12_OM1_FD_188238 | JGI IMG/M metagenome (GOLD analysis project Ga0209039, IMG submission 188238) | Bog forest soil microbial communities from Calvert Island, British Columbia, Canada - ECP12_OM1 (SPAdes) (version 2) | ecosystem: Environmental > Aquatic > Freshwater > Wetlands > Bog ... | reverse complement strand
GGCGTACTGTAGTACGTCGGAGTGAGACAGGGCGCAGGCAACGAAGCTATATGAATGAAGGCAACTTGGTACTAGGATACTCCCTCGGGTCGCAGGGTTAGCTCAACCTCCAGAGGATCATCAGTGACGGATGAAGGCAGGGGAGGCAGCGGGTCGATCATCCGCAAGACACGGACTACGGACTCGTCATAAACCCTATTTCCTGATCGCTTATCTATGCTGATATCGACTATCCGCCCGTCCTTTCTAATCTTTATGGTTGCATTGACCTCGAGGTCTTTTTGCTGCGAGGATATGAAGGGGATGTGCCAGGCGGATTCTATTTTTTCTCTCACACCTACCAGATAACGGGCCAGTGCCGGGTCTATGAGCCGTCCGCCTGCTCCCCCCCGGCCGGAGAATTCAGATTGCCCGGCTGTCCCCCTTCCGCTACTGGCTACGGTGGAGGTTCCGGTGCGCTTTTTTAGTTCCCGGATTCTCTCTTCAACGCTTTTTAGATCGTCCTTAGTCGTGTTCTGGGGTTTTTCTTTTTCGGTCTTTTTTGGGGCCAGGCTTCGGGCATCCTTTTCCTTTTCTCTTGTTGGAGTTGGGCGTATTTTTTTCTGAGCCTCTTTCTGAGGTTTGAGCACTTCGGGCTGTTTCGCGGGAATAGATTTACCCTTCTCCTCTCCCACACTACCAAGGCCGGGTCCGATGTCGCCGACAAGATTCACTGAGTAGTACGATTTGGAGGCGTCATACTTTCTGAAGGCTTTTTTAACAGGGAAACTCAAGGCCGCCAGAACAACGAGATGCAGAGCGGCTGAGATCATGAGCATCTTGTGCCAGTTCTCTTCCCTCATCTCTCTTCGATATTTTTTGTCACGATGTTTATTTTTTCCACGCCAGCCTCGCGGATCAGTCCCATGCATGTGACCACAAAGCCATAAGGAACCCTGCTGTCTGCGCGAAGGAATATCTCTTTATCGGGCTTATTGGTAAAAAGCAGTTGGATTGCGGCCTTCAGATCACTCGTTTCCAACCTTTTCTCATTCAGGATCACGTTCTTGTCCTTGGTGATGGTGAGCACCTGGACGTCGTCCTTGGATGGAAGAGGTCTGGTTGTTACCTTGGGAAGGTCGATGGGCATTCCGGTCTGCATCATAGGCGCGGCTATCATAAAGACGATCAGGAGCACGAGCATGATGTCAACAAGGGGAACCACGTTGATTTCCGAAAGTGGTCCTCTTTGCTTGCTGGAAGATATCATCGGGTAACGAGGTTTATGATGTGGCCGGAAGCATTCTCCAGCTTCGACGAAAGCCCTTTTAACCTGGCGAGAAGGTAGTTATATCCGAGAACTGCGGGTATAGCAGTGGCAAGTCCGAGGGCAGTAGTGATCAGGGCTTCACTGATGCCGGGTGCGACGACAACGAGACTGGTCGAACCCCTGAGGCCTATCTCCCTGAACGAGTCCATGATGCCCCAGACGGTACCAAAGAGACCTATGAAAGGAGCCGCGTTTGCCGTGGTTGCCAGAAAGGATAAGCGCGCTTCGAGTTTTTCCACCTCCTCAGTCATGGTAATTCTGAGCAGGTTCTCAACAGCCGGTACAGTTTCCGGCCTTATGTCCAGGCTGTCCTTCTGCCTCACCGCCGTTTCTTTGTAAGTCGTGATGAGCAGTCGATAGAACGGGCTTTCGGGGTTCTCCCGGTAAGCATTAGCGAGTCTTTTGAAGGAATCGCTGTCCCTTATGATCTTGAGAAACCGGTCCCCATCCCGCTCCACCCTGGAGAATTGCCTCCACTTGAAAAAAATAACCGCCCAGGAGACGAGAGAAAAACAAAAGAGGATTAAAACCACCACCTTTGCAACGGGTCCCGCTGAGTAGAGGAGGCCCAGCAGCCCACCTGTGTAAACGTTGAAAGCAGATAGTCCCATGTATAACGGATTATGATATACCGAAAGCCCTGTCCTTGTAAAGTAAAAACCCCCTGGGTGGGGCCCAGGGGGAAAAGGGGAGTAATTATGAGAAGTTTCTAGGTTGTGGTACCTGCTGCTATTCGGCTGGTTAAAGCACCACCCGCCTTTTTGTCAAAAATGCAACAGATTGTGAATTCCATTGCATCCTGTATTGTATACAATATACTAGCCCTGACTGTTTGTCAATAGAAATTTTCACCGAACGCAAAATTTTTTTGGCAGGTCTCTGGAAGCTAAGTCTCCCCTCGTTTTTTGTGGTTGTTTCACACTTAAAGTTCTATCTCAAGGCCGTCGGTGCCTAGAAGGAGAGGAGGAGGCAGAGCTCCTTGGAAGGTTTCCCAATCAGGGTAGAGGTGGGACAGTATGGCCTGTCGGGGCTTTGCCTCGTTTACGATCCTCTGCAAAGTAACGAGATTGAGGTGGCCACGGACCTTCCTCTCCGGGAAAGAACATTCGCTGATCAGGAGGTCTGCGTGGGTAGCAAGCGCAACAAGCTCTTTCGAGAAGCCGGTGTCTCCGGTAAACACAACGCTTCTTCGCTCTTTTATCCGCAAAGCAATGCTTTCAGGATTGTGGTTGGTTTTGCATGTCCTGATTGTCAGATCGCCCAGGTTCCACTCGCCGGCAGGGACAGATTTGAGGATGAGATCATATTCTACCGGCGAAAGCCACCGGTACAAACGGACAAACTTCTTATAAAATCCTTCGAGCCCGCGCCCTCCGAGCAATGTCAGCGGCTTTTTCCGTGTGACGTCACCATAATTGGAGGCGAATAAAAAGGTGGCAAGATCTACCGTGTGGTCAGGGTGGAAATGTGTCAGCGCGATCAGATCCACGTCGTTGGTCGTGTGACCGCACTCAAGCAGGCGTCGCACTACCGAAGGCCCTATGTCAACAAGTATCTTACCCCAGGTGGTTGAAACAAGATAGGATGAGGACGTCCTCTGCAAGGAGGGCGTGGCCGTTCCTGTGCCGAGTATCTTAAGCTTCATTGCTAATAACAGCCTTTAGCCATTAGCCGTCAGCTATTAGCAAAAACCATTGCAGTGCTTTGGCTAAGTGCTAATCGTTAATAGCTAATGGCTGCTCTTTCTGGCAAGGTACCAAGCTACTGTCTGCGCAAGTCCTTCTTTGAGCTGAAAGCCCGGTCGAAAGCCAAGTTCCGCCCTTGCTCTATCGACATTGAGCGTGCTTACTCTTATATCGCCCTCTCTCGCCTCAGCTGTTTTTGGATGGTCATAGAGCTGAGGTAAGTCAATACCCTTCAGCCTCATGGTCTGGAGAATCTCTCTGTAAAGTTGCCCGGTCGTTGTGCCCGTTCCTGTTCCAATATTGTACGTGCCGGGTTTATTGGTTTTTACGGCGAGGAGGTTTGCCGACGCTATGTCCTTAACAAAGCAGTAATCTCGCACCATGCCATCCGGCTCGCCGGGGAAGTGGTTCAGAGTCGGCAGCTTCTTGCCCAAAAGAGCCTCAGTGAAAATAGCTACCACACCCGCTTCACCGTGCGGTATCTGCCGTGGTCCATATACGTTGCTATATCTGAGTATAACATGGCGAAGATTATGCAGCTTCTCATAAAAGCGGACATAATGTTCGCAGCTGAGCTTCGAGATGGCGTAAGGGGAGGATGGCTGCGGCACATAATCTTCCGGCGTTGGCACCTCACGTGCCTCTCCATAGATTGCCCCTCCGGTCGAGGCAAAAACAAATCTCTTGACGCCGTGCATCCTGGAAAGCTCGAGGAGTCTCAAAGTCCCCTTGATGTTAACCTCGGCATCCGTGAGCGGGTCCCTGACAGACAAAGGGACGGAGATCTGGGCCGCATGATGAAATATCATCTCCGGGCCCTCGTCGTGAATTATCTCCTCAAGCTCCTGAGTGCAAATGTCAGCCCGATAAAATCGCGCCTGCTCGTTCTTGTTAGCCAGGGTACCGGATGAAAGGTTGTCCACAATGACAACTTCATGCCCCTCATCCACAAAAGCATCCACCACGTGAGACCCGATGAAGCCGCATCCACCGGTTACCAGAATTTTCATGACGCCCCCTTTAGAGAATATACGATTTATACTACAAAGTTGGCTGTGTGCGAAAGAAAAAAAGGACTCACGCGGCTACCTTACGGTTACTTTGCTATTGACAACCGAAACTTTATATCTTATACAAAACCATAGGGCGGTGTAGCTCAGTTGGTTAGAGCATGCGGCTCATATCCGCAGTGTCCGGGGTTCGACTCCCTGCACCGCCATTATGACGGAGATGTTTGATCTTTCAAGAACCCTGAAAGGAGGTGACACACATGACCAAGGCCGATCTGATAGCAGCTGTGGCCACTGACGCAGACGTCAAGAAATCAGTGGTTGAGAAGACACTGGACGTTTTCATGGATACGATCGCGAAGGCCCTAAAGCAGGGTGACAAGATCACGTTAACCGGGTTTGGTACTTTCCAGTGCAGCCGGAGAGCGGCCCGAACGGGGAGAAACCCGAAAACCGGGGAAGAGATCACTATTAGTGCGTGCACTGTTCCAAGGTTTAAGCCGGGCAACAAACTTCGGGAGGCACTAAAATAGACGCGCTCAAGAGGAAGGGACTTATGACGGTCCCTTTCCTCATCATCTTAATTATAATTTCAGCGCAGATGCTCACCCCTGCGCTCTGCCAAGCTCAGGCGAGGAAAGCACCGAAGCAAAGCCCTGCCCCTAAGGTCACCCAGCCTCGCGCGACCACAATAAATGACGCTAACGTCCAGTCCGTGTTCAAGACAGGGGAAGAGCTCTTCAAGCAAGGAAAAACTGACGACTCGCTGAGGACTTTCCTGGGCATTTACAGATACTCAAGGGACATGCTCGCCTTTCTGGAGGTAGTCCAGCCGAACTATGAAAAACTCCTCAGCGAGAACCCATCGTTGAGTCAAGAGGAAAAGGAAGATCTCTACATCAAGCAGAAACGCATGAAGGATTTGACTGCCAAATATCAGTCTCTGCGGGTGGAATCGGCCTATTACGTGGGCGCTGCGTACGCAAAACGGGGCGATGCGGAGCAGGCGCGCAAATACCTGCTGGAGGTCTGCCAGACAGCGCCCTTCTCACTCAAGCCAAAATCAACGTGGATGAAGTCCAAGAATATACTCCTCGCGCTTTTTCAACTCGAAGGCGAATTCTAAGTGGATAAAGCGATAGTTGTAGTTGAGGATGTCCTGACATCCCTCCGGATGCGCGACTCGGTGCGACAGGTCTATACTGAGGAGACAGACTCTCCCTGGAACGAAAAGGTTCTAATCAAGAGAAAGAGGGAGTATTTGGACGTCAAGCTCTTCGTCTGGGGAGAGAATCTTTACCTTTACGGACGTATATATCGTCTGCTGGTGTACGTCTCCGACGTACTCAATCCGTCTTTTGACTATGATTCCAAAAGGGCGCCGAAAGAGGACGAGCAGAGCGTCTGGGACCTCTACTCGCAAATCTGGGGCGTTTACGTGGACAGCCGTCTGGAGAGAGCTCGCATCCCGAATTTCTACGATCGCCTCATGAGAAGAAACTTACTCGTGGAGGCACTGAAAGAGTTGGGATGGAGAGAGGCGCACATTTTTTTTGATGCTCTTTGGGCTAAAGAAGCGCTCACCCATGCTGACATAGTCCGATACACGCACGATCCCGGCGCCGCAGCACCGATAGGCGCCCCAGGCCCGGACGTGCTGGAGATGAAAATACGGCCTCTCCTGAGGGAGCACTCGGTAAAAAAACATTTGGAAAGGCTCACATCTGGCACGGTGAGAAGCATGGCAGAGGAAATCCTGAACTTCACCGCGTATCACTGCAGGGATGTGCTGATCACCTCATCCTATTACGGTGTGCACTTTGGCCATAAGAACACCACCTTCGCGGAGATGGTAGTTGAGGATGGTAACCTGCTGCTATTGACCCTCCACGATCCGCGTACCCACATACCGACTACCGTGGCCGTGACGGAGACGACTGATCTTCAGGCAGTGCAGAGCAGGATCAAGGAAGTCTTCTTCCTGCACTTCCTAGACTCGCAGTCATTATGACCACGAGCCAATCGATCTGGAGAAATCTTTTTCATTTCTCCGGCATTGTGATACCCCTGGTTTACCTTCTCATCAATAGAGGTGCCGCTCTTGGGCTGACAATATTCCTCTTGTGCACGCTACTGGTGGTGGAGTTCCTGCGGCTCACGGGCCGTGTCAGGTTGGGGACGGCCGGGAAGTACCTGAAGGAGAAAGAGCAGAATAAGCCTACAGGCAGCCTTTTCTACATGGTCGCTGCGCTCGTCACTATCCTTCTGTTTCGCGAGAAGGTCGCCATCTCCGCGCTGCTTGTTCTCTGCATATCAGACCCTGTATCATCTCTTGTTGGCCGCAGCCTGGGAAGGCACCCTCTCTTTGGCAAATCCATCGAAGGGACCCTGGCCTTTCTTTTCTCCTCGCTGATTATCCTCACGCTCTTTTCAACGGCTGGCCTCTCAGTCACACTTGCCGCGGCCCTCATTGCGACGTTGACGGAACTGTGTACACCAAGATTTCTCGACGATAACCTGACGATACCAATTGTGACCGGCCTAGCACTCACGCTCCTCGGCGGGTGAAGAACAGGAAAAAAATAAACCTCCGCTCTTGTTCTCGCCTGCCTTCAGGCTCTCCTCAGTCTTTTGAGCGCCAGACCGAAGGAATATTCGTAGAGGTGCAGTCCTTTGCTTATCGCCGTGATAGAGCCGTCCTCAAGCCCCGTCTCGTGACACATGTACTCTTTAAGGAGTTGAATGGCTGCCAAATTGGAAGGGAATCCCGCCCACAAATCCCAGCTCCTGAAATAGATGACGAAATGGAGCCTACTATTCATCACCCGTGTATCTATGAGTCGCAGGCAAGGCGGATCCTCCAACAGAATGTCTTGCGGCATTCCCACTTCCATGACAGCCTGGTTTGTCCCCAATTTATTTTCCTTGTAAATCCTTATGACCTCCTGGAGCGGATTCACCCCGAGCGTACGTTCCTTCCCATCCAGGAATACTTTTGGGTTGGTCAATCGCTCTCCGTAAGTGTATAACTCGTTTTGCTTTTTGCTGTCCGTCATGAGGTACTGGAGGTAATCCTCGACGTATTCCATGCTCGTTGGGACGGGTATGCCCAACTCCGCGGGTATATCCGGGATCAGTGGCCTTGCGCCAGGATACTTGATGTGTACCATAATGACGTCAAACTCTTTCCTGGTGCAGCCCTCGAAGGAGCCCCTATCAACACAGTATTCGTGGACACCTTCATCATCAAAGATCCTGTAGATGCACTGGAACCAGGCATCAGGAATGTCTCGGGCATCGATGTAGACAGGAAGCATGCAACCCCCATTCAGTAAACAGTGATCAGTAAGCAGTGAACAGTGAAAAACCAAGAAGAGAGTGTGAATGCAGCCCGAAGATGAATCTCATCTTTTACTGCTCACCGCTTACTGGTCACTTACCTGTGCTCCAAGAGCGGTTGAAATAACTATACTAGAAATAGTATGCTTAGGCAAACTAATTTGGACGGGAGAGCACGTGATAGTCAAGCAGATGGAAGTCGGACGAATGGCAGTGTTCGCGTACCTCGTGGGATGCGAGAAGACAAAGGAAGCGCTTGTGATAGATCCTGCGGGCGATGAGGACCGGATTCTCCAGGAGGCAAACAAGAAGGGCCTGCAGATAAAATATATTGTCAACACTCATTTCCACGTGGACCATATCTTGGGCAACAAGCGTATGCAGGATCTGACCGGGGCGACGATCGTGATTCATGAGAAAGAAGCCCATGCTCTTACTCACCAGTCCCAGCAGATGCTGAACATGTTTGGAGCGGAAGCCTCTCCTCCTGCGGGCAAGACAGTAAAAGGAGGCGACGTGATAACTGTGGGAGAGGTAAGCCTGTCGGTCATTCATACTCCGGGTCACTCCCCCGGGGCTATCTGTCTTTACGGTCACGGTCTCGTTTTCACCGGCGACACGCTATTTGTGGGAGGTGTCGGCAGAACCGACCTGGAAGGCGGTTCCTTTGAGGTGCTTGCTTCCTCCATACGCAACAATCTGTTTACGCTGCCTGATTCGACCGTGGTACTTCCCGGCCACAATTACGGCAGTGCGCCGAAAAGCACCATAGGCATGGAAAAAGCCAACAATCCGTATGTCGGTTCCCGCTCGTAGTCTCGTCATACCAGTTGTACTGCTGGTCACCATCTTTCTTCATTCCTGCCAGACGCCGAAGCCTGTGGAGACCGCGCCCGCACCAAGAAGGGAGCCGAAGGTTGCGCTGGTGCTTGGAGGAGGCTCTGCCAAAGGGTTTGCCCACGTCGGTGTTATCAGGGTGCTTGAACAGGAAAAAATTCCCATAGATATGATTATCGGTACCAGCGTGGGCAGCCTCATCGGAAGCATCTACGCATCGAACCCCGACGCCTTTCAGCTGGAATGGCTTGCCTTCAAAATAGAAAGGAATGACATACTCGATTTCTCGATTGTCTCCTCCAAGATGGGGCCTGTACAGGGAGCGAAACTGGAAAGTTTTGTCGAACAGAACGTGAAGGCAAAAAAGATAGAAGATACGAAGATACCTTTCTTTCCCATAGCAACCGACTTGAATACCGGCGAAACCGTGATTCTTGAGAAAGGTTCTCTGGGAAGGGCAGTTCACGCCTCCTGCGCCATTCCCGGCGTTTTCGTGCCGGTTACCTTCGATAAGAGAATGCTTGTTGATGGTGGCATTACTGACAATGTAGCCTGCGATGTCGCACGCAACAAGGGCGCAGACATCATCATCGGCGTCAGTCTCCAGAAGGATGTTAAGAATTACCAGATCGATTCAGCCATCGATGTTATTGCCCAGTCCATCAACATCATGGCGCGGGAAGCGAGCCGACCAAAACTGCTCTGCGCCGACGTGATAATCGAGCCTGACGTGCACGGCGCGTCACTCTTTGATTTCAGTCAGAAGAAGGTGCTTATGGAAGAAGGAATAATCGCCACAAGGAAGGCCGTGCCGAAGATCAAGGAGCTACTCGCAAAATACCACTGATGCCAAGTTGCCTTCATTCATATAGCTTCCGGGTACCCACGCCAGTGGGTGTTGCGTCGGCACGACTCCGACGTACTAATAGCACGCCCGGGTACCCGCTTGCGGGTGGGCTATCCTCCTGGTCGCCTTGCTCTATTTTTGAATGCAACTTGGCATCACATAGCATAGGCCCGCGGCCAGCACGTGTGGAAACAATCCCTTATTCGTCATGCCGGTGAGAACCGGAGTCCAGAAGCCTTGGTAATTGGGGCTACGGCGGGGTAACTTTTGAAACGATGCAGTCGAGCTCGCCTTTAAACAGTTTTATCTGAACACGTTCCTTGGTTACGATCTGATCGCTCTCTCTTACTACTTCCTGCGTAGCTTTTTTGATGGTGATACTGTACCCCCTTTTCAGAATGTTCCGGGGGTTCAGATCGTTGAGGCGTTGGGCTATCGCATTCAGTCTCGTCCTTCTTTGCTCGAGCATTGTAGTGGCAGTGCGTATCAGCGTGTTAGAAAGGTCGTCTACGTATATCCTGTGCTTCGTGAAAAGGTCTTTTCTCTCCCTGAGCTCAGCGAAGGATTGATACAGCAGAAGCCTTACCCTCTCCATTCGTTTCCTGATGCTCCGTTCCACCTTTTCCTTGATGCTTTCAAGCGATCCGAGAAGCTCCCGTTTGTCTCGCACAACCATATCTGCGGCAGCCGTAGGTGTCGGCGCTCTAACATCCGCGACGAAATCTGCTATCGTGAAATCAATCTCGTGGCCGACCGCCGATACAACGGGTATTTCGGATGCATAGATGGCTCTTGCCACAGCCTCGTCGTTAAAGCACGCCAGATCCTCAAGCGACCCTCCGCCTCTTCCCACAATAATCACGTCTACTTGTTTTTGGCTGTTCAGGTACTTTATTCCTTCCGCTATTTCCAGGCCTGCCCCTTCTCCTTGAACCCGGACCGGGTAAATGAGCACGGCCATATTCTCATATTTCTGAAATATTACTTTTAACATGTCCCGTATTGCCGCTCCGGCGGGCGAGGTAACTATGCCGATCTTTGAGGGAAGCAAAGGCAGAGGGCGCTTGTGCGAGGCATCAAAAAGACCTTCCTTGAAGAGTTTCTCTTTGAGCACCTGGAACTGTATCTGAAGGAGGCCCAGCCCTCTGACCTCGAGGTCATCGACGAGGAGTCTGTACTCTCCTCTTTTCTCGTAAACGTCTATCCTTCCGCGGCAAATCACTGCTACGCCGTCCTTGACGAAATCCTCCGGGTATCGTCCGTAGAAGTTGAACATGACGGCCCTGAGCGAAGAGGCCTCGTCCTTAAGCGTAAAATAGAGGTGACCGGAAGGGTAGAGCTTGAAGTTGGATATTTCACCTTCGACAAGTATGTCTCTGAACTGCTTGTGGAGAGAGTCTCGTATACGAGATGTGAGTTGTGAGACCGTGTAGACGTGGATGGGCCACGCGCCGGCTTGTTCCATGTAACATCATCTACTTGGAAAAATAATCTTTGACGAGCTTCATCGCACAGTATTCGCCGCACATGCTGCACACATCGTCTCGCAGGCTTCGCTCCTTACGGAAGGTGCGTATCTTCTCAGGGTCTATAGCCATCTGGAGTTGTCCCTCCCAGTCGAGGGCCTTGCGAAAACGCGACATCTGCCGGTCACGTTCGATAGCTTTCTCATTGCCTCTCGCAATGTCCGCCGCGTGAGCGGCAATTCTTGCGACGATAACGCCTTCTCTCACGTCGAGCGGCGAAGGGAGCCCCAGGTGTTCCGAAGGCGTGACGTAACAGATGAAATCTGCGCCGCAGTATCCTGCAAGCGCGCCGCCAATGGCAGCAGTAATGTGGTCATACCCGGGAGCAATATCAGTGACGATGGGGCCAAGCACGTAAAACGGAGCTTCCTTACAAAGCTTCTTTTCAAGCATGATGTTGCCTTCAATGAGATTCAAGGGTACATGTCCGGGTCCTTCGATCATTACCTGGACACCGTTACGCCAGGCCTCTTCGCACAACTCTCCCAAAGTTATGAGCTCCTGTATCTGGGCCCTGTCTGTGGCGTCCCCTGTAGATCCGGGCCGCAGGCCGTCTCCCAAGGAGAGCGTCATATCATACTTCTTTGCTATGGCCAACAGTTTGTCGAACTGTTCGTACAGCGGATTCTCGCGGTTATTTACAATCATCCACTCGGCGAGAAAAGCCCCGCCCCTGCTCACAATATCCGTAACACGCCCCTGAATCTTAAGTCTCTCCAGCGATTGGCGTGTCACGCCGGCGTGAACGGTTACGAAATCGACGCCGCTCTCGCCGTGCTTTTCAATAACCTCGAAAAGCTCCGCTGGATCCATTTTTGTGACGGTCTGCCTCTTCTTGATCGTTTCAACCGCTGCCTGGTAGATCGGCACCGTGCCTATCGGTATCTTTGAATATTCGATGATGGTTTTTCGTATCTCGTCGAGGTTCCCGCCTGTGGACAGGTCCATGACCGTGTCAGCACCCGCCTCCATGGCCATGTTCAGCTTCTCTATCTCCAACGTGATATCAATGCACTCCGGTGACGTACCCAGGTTTGCATTCACTTTGATGGAGAGGTCTTTGCCGACACCTTTTGGGGTGAAGTGCTTGTGCCGGTTATTCTCGAGAACCGCAACCTTCCCGGACGCAACAAGCCCGCACAACCTCTCTTTATCAATGCCCTCGTCCTGCGCTATCTGTTCCAGAGCCCTCGTTATCTGCCCTGCACGGGCCTTGACTAATTGGTTTTCCATGATTGCATCATCTCCATCTTTTTTAAGAGTTCCGCGGGGTCCGCGGCAAAAAGCCGCATGATCGGTTCTTTGCCCATGTCCCCACTACCGTAAATAATGTCTGGCGGATGTCCAGTCTCTCATATGAGGATAATACTTCATGTGGGTGAGGATCAAGTCCGCATCCTTCGTTCATTTGCCTTGCAGGCAATCCGAGTGAGGCTTGCGTACCAGTAACCGCTCCCGTTCAACCTATAACTTCCCTTCAGGAGCTCTTCCATTTTGTGCTCAGCCTGGGCGAACGCTTCTTTCAACGGATAGCCCAGCACAATAAAGGAAAGCATGAGAGACGACAGAGCGCAACCAGTTCCGTGCACTTGCCGGTCCACTCTCGATTTCTTATGCACAAGAACCTCGTTGCCGTCGAACAGCACGTCGACGGGATCTCCGGGAAGATGCCCCCCCTTGAGCAGTACGTTTTTCGGGCCTAGCCGGGAGAGGAGCCTTGCTGCCCGTTCCATCTCTCTCTCGTTCCGGATCGGCTTCTTCAGGATCGCGGACGCTTCATCAAGATTTGGCGTGATGAGGTAGCTCAGCGGAAAGATCTTCTGAATCATCAGGCCAAGTCCATCGTCGCTTATGAGTCTGAAGCCGTTCTTCGATGCGATCACCGGATCTACGACTATCGGCTTTTCCCGATACTCCTTCAAAAACGAAGAGACCGCTTTGACCTGTCCTGTCCCTCCGAGAACCCCTATCTTGATGCCATCCAACTGCACTTCGTCTCTTGCGGTTTTGAGCATTCTACCGAAAGGTTTCAAAGGGGTCGGCGTGAGATCACTTACCCCTTTCGGTCCCTGGATAACAAAGCTGGTCGGGATGGTTAGAGGGTGCAGGCCGAGGGCCAGGAAAATCTCAAGATCCTTGGTGATGCCCGCTCCGCTGGAAAGGTCATGACCTGCAATGGTGAGAACGCGCTTCATGGTGCTTGCTGAAATGAGCTTTAGTGTAGCATATTTCTTAATGATGATAAAGGGTTTTCAGATCTTGCGGCTGCTGAAACACAGAATATCAGTCACTCAGGCAGACCCTTACCGTGAATGACTCTCTGATCGACGATTTTGTCGATCAATGGCCGTAGTTTCTGACCAATTTGTCAAATCATCAGCGTCTCACTTTTTGTAAGCACATATAATATCAGCGCCTTACAAATTCTTGGCCTGTGGCACCTATGTTGCTCAGCAGACTACGTGTCAAATACATTTTATGAGGAGGTCGGAATGAAAAGATGGTACGTGTTGATCGGTTTGTTGGCGGTGGTGGCTCTAGCGACTGCCGGCCTTGCTATTGGACCAGGCGCTGATCCGGGGACTGGCGCGGGGCAAGCGGGTGGCGGGCCCGGTTGGCGGGGAGGTTCCGGAGCAGGATATCATGGAGGTTACGGGCGCTGGGCAGCGGATCTCAACCTTACCAAGGAACAGCAGGACAAACTGGCTGCGCTGAGGAATACGCAGTGGGAAGAGATCAAGCCGCTCAGGGACCAGATGTATCAGAAGAGGCAAGAGATGAGAGGCCTTTACACAAATCCTGCTACGAACGATGCCACGATCATTGCAAAGCAGAAGGAGCTGAATGCGTTGCAGCAGCAAATGCAGGATAGGATGGTTCAGTTCAGGCTCGAGCAGAGAAAGATATTCACGCCGGAGCAATTGAGCAAGCTGCAGAATATGCCTTACGGCCGCGGCAGGGGAGCCTGCGGCGGCTATGGCAGAGGCCGTGGCTACGACAAGGGTTGATAATGAGCCCCTTCCGCCCTCCGGCGGACGTGTGAGGCGGAAGGGGCCAAACAACAAACAGTACTCTCTGTCAACGGTAAACCCTCAAATAAAGCGTTAGCGGCCCTTAATGGTATAATACGGTATTTGTTATGAGATTGAGTCTGGGCAGGCCATGAAGTATACGAGCCTCTGGATACTTGTGCTCCTTCTCTTCCCTGCCCTGTTCCCTTCATTGCCTGCTCAGGCTCAGGATTCCTATCGGGACTTCGAGAGAGGGCTTAACCTCAGCGATACCCAGAGGGAGCAGGTTCAGGGAATTAGAAAAAAATATATGGACGAGTGGAGGACGCTCAACCAGGAATCTGCCAGGAAGAGGCTGGAGCTCCAGGGGGTCGACCGGAGTTCCGAAGCAGGCCGGGAGCGGGCGCGTAGACTTGAGAATGATCTCAACAGCATGCAATCATCAAGAGAGAACCTTTACAGACGCTACCGGGGAGAGATTTCCGGGATTCTTAACGAACAACAGAGGAGCCGGTATGAAAAGTTCTCTACTGGGGAAGGGAGGAGAGGTATGATGCCCCCACCCCACCAGAGAGGGATGATGCCTTCACCGCGGTACAGATGGTATGGGAGATAAAAGGACTTTATTATTTCCACTTTCTCTTTTTGCCATATTCTTTGTTCTCATAGCCTTTACAGGCTTCTTCCAGATCAGGATCATCAAGGAAAACATAGAAGGCATTCTCCAGGCAGAAGGCGACATTCTGTCAAAAAGTATTCAACAGGAGATAGACAGGAATATAGAGTATCTCAACCTGTTAGGGAAATCTCCCGCAATCATCACTCCCGTTTATCTTAATATGCTCAGTTACGACGAAGCCATCGTTGATGACCTTTACGATGAGCTGAGTAAACTGTCATTGGCAGATATTGACCGTATACGTTACAGGCACGTCCTTGTGACAAACGAGAAAGGCCGTGCAATAGAACGGAAAGGGTCGATCAGCGTGGCCCCGTCCTATCTTGAGGAGCTCTTAAAAAAAGATGAACGGACTGTGCTCAAAATGCCTTCTGACAAGGATCAAACGCTTCTTATCGGTGTCAAGGCTAAGGACCGTCTTGTGTTTGTGAACCTTGACGAAGAGGAACTGGAGGGTCTCAGAAAAAAGGCTATTGTCGAGGCCGTTCTGGAAACAGAGGGGAAGCGGCTGAACGTCAGCGGCATCGCGGTTTTTGATCCCAAAGGCGCTCTTTACCTCGGCCTCAAGCCCAAAGCCGGCAAAGCATATAAGATCGTGAAGCCGCTCAGTGCCCGCTATTTTCCGGATTACACGCTTGAAATCAGGATGTCAAGCAATGTCGTCCGCGATACACTGAGGAGGACCACGCTCAGTTTTATCGCCCTTCTTTTTATGTTGCTCGTGGGTGGTGCTGCCGGCATATATATCATATTTCGGCTGGAACAGAAGGCAGCGGGAAAGCTTAAAGAGATGGAACGGCAAATGGAACTTAAGGAACGTCTCATCTCTCTCGGCAAGCTCGCCTCAGGTATGGCCCATGAGATAAGGAATCCCTTGAATGCCATGAGTATGTCTATCCAGAGACTGAAGCGCGAATTCGTACCGGCCGCGGAAAAAAAGGACGAGTATTATAAGTTCATTGATATCGTGCGAGCGGAGCTGACCCGGGTCAATCAGCTTGTAGAGGAATTCTTACTCTCTACAAAGTCCCATGCACCCATGGAAGACGAGAAGCTTCGCACGATCGTCGAAGAAGTCGCCATAATTCTTGGTGAGCGAGCCAACGCCAAGGGTATCCGGATAATAAATCAGGTGGATGGCGCACTTGTCGTAAGATGTCAGAAAGAGAGACTCAAACAGGCTTTCCACAATCTCGTGCTGAACAGTATCGAGGCCATAGGCAAGGATGGTGCGGTTACGGTTTCATCTCAGCTAGACGGCCTGTCCGCCCACGTTATCATCAAAGATACGGGGCCAGGCATAAAAAAGGAGGCGCTGTCAAAAGTATTCGAATATCATTATACTACCAAGGATAAGGGCATGGGTCTCGGGCTCCCCATCTCATTTACCATCATCAAGGACCACGGGGGAGATCTTCACGTGACGAGCGATGAAGGTAAAGGGGCAACGTTTATAATCACGCTGCCCATGAAACGGTAAGGAGGCAGGAAATGGATCGCATGAGCATACTTGTTATCGAAGATGAGGAGGCACAGCGAAATCTACTTGCGGGCCTGCTGTCGAAAGAGGGCTATACAGTGAGCTCCGCAGGGGATGGGAAGACAGCTCTCGATCTTTTCAAGAACGACACCTTTGAAGTCGTTCTTCTCGACTACAAACTGCCGGACACGGACGGTTTGACGCTTCTCAAAACGTTCAAGGAGGTGAATCCCGAGGTGGAGGTAATCATGATTACTGCTTTTGGCAGCATTGAAAACGCTGTCACAGCGCTGAAGGCGGGTGCGTTCGAGTATCTGACCAAGCCGATCGATCTTGACGATCTGCTTTTCAAGATAAAGAAGGTGCAGGAAAAGCGCTATTTGGTGCGCGAGAACATGGTCCTTAAAGAGGCCTTGAAGGACAGGTTGAAATCAGAGGAGGTGATCTACACCAGTGAAAAGATGCACCAGGTGATGAGCCTCGTTGTTCGGGTTGCGAAGACCGACTCAACCTGTCTGATCGAGGGTGAGAGCGGCACCGGGAAAGAGGTAATCGCTGACCTGATACACGGATTGAGCGAAAGAAACGCCAATCCCTTTGTGAAAGTGAATTGTTCGGCCATCCCCGAGACGCTCCTCGAGAGCGAGCTTTTCGGCCACGAGAGGGGAGCTTTTACCGGAGCCTACCAGCGGAAGGTTGGTAAGTTTGAGCTGGCCCATAAAGGTACCATATTCCTGGATGAGATCGGCGATGTCCCTCTCTTGCTCCAACCAAAGCTACTCAGGGTACTGCAGGAAAAAGAGATTGAGAGGATCGGAGGCCTGCGCCCGATAAAGGTTGATGTTCGGATCGTCAGCGCAACCAACAAGAACCTCGGTGAAGAGGTTAGATCGGGCCGTTTCAGGGAGGACCTCTTTTACAGGCTTAATGTAGTGACCGTAACGATCCCGCCGTTGCGGGAACGAAAGGATGATATCCCGTTGCTCTTAGATTTCTTCCTGAAAAAATATGCTGAAAGGCACAAGAAGCCGGTAAGGGGCTTTACACGTGAGGTTCGGGACCTGCTCATCAAGCACGACTATCCGGGCAACGTGCGGGAGCTGGAGAACATGGTAGAACGGGCGCTGGTGTTGACGCGAGGAGAGTACCTCTCGAGGGAAGACTTTCCCATGTTCGCAACGGATGAGAAGCCGGTGGCAGAGGGGGGCATGAAGCAGATTGTCGAGACCGCAGAAAGGAAAATGATACTGGAAGCCCTCGTGAGCGCCGGCTGGGTGCAGACAAAGGCAGCCTCTACGCTCCGCATTAGCGAAAGAATGCTCAGGTACAAAATGAAGAAACTGGGCGTCAGCAGAGAAGGTGGTTGGTGAATAGTCTATGTTGATGGAACAGGTAGTTGCCCAGTACGGTTACCCGGCTGTCCTTGTCGGCACGTTCCTCGAAGGTGAGACCATACTGATCGTGGCCGGTTTTGCTGCACATCAGGGATACCTTAAACTCTCGTTGGTCATACTCGCGGCATTCGGAGGAAGTCTTATGGGTGACCAGCTCTATTTCCTCATTGGTAGACTGAAGGGTCGGCCGTTTCTGCAGCGGCGCTCTGCGTGGCAAGCCAAAGCAGCCAAGGTGGACCATCTGATTGATCGCCACGGCACATGGATAATGTTGGGATTTCGGTTCCTGTATGGCTTGCGGACGATTACGCCCTTCGTGATCGGTGCAAGCCGCGTCAGCCCGTCTCGTTTCCTTCTGCTCAACGCGGCTGGCGCCCTGGTCTGGGCCATAGCCGTCGGTTGCCTCGGTTTCCTGTTCGGTGCTGCAGCGGAAACCGTGCTGAGAAATGTCAGGAAGATTGAGGGCTGGATTGTACTCGCGATGCTCGGTGCCGGAGCCGTTATCTGGGTGATCTATTTCTTGAGAAAAAGAAAACAGGTGAAGAGAGAGCAAGCGGCCGATAGACAACAGTATTGAACCGAAGAGGCTACCCGACGACCGATCCCAGCTGGAATATCGGAAGATACATAGCCACAATCAGGCCTCCCAGGACGATGCCGAGGAAGACCATCAGTGCTGGTTCCAGGAGAGCCGTCAGATTTGTCACAGCATTGTCCACGTCATCCTCGTAGAAATCGGCGACCTTGTTGAGCATGCTGTCAAGCGCACCGGTTGTCTCTCCTACTTGGATCATCTGGATTACCATGGGCGGAAAGACACCGCTTTCCTTCAGCGGCTCAGAAATCGAGCGCCCTTGGCTTATGTGGGTCCGAGCCGTAATCAGCGCCTCCTCTATTACCTTATTGCCTGCGGTCTTGGCAACAATGACGAGGCTTTCCAGTATGGCGATGCCGCTGGAAAGAAGCGTCGACAAAGTCCGGGTGACCCGTGCCAAGGAGGCTTTTTTCAGAAGGAGTCCCAGTACGGGTATGCGCAGAATGATAGCATCCAGCTGTCTGGCACCCACATCGGTTTTGTGGTATCTCCGCAGGAGAAATATTCCCACAATGAAGCCTGCGATCATGAAGTGGATCGAGGATTTAACAAACTTGGAGAGATCGATGACCATCTGCGTCGGTGCGGGTAATGCCCTGCCAAAACTGGAGAACATACCCTCAAATACGGGAATCACAAACACGAGAAGGATCATGACCACAGCTATCGCAACAGCGACAATGCTGGCAGGGTAGATGAGCGCAGATTTGACCTTTTTCTTCAGCTTTTCAGTTTTTTCTATATAACTGGCGATCCTGATGAGGACACTGTCAAGATTGCCCCCCTCCTCACCGGCGAGGATAAGGTTTATATAAAGGTCATCAAAGCATTTGGGGTAATCCCTTAAGGCGTCGGCAAATCGGACGCCTTCCTCGATCTTTTGCTTTATGGTCTTGATGATCAGGCGTAAATTGCCATCATCCAGCTGCTGCGAGAGTGCCTCTAAGGACTGCACGAGCGGCAGCCCTGATGTGAGCATCGTTGCCAACTGACGGGTAAAGACACCTATGTGCGCTGGCTTCACTTTCTTGCGCAAGCTGAAGCGCCGGGTCTTCTCCTCTTCTTTCTCTTTAGATTTAACGAGGATGATACCGTCCCGCCTTATGAGCGTCCTGAGCTCAAGCTCAGAATCCGCGGTCAGCGAGCCGTACTTTACCTCACCTTTGACTGTCCTGCCTTCCCATTCGAAGAGCGGCATACGGATATATTATCGTCCGTATGTGAGAAAAGTTTATTCCTTCATCACCCCATAGAAAGTAACGTTCTCTCTTTTTACGAGCATGACTATGCCCTCTTTCAGGCTCGCTTTTTTTACGATCTCCTTGAAATCAGCGACATTTCGCACCGGTTTCTTGTTGATTTCCGCTATGATGTCGCCGGCCCTCAGGTCGGCATTCTCAGCAGGACTGCCCGGTTGGATATCCGTAACAATGACCCCCCGCCGGTCCTTCAAGTTGAGATGGCGAGCAATCTCCGGGGTTATGTTCTGGACGACGAGACCATAATTTTTTTCAGTCTCAGGCGTTTCCCGTGCCTCTCTCTTCTCATCTTTTAGTTCTCCCACGGTGATTTCTACTTCGAGGTTCTTCCCGTCTCTTATCAGGCCGAGCTTAACCTTTTTCCCTATCTCAGTACCGGCAACCAGCTTGGGGAGCTGCTCCATATCTTTGATAGGGTGGCCGTCAAATGAAACAATCACGTCACCTCTGCGAACATCGGCCTTGCTCGCCGGGCTGTCGTCCATGACATCTGAGACGAGTGCACCTTCCGACTCTTTCAGGTTAAAGCTCTTGGCAAGTTCAGGCGTGACCTTCTGAATCACGACGCCCAACCAGCCTCGCACTACCTTTCCCTTGCTCTTCAATTGCGGCAGCAATGATTTGGCAAGATTGATCGGTATGGCAAAACCGATGCCGCTACCGCCGGAAACGATGGCCGTGTTGATGCCGACAACCTCACCCTTGAGGTTGAACAGGGGTCCGCCGCTATTCCCTGGATTGATGGAGGCATCCGTTTGAATGAAGTCGTCATAGGGCCCCTGTCCTATGACCCTTCCCTTGGCACTCACTATGCCGGCTGTAACCGTGTGTTCGAGACCGAAAGGGTTACCCACGGCGAGGACCCATTCTCCGACCTCGAGCTTGTCAGAGTCGCCCAGAGGCGCGACGGTTACACCATTCTTTGTGCTTATCTTGATAACCGCAATGTCTGTTTTGGAATCTCTGCCGACGATCTTAGCATCGTATTCCTTGCCGTCTTTCAGCCTCACTTTTATTGTTGAGGCCTTTTCCACGACATGGTTGTTCGTCAGGATGTAACCCTCCTTGTCGATTATGAATCCAGACCCCAGGCTGCGCTGTTTGAACTCCCGTTGCGGAGAGTCTCCGAAGAATTTCTCGAAAAAGTCCTCACCGAAGAACTCCCTGAACGGCCCCATGAAGCGGTCGCCAGGGTCCATCCCTTTTACCACGGTTGTGGTGCTTATGTTGACAACCGATGGTGAAACCTCCTTGACGAGGGTGGTAAACTGCGGCAATCCTCCGGTGTATGCGGCCTGATGGACATTGGAACCTTTGGGTACACCCGGCTCTTCACGAGAAGTGAGCTTCTCTCTCGCGTAGAGAGAAGCAGCCAGGATTAAGACAAGCACGAGAATAACGCCGAACCACTTTTTGTCTCTCATGTAGCTCCTCCAGCTAGCGGTAGTTTGATCGAGAAAACGGTACCGGAAGAGGCCTGGCTTTCAACTTCTATGGTGCCCTTGTGGGCCTCCGCAATCCACTTGCTTATTGACAGGCCCAGGCCGCTCCCACCCTCTCGGTTCCTCGACCCGTCTGCCCTGTAGAACCTGTCAAACACGTACTTCAGGTCCTTATCCGATATGCCGACGCCCGTATCTCTCACATTGATACGTACAGACCCGTTTTCAAGGCCTGACGAAATATCCACTTTTCCGCCCGGTTGCGTGTATTTTATACCGTTTTCCACGACATTCCAGAGCATCCTCCGGAGCTTCAATTCATCTCCGGACAATCTTGTCTCATGCAATTCCCCTACCGTAAGTTCTATATTCTTTTTTTCAGCGAGAATACTCATGTCCGAGTAAACTTCGAGGATCAAATCTTTCAAGTCGATCTCATCCACGTTGAGATGGGTCTCGCCGGTATCTGCTTTGGCGAGGAGGAGAAGGTCGTCAATGATTCTTGCCATCTGGTTGATCTCCTCCAGGTTGCTGGTAAGTAACTTTTGATATACTGGATTTTCTCGCGGCTTCCTGAGGGCAACCTCTGTTTCTCCCTTCAGTATGGTGAGGGGTGTCTTCAGCTCATGAGAGACATCGATACTGAACTGGTTACATCTCTGAAAGGCGTCTTTGAGCCTCGCGATCATCTCATTGAAGGTGTGCGCCAGCCGGCTCAATTCGTCTTTTCTGCGGCCAATCTCTATTCGTTCATCAAGGTTGCTGGACGAAATCTTGACGGCAGCCCTTCTTATCTGGTCGACCGGTTTCAAGGCCTTCTTGGCCATGTAGTAGCCCACTGCGATTGCTGCGCCGATGGAGGAGGGGATGCCGATAAGCAGGATGATAAAAAGCCGCTTCATGGTCTCATCGAAGTCTTCCAGAGAGGTACCCACCTGCACGATGCTCGTAACCTTTTTATTCTCCACGATGGGCAGCGTGATCATGCGGATCCGGGGCGTTGCCGTCTCTATGGTCTCGTACACGATCTCGCCCTGAGTGGCCCGTTCCAGCGTCGAGAAACTGGTCGGCAAAGTTTGCGTCTCGATGTCACTCATCTTAGCGCCGATCCTGCCGGACCTGTCCATGATCTGAATAAATTTTCCCTTTGGCTTTCGTCCTAAGACATTCTCGAGATAGCGCTCGAAATTACCGAACACAGTGGGGTCGTGGACGTCTGTCATCGAAGAAGATAAGACTTCCGCAATCGACCGTATTTTCGCATCGATGTTTTTCTGCAGGCTGTTCCTGAAGTAAGTGTAGACTCCGCCTGCAAACACCGCCAGTATCAGAAACAGGATGCCACCATACAACAGGGAGAGACGCCAGCGTATTGGTAGGTTAGTCAGCCTTTTCATCTTCTTCTTTGAGGATGTAGCCGGTGCCCCTCACCGTGTGGATATATTTTTTCCTGGATATTGACTCGATCTTCTTTCGCAAGAAATTTATGTAGACGTCAACTATATTAGTAGAGTCAGAGCCATCCTGCCAGACGCACTCGGCGACTTCACGGCGGCTCACCGCCCGTTCGCTGTTCTTGATCATCAGTTCCATGATCAAGAATTCCTTTTCCGTCAGCTCGACCTCTTTTGAACTGACTGTGAGTATCCTGTTGAAGGGGTCGAGTGTCATATCCTTGTAACGCAGGATGTGAGCATCGCGACTCGATTTTCTGCGGAGCAGGGCTCTCATGCGTGCGAGGAGCTCTTCAAAAGAGAATGGCTTGGTAAGATAATCGTCGCTGCCGGTGTCCAGACCAAGCACCACGTCCTCTTTCGAGCTCTTGGCGGTGATGATCAACACAGGCGTAGTAATGCCCCAGCTCCGCGCGGTCTGCAGGACTTCCAGGCCATCGATTTCGGGGAGCATCAGGTCAAGAAGGACGATGTCATACGTACCAGCCTTGAGAAGCTGCAAGCCCTCGGCACCGTTGTAAGCCACCTGGACGGAATAACCCTCTTCCTCCAGGCCCTTACTGATGAAATTAGCCACCTTGAGTTCGTCCTCTATCAACAGCACATTTGTCATCGTTTGGTATAGTATATTACAAAAACCTTGGCCATTCCAGTGAGTTTGATGATATGCGGTGCCATGCCGATTGCCGGTCTACAGGGTAATTGGCATCGGCAGAAGCCAAAAAAGTGTTTGACAAACCCCCCTGAATCCAATAAGAATAGTGGAGCTAACCGCTGCGCCAAATCCATCTTGTAGAAAGGAACCTGTTATTCATATGAGTCTGCTGGAAGCATACGTCGTCATGTTCATCGCGAGTTTTTGCTCGTTAGTTATCGAAATGGTTGCCGGCCGGATACTAGCACCGTTCGTGGGGGTCTCGATCTACACGTGGACAAGTATAATCGGTGTCATACTTGCAGGTATCAGTATCGGGGCCTATATCGGCGGAATTATCGTAGACCGATTTCCGGCGAGGAAGACGCTCGGCATCCTGCTGCTCCTTTCAGGTCTCGCGGTCCTGACAATCATACCACTCACAGATCTGGTGGCTGCGCACCGTTTCCCGTTGTCACTCATGTGGCGCATTTTCGCCGTGACCGCGATCATTTTTTTTATTCCGGGTTGCATCCTGGGCACGATATCGCCGGTCGTGGTGCGGCTTACTTTGAAAAACGTGGAACGTGCGGGTAACGTGGTGGGAAAAATTTACGCGGTCTCGACCCTGGGCGCTATAATCGGTACCTTCGTCACGGGCTTCGTGCTGATTTCTTTGATGGGAACACGGCCTATCATCCTGTCGATGGGGGCGCTCCTCATAGTGGTTGCGGCCTTTGTCGGTGCTCTGTTCAAAGCAAGGAAGACGCAAGCGATCTTTGTCGTTGTGGTGTTCGTTCTGTTTTCAGTCGTTTACAGCTTTGCCTACAAGCCGCGGCTCGATGACCGTTATTATTATTACAAGGAGAGCGACTACTACACGATAAAGCTTGCGAAGACGCAAACCTCCGATGGAAAAACGCTGCGGGCCCTGATCCTCGACAACCTTATTCACTCCTATGTCTGTTTGGAAGACCCTACCTACATAGAATACGAATATGAACGCATTTATGCCGAAGTCATGAAGTGGCGGTTCGACCAGAATACGGCCTTCAAATCTCTTAGCATAGGCGGAGGCGGCTACACCTTTCCACGCTACATGGAGATCACCTACCCAAAAGCTCATATCGACGTCGTCGAAATAGACCCCACAATCACGAAGGTCGTTTACGACCAACTGGGACTTCCCAGGACCACACGGATCACGACGTACAACACGGACGGTCGTTGGTATGTCATGAACTGTACCGAAAAGTACGACGTTATTTTTACTGATGCATTCAACGATCTCTCAATACCGTATCACCTCACCACCAGGGAATTTGTGACCCAGCTCAAATCGGTCATGACCCCCGACGGTATCCTTATCTCAAACATCATAGACAACTTTCAGAGAGGGGCGTTTCTGCCCTCTTACATGAAGACGCTTCAAGGGGTCTTTGGTGAGAAGAACGTGTATCTCCTTTCTGTGAGTCCTGATTTCGAGAATCTCCGGATAAGTACGTTCATCGTCATGGCGAGCTACCGTCCTCTCGATATGGCCGAGTTTGACACCTGGCTGAAGAATAACTATCACAGTGGGGCCAAGTCCGCCATTGTCTCGGACGCACTGGTGCAAAAGCTTCTCGCGAACCCTCAGGCTATTGTCATTAGAGACGACTACGCTCCTGTGGATAACCTCATAGCGCCTGTGTTCGAGGAAAGATTCGGGTACAACAGAAAAGGGCGATGAAGCCGAGTTAATCCTTTACCAATCACCACTCTCGAGAACCTTCAGAGAATGTTGTACCGACACAGGCAGGATACAACACCGATCAAAAAGCAAGACGAGGCAAACCATGAACAGGGTAACACTGACGATTGACGGCAATCTTGTGAACGCTCCTCAAGGCATGACTATCCTTGAGGCCGCAGATTCCGTTGGCATAACCATTCCGAGGCTCTGCCACCATGAAGGGATCAAGCCTTCGGGCAACTGCCGTATCTGCGTAGTAGAGGTTGGAGGCTCCCGCACGTTGGTCGGCTCCTGTCATACTCCGGTTGCCGAGGGCATGGTTGTCGCTACTGCTTCTGCCAGGGTCAAGAAGGCTCGCCGTTCAACGATAGAGTTACTTCTTGCCGGGCACACGGGCACCTGCGTGACCGACTCGGAGGCCCGGGAATGCGGCCTCCACAAGCTCGCCTCTGATCTGGAGGCGGGTCCTCCCCGATTTCACGTGAGATCGCCCCGACTGTATGCGGCAGAACAGATCAGCCCTTATGTGCGCCGGGATATGTCCAAGTGCATCCTCTGTCACAAATGTATCCGGGCGTGTAATGAAGTCGCCCGCCAAAAGGTTTACAGCGTGGCCTACCGTGGCTTCGCCTCCAAAGTCGTTGTTGACTGTGACGTGCCCCTCAACAAAGAAGTCTGCAAGGATTGCGGCATATGTATAGACTATTGCCCGACCAACGCGCTTATGTGGCCGGAAGGGGTTAAGAGACGAGAAGGTACACCCAAAGCAGAAACTCCTGCTGCGACCTTCCCGGAAAACGGCGGCCGCACAAACCTTCTCAACCTGCTTAAAGCCAGACATCGCCGAGAGGGCTATTTGTCGGAAGAAGCTTTGAAGGAGATCGCTGCGCACATCAACCTTCCACTGAGCGAAGTATATGGTGTCGCAAGCTTCTATGCCTTTCTTTCCAGAAGACCTCAAGGAGAGCACGTGATCAGGGTATGTAAGAGTCTGCCCTGTTTTCTCAAAGACGCACCCATGATCATTGAAACTGTGGAGAAGCTGATCGGAATAAGTCCCGGAGAAACAACATCCGACGGCCGCTTCTCTCTTGCGCTGACCAACTGTATAGGCGCCTGTGACCAGGCCCCGGCCATGCTGATCGACGAAGCCCTGCACGGTAATCTCACGCCGGAAAAGATAGTCGACATTCTGAACTCATATCGGAGATCATAGGGGAGATCATATTATGGCAGAGACGCGAATCGTTTTACAGTTTTGCGAGAATATAGAGCCTGGCGATATCGCGACCTATTTACAGAAGGACGGCTTTCAGGGCTTAACCAACGCTCGTACGATGGGGCCTGAGGCGGTCATAGCAGAGATAAAGGCGTCGGGCCTCAAGGGAAGAGGCGGTGCGGGATTTCCCTGCGGTACGAAGTGGGAACTGGCACGGTCCGCCCCTGGTAATGAGAAGTATCTGATCTGCAATGCTGATGAGGGCGAGGTGGGAACGTTCAAGGACCGCTATATCATCCAACACGACCCCTTCTCGCTGCTCGAAGGAATAGGTATTGCTGCGCACGCCATCGGCGCGCACAAGGCTTACATCTATCTTCGGGCAGAATACCACTATCTCCTCGATGGTCTCAAGGGAGCCGTCGATCAGGCAACAACGAAAGGCCTTCTCGATCTGGCAATCGAGATCCGGGAAGGCGCGGGTTCCTATGTGTGCGGTGAAGAATCGGCCCTGACGAACTCCATTGAAGGCAGACGGGGAGAGGCCCGTTTTCGTCCGCCCTTTCCCCCGGAAAGCGGGCTCTTTGGCAAGCCGACTGCGATCAACAACGTGGAAACGCTTATGAACATACCGCGCATCATCGCAGGCGGAGCGGCGTGGTTTTCCCGGATAGGCACAGCAAACAGTAGAGGCACCAAGGTATTCTCCGTGAGCGGCGATGTAAGCCGGCCGGGCGTCTACGAGCTTGCCATGGGAAGCAGGCTTGCAGAGCTGCTCGATCTCGCCGGAGCCAAAGATGTGAAGTTGGTCCAGGTTGGCGGCGCTACCGGTGGTATCGTTCCAGCCTCCATGGTCAATACGCCACTTTCTTATGAGACCGTCCTGGGCTCGGGCGCGGTCATGGTGATGAATACTGCCAGGGATGTGATCGATTTTGTGTACCGGAGTATGGAGTTCTTGAACGAGGAGTCCTGTGGCAAGTGCACCCCTTGCCGTGAAGGTACAGAAGTGATGGTCGGTATTCTGGAAAGACTCACCAAAGGCGAGGGCGTCGAGGAGGATATCCAGATATTGGAGGAACTCTCACGAGTGATGGTAGACTCGTCGCTCTGCGGCCTCGGTCAGGCAGCGCCGATACCCGTATTGGATACCCTGAAGTACTTTAGAAACGACTATGAAAATCGCATCAAGCAGTCAGTCTTCCTGCGGACCTTAAGGTGATGTCAAAGTTGTGTGAAGGAGGGAAGTATGCCGGCCATCTGTCCTTATTGCCAAACGAGCTTTGACCGTGTCGATAAGCTCAAGGCCCATGTCATCGCCGAACATGGCACAGAGCCGTTGCCTCGGCCCGAAGGGCTGATCGACCTCAAGGTCAACGGAGAGCATTACGAACTCAACGTCGAGCCTAACGTGACCCTCTACACGCTGATCCACGACAGGCTCGGATTGACCGGGGTCAAGATGTTTTGTGATCGGGGCGCGTGCGGCTCGTGTACCGTGATCATGAACGGCAGGCCCATCCTCTCCTGCATGACGCTGGCGATCGAGTGTGACGGCGCAACCATTGAAACTGCTGAGGGTATCGCGGCAGCGAAGCATCCACTCATTGAAACCTACGTCAAGCATCACTGCATGCAGTGCGGCTACTGCACTCCCGGTTTTGTCGTGACTGCTAAGGCGCTGCTCGACAGAAACCCCAACCCCACTGAAGAGGAAATACGGGAAGCACTCTCGGGCAACCTGTGCCGCTGCGGGACGTATCCGCAGCACCCGAAGGCGGTCGCTGAGGCAGCGAAGCTCCTCCAGGAGGGACACGGAGGGTAAAATGAAGGAAGATGACCCACACCGCATCGTAGCTCCTGAACATACCTTAAGGGCCGATAAGTACCCGCTGCAGGATTACAACGCAATAGGGCGACGCGGCATACGCCGTAAGGACGGGTACGAGAAGGCAACAGGGTACGCTATCTATACTGCTGATGTGCAACTCTCGGGCCAGCTATGGCTCCGTATCCTCACGTGCCCCTATCCCCACGCCCGCATCAAAAGCATGGACACAACGAAGGCAGCGGCCTTGCCAGGAGTCAGGGCTATCCTCAGGTATGACGACCCGGAACTTCCTGAGAGGGCGGATGTGAGCGGCCATTTCGGAGGAGGGACCGAGGGGCACGAGCCGGTTCTCAACAGAGTGGGCTACTGGCAAGGCATGCCGATGGGCGTTGCCGTAACGGCCGACACGGAAGAAATCGCAAATGAGGCGTTGAGGTTGGTAGAAATAGATTGGGAGGAACGTGCCTTCAACCTGGACCAGGAAGAGGCGCTCAAACCCAGTGCTCCGCTGTCTAACCCGGAATCCTACCCGCACGGGAACTTTGTTCTCCCGGCCCAGCAGCGGGAGCCTAAGGTGGTCTGGGGCAACCCGGATGAAGGCTTCAAAGAGGCTGACAGGATCATCGAATGGCGGATGAGAAAGGATAAGGAAAACTGGGTGGGGCCGGAGAGGCCTAATGGTCTGTTCAGGTGGAACGGGGAGTATCCGGAGCTGTGGCTGAAGCACCAGCGTCCTCATCTCTCCAAGCGCCAGATCGCTCAATTCTTTAAAGTGCCGGTGAGCCAGGTCACGCTCCATTGCTTTTACCAGGGCGGAAGTTTCGGGGGGTGGTCCCAGATGGCGCTCAACATGCAGCCGAACATCATCGCAGGGATACTTTCGAAAAGGACGGGCAAACCGGTCAGATGGCAGTTTACCAGGAGGGAAGATTTTTGTGGCGCAGGCATGGATAACGCTAGGTATCACGTACGGGTCGGCTTCAAGAACGACGGCACGATAACCGCTGTGGCTGCAACGTCCTGGTTTGGCAGAAAGGGGTTTGCGCATCTCGGTCATTTCGTGGAGAACACCAGGGTTCCTCATCTGCTCCAGGAGTCGAATGGCGCAGTACTGAATATAATGCCCGGGTCCGCCTTTCGGTGTGAGCAGAATATGAATGCCTTTTGTCTCGGCGCAGTGTTGAACCGCGTCGCCGAGGCCTTACAGATGGACTCGACTGTCGTGGCCCTCAAGAACGACGGGGTCGATGGACATCCGATGGCAGACCTTGCAGACTTGAAGCGCGCCCACGGCTTTGCGAACAGGGATAGCCTCAAGGAGTGCATAGAGGCTGGCAAGAAAGCGATAGCGTGGGAGGAAAAGTGGCACCTGCCCGGCACAAAGAAACTCGCCAATGGCAGGCTCCACGGGATCGGTTTTACCTTTACGCACGAGTGGAGCGATTCGGCCGGTGCGGGAGCACTAGGGATAAGGATCGAACGTGACGACGGATCGGCTCGCATTCTCGCTCAGCGCTGCGATAATGGTTGCGCTGCCGAAACGGCATACTGTCAGATCGCAGCAGACGAGCTGGGGTTCCGCTACGAAGATGTGCATTACCGGCAGTTCGAAGAAGCGGGCTTCACAACGATGACCCCCGATTCATCTACCAACCTGACTGTCAACGGCTACGCAGTCAGGAATGCTGCCAGACAGCTCAAGCGGAAAATCTTGGAGATTGCCACAACACCCAGAATACCGGAGCGAGCCGACATGGGCTATTATCCGCCTTTCCCTGATTACAATCCCGACGACCTGGACATCAAGGATAGTGTGGTCTACGTCAAAAAAGATCCCTCTAAAAGAATGACCATGGCAGAATTGGTTCGACCCGCCTTTTTCATGGGCAAGATGGACATTGGCTCCACGGAGCCGCTCTTTGCGTGGGGATGGCAGAACCAGCAAGGGGCGTTCATGGGAACTCCTGGGCCCAGACCCATATTTGTCAGGCAAGCACATTTTGTCGAGGTTGAAGTTGATCCGGACACGGGAGAAATCGAGGTAACGAGGGTTGTGAACGTGAATGATGTGGGCAAGGCGGTCAATCCTGATGCAGTGGAAGGCCAGCAATACGGCGGCTCCGTTATGGGGGTAAGCCGGGCACGCGCTGAGGATACGCTCTACTGTCCTGCGACGGGCGTAGTACTCAATGGCAACCTCATTGACTATAAGATCAACACCATGCTCGACTGCGGGCCTATCGACACAATCATTGTTGAGACAGGAATGGGCTTCGGCCCCTATGGTTCTGTCGGCATCGGCGAAGACGTGGCCACGGTATTGCCGGCAGCGTTCTACGCGGCCGTTCACAATGCTATTGGCGCATGGGTCGATATGCCGATGACTCCCGACAGAGTGCTGAAAGCTTTGGGTAGGACATAGGAGGAAGAGGATGAGGAACTTTGCACACGTCAACGCGAGAAGCATCGATGATGCGGTCGCCGCCCTGCAACGGTACGGAAATAGGGGCGCCATCATTGCAGGCGGCACAGACCTCCTCGGCAAGATGAAAGATGAGATCCTGCCGGCCTATCCTGAAGCCCTCATCAATATCAAAACCATCCCAAACCTCGATCTTATTGAAGAGAAGAATGGCATGCTTTGCATTGGTGCGCTTGCGCGACTCGAGGATATCGCCACCAATCCAAAAATAAGCGATGCATATCCTGCTCTGGCAGAAGCCACCCGCAGGACCGCTTCCACGCACTTGAGGGAGATGGGAACTATAGGCGGCAACATCTGCCAGGATATCAGGTGCTGGTACTACCGCAATCAGAACAATCGCTTCCCTTGCCTAAGAAAGGGCGGCGGAAGATGCTATGCGATCGACGGGGATAACCGGTATCACTCGATTTTCGGTGGCAGTGTGGAGCAGGGCTGCTACGCGGTCCATCCCAGTGATACGGCGCCGGCACTCATTGCTCTTGATGCCTTGATAAAGACATCCCGACGCTTCATTAAAGCAGACGATTTTTTCCAGGTATCCGTAACCAAAACGACTCTCCTCGATGATGATGAGATCGTAACGGAGATCCAGATACCCAAGCCTTTCGGAAAAAGCGCTTTCGTCAAGTTTGCCTTACGTAAGGCCATCGACTTTCCTATTGTCAATTGTGCTGCTATGCTGGCGGTGTCAGAGAATAAGGTGACGGCCGCAAGGATCTGCCTCAATGCCGTCTACGTGAAGCCGTACCGGACGACCAAAGCAGAAGAGGCTATCACGGGCAAAGCTGTTGATGAGGCCAATGCCGAGGCAGCCGGAGCTGCTGCAGTCTCTGACGCCAGGCCGATGGCTTACAATGCGTACATGGTGCAGATAGCGAAAACCATGGTTAAGAGAGCGATCCTTGGCTGCACCTGATGCCAGTTTGCCTTCAAGCGTATACCTTCGTTGCGGCGACCCGGGAAGAGAGTCTTGGGAGCGCCCGGGTGCCCCGCACGAACAGTTGGTTCCGCGACGTACCACCAGGTACGCCTGCGTAGCCCAGGCCTCGGCTCGCCTCGGTCTCCATCTTGAATGCAAACTGGCATAAGGAGCTAACACGATAAAATAGGTTGAGCCGGTACTGAGCGACAAGGGTGGCCTCGTGGAAATAGAGATCAAGCTTTGGGGGAATATTGCATATCATTCAGAGGAGGCTAAGGGCAAATTCTCTTTCAAGAAATCAGTGGAGGAGGGGAAGACCGTTCAGAAAGTGGTGGAGGAACTTCAACTCCCGAAGGGATTGAATTACATTATCAGCGTGAATGGCAGAGCCATCGAGGCCGAATACATTCTTAAAGATGGGGATGAGGTAGCCCTCTTTTCGCCGTTCTCAGGCGGTTAATTACAGACCGCTCCGCTAGGACGACCGTCCCTTCGGGACTAGGACGACCGTCACGGCAGAGAGTGACTCGGACGACCGTCCGCCGCGGGGGACTAGGAAGATGGAAAAGAGAAACAATGCAAATCGAAAGTCAGCACCATGTATTGTTTGCAATGGCGTCCGAGCGTAGCGATCGTCCAAGTCGCACGGCCGTGCGACGGTCTTCCCTCGGTGGTAAACAAACTTTGGGATATTATTCTCACATAGGAGGATGTTTATGACACTGAAAATTCTGAGGAGTCCACTCAGGTACGTGCAGGGCCCTAATGCCCTCGCTCGCATGGGCGAGCAACTGGAGATGCTCGGCATCAGGAACCCTCTAATCTTGGCTTCACCCAGCGCAAAGAAGGCAGTGGCACCCGTGCTCGAAAAGGGGCTACAGGAGAGGGGGATCAGGTACGGCCTTATCGAGTTTGGCGGACAATGCAGCTTCAAAGAGATAGAGCGCGTGAAAAACGCGTGCCTCGAAGGCGGCCATGATGCTATCATCAACTGCGGAGGAGGCAAGACCATCGATGCAGGCCGGGCCGCTGCAACCGGACCT